>UEXM01000066.1_pt1 | contig 113319 bp, 103 predicted proteins | sample 1796661 | NCBI WGS metagenome assembly UEXM01 (sample SAMEA4772469, study PRJEB27181) | metagenome | reverse complement strand
AATCTGGTATCGTTCGTTCTCGGTCAGCTGGTTGTAGCTCATCAGTGCTTTTCTCTTGGTCGGGAGAGGCGCCGACTCTACCAGCTGGCCTCTCTCTTACCAATTGCACTTATTATCCGAAACCGCGACTCACGTTCCAGCCTCACCCTGCCTCTAACGCAAGAGGCAGCGCCCAAACCTTGAGCGCGGCCTCTTGCGTTTATACGACGCGTATTTTTCCGTGCCGCTCAACGTTCCATTGCTATTTCAAACACGATCCGCGATCGGCGACCCGACCCAAGCCAGGATATCGGCCTCGTACCGTTTCACCAGCGCACGCCCTTCAGCGATGGCTTCCTTGGCGCGATGAAAATCCATCAGCGCAAAATCCTCCAGCATCGGCACCAGCGTGACCTCCGGAGGATCACCGGCCATGCGCGATCGGGTAATCCGGTCTTGCATGATATTGATACTGGAGGCCACCACATCAAAGAAGCCCGGGTCCTGCCCATCACCCGAGGCGAAATAATCCATCATCTTTTGCCAGATGCTGCGCTCCTCATCCGTACCCTCTGCGCCTTCTGCCTGGCTGCGGGTATCCCGGGACAAGTGAGCCCCCACCAACTGGGCATTCAGGTTCACCGCAATCACCACATCCGCGCCCATGGCTCGGGCTGCAGAAACCGGCACCGGATTAACCAAGCCACCATCCAGCATCCATCGACCCTGCATCTTCACCGGCGAAAATAATCCGGGCAGAGCACAGGAAGCCCTTGCAGCATCCAGCATACGACCTTTGGTAATCCAGACTTCCCGGCCGCTGGTCATGTCCGTGGCAACGGTAACCAATTTCTTGTCCAAAGTTTCAATCTCCGGGTTTTCATGGTTCTCCTGGAAAAAACTGAACAGCTTTTCCCCCTTCACCATACCCCCGGAAAAGCTGATATCCAGAAGCCCGAATACGTCTTTAACGGTCAGTGATTCCACCCAATGGGCGAAGTCATTAAGAGCACCAGCCACATACGCGCCACCGACCAACGCCCCGATGGACGTGCCTGCCACCACCTGTGGATGGACCCCAATCTCTTCCAGTGCCTGGATAACCCCGATATGTGCCCAGCCACGGGCCGAGCCACTGCCTAATGCCAAGCCAACAACCGGCCGGCCAGGCTCCTGATCACCAATCTGTGTTGTCATTCATTGTTCTCCTTACGCACCACACAGGGAGCTGGCTCACCGTTCATGCGCTGGTCAATACGGCGAAAGACTTCGCGCTTTTCATCATCCGAGAGCAGCCCCCAGATGGAAATTTCCCCGCCGGTACGAAAACAGCCTACACAGATATCATTTTCATCCAGTGCGCAGATCGAGACACAGGGTGAGACCAGTTGCCTGTCAGTCATGGAACCGTTCGTCCACCTCCAGATGCTGGTCGAATTCCTTGGCATGGGCCACGTAGTGCATGCTGCCCATGGTCAGCATGGCCTTGTGGCCCTCACCAATTTCTTTCACTACCTTGGCAGGAGATCCCATCACCAGGGAATTGTCCGGAATCTTCATTCCCTCCGGCACCAAAGAATTGGCTCCAATAATGCAGTTATTGCCAATCACGGCCTTGTTGAGCACCACCGCATTGATACCGATCAGGCTGTTATCGCCCACGGTGCAGCCGTGCAGCATAACCTTGTGGCCAACTGTCACGTCCCGGCCCAACTTCATGGGTACACCCGGGTCCACGTGCAACACAGCACCGTCCTGAATATTGGTATTTTCACCGATTTCAATCACATCGTTATCGGCCCGCAATACAGCGTTAAACCAAATGCTGCTGTTGGCCTCCATGATCACCGATCCAATGACCGTTGCGTTATCCGCAATCCAATGGCCACTGCCACGCTGTTCCAGCCGGCGCTCACCAATCTTGTAAATCATTCGACTCCCCTTTTTTCCTCGTGCCAGGCAGAGGGTTACCAACTAGAAAGTTACTTCACCTCGAACTCAATGCCCGCATCATAAACGTGGTTGATCAGATCCAGAATCATGAAAGCGGTCAGGCCCCAGATTCGTTTATCTTCATAGTAATAACTGGGAATCCGGAACTGGCGGCCAAACACGTCAATGGGGCTGGACAGCTCCGGGGCCTCATCCAGAAAGAACTGTAGAGGCACCTGAAAGATGGTATCGATTTCGCCAGGCTCGGCTTGCAACTCTGCCTCCGGGCTGACGATGCCCACAAAAGGCGTCACCTTCATGCCATAACGGGAGGCCAATGGAGATAACTGCCCCAGGACATCCACGTAATCCGGGGACAGCCCCACTTCTTCCTGACTTTCACGCAGGGCCGTCATCAGCAGGTTCTTGTCACCCGGATCCCGCTTTCCACCAGGGAACGCCACTTCGCCGGCATGGGTGGGCATGGAATTGGAACGAACCGTCAGGATAACCCGTGGCTCAGGCACATCCACCAACGGCATAAGAACGGCGGCCTCGGGCAAAGCCAGGGGCAATTCTGTGCGTTTGTAATCAGGCAAACGCTGCCTGAGCTGCTCAAGCACACCCTTCTCCAATTCACAAATTCAAACGGTAGTTTGAACAGCCCGGGCGCCCTGGGCAAGCCTTGTCATCACTCGCACCCTCTGGCCATTAAGGGAACGTCCGATACAGCAACGATAATGACATCTTGAAGCATCACACAAGCCTCGACACGCCCAGCCAGCCTTGAACCTCCCTAGCTTCTGGCAGCCGAGATAGTTAGTCTATTGACCATTATCGACTGTGCCCCGGCTCTCCCCAAAACCGGCACCTGACGGAATGAGAGTAAGGCACACCAAATCATTTGCGGATATTTGTGGTATCCGTCGCAGCGAGTTTTCCATGAAATTCTGCAGCCATTGCGGTAATCCCAACCTGCAATTCAGTATCCCGGAAGGGGATAACCGCCCCCGTTACTGGTGCCCGGATTGCGAGACAATCCATTACCAGAACCCCAAGATCGTGGTGGGTGCTGTGCCCATGTGGCAAGGAAAAGTGCTGCTGTGCAAACGCTCCATTGAGCCGCGCAAAGGCTATTGGACGCTACCTGCAGGCTACATGGAAAACGGTGAAACCCTGCAGGAAGGCGCCGCCCGAGAGACATGGGAAGAAGCCTGCGCCACGGTGGCCATTGGCGACTTGTATACGGTATTCAACCTGCCCCACATTAATCAGGTATATGTGTTCTTTCTCGGTGACGTGGAAGACGGCAAATACGGCGTCGGCGAAGAGAGCAGCGACGCCGGCCTGTTTTCTCTGGATGAAATCCCCTGGGATGAATTGGCCTTCCCCACCATCGGCCGCACCTTACGGTTTTATATTGATGACCTTGCGCGCAACGATTTTCCCGTACGCACGCAGGATATCCAGCCGCTCAAACGTCGCCCGAAAGACGAATAACCGAAGTCCGGCAGCAACACTCAGTGCGTACCCGGCAACAGCTCTAGCTTCCACAAATCGATGGCAGGCTCTTCATAGGGGTGAGACAGGCGTAACGCACTGATGACCGCTTGCAGGCACGAGCCCAGGCAGAGCGTCTCCACCCGGTACTCTTCCACCACTTCCACCTGGCCATGCTGACCGAGAAACGGCTGGCTTCCCGACAGAGGACGAAACTGCCCCTGACCCAGCGTCTGAAAGCTGCAATGATCATAATCGCCCAGATGCCCTGCCCCGGCCTCAAAAATAGCCGTTTTCACTTGTTCCACATGGCTCACGGGCACGTAAAAGCACAGCTTGTAGTGCTGCTCATTGGCTTCAGTCATCCTTGCCTCCTCTCGACGCGCTAAGAATTACGACGACACCTCGGCATCCCGCGATGGCGCAGGCGAGAATTCCGGTTTCAACGCGTACTCACCGTGGGCCGAAATCCAGATTCCTTCTGCTGAAACCGTTTGCTCACCATTCACCCAAACACTGCCTTCACAGCATAATTTTCGGCGCTCCAGCGAAACCAGCCGGGCTTCGAAATCCACCGGCGTATTCAACGGCGTGGCTGCCAAATAGCGGATATTCAAGGTGCCGGTCATGCCTATCTGGCGAACATAATCCTGTGTCTTGGCCATCAGCATATCCAATGCCAGCGCCAGCACGCCACCATGCACCCGACCAGGCGGCCCCTGAAACACCGAGCCAAAGGTGGCCCGACCCCGCACGCGGTCGCCATCGAGCCACAGCTCCAGCGGCGGCGATAGCGGGGAAGCCTTGCCGGACAGAATCTCGAAATCCACCAGGTCGGTTACGTCATCACCACTGCCCTGCCCAGCCAGCAAGCGCTGCAGCACCTCGCTGTAATCCCGCTGTCCTTCTTGCTGCAACGCCTGTCGCAGCTTCTGCACCTGAGCAATGTAATCCTGCAACTTATCCTGCGACGCATCCAGACGCAGCACCTGCTCATTAAGGCCCGCCAACTCCTGACCCAATTGGCGATGCAACTGCGCCCGCGCTGAAGGTTCGGGCGTTTCCGCCACACGAATATCACGAAAATGGTAGGTGGTTTCAGTCATCGATTACCCCAGACTCTTGGGCGTCAGCCAGACGCCTTCCGCGTGAACGGTCTGGATGTTTCCGTGCCAGATACCGCCTTCTACAAAAATTTTCCGCCCTTCCTGGCCGGTAATATGCGCCCGACATTCAATCGGCGTTTCGATTGGTGTCGCCGCCAGATAACGAATATTCAGCGTACCGGTGACACCCAAACGAAACGCGGCATGCAGCGCACGGGAAAGCCCCGCATCCAGCAGCCAGGCGATCACACCGCCGTGCACTCGCCCCGGCGGCCCCTGGTACTGCAGCCCCAGGCTCACCTCACCCCGGATACCATCCTGATCTTCCTGCAGCCACTGCACCTGGGGCGCAACCGGGTTGGATGGCCCACCCACCGGGTCGTAATCCATCATGTGATAAATGTCTTCCGCGGTGGCCTTGCCGGTAAACAGCTTGCGGTTGGCTTCGCGCGTATCGCGACGCGCCGGCGCTCCTACCGTCTCCACCATGGCTTCCAGCTGTTCTGCCCAAGCGACCAGGGTGGCTTCATCCGCCTCTGCACGGATCAACCGCTCAGCCAGATGCTGCATGGCCGCGCTGATACGGCGGCGCTGCACAAAATCACTGGGCACAGGCTCGGTTTTGTAGGCCTTTTGCAGCTCAAAAGGCCCGAAGGTTTTTTCAGACATGCATGTCTCAATCGACAGTTGATGGTGGACAGCAAAATGCGTTCAAACAATCGTTTGATTCTGAGCGGAGACCGGGCCTGCCTCAAGGCCCGAAGAGGACATAAAAAAGGCGGAAAGGGTCATCCCCTTTCCGCCTTTTTCCGTTTCCCGCTGTCAACGGTCCACTATCGATTGCTCTTAACCCACCCACTTCCTGGCATTGGCAAACATGCGCAGCCAAGGGCCGTTTTCATGGCCACGCCAGTCATCCGGGATCCAGCTGTTCTGCAACACACGGAATACCCTCTCCGGGTGCGGCATCATGATGGTGACGCGCCCGTCGGTGGTGGTAAAACCGGTGACGCCCTGGGGAGAACCATTGGGGTTAGCCGGGTATTGTTCGGCCGGGTTACCCAGACCGTCCACATAGCGCAAGCTCACCAAACGTTGCTCGATATTACGGTTCAGCGCATCGTCCGCCAGCTCCACACGGCCTTCACCGTGGGCCACGGCAATCGGGATTCGCGTGCCCGCCATGTCTTTCAACAAAATGGACGGGGAGTCCTGCACTTCCACCAATGAAGTGCGCGCCTCAAACTGCTCGGACAGGTTGCGCACAAAACGCGGCCAGTGTTCGGCACCGGGGATCAGGTCTTTCAGATGCGAGAGCATCTGGCAGCCATTACAGACGCCCAATGCGAAGGTGTCTTCGCGGAAGAAGAAACGGTTGAACGCTTCACGCATCTCTTCGTTGTAGAGCACCGTCTTGGCCCAGCCACCGCCAGCACCCAGCACATCCCCGTAGGAGAAGCCGCCACAGGCCACCAAGCCTTTGAAGTCGTCCAGCTTCACGCGACCTTCAAGCAAATCACTCATGTGCACATCAACGGCGGAGAAGCCGACGCGATCAAACGCCGCCGCCATTTCTGTCTGGCCGTTAACGCCCTGCTCGCGCAGGATCGCCATTTGCGGTTTGGCACCGGTGTTAATGAAGGGCGCCGCCGGGTTTTCCGTCATATCGAAGGTCAAACGCACGTTCAGGCCCGGACCATTGCTGTGCGGAATGGCATCGAACTCCTGACGGGCGCAATCCGGGTTGTCACGCAGGGACTGCACCTGATAACTGGTTTCCGCCCAGATGCGCTGTAGCTCGCGGCGCGGCGTTTCCAACAGAATGCCGCCACCCAGACGCAAACGAATCACATCATCACCATCCGGTTGACCCAAACGGTGAACACATTGCCCCAGACCCGCTTCGGCATAACGAGCAACCACCGCGTCAGCCTGGGATTTTTCCACCTGCAACACCGCACCCAGCTCTTCGGTAAACAGGGCAGCGATGGCTTCCGGGGTATCGCCGGCAAGATGATCCAGGCTGATATCCAGTCCGGTGCGGGCGGCAAACGCCATTTCCACCAATGAAGTAAACAGGCCACCGTCGGAGCGATCGTGGTAGGCCAGCAATTTGCGTTCGGCCAGCAACTGCTGGGTGATTTCAAAAAACGCGATCAGGTCTTTGGCATCGTCCAGGTCCGGTGCAATGTCACCGACCTTGCCGTAGACCTGTGCCAGAGCAGAACCGGCCATGCGGTTGCGGCCACGCCCCAGATCCAGTAACAGCAGCTCGCTGTCCACGCCGGTTTTCAGTTCCGGGGTCACCGTCAAATCGATATCGGTGACCGTGGAAAACGCAGAAATGACCAGCGACATGGGCGCGGTCACGCTTTTATCGATGCCCTTGTCGTTCCACTCGGTGCGCATGGACAACGAATCCTTACCCACCGGAATGGCAATCCCCAGTTTCGGGCACAGATCCATACCCACGGCTTTCACCGCGTCGAACAGCGCCTGGCCTTCGCCCGGATGGCCGGCAGCAGCCATCCAGTTAGCCGACATGCTGATTTGCCCCAGATCGCCCAGGTGCGCACCAGCAATATTGGTAATCGATTCCGCCACGGCCATGCGCCCGGATGCGGCCGCATCCACCAGGGCCACCGGGGTACGTTCCCCCATGGCCATGGCTTCGCCGGTGGTTTTATTTTCTGCGTTGGGCTTAAAACCCGTCGCGGTGACCGCGCAATCTGCCACCGGCACCTGCCAGGGGCCAACCATTTGGTCACGGTGCACCAGCCCGGTAATGGAGCGGTCGCCAATGGTAATCAGGAAGCTCTTGGAAGCCACGGACGGCAGGCGCATGACCCGCTCACCGGCTTCCTTCAAGTCGATACCGTCAGTGGTAAATGTCTGCCGCACAAAGTCTTCACGCTCAAAACTGCGCTGCATTTTCGGCGGCTTGCCGAACAGCAGATCCATGGGCAGATCCACCGGCGCCTTGCCGAAATGCTCATCGCTCACGGTCAGGTGCTCGGCATCGGTGGCTTCACCCAGCACTGCATAAGGAGTGCGCTCACGTTGGCAGATGGCATCAAAGCCCGCTACGTCCTCTGGCATCACTGCCAACACATAACGTTCCTGGGCTTCATTACACCAGATCTCCACCGGGCTCATGCCGGGCTCGGAGCTAGGCACTTTGCGCAGCTCCAGCTGAGCACCCATGTCATGGTCGTGGACCAACTCAGGCAAGGCGTTGGACAAACCGCCGGCGCCCACGTCGTGGATGGACACAATCGGGTTGTCGTCCCCGCGGGCCCAACAACGGTCGATCACTTCCTGTACCCGACGTTCAATTTCCGGATTCTCACGCTGCACTGAAGCAAAATCCAGCGCTTCCGCAGACTGGCCGGAGGCCATGGAGCTGGCCGCCCCGCCGCCCAAGCCAATCAGCATGGCCGGGCCACCCAGCACGATGATCTTGGCACCGGCGGGGATCGGGTTCTTTTCCACATGACCTTCGCGGATATTGCCCAGGCCACCGGCGATCATGATCGGCTTGTGGTAACCGCGTACTTCCTCACCGTTCACACCCGGAGCATTCATTTCCAGGGTCCGGAAGTAACCGCACAGGTTCGGGCGACCAAATTCGTTATTGAACGCAGCAGCGCCAATCGGCCCTTCGATCATGATGTCCAGCGCGGAGGCGATACGCCCGGGCTTGCCATAGGGCTGCTCCCAGGGCTGACCAAAACCGGGGATATTCAGGTTGGACACGGAAAAACCGTTCAACCCGGCCTTGGGCTTGGAACCGCGCCCGGTGGCGCCTTCGTCACGAATTTCCCCACCGGAACCGGTGGCCGCCCCCGGATGCGGTGCAATCGCCGTGGGGTGGTTATGGGTTTCCACCTTCATCAGCATATGAACCGGCTCGTTCACGAACTGATACTGCTGGGTGCCCGGCGCCGGGAAGAAGCGGTCAGCCACCGGGCCGATCACCACCGACGAGTTATCGCTATAGGCACTCAATACACGCTCAGGCGCGTGCTTGTAGGTATTGCGGATCATCCCGAACAGGCTCAGGTCTTGCTCTTCGCCATCGATGGTCCAGTCCGCGTTGAAGATCTTGTGGCGGCAGTGTTCGGAATTGGCCTGGGCAAACATCATCAATTCTGCGTCAGACGGGTTGCGCCCCAACGCGGTGAATTGCTCTACCAGGTAATCGATTTCATCTGCAGCCAGGGCCAGGCCCAGCTCGCCATTGGCGGTTTCCAGCGCGCCACGGCCACCGCCCAGAATATCCACAGTGGTCAGTTCCCGCGGCTGGTGATGGGTAAACAGCGCGTCGGCGTCGTCCAGCTCCGCCAGTACCACTTCCACCATGCGGTCGTGAAGGGCTGCCGCCAATACTCCACGCTCACCGTCGCCGTCCAGGCGATACTCGATCCCGCGCTCAATCCGCTCTACCTGAGTGAGCCCAGCGTTATGGCAAATATCCGTGGCCTTGGAGGACCAGGGAGAAATCGTGCCCGGCCGGGGCACCACCACAAAACGCTGCCCCTCAACCGGGGTTTCTTCGACACTGGGGCCATACTGCAGCAAACCTTCCAACACCTGCTGCTGCGCAGCATTCAGTGGCGCAGACAACGCCACAAAATGCACATAGCGGGCAGACAGGGCGGATACGCCATTCAGGGACTGAAGCAGTTTTTCCTTACGAAATGCGGACAGGGCCGGGCTTCCGGAGAGGATCAGCATAGTGCGCCTTATATGATTACCAATGGGGATTGAGGGGTGCCAGATGTTCAGGGCCGTTTATTCAGGTTGGCAATGATACGGGATTTGCTCGCCGCTCGCAGCCTCTCAAACCGCCCAATTACACCGACATTTACCCACCCATCCACGCGCCTCTCACCCTGACATCAGGCAGTCGCCAATCACCTACGACTGACGCCCTATACGCAAATTAATGCTCTTTTCCTGACTTTTAAAAATTGTGCAAAAAAGGAGCAATTGTTCGACAAAGCTTTACAGAACAGCCATTTGCCGATGATAGAGTTGCGCCGCAATTTCGTGATATAGATCACAAGTAAGGAATTACAGCGAAGGCATGGGCCTTCCACCGGTCGGCGGTAAGCAGTATCGACCTGTCTGGACAACCTGACAGAGGTACCACCAAGTGACGGTATTCTTTCGACACAGCAAGCATTTACTCGCCTCGCTGGCACTGTTCAGCGTACTGGGGATGATGCTGGCTATGCGTCCCACCCCCTCCGCCATGGAGCGTGTCATCGCCCGTGGAGAACTGGTGGTGCTTACCCGTCCGTCCAACACCACCTACTATGAAGATCAGCACGGCTTCACCGGCATGGAGTACGAGCTGGCCAAAGGGTTTGCCGACAGCCTGGGCGTGGAACTGCGCATGCTCGAGTCCAACGACCTGTCCTACATTCGCTACGCCATCCGCAAGGGCACCGCTGACATTGCTGCCGCCGGCCTGGTCGCCACACCAGAACGTAGCGAAAGCCTGCGCTTCAGCACTCGCTATCAGGATATCGATACCCTGCTGGTTCGCCGCCTGAGCAGCCCGCGAATTACCGACCTGAACGAACTGAAGGACCAGAAAGTGGCAGTGAGCGCCGGCTCCAGCCACGCGGAGCTGCTGATCAAGGCCCAGCTGGACAACCCCGAGCTGGACTTCCAGGAAGTGGAAAACGCCACCCCGGAGCAGCTGCTGGCACTGGTAGAAGACGGCCAAGTCGATTACACCCTGATCAATTCCAACAGCTACGCTCTGCAGCGTGCGCTCTGGCCTGACCTGATTGCCGATTATACCGTCGCCACCGACATGCCGCTGGCTTGGGCCTTTAATCCCAAAGATGACAAAAGCCTGTACATGGAAGCGCAACGCTACCTGACCCAGGCCAAGGCGGACGGCACCACTGCCAAGCTGGAAGACCGTTTCTACGGGCATGTGGAACAGTTCAACCTGTACGCGGCACGTAGCTTCATGCGCCACTTGGACGACCGCTTGCCACTGTATGAAGGGCTGTTCAAGGAAGCCGAAGACAATAGCGGTTTTGACTGGCGTCTGCTGGCCGCCCTGGCCTACCAGGAATCCCTGTGGGATCCCCAAGCCATCTCCCCCACCGGGGTCAAAGGCCTGATGATGCTCACCAACGACACCGCTCGCCAGATGGGCATCAGCGACCGCACTGACCCGTCACAGAGCATCAGTGCTGGCGCCGCCTACCTGCGCCGCACCCATGCGCGGATTCCCGACCGCATTCCTGAACCCAGCCGCACCTGGATGGCACTAGCCGCCTACAACGTGGGCTTTGGTCATCTGGAAGATGCCCGCGTGCTGACCCAGCGTCAGGGCGGCGACCCGGACAACTGGCAGGACGTGAAGCAACGCCTGCCCCTGCTGGCGAAATCCGCCTATGCGGACCAGCTTCGCTACGGCAATGCCCGGGGCGGCCAGGCAGTGATATATGTCCGCCATATTCGCCGCTACTACGACCTGTTGGTCTGGGCTGAAAACTCCCGCCGCCGCGACGGCACCCTCATTGCCCTGAACTAATATCGTTGCCAGCCAGGCAGCACAGAGGCACAAAGCGACAACAGGCTTTCTTCCGTTATCTCTGATTCTCTGTGGTGAGGCATCCAGCCTGTATGGGTTTTCCTGCACACACAGAGACGCACCCGCCAAGGACCAGCCGAACGCCAGACACAAAAAAGCCCGACTATCGTTAGCCGGGCTTTTTTGTGTTTTTAATATGGTAGAACCGGGCGGATTCGAACCGCCGACCTCCGCCATGTCAAAGTCAAGTTATCTACACAAATTCAACAGGTAAAAAGCAAATATATCAGCACCTTACAAGCTTTTCGTCTAAATTTTAGACAAGTCAAAACGCACCAAATTGCCCCAAAATAAACCAAATCTATCAATGACTTACGGAAAAGCATTTGTAGAATTCTACAATTTTCTACACTCGCGATGTATAGGCCCCCACCTTTTTCCCCGAAGAGATTCTGGCTTTTTGTAGGCAATAGCTTACAGAAAAATAGGCACAATTCAGGTAGGTTAATTAAATTGATTCTCTGAAGATGTAAGAGCTATGACCTCAAATAAAAAGAAACCATACTTAAGCTTAAATGCCTTCCTCGTAAAAGATGAAAACAGAGGATTAAACGAGCAAGAGCTTCTTAAAGATCCATCAAAAGTCAAAACGTATTCGCTCTCTGAGGAAAGCAATCTCGAAGGAAAACTATTCATCAAAAAAACTGAAGAAAAGCCACCATCATGGAAAGCTTTTGCCGAGAAAATAACAAAATCAAAAATTGATGAATTAGCAAACAGGTCAAGCTCAGCAGTATTAATCATTAAAACAACGGAAGTAACCGTAGCATTTACGTTTGGCTATGGACGCTTCTTAATCGACACACAGTACTTTGTACAAGACTTTGGTATTAAGACTGCTCTAAACACCTTGAACCATGAAAGCCTTCGTAGTGTTGACCTTTTTACTCTCGATGAATATGCAGTTCAGAAGAAGTCTCAATCTGCGCGGGAATCAAGCGCAGATGTTTTTGGTATCGACATCTCTAAAGATGTTTTAAGGGCAGTTACAGGATCCCCCAAAAGCGGCATTAATTTTAAAAATATATCGGGCGGCGATTCCGTATATTCTTTCAGCGCCAAAGTGGAAGAGAAAGAACTTGCAGAGTTAGCCTCAAAACTTTACTCGCACTACATGAACGATACTTACAGAAGCGAATTCGCTTGGGTAGACAATATTCGAAGGGTAAAAGAACCGAAAGAAGTTAATAAACTTGATAAAAAGCTGCTAGACAAGGTAAAGGCAAAATCCAGCAGTATCACAATAACCATCCCAGAACTAATTGAATGGGACAAAGTAGCCGGGTTCAGTTTCACAAGATCAAAACAAGAAATCAAACCCACCATTGAACAGAAAACCTACCTAAACAATATCGACATAAACTCAATATCAATCGAAAACATAAAAAGAGACAAACTATTCGTTTTTGATATCAACGAAGAAGAACACGACCACTCAATATATAAATGTCTTTATTTCGAGCACAAATCAGGCGAAAAAACCTACATCTTATTCGCCGGAACTTGGTATGAAATTGACAACAATTTCATGAATAGAACAAATTTAGCTTTAAAAAACATTGACCTTTCGACTTTAGCTTTCCCAGAAGTATTAACTTGGAAAGAAGTTAAAGACGGAAAAGAAAAAGAACGAATTGAAACTGAAGGCGATTACAACGAAAGAACAGCCAAACTTCATGGTTACTATTTGTTAGATAAAAAACTAATTAAAAGCGACCGGACAACGTCATCTATCGAACTCTGCGATCTAATGACGAGCAAAAAACATTTTATTCACGTAAAGCACAGGAAGGGCGGCTCTGCAGGTCTAAGCCACCTTTTCGCTCAAGGCAACGTATCAGCTGAAATTCTTCTTGGCGATAAAAAATTCAGAAAAGCGGCAAGAGCCGTACTACGAAAGGTAGACAAATCACTTGTTCCTCAAGTGCCATTAGACAATTTCAAAAGTGACGGCGTTGAAATTGTATATCTTATATTAGGTGACAAGACCTCATCACTCAAAGAAAACCTACCATTTTTCAGTAAAGTCAATCTTATTAAAGCTCATGAAAACCTTTCTCAAAAAGGGTTCAAGGTAACCGTTGCAGGTGCAGATAAAAAAGAGAGCCAACCATAACGATTAATTCACCGAACATAAATTACTAATGGTATATTTTATAAATTTCTTGGCTTCCATAGCAGAAAACTGTGATCTCTAACTAATCGGCCTATAACACCTCTTTCACTCTAGAAGGAGGAACAAAGCTAGGCTCAACCCCCATTGCCCGAATAGCTGGAATCAGCAAGTAAGGAGGAGACAAATCCATATCATCCGACTCTTGGTTTCCTAGCCTAACCTTATCATCAAGGACTCCACGCCTTATTGGCCATGAAATAGACTTGCCACCATGATCTTTAGAATAAATTAATAGCTGTAAAGATTCGCCCATAATAGGCATATCTTTAATTGGCTTTGAAGTTCCACCCTTTACTTCTCTATGCCAGACTTCAGATATACTCACCACGCAGGCACTTTTCAGATACTTTATTTTTTCACCAACAAGCCTCCAAAAAAAATATTTTTCATTTTGATCTGAAAGATTTGGTGTAATAAAGGTTTGCATCTGCCAAAGATCATCATAAAGGAAGATCATAGTTTGGTGAAAACCGTATTTATCAAAAGCAGATGGCGCTAGTTTTGAGAAAAACTCGACAAGGGAATTAAAATCATGAGGCAAAGTTACTGACAAAGAATCCCAGAATAATCTAATATTTTTCGGAATATCTTTATCTTCGATGCCGTTAGCTTGCTCAGACATGGAATATCTCTTCATATCTGACAGCTTAATCATTGCTACCTTTCTCGCTCCCTCAGAAAGCTCTGTCAAAAAACCCGGCTTAAGAATATTTTCGGGGATATCTCGATCAAGATGCGTTGCCAGCCCCTTACAGACAGCATAAAGTCTAGAATATACATAGCCAAGAGCAGAAAGAAGCTCATAATCCTCTATTTTTTCTGAAATCCATTTCCTTTCAATTTTTACGGAAGTTGCATTAATTATTCCACTGGGAAAGTTTTTTCTTGCAAATCTAACCAACCGTTTAACGCCAGCGTTAAGCAATTCATCAACACCGCAATCGAGCTCGATATCTTCCTCTTCTAAATAAGAATAAACCAGCGTCGCTTTAAGTTGACTGAATAGCTCCAAATCACCCTGCTTCTCAACCTTATTTCTAGCATCTTTAGCCCACTTCATGAGAGGATCAGAGCCCCATGGCTCAACGACACTATTTACATACCATTCGTCAAAATCAGGTATTTCAGACTTATTTTTCTGGATAATAAAAGTAACCGTTCTGGCTGTCTGCAAAAAATTGTTGGTATTTCTTCTAAATCTATCTGGTTCAAAATAAGAATCAGCACACGCTTGCAGTATATATGCCAGATCCCTCAGACGTCGCTCCCATGGTTTTACGCTTATCATTTCCCCTCACTATTTATTAACAAAGATAGTAATCATAAAATAGCCATCAAATCAGGCGAACAAACCTATGGCCCCTGCAATGACAGCGATAAATGACAAGACAATAGGAACGCCAAGTGGCCAGATAGGTCTTTCCCCCTCAAGCCCCTCAGAAAAAGAATTCATTGCTTTTCTAACCGATTCTGCATCTACATCCACTAAATCATTCATTGCTTTGATATGAAATCTTTTAATATCTGAGACCGACATCCCTATTCTTAAAGCAAGAAAAAACCTATTAATCAAAAAAACAAAAACACTGCAAACAAATAAAAGCAGCGAAACTTTCATCCATAAAGAATTACTCACAACGCCAGAAGACACGAATGAGGCAACTACAGCCACACCACCGGTATTTACCAAAATCACAGACCTACTAGTACTTTCAAAAACCTCCCTTCCCGAACTAGACTGCTGTGAAGCTTGCTGAACAAGGTAAGATCCTAATTTTGATTTATCTGTATTAGGCAGCTTAGAAAACTTCACCCTATACTCCCCGAAGAAGTTGCGATACATGGCGCCTTACTTATCTTTATCCTCAAAAAAATCACTCTGCCCATCACTCATTACTTTGGCATGCCGATGTGTTTTTCCTTGGCGAGTTTGGTGAGAATCACCCGAACTAACATTTTCCAAAACAGTTTCAATCGAATAACCCGAAGTAATCACTTCTCCAAGCTCATCAACTTTTTTATGAATTGAAAGAACACAGATTATTTCATCACCATTTTTAAATGATACTGCTCTGGATAAAACTGAAGCTTTAAAGTCTGAGTCATTCATTGAAAATGAAATCGTCTGCCCATCATACAAGCCTTTCCACTTTGCCTTTCCATCATTTAGAACTGGCGCAACGACTTCAATTCTGGCCTCTTCTACCCTCACCGGCTTCAAGTCGTTCGAGGCAAGAATAAAATTCTTAAAGCTAGCCCTATCAACCTGTCTTTCAGGTATTGCTATTGCCCCTTGTTTATCCAGCCCAGAGTAGCCAATTTTAACCACTTTCTTATAGCCCACGATTTTCTTATAAAAATTTGACTTTCTTGTGGCCACCTTATAGCTAGAGGAAGCTATTTTTGCCGCACGTTTAACTGAATCTTCAGAAACATCATTGTTTTTTATTTCTTCTTTTAGTTTTTTAATAGAGGCTCGCCGCTCTTCAAGAGACAACCTCAAATCTTCCTTCTGCAGATCGATAAGCTCTTGGTCTTCACGAGGAACCACTGAAAAAATCAATGCTAACGTGGATATAATCAAGGCAATCTGCGCGCTGTTATCGCCAAGCGCAGTCCAAATTTCTCTTATTCCACCCTCTTGAAGGGCCTCCGTATTCAACTCTATCTGCAAATCCAGAATTTTTGCTGCCTCTACAGCTACCGCGATAAACTCTGCTTCACACTGATTTTTTACTAGCGCATTCATTGAGTGACTACCATCAGAAAGGTAGTAGTGCATCTCCAGTTTAGACGGAAATTCCATTTCTTCCCCTTACGTCCATCGACTTAAAATTACCAAGACTTGACTTGATCCCCACTAGCCCTGTGGCCTCCATATAGTTCTTACCCCAAGCAACCGGCACGCTACCCAATCACGACCTCAAGGAGCCGACCATGCATTCGGTGATCTGTTCAGAGAAATAGCGTACGTCAAGAGACAAAGACACGCATTAACCAATTTAGCGAGCGAGATTTGAGGGACTAAAAATGAGAGGCAAAAAAAAACCAGAACCCTTCTTGTGAAAGATTCTGGTCTTCATCGGCCTGAAAGGCCTTTTGTATGGTAGAACCGGGCGGATTCGAACCGCCGACCTCCTGCATGTCAAGCAGGCGCTCTAACCAACTGAGCTACGGTTCTATGGCGACTATCAGGCAAAGAGCCCGAATGAGTAATTTTCTACACTGGGGGTGTCAAAATGACCCAATTTGATCAATTTTCTACACGATTGTAGAAAATGTCGAAACCCATTACAGGAAAAAACTCTTTAATATCAAAAAGTTACACAACTAAGCCCCGCCATGTCAAGGCGGCGCTCTAACCAACTGAGCTACGGTTCTATGGCGACCTTCAGAAGAGCAGTAAGCGTTTGATCAACGGCCCTGCCTGAAGAGGGTGGCAATTCTATGCAGCTTGGCCCTTCAGGGCAAGACCCCATCGCAGATTGCCTGTTATCCGCAACCGATCGCCACGCAAACAGGCGTTACTTGCGGCGGCGCGAGCCCCAAGCGGTTTCAATCTGGCGGGCGCGGGTGATGGATTCTTCCACCAGGTCCGACTGGTGCTCGGCGAACTCGCGAATAATCTCCAACGCCGAACGCACATCACGGCGGAAAATGGTTTCCACCAGCGCCTTAAAGAACGACAGGCACTCCTTGATTTCATCCGGCTCCAGGTGCAAGGCCATAAAGTAAGCCCGCTGCATGGCCGGCTGCATATTGATCAGCACATCTTCCACGAAGACATTGCGGGCGAACGGATAGACATGTTCCAGAAAGCGAAAGCTGAGGGTAAAGAAAACATCGTGGTCACGCTCCTCCGTCGCCACTTGCAAGCCATGCACCAGCTCGATGAAGGAATCCAGGTCTTCTTCGCGCACCACCTTGATGGCCTTACGAATCACCAATCCCAGCAGCACCTGCATCACTTCGTACAGGCTACGCACATGCGCTTCGGACATCTCTTTCACCACAGCACCACGGCGCGGCAAAATGTCGATCAGCTGGCGACGCTGCAAGATCAGCAGCGCCTCACGCACAGACCCCCGGCTAACATCCAGCTCCCCTGCCACACGCAGCTCCTGAATGCGGTCACCGGCGAGCATGTCGCCATGAATGATTTGCTGAGCGAGATGCTGGGCAATTTGCTCAGAGAGGCTTTCCTTCGCTTTAAAGCTCACCGAACCCCCGGTACTTGTTGAACAATCCAATTAGGCTTGTCCGACTATAGTACACAAGAAACCCACCACCAAGTGCTGGATTTGCCAACCATCCCCCGCCAGTATCAAATACATCAATGCCATACTGAATTCACTCACAGAACGGATTCACCCACAAAAAAATTGTGACCACACCCAGTACCGGGCGGAGCTGCATGAACAAGGATTTGATCACCCAGTTACCCAGAGTTGACCAACTGTTCGACCAGTACGCGGAGCGTTTTGGCAAACAACAGACGGCTTACCGCAACCATGTGTATCGGCTAGTAAACCTGGTCATGGCCCAACGCCCCATCAACGACGAAGAGCTGGGCAAGCTGCAAGTCGCCGCTTTTTTCCATGATGCCGGTATCTGGCTGGCCGGTACCTTCGATTACCTGCAGCCATCCGCCCGCCTCGCTGAACACTACCTTCAGGAAGAAGGCCTGGAAGACTGGTGCCAGGACGTGCACACCATGATCATGAATCACCACAAGCTCAGCCGCTTCAGCCGCAACCATCAGGACCTCACCGAAGTGTTCCGCCGGGCAGACTGGGTTGATGTGAGCCTGGGGCTGCTGCGATTCGGCATCCCCATGGCGCGGATCCGGCTGATCAAACGGGGCTTCCCCAACGCAGGCTTTCATCCGCTATTACTAAAGCTCAGCGGCCAGCAACTACTCAACCAGCCCTGGCGCCCCCTGCCCATGCTCAAACGATAAACACGCCCGCCAGAACCGTCGCGAACCGACAAGAAAAGTTACTCACAACTTCTGTGGATAACTCTGTGCATAGACTGTCAGGAACTGCCGCCACCGCCTGCCCTGCCTGCCATGTCATTAGAATGATGAAAAAATGGCCATAAAATTAAACCCTTTAAAATCATAAAGTTACAAATACACTCTGCAAATCAATAGCTTAGCCACCAACGCTCACGCATCGGGTGAAATAAGCGTTTTCGCTGTGCAAAACTGTTGCCCGGGAACAGGGCATGACAGGAAAAGCAAGAGAAAGGAGCGCCCGTTTGACGAAAAATCCGGCGAACTATTTTACCCGGCGCGGCAAGCAGGCGGAGTCATCAAAACGAGAAAAGCCGCTTATCGAGCGGCTTTTCTATAAAACGGGAATTTCAGGCTTAGGGAACCTCTGAATAACGCCTTGCATGCTCAGCGTGAGCCTGAAGCGTGCAGCTGTTGTGTCTTGTTTCGATGGATGGACATATCTCGATCCCCCTTGAGGGGACACCTTCAAAAGAGCGCCCCTCTTTACCTTGGCCGAGGGGGCGAACCAGCCTGAAAGACTGAGTACGCAAGGAGTTATTCAGAGGTTACTTAGGCTTGAGCAATCAACGGCGCAGACTGAAACTCACTCCCAGCACAACCACCGGCTCGATATCCAGATCATACCGATCCCGCTCTTCCTCGCTATCGCAAGCCCTGGTACCACGGTATTCCCCGCACTCCAGCGCTTCCAGCACCCCTACCGCCGCGCTCACGGTCCAGCGCGAGTACGGTTTCACCCACTGGTGTCCCAGCTCAACGCCAGCGCCCAGCCGCTCATAGTGGCGCTCGCCACCCAGATCGCCCGCCATCAGCCCCGTGTAGAAGCCCTTTTCTGACATCAGGCCGCGCTCCATTTTATGGCGCCAACCCGCAACCCAACGGAACTCTTCCGTATCCAGGCCACTGGAATCCACATAATAGGAAGGCATACCGTAGAAGCTGTTCTTTTCGGTGGCCCATTCGAGGTTAAGCCCGACCAGACCATTGAGATAACCGATACCGATAAGGGCATCGTCCGCCGCTGCCGACAGAGGCAGCAACGCAAGGAAGGAAAGCAGCCAGCGACGCATGGCAAACTCCAGTTTATTGTTGTTATATCGGGCAAGCTCCGGCAAAGAGCCTGTATTTTTCACAACACCCCAGCCAATTACAAGCGCCAAGGCGTCACCGCCCCGCCGGCAAAAACGCCGGCCCAGGCCGATTCAGTATGGATCAGAGCGGGATTTTATCGATGTTGTCGGCAGTCGCATCAATGGCGCCGTCAACCTTTTCCAAGGCTTCATCGGCGGCATTGCCAGCCACCGGGATAATCGACAGCACGGCCCCGACCACGGAACCGGCCGCCCCCACTAAACGCATGGGCGTGGTCGCCAACTTGGTGAGGAAACAACCGCTGAGAACGGCTGCCAACAGGCCAATCACGGCCAGACGCATTACGGATTTCATACCTTTTCCTTTTTTCTACTTATTATTGGGAGCCCACCGACACCGATCGGTCCAGCAGGCCCACGCGATCTATCAGTACTCGAACGTCATCCCCAGACGCTTGCCCACTTCTTCGTAGGCTTCTACCACGCCGCCCAAACCCTGGCGGAAACGGTCCTTGTCCAGTTTTTCGCGGGTGTTCTTGTCCCACAGGCGACAACCGTCCGGGCTAAATTCATCGCCCAGCAGTACTTCACCATTAAACACACCAAATTCCAGCTTGTAATCCACCAGCAGCATTTCACCATCCAGAAACAGCTGCTTGAGTACATCGTTCACCTGGAAGGTAAGCACTTTCATCTGCGCCACCTGATCATCGGTGGCCCAGCCAAAGCTCTGAATATGGTAATCGTTGACCATGGGATCCCCCAGGTCATCCTCCTTGAGGAAGAATTCGAAGGTGGGCGGGTTCAACTCCAACCCTTCTTCCACGCCCAAACGACGGCAAATGGAGCCTGCGGCAATGTTGCGCACCACACACTCCACCGGAATCATCTCCATTCTCTTGACCAGCGATTCCGTGGCCGACAAGGTTTTCTCGAAGTGGCAGGGAATGCCTGCCGCCTTCAGCTTTTCCATGATGGCCGCGTTGAACTGATTGTTCACCGCTCCCTTACGTGCCAACGCTTCCTTTTTTTTGCCGTCGAAGGCTGAGGTGTCGTCACGAAACAGCATGATCAGCTTGTCCGCGTCACCGGTGGTGTACACAGACTTGGCTTTGCCGGCATACAACTCGTCGCGTTTTTCCATGGAAAGGCCTATTACTCAGGTCAGTATTAATGTACTTGCAGCCAGTCAAACCCTTCCGTCTGACTGGCAACGCCAATTCGTTCACGCCCTTGGGTAATCACCCGTTCGACCGCATCCAGCGCGTGCCGGGACGTGTTGTTCTGTTCGCTCAGGTGCGACAGCACCAAGTGTTGCAAGCGATCCACATTCGCCTGGCGCAACAAGGCTGCGGCCTGATCATTGCTCAGATGCCCTAACATACCACCCACGCGCCGTTTCAACGATGATGGATACGGGCCTGATGCCAACAATTGCGGGTCGTGATTGCACTCCAGCACCAGCGCATCGCATTCGCGGTAAGCATCGACCACATGGGGAGTAATCGCACCCAGGTCCGTCAACACACCCACGGTGCGCTGTTGCCACGAAAAACGGTACTGGCAAGGTTCGCGGGCGTCATGGGGCACCAGCACCGGCAAAATTTCCATGGCTCCCAAGGTAAACGCCCGACCGGGGCGAATTTCCTGCCAGTCTGCGCCTTTCAGGGTAGCGCGTTTATCGTGCACCGCACTGGCGGTGCCAAACGAGCTGTACACCGGGCACCCCACCTTGCGGGCCAGCGCCCCAGCGCTGCGAATATGATCGCCATGCTCATGGGTGACCAGAATCGCGCTTAGCTGCTCCGCCGCCAACCCCAGACGGCCCAACCGTGCTTCGGTTTCCTTGACGGTAAAACCGCAATCGATCAGCACCAGGGTATCGTCAGCCCGGACCAGCGTGGCATTGCCTTTACTGCCACTGCCCAGTGACGCCAGCTGCATTAATCGAGCTCGTCGTAAATTCGCTCAAGAATAGCCAGCCCCGGGGTTTTATCCACCAGAGCGGTGCCTTTCTCGTTGAGGACCGCCACCTGGATACCGTTAGTGGTGTGGCTCAGCTTCAGCTGTGCTTCGCGGGCCCCCAATTCATAACGGTTAGGCACCTTGAGATAGAAAATACCCACTTCACGATCGCGGTCACCCACTTTCAAATCAGTCTGTTTCAGAGCATCGCCCACGTATTCCCACGCCCAGGCGTATCGGGTGGACATCATGATGATCGGGTAGCCGTTGCCATCACGGCCCAGCAACGCCTTGGCGGACTCCCCTTCCGGAGCGGGCTCATCATTTTCCTTGTCCGGCGCATTCCCCAGCACCACCAGCTGCGGCGGGCGTGGCGGCTCAAAACGGTCTTCGTCTTCACGGGGAGCCGTCAACCGTTCGTCCTGACGGGGTACCGCATACAGCGGCTGCTCACCAATAAATACGCCACCCTCCGGTACCTCGATCGGAGCTGTCACGTCCGCTTTTCGGTATTCCAGGCTGCTATCCGGCAACCAGCTACAACCGGTGACCAGCAGGGCGAGCATGAGTGGTGCAAGCGACGCCGCTTTCTTCATTTAACCTCCAGCAGGCCGCATTGACGCATGGTTTCACGCAACCGCGGCTGGGCCGCTTCTGACAGCGACACCAGCGGCAGCCGGATGCCTGCGTCAATCAGCCCCATTTCAAACAGTGCCCATTTCACCGGGATCGGATTCGCTTCAATAAACAAATCACGGTGCAGGGGTTCCAGTTCCGCATTCAGTGCACGGGCGGTATCCGCATCCCCGGCCAACGCGGCCTCACACATGGCCGCCATTTTTGCCGGTGCTACATTGGCGGTGACAGAAATATCACCGTGACCGCCAGCCAGAATGAAGTCCATGGCGGTGGCGTCATCACCGGAGTAAAGCATGAAGTCGTCACCGCAACGCTCACGGATTTCGCGGGCCCGCTCCAGGTTCCCGGTCGCTTCCTTAATGCCCACAATGTTCGGCACCTTGCTCAAGCGCTCCACGGTTTCCGGCAACAGATCGCAGGACGTCCGCCCAGGCACGTTATACAGGATCTGGGGAACATCCACGGCACGGGCCACCGCCAGAAAGTGCTGATACAGACCTTCCTGGGGCGGCTTGTTGTAATAAGGCGTCACCAGCAAACAGGCATCGGCACCATCACGTTTGGCGTCACGGGTCAGGCGAATGGCTTCTTCGGTATTGTTGGCACCGGTACCGGCAATCACAGGGAGCCGTCCCCTGGCCAGCGCCACCACTTCACGGATCACGCTGTCATGCTCTTCAAAACCCAGCGTGGCGGATTCACCCGTAGTGCCCACAGCCACGATAGCGTGAGTGCCCTGCTCTACATGCCAGTTAACCAGCGAGCGCAAACGCTCCCAGTCCACGGACCCATCTGCACGCATGGGGGTCACCAAGGCCACTATGCTGCCGCGAATCATGCCTGTCTCCTGTTGTGCCGCAAACGCTATGCGCCAATTAACCGCGACGCTTCCTGCAAGCAGGCGCTATCGTCGAGTGAAGGGCGCTATGGTAAACCTCGCCCCCAAGCCGGACAAGGCGCGCGTCCCCCGTTTACCTCTGCAAACGCAAGGGGAAGCGAAAAATGGCAGCGCCTCGGCGGCCAGGTATTGAGACAACCCCAGCCGACAAGTGTTCAGTCCGTGATGAACTGGTTAGACTCATTAGCCACACACGCCCCATCAGAGGGCGAATTCAGCCCGGCATACCGATGGCCATTCGGGTATTGCTTGGGCCGGAATATTGATGGCCCACCACTGATGGAGAGCAGCCATGGACCAGTTGATTGTAATTTCTGCCCTCGGCACCGACCGGCCCGGTATTGTGCAGGCCCTGTCCAAAGCCGTGCTGGAATACGACGGCAGTATCATGGATTCGCGCATGACGGTATTGGGCGGCGAATTTGCCGTGCTGATGCTGGTCGCCGGCAACGCAGCCACCCTGGACAGCCTGGAAGCCGGGCAACAGCAAATGGCCGAACAGCTGGACCTGCTGATCACGCTCAAGCGCACCCGCGCCCCGGATGCCGGCCCTGCGGCCCTGCCCTATGAGGTAGACGTCGTCGCCATGGACAACCCCGGCATCGTTCATGAAATCGCCAATTTCTTTTCCACGCGCAATATCAATATTGATGATTTGCATACCGGCACCTACGCTGCGCCCCACACCGGTACCCGCATGTTCAGCCTGCATCTGGTCCTGAGCATGAGTGCGGAGCACTCCGTGGCCCAGTTGCGTGATGCGTTCCTGGATTTCTGTGAAGCGCGCAACCTGGACGCCACCATGACGCCCAAGCGCTAACGAGACGCTCGACGCATCACGCTTCAGGCAATACGTAAAAAGATATCAACCAAACAAGGGAAACAGACACAGACATGGCACACCCCAAGATTGGCAATCTGGCCCCCAACTTCACATTGCCGGATCAGGACGGCAACCCGATTGAACTGAAATCCTTCAGGGACAAGAACCCGGTGGTGATTTTCTTCTACCCCAGAGCCCTCACCCCGGGTTGCACCACCCAGGCCTGCGGCATTCGCGATACCAAGGCCGAGCTGGAAAAGCGTGGCGTGGCTGTGTTCGGCATCAGCCCGGATGCCGTTGCTCGTCTGCCCAAGTTTATCGACAAACATGACCTGAACTTCACCTTGTTATCCGACGAAGATCACGCCACCGCCGAGAAATACGGGTGTTGGGGTATGAAAAAGTTCATGGGCAAGGAATTCATGGGGCTGATCCGCACCACCTTCATCGTCAGCAAGAATGGCAAGCTGCTGAAGGTGATGGACAAATTCAAAACCAAGTCCCATCACGACGATCTGCTGGCAGAACTGGATGCGCTGGGGATTACCCCTAACGCCTGATGCCCAAAGCCTGGCGCCATGCAGTGACGGAAGCCTGTTGTCTTCCGTCTTCCGACGCGTCAGGCGTTTATCAGGCCTCTCGCTGCGCTTCCAGCTTCCCGGGAGAATAATCTGCTTGCCGGGGCCAGGCGTTGATCACCGCCTTGATCAACGTAGCCAGAGGGATCGCAAAGAACACCCCCCACAGCCCCCACAACCCGCCGAACAACAGAATCGCGGTGATGATTGCCACCGGGTGCAGGTTCACCGCCTCGGAAAACAACAGCGGCACCAGAATATTGCCATCAATGAACTGGATAATGCCGTACACGATCATCACCAGGGCGAAATCGCCGCCCCAGCCGAACTGCACATAGGCTACAGCGGCCACCGGCAAGGTCACCACGGTGGCGCCAATATACGGCACCACCACCGACAACCCCACCAGCACCGCCAGCAGCACCGCGTAATTCATGTCCAGCAGCACAAAAGCAATAAAGGTCGCCCCACCCACCAGCAGGATTTCAATGGCCTTGCCCCGCACATAGTTGGCAATCTGGCCGTCCATTTCCTGCCACACATGGGACAATATTCGCCGTTTGCGAGGCAGAAAACCCAGCATCCAGTTCACTAGGGTTTCCCGGTCTTTCAGAAAGAAAAAGACTAGTAGCGGCACCAACACCAGGAACACCATGATTTCCACCAGGTTCGGAATCGACGCCAACGACAGGGTCAGCACCCCCTGCCCGGCTTCCGCCACTTCCCGCTGAATCACCGCAACAATGGAGTTCACTTGTTCCATGGAAATAATTTCCGGGTAATGCGCCGGCAATCCACGCAACCAGATTTCCCCGTTTTTGAGCACATGGGGCAACTGGTCCTGGACCAGCAACACCAACTGCCGCCAAACCATGGGCAACAATACAATCAGGGTTGCAATCAACAGCCCCATGAACAGCGTGAACACCAGGCCTACCGCCAGCATGCGTTTCACACCCCGACGCTCCAGCGCCCCCACCAGCCCCTGCATCAGGTAAGCAACCACCATGGCCGTCAACACCGGAGCCAACATGCCGCCAAAGAACGCGATGGTCAGGCCAATAACCAGCAGCAGGACAACCAGATAGACCGCTTCTTCATCGGAGAAGTAGTTATCGGCCCAGTTTCTCAATATGCGTAGCATCAAGGCTCCTGTGTGCCGCAGCGAATAACAAAACAATAGCGACCATGGGTTTCCTGCATGCGAACTAGCTCATGGCAGGACTGTCTCAAATAGGCAGGAATATCACTGGCTGAACCAGTGTCCGTGGCGATCACCTCCAGCAATTGCCCGGCGCGCAGCTGCCGTAACGCCTGCCGGGTTTTCAATAACGGCAGAGGGCATTGTAACGTGGAGGCATCCACATGGAGATCAACAGTTTGTTCGGATACAGGGTACTCAGTCATGCTAATCGCTTCATTCGTCGCCGCCCTGACGGCATTATAGTCACAAGGAGGGCATTGATTCAGTGCCCGCGTAGCGATACCCGGAATTCCATGACCCGTTACTCGTCGTTGGACGGAGCCACAACTTGAAGCTGTTTTTACGTACCGTTTTGCTGTTCAGCTGCTGCTGGCTGGCCAGTCCATCCACTGCCGATGACAACCTGCCGGTGCTCGGGGACCCCACTGCCGCGCTGATGTCCGCTGATCAGGAATACCGCCTGGGACGGGCCTGGCTGCGTAGCCTGCGCGGGCAGACCTCCATTATGTCGGACCCGATGGTGCAGGAGTACGTGGAAAGTCTGGTTTACCGCCTGGCTTCCTACAGCGACCTGAAAGAACCGAACCTGGATATCGTGGTGATCAACAGCCGCCAGATTAACGCCTTTGCGGTACCTGGCGGCGTCATCGGGCTGAATGCCGGGCTATTTCTTGATGCAGAAAGCGAAGATGAGGTCGCCGGGGTAATCGCCCACGAAATTGCCCACGTGAGCCAGCGGCACTTTGCCCGCCGCTATCTGGATTCGAAAAAAATGAACACCGCCGTGCTGGCCGCCATGCTGGCCAGTCTTGCCGTGGCAATTGCCGGGGACGGCGAAGCCGGCATGGCCGGCATTGCCGCCACCCAGGCCGGTGCCATTCAGGCCCAGCTGGCCTATTCTCGCCAAAATGAACGCGAAGCCGACCGGGTCGGCATGCAAACCCTGGCCGCCTCCGGCATGGACCCGAGCGCCATGCCACGCTTTTTCGAGCGCATGCACGATAGCCAGCGTTTTTCCGGCGACCCGCCGGAGTTCCTGCTTACTCACCCGGTCACCGAGAGCCGCATTGCCGACAGCCGCGCCCGTGCTCGCACCCTGCCCCCGGCACGGCTGTCGGTATCCACCGGCTTTCTGCTGGCCCAGGCACGCCTCAAGGCGGGCTTCATTACCTCTGACGACCAGGCCATTGAATACTTCAGACGCTACAGCAACGAGCGCAGTGCCCTGGGCCTGAAAGCGGCTCGTTATGGCCTGGCACTGAGCTACCTGCGCGCCAATCACTATGATCAGGCCCGCGACCTGATGCAGGGGCTGGCCGATCAATACCCGGACGAGCTCTGGTTCCGCCTGGGACTGGCGGAAGTGGCACTGGATGAAGGGGATTACCCACGGACCATTCAAGAAACCGAGTGGGTGCAGAAAATTTCTCCGGACAACTACGCCGCGTCCATCCTGCAGAGCAAGGCCTACCTGCGCAGTAAGCAGCCGGAAAAAGCCCTGCCGCTACTCAAACCGCTTGTCCATGAGCACACCAATGATCCGCATATCTGGGATCTAGCTGCCGATGCCTACGGCAACAGCGGAGATACCGTGCGCGCCCTGCATGCCCGTGCCGAAAGCCAGTTCCTGCGCGGCAACGATCCCAAGGCCCAGCAACAAATGCGCTACGCCCTGCGCGATGCAGAAAACGACTTTGCCCTGTATAGCAAATTGAACGGACGCTTGCGGCAAATGAAGCGACTCTCCGAAGAGGAATTCTAAGGAACCTGTCTCGCACAACCGTTATTCGTGATGCAAGCATCACTTCCCACAGAAAGTCAGTCGTGTTGGGCGTTTTTCAGAGGTTCCCTAAAAAGAACGAGACAATAAAGCCTGGGAGGTTGATACGGCCTGCGCTATTTCCACAAGCCATATCAGACAAGGCGGCCTCACCCCCTTCAGGCTTTCAAGGATTGGCCAAAATCCAGCATGCGGTTCAACGGCACCATGGCTTTCTCTGCCAGATCCTCATCGACAAAGATTTCCTGACCCATGCCATTTTCATCTTCCAGCACCGCCAGCATATTCTGCAGGCCATTCATGGCCATCCACGGGCAGTGAGCGCAACTGCGGCAGGTTGCACCAGACCCCGCCGTCGGTGCTTCCAGGAACGTTTTCCCCGGCGCCAGTTGCTGCATCTTGTAGAAAATGCCCTTGTCCGTGGCGACGATAAACGCTTGGTTATCCATCTCACAAGCGGCTTTGATCAGCTGCGAGGTAGAACCCACCACATCCGCCATGGCTACCACTGAAGCCGGAGATTCCGGATGCACCAAAATGGCCGCATCCGGGTACGCTGCTTTCAAATCATGCAGACCTTTGGCCTTGAACTCTTCGTGCACGATGCACGCGCCATCCCAGCACAGCACATCGGCGCCGGACTTATCGCGCACGTAACCGCCAAGATGCTTGTCCGGGGCCCACAGAATTTTTTCGCCGTTGCGGTCCAGATGTTCGATCAACTCCACCGCAATGGACGAGGTGACCACCCAATCAGCTCGGGCTTTCACCGCAGCGGATGTATTGGCGTAAACCACCACCGTGCGGTCCGGGTGCTGGTCACAAAAGTCGGAGAATTCGTCTTCCGGGCAGCCGATATCCAGAGAGCAGGTGGCTTCCAGCGTCGGCATGAAGACGCGCTTTTCCGGACTGAGAATTTTGGCGGTCTCGCCCATGAACTTCACCCCAGCCACAATCAATGTGGACGCAGGATGGTCTTTACCGAACCGGGCCATTTCCAGAGAATCGGACACACAGCCCCCGGTCTCTTCCGCCAGAGACTGAATTTCAGGGTCTGTATAGTAATGCGCCACCAGTACCGCATCGCGTTGACGCAACAGCGCCTTGATCCGGTCTCGATAGGATGCACGCTGCTCATCGCTGAGTGTATCGTCCGGCGCTACCTTGGCCAGGTGCGCCTGAACCCGTGCTTGTGCCTCTGCAGTCATTGCCTTACCGCCCGGGGTTTCCCCCTGATATCAACAACTTAGAAAATTAATACCAAAATAAGGCGGGCATAATACCACAACAGCGAAAAACCGCTGAATAGCGGCCTGTTGCTAGCCCTGCAGAGAATAAAATGCGCCCGCTAATGGCTGTTTTCAAGCCTTTAACGAGGGCCGATAGGCGGGACCTGCGGCAACCAGGTGTACCGTGCTGATGGCGCGCTCCAGAAACGCCCCCTCGCAATAACACAAGTAGTACTCCCACATGCGCACGAACCGTTCATCAAAGCCCAGTTCACGGATGCGAGACAAGGCACCATGAAAACGTTGCCGCCAGTGGTTCAGAGTCAGGGCGTAGTCGTAGCCGATGTCGTGCAGCTCTGTGGTCACCAGGCCAGTGTGTCGCGTCAGGTTATCGCACATCACTGACACGCTGGGCAGGAAGCCGCCCGGGAAGATATAGCGCTTAATAAAATCCACCTGCTTGAGCGCGTAGTCATAACGCTGATCCGGCACGGTAATCGCCTGTATCAACAACAACCCTTCCGGCTTCAGGCGCTTGCCCAGCACATCAAAATAGCCCGGCAAAAATTCTGCCCCCACCGCTTCGATCATTTCCACCGACACCACCCGGTCGTACTGGCCGGTCAGTTCCCGGTAATCGTTCTCCAGAATGGTAATACGATCATCCAGCCCCGCATCGGCAACCTGTTCACGGGCATAACGGGCCTGCTCTCGGGAAATGGTTGTGGTGGTCACCGTAACCCCATAGTGCTGCGCGGCATGCAGGGCCAGGCCACCCCAACCGGTGCCGATTTCCAGCAAGGTCATACCTGGCTGTAATTGCAGGCGCTGGCAGATCAGGTCCAGCTTGTGCACAGACGCTTCTTCCAGAGAGGCATCCGGGCGAGGAAATACCGCACTGGAATACATCATGGTGCGATCAAGAAACAGGCTGAAAAAATCGTTACCCAAATCGTAGTGGGCAGAAATATTTCTGCGTGACCCTTGCAGAGAATTTCGGTTGTAGCGGTGCAGCATTTTCAGGGCTGGCTTGGACAGGGAAGCAAACCCACCTTCCAGGGCTTGCATGGCATCCACATTAGCCGCGAAATAGCGAATCACTTTGATCAAGTCCGGGCTGGACCAGCCTTGCTCCATAAACGCTTCCGCCGCCCCCAGCGCCCCACCGCTCATCATCATGCCGTAGGTGCGCCAGTCGGTCAGTACGATGTGTCCCTGTTCATGAGCCTGAGCACTATTGCCCAGCATGACGGAATTGCCGTCCGGCTCATCGATACGCAGGCCGCCATGGGGCAGTTTCGCAAGCTGGTTCAACACCAGCGTACGCGCCACCGATTGCGGCCAACTCAGTGTGCCGGCCTGGTCACCTTTATTGTCAGAGGCTTTATCGCCAGACAGCATGTGTCTCACTCCCTGTTTCCATCATCGCGTTCATCGCGCTTGCCAGCGGGGTGGCCATGGAAGACCGCCCCCTTGCGCCACAGTTTGAAGGCCTGCCAGTAAATACGCTTCAGCGTGGCCAACCCCTGCGCTCCAAACCGGAAAACCCCCTTGCCCATCGAGGCCGAATCTGACGCAAATAATTGCAATTTCAGACCGGCCTTAAAGACGGGAGTCTGATCGTCCCGGTCTTCCAACCCTATTCGCAAATCGGGTAAGGCAACGTGAAGATGCCAGTGGTATTGCAGCAACATGGGCAGGAAAGGCGAGACATGAAACGCTTTGGGGTGGTCAACTACCAGGGCGCCGTCATCATGGCGAGAAAACGTGAGGGGGTAAAAGTGGCGCTCTCGCCACGGCGTATTCTGCACCTCGGCAATCATGCTGTCGGGCTGGTCTTTCCCTTCAGGAAAATGCAGGTACAACACCAGCGGATTAAACAGAGAACCAAAGGTGCGCCACTGCCCCAACATAAAGGTCCGCCCCCGGGACCACTCCAACCCCAGGGTGAGCGCTTTTTCTCGCACTTTGTCTGCCAGTGCAACGGATCGGCCATCCAGGTAATCCCGGTCACGAAACGTCACCGGCCGCCATGCCCGGCCCCAGGCCCAGTGTCGCCCCAGCAGCACATCGATTTTTTCCAGGTCGCACCAGACCATCCACAGCGGGTAATCAAAGCCGTGCGTAAAAGGTTGCAGCCGCTGATGCCAGACTCGCCCCTGGGCAATGGCACAGGATGTTACCCCCTGCTCTGCCGGCGCATTCATTGCGTAGTGCTCCCCGCCCGAGCGGCGGCAGCGATGCCTTCCACCACGTTCAGCGCAGACACAACCCCATCTTCATGGAAACCATTGCGACACCAGGCACCGGCGAACCAGGTACCCTGCTTACCGTTTTCTTTCAGCAATGTCTCCCGGGCCGCCACGGTTTGCGGAGTAAACAGCGGGTGAGCAAAACGGTAGCGAGCCAGGATGTGTTTTTCATCAATACGGTCCGTGGCATTGAGCGTCACGCAGAACGTTTCCGGGGCGGTGATGCCCTGCAAAATATTCATATTGTAAGTAACCTGAACCCGCTCCTGATCTTGCTCGAACAGCAAGGCATTCCAGCTGGACCAGACCCGTTCGCGACGCGGCAACAGCCGGGTATCGGTGTGCAAGACCACCTCATTGTCCTGATAGCCCAATTGCGACAAGGTGCTTTTTTCCCGATCATCCGGATCACTGAGCAATGCCAGTGCCTGGTCGCTATGACAGGCCAGCATCACCTGATCAAAGTGCTTTTCTTCTTTGTGAACGGTGACGTGCACGCCTTGATGATCTCGACGTATGGCCTGTACCGGCGTGCCGACATAAAAAGTGGCATCGCAACCGTCTACCAACGGCTGCACATATTGATTGGAGCCACCGGGCACCACAAACCACTGCGGCCGATCATTCAGTGACAGCAGCCCATGGTTCTGAAAAAACTGGATGAAAAACCGGGCGGGAAACACTTCCATCTGCTCCAGGGAACAGGACCATATGGCACCGCCCATGGCCAGAATATAGTCCCGGGAAAAGCGCTCGCCGTAACCGTTGTCGCGCAAATATTGCCCCAGCGGGATATCGCCCTGGGCGCTATTGAGCAAGGCCGGAGCCTGCTTGTTAAAACGCAGAATGTCACGGATAAACCGCCAGTGAGAGGGACTGAACAGATTACGCTTCTGGGCAAACATGCCCCCCAGCCCGTCACCGCAATATTCCAGCCCGTTCTTCTGGTCACTGACCGCAAATCCCATGGGGGTCGGCTGGCCCTGCATGCCCAGCTCATCCAACAGACGAATATAGTTCGGGTAAGTGCGGTCGTTAAAAACGATAAACCCTACATCAATCGCGTACTCCCCGTGGGGCCGGGAAACCGGCACCGTACAGGTATGGCCACCCAGATAGTCATTGGCTTCAAACACCTCCACCTGGTGGCCCGCTTTGGACAGATACCAGGCGGCAGTCAGCCCACTGATTCCGGCACCGACGATGGCAATACGCTGACTCATGCTTTTCCCTTTCCGTTGTTATCCATATTGTCATCCATAGCCGAGCCCATGGATTGCTCCTGATCAAACTGTGTCTTTGCTGCCTTGAACGCAGTGGTCACCCGCTCACGCACCCCGGCATGGGGCACGATGGGTGGCGGATAATCTGGCGCCAGTAACGGTTGCTTCCAGGGCTCATGGATTTGCTTGCTATCCAGGCCTCGCAATTCAGGTACCCAGCGAGCAATGAAACGGCCCTCGCTATCAAAGCGCTGGCCCTGACGCACCGGATTGAAGACCCGAAAATAGGGCACCGCATCCGTCCCCGCCGATGCGCTCCACTGCCAACCACCGTTGTTGGCGGCAAAATCCCCATCCACCAGATGCGCCATAAAAAAGGCTTCTCCCCAACGCCAGTCCAGCCAAAGATGCTTGCTAAGAAACATGGCTGTCACCATGCGCAATCGATTATGCATCCAGCCGGTGGCAACCAGCTGACGCATGGCCGCATCCACCAATGGATAGCCAGTGCGCCCTTCACACCAGGCCGCGAACCGTTCTTGATCCTGGTTCCATTGCAACAGATCGGTTTCCGGGCGAAATGCCTGCCCGCGACTGACACGGGGAAACTGCGCCATGATCTGCCGATAAAAGTCCCGCCAGGCCAGCTCGCCAATCCAGCACGCGGCGCCGTCACGGCTGCCCGCATCGACCATGGCCTGAGTCGCCGCGCGATAACAGCTGGCCACCGATAACGTCCCGGCGGATAACGCCGCCGACAAACCACTGGTCGCATCCAGATCAGGAAAGTCGCGTTGGCGCCGGTAGCCCGCCAAATTCTGCTCCACAAACCGGTCGAGCTGCTGCCAGGCGGCGTCTTCACCAGCGGACCATTGCTTCGTTAATGCCTCAGGCACGCTCAGGGTTTGCAGCGCTTTCTCCACCACCGGCGCACCGACAAAATCACCACTCACATCACATTCTGGCGGCGCCGGCGTCACCGCCGGGTGATGATCCGCCATCCACACATCCCATCGCTTCTTGTAAGCACCAAACACCGTATAGGGCGTTCCTTTTCCAGTGCGCAACGCGGCTGGCGGCACCAGCACCCCATCGTCGAAACCGTGGAGAGTCACGCCCTGCCCGCGCAATCGCTCGGCAACCACCTTGTCGCGCTTTTTTTCGTTCAGGGGGTATTCACGATTGCAGTACAGGTGCGTCACCCCGCGGGCATCGGCAAACTGCGCCAGCGCCTCAGGCACGTCATCAAAGGTATCCACCTCCAGTACATGCAGATCAACGCCCCGACGGGCCAGCGCCTCTCCCAGCTCACGCAAACTTTGCAGCACATACCAGCGCCGCAGCGGCGCCACTTGATGCTGATCCCACTGCACCTGACACAGACAGTACACTGCCAGTGCGCGTGGTGTGCACGCCTCTTCTCCTGATGATTCCAACAGGGCAGCCTGCAAGGGCGAATGCGCGGCCACACGCAGGTCATTGCGGTACCAAACCAGATTCATGGCATGCTCCAGGTCTGCTGCAACACATCCAGCTCGCTCAACAGCGCCTGGCGGCGACCGGTGAACAGCGGCACGTCCGCTGGCAATGACAGCTGTGAGACATCCATCCCCCAGCACGCTTCGTTAAGACCGCGGGCGGCCGCGACACCCATCTGCTGGCGCTCTGCCGCCGTCGGCCATTGATCCACTACCCACAGCACGCCACCACCTCGCTCGACCAGCCCTTCGAACACACTGCGCGACTCACCGGCAAGCAGATTCGCACCCAAACACCAAAGCGGGCGATTCAAGACCATCGCCAGCTCCAGCGCTGGCAAAGCGCTGCCCACCGGCACCAACAACCAGCCAGCCTCCCGGCGCCGTGGCGCCAGCGACAACGCCCGCGACGACCACTTCGCCATCAGCACGCCGTCCAGCACCGTCAGCAAGCCGCCCAGCGACGGCGTGGCCGCCAACCGCGCCCGCAACGGGTCACAAAACTGCTCCAGTACCAGCGCATGGCTGTAATCGCTCAACAACCCATTGAGCAACTGTTCCAGACGGCGGGTATTGAGCGATTCCAACGCCGCCATAGCCGCCGCCGCGGCCTCATGCCAGGGACCGGCATCCTGCTCGTGAGTGACGCTCACGCCGGTGTCTGGCTGAGCCAGCAAGCCGCCCACCTGACTGATCGGCACGCCACGCTCCAGCCACTGCTGTATGTGCTGAATACGGGTTATATCCGCCTCGCTATAACGCCGATGCCCTTTCTCGGTCCGACCCGGCGACAGCAAGCCATAACGGCGCTCCCAGGCACGTAGAGTGACTGCCGGGATACCGCAGCGCAGGCTCACTTGCTGAATACTGACGCCGCCGTTTTGCGAGGCCGGCAAAGGGGACACATTCACCGGCTCATTCATACCCGGTTTCTCAGGCCGAGAGGATCGGGATAGGGCGACAGATAGCACTGCTGGGCCAGATAGGGCTGATCCGTCTTACGCAGTGCGCCACGCAACAATGTCATGGGCACCACTAACGGCACTTCTTCACGAAGGTAAGCGTCAATCTGCTCGTTGATCAGCGCCAGGTCCGCTTCACCCAGATCCTTGCGCAGAAACCCGGCCAAGTGTTGCAGGGTATTCACATGTGCCCCGCGGGAAACCCGCTTCTTCATGGCAACCATTACCGCATGGATATAATCCCCGGCAATGTCCTCCAAGGGGCGCGCCTTCATATTCGCCAGCATGGGGCCCAGTTCGCGGTAGGTTTTCTGACAATGGGCCAGCAACTGAAATTTGTGCCGGCTATGGAAATCGATCAGCTGCTGGGCGGTGAGCCCTCGCTCCACCATCTGGCACCAGTCGTCGTACAGGTAAACGCGCTCAATAAAGTTTTCCCGCAGGGTCGCATCATTCAGTCGCCCTTCTTCTTCCAGCGGCATCAGCGGGTAGCGCTCTGCCAGCGCCGCCGCGAACAGCCCGCTGGCATCACGGCGTTGCACATTGCCTGCTGCGTTGTAGACACGGATGCGCTCCATGCCACAACTGGGTGATTTCGCCATCAGGATATAACCGCGCAGCGGCGCCAGTGACTCCAGCGTGCGGTCAATGAAATCCTGCATCTGGGCGGTGCAATCACGCTCGCCATCGGTAGTCAGCAGGCGTAGCGCCTCAGTGCCACTGTCAGGATCCGGTTCCACCAGATGCATCGCCTTGCGCGGCGCAGGCATGCCGGCCCCCATTTCCGGGCATAGCGAACGAAACTCAAAATATGGCGCCAGCACCTCAGTACAGTAACGGGAATGCTTGTGGCCTTTGTCGTGGCGCACCTCCATGCCCATCAGGCAGGCACTGATGCCCACCGGAATACGCATGCGGGGCAATGTAGACGACGGTGATTCCGGTTGAACAGTGTCCATTGAGGACCTCACAGGCTGCAGGAAAGAGCACCACGGCGGGCCTGCCCTTTCAGATTGTACAAAAAGGAAATCTTGTACAACTTTAACCTGCCGCCCCGTCAACGGCCTGTGAATACCGGAATGCATCACACGCCTGCAAGACAACAATCACAAAGGTGCAATCGCCAGCCCCTATGCTTACACTCCCGGAACACTGACCTTATGGACAGCACAATGCGTATTCTTGTCTGCGGTGGCCGCGATTTTGATAACCACGTCCTGCTGGAACAAACCCTCTGCCGGCTCCACCGGGATAGCACCCTAAGCCTGCTGATTCACGGCAACGCCAGCGGTGCCGACCGGCTGGCTGGCCAATGGGCCCACAGCCACGGCATCGACCAGGTGAGCTACCCCGCCAACTGGAAAGCCCACGGCCGGGCCGCCGGCCCCATGCGTAACCGCCGCATGCTCCATCATGGGCGCCCACAGGGCGTCATCGCCTTCCCCGGCGGGCGTGGCACCGCGCACATGGTAGAACTGGCCGAGCAGGCAGGGCTGCCCGTGTGGAAGCCTGCGGAGGCAAACGATGAGGGTCTGTTTCAGGCGACAGGCGCATTACAGCGCTGATAGATCCACCACACAGGGAAACATCAAAGGGGAGCAGCTCGGCAGCGGAGGCCGAAATGGGAAAGGGCTGAAACGAAAAAGGGCCCACCGTAGGCGAGCCCTTTTAAATATGGTGGGTCGTGCTGGATTCGAACCAGCGACCAATTGGTTAAAAGCCAACTGCTCTACCAACTGAGCTAACGACCCGCTCCCGAAGGAGGCGCAAATAATACGGATTTATTTCTGGGAGACAAGGGGTTAACCGAATTTTTTTCCGCTTTATTGATAGTTTGTTGGATCTTTAACCAATGCATCCACGAACCCCTGGCTACGCAGACGGCAACTGTCGCATTTGCCACAGGCATTGCCATTCTCGTCAGCCTGATAGCAAGACACCGTGAGCCCGTAATCCAGCCCCAGTGCCACACCCTGCTGAATAATCTGCGCCTTGCTCAGGTGCATCAGCGGGGTCTCAATCTGCATCGGCCGGCCTTCCACGCCGGCCTTGGTAGCCAGATTGGCCATTGACTGAAACGCGTCGATAAACGCCGGGCGACAATCCGGGTAACCGGAGTAGTCCACCGCATTCACACCAATAAAAATCGCTTGTGCATCAACGACTTCCGCCAGACCCAGCGCCAACGACAGGAACACGGTGTTGCGCGCGGGTACATAGGTCACCGGAATGCCCTCGCCACCGTCTTCCGGTACATCGATGGAATGATCGGTCAGCGCGGAGCCACCGATATTGCCCATGCCCAACTCGATAACACGGTGGCTCAGTGCCCCCAGCGCTCCGGAAACCTGCACTGCCGCATCGAGTTCCGAGCGGGTACGCTGGCCATAATCGAACGCGATGGTATGGCATTGATAGCCCTGATCCCGGGCGATGGCCAGGCAAGTGGCTGAGTCCAGGCCACCGGACAGCAACACCACAGCGTTTTTCATGGCAGGCTCCTTAATTACTCATTGTGAAAGGTTTTGCGGTTGTACATCTGGCGTCTGGCGCCAACAATCAACGCCCCCGGGCATCATTCCACAGGTATTTATGCAGCTGTAACTGAAAACGTACCGGTAAGCGGTCAGCCACAATCCAATCCGCCAATTCCCCCGGTGCCAGACCATCCTGCACCGGCGAAAACAGCACATCGCTGACCCGTTTATGCAGCTGGTGCTGGTCCAGCATAAAACGCGCCCAGTCATAGTCCTTGCGATCCGCCAGCACGAACTTCACCTGATGGTGCGCCTTGAGCAGGGGGATATTTTCCAGACGATTGTTGTGCTGTTCCCCGGAGCCCGGCGCTTTCAGGTCCATGACCACAGAAACGCGCTCATCCACTCCGGCAAGATCCATGGCCCCGCCGGTTTCCAGGCTCACCTGGTAACCGTCATCACAGAGCGCCGTGAGCAGCGGCAGGCAGTTGGGCTGGGCCAGCGGTTCGCCACCGGTCACCGTCACGTATTGCGCCCCATGGGCCGCTACCTGCTCGCGAATCGCCGCCAGTGTCCATTTCTCCCCACCGGAAAAGGCATATTCCGTATCACACCAGACACAGCGCTGCGGGCAGCCGGTCAGGCGCACGAATACCGTTGGGCAGCCCACGGTGCGGGATTCACCCTGTAGGGAATGGAAAATTTCGGTAAGACGGAGTTCCACAACATCTCCTGAGAGCCCCTTATCGGTCTGTCTGGGGCGGAAATGCGCGGATTCTATCACCTTTGCCGGCCTCTGTGCCGCCGGCAACGGTGACAGGAAGACATCTACGGGTTGAGCTGGTCCAGCAAGCTCTTGGCTTGGCCGGCTTCACTACTATCCGGGTATTGCTTGATCAGCTTGTGCAAATTGACCTTGGCGGGCGAAACCTCACCGGCCTTGGCCTGCATGACAGCCAGAATATAGAGGCTTTTCGGGGCCTTGCTATGGTCCGGATAATCGTCAGCCACCGCCTGGAAATGGGTTTCGGCTTTCTTCAAGTCCGGCTCTTTCTGGTCACTGTATAGCTTGCCCGCCCAGAAATGGGCGTTGGCCCGGGACATTCCCTGCGGAAATTCACCCAGGTAGGCCTCGAAACCGGCAATGGCACCCTTGAAGTCACCACTGACCAATTTGTCCTTGGCGGCATTGTAGGCGGCACGGTCCGCTTCCGGGTCATTATCCCCTTCAGCGCCGTCCTCTGGCTGCTCGGTCTGTCCCCGTTCAGCCAGCGTATTAATTCGGGTATCCAGATCCAGATAACGCTCGCGTTCGGCTTCCTTGAGAGTGGAAAGCTCGTGGCGCAATTCTTCCAGCTGCCCTTGCAGCTGCTGAATCTGTTCTTCAAATTGTTGCTGCTGTTGCATCAACACCATCAACCCATCCTCGTTCACCGCAGCAGACGGTGTGGAGGTATTGCGCATTTGCGACTGCGCTTGGGCGAGGCTGCGCTCTTCAACGGCCAGCGGCCCAGTGCTCTGTGCATGTGCACAGAACACCAGGGAGCTGAGCATCGCGCCTGCGAGCAGGCGCGCTGTCATCACTACCTTCATGCCTTACGGACGGCCGGACAGGTAGTTGATTTCTACGCGGCGGTTCTTGGCCCAGTCCATTTCACCGTGGCCAAAGGCTGCCGGCTTCTCTTCACCGTAGGAAACGATTTCCAGCTGTGAGGAAGCTACACCTTGTACGCGCAGGAACTTCTCTACCGCTTTGGAGCGACGCTCAGACAGAGCAACGTTGTATTCACGGGTACCGCGCTCATCAGCGTGACCTTCCATACGAATTTTCGCGTTAGCGTTGTTCTTCAGGTAGGTCGCGTGGGCACGCAGGGTTTCGAAAGCCGCAGCCGGAACGGTGTTGCTGTCGAACGCGAAGTAGATAACGCGAGAATCGGTAGTACCGTCGTAGTTGGACGGATGGTTGTAGAAGTTGTCAGCAGTCAGCGGGATGCTGCTGGTGTCCGGCTTAACCGGCTCTGACGGCTCAACCGGAGTGACCGGAGAAGTGTCAGTCTGCTGGGACATGTTGTCCGTGGCAGAAGAATCGTCTTCAGTCGGGGTGCTGGAACAGGCTGCCAGGGCAGCTGCCAGCACAATGGCAAACAGCGGGTTAAGTAATGAACGCATGCGAAAAGCTCCTATAATTTCCTAGTATTGGACTCCGAGAACCACTCAGAGGAACGGCGACCATGCCGGTTCTCTGACTTCCCCTTCCTTCGACGGCAGCTCAACTTTCACTCTGCCATCGATGGATACGGCTTCCAGAACCCCCGTTCCCCCGTGTTGCGTCCCGTAAATTACCATACTTCCATTGGGTGCAACACTGGGCGATTCATCCATATCGGTGCGGGTCACAATATTGAATGTGCCACGCTGGAGGTCCTGCACACCGACATTGAAATTTCCATTTCGCCGATGCACATAAACGAGATAGCGGCCATCGGGGGTAACATCCGAGCGCGCATTATAGGCACCCTGGAACGACACCCGCCGGACCGACTTATCATTTATGTTCAGTTTATAAATCTGTGGGCCACCAGAACGGCTGGAAGTGAACACCAGATGTTCGCCATCCGGTAACCAGCGCGGCTCGGTATCAATGCCGTAATTGTTGGTTAACCGGGTCAGCCCTTTTGTGGACAGATTTAACATATAAATTTCGGGATTACCGTCGCGCGACAGCGTAAGCGCCAACTTCTGGCCATCCGGCGACCAGTCAGGGGCACCGTTAATGCCACTAAAACTGGACACTTTTTCCCGCTCGGTGGTGGCCAGGCTATGAATATAAATCGCCGGGCGCCCCTGATCTTCAAACGATACGTAAGCAATTTTCCTGCCATCAGGCGACCAGGTGGGGCTCATGATGGGCTCTTTACTGCGCAGAATCGTAGTCACTCGATGACCATCGGCGTCCGCATATTGCAGCTGATACGGGTTGGCATCATGGCGATTGTGCGTCACGTAAAGAATTTTGGTGGAGAAGGCGCCGGGAATGCCGGTGAGCTGCTCATAAATACGGTCACTGATGGCATGAGCCACATCACGCAACTGCGATTCTGGCGGACGATAGGTTTCCGACATCAGTTTTTTCTGCCGGGCCACGTCAAATAGCGCATAGCTGACTTCGTAGCCACCGGTCTCCTGGCGCTTCATGCTGCCAGTGATCACATATTCCGTGCCCAGTACCTTGAAGTCCCGGTAAATCATTTCCTGCTCGTTGCGCGGGCGGCTGAGCATGTCTTCCGCTGGCAACGGCTTGAATTGGCCGCTGCGATGCAGGTCGGCCTGAATGATTTCGGACACATCTTCCGGCGCATTTTGCGCACCATCAAAGGGCACAACGGCAATAGGGACCGCATCCACGCGCCCTTCCGTCACCTTGATCAGCAACTCTGCCTGGGCATTTACCATCCACAGGGCCGCCATCAAGGCGATGCTGACTTGTGTCCACATTTTGCGTTTACAGGTTTGCTGCATCCTTAACACACCTATCATCGTGCAACTCCAGGATCAAATTCGATCACCAATGAGCGAAACTGTTCGTTAAACAGCTGGCCATCCGGTACGGGTAGCGGGCTGGCCAACTTGACGGCATTCATGACCGATTCGTCGAAATCCGGGTAACCACTGCTTTGTGCCACCGACACATTGATCACTTCACCGCCCGGGATCATCTGTATTTTAACCCGCGTGGTGATGTCATCCCGGTTACGGTAATTACCAGGAATCCGCCATTTCTGCCCTACATGGGCGGCAATGGCATCGGTAAAGCTGGCCACTTCGGCGTCAGCCTGGTCCGCATTACTGGCCGCTTCCTGATCGGGCTGGTCGGACGCCTTGCTCTTACTGTCCATTTCCAGCTCTTCCTCGGCCAGCATTTCTTCAACACTCTGTGTGTCGATGTCCGGCACCACGGGTTTCGGATCCGGCTTGGGTTCTGGCTTCGGATCCGGCTTCTTTACCGGATCCGGTTTTTTCTCCGGCGCAGGCTTGGGCTTGGGTTTTGGCTCAGGCTTGGGCGTCGGTTTCGGCGCGGGTTTGGGTTTCGGCTTTGGCTTGGGCTCAGCTTTTGGTTCAGGTTTTGGATTAGGCTTGGGCTTCGCTGCCGGTTTGGGCGTCGGTTTCACTTCCGTTTTCGGCTTCGCCACTGGCGCCTTTTGCTGTTTCGACCGCTCGACCATGGTCGCCTTTACATGGGGCGGCACCACCGGAGCCTTGTGCAGGGACGGGTCTGTACTCCAACTGAACACCAGCAACCCGAACACCAGCAGGTGGATAAACAGCGTAAACAGCAACGCAACGCGGCGATCACTCATTGCGTCCCTGCGGTTCCGTCACCAACCCAAGCTGGGAAATACCCGCTTCCTGTAACGCACCCATCAGCGATACCACCCGGGAATAGGCCACGTTGCCATCCCCTTCCACCAAAAACAGGGTGGACGGCTTGTGCTTGTGGATGCGCAGCACATGGCCTTTCACGGTTTCCAGGCTGGACGATTTCTGGCTGTCGCCACCCACATCGATGAAATAACTGCCATCGGCAGTAACGGAAATAACCACCGGCTCGTTTTTGGTGGTATCAATGGGGTCGCTGTTACTGTCCGGCAAATCCACATTGATGCCTTGGGTCATCATCGGCGCCGTGGCCATGAAGATCACCAACAGCACCAGCATCACATCGATGTAGGGCACCACGTTCATCTCGGCAACGAGCTTGCGTGGCACCCGTATCTTTACGCCGCTCATGCTCATGCTTCGCGCCCATGGGCCTGACGGTGCAGTACGGAAGAGAACTCTTCCGCGAACATTTCATTTTCCGTCAGCAAAGCATCACTCTGGGCAGAGAAGCGGTTATAGGCCATCACCGCCGGGATCGCCGCGAACAAACCGATGGCCGTCGCAATCAACGCTTCCGCAATGCCCGGTGCCACCACACTCAGGGTGGCTTGTTTCACGTTAGCCAGCGCCATAAAGGAATTCATGATGCCCCAGACCGTACCGAACAGGCCCACATAAGGGCTGGTGGAGCCAACCGTGGCCAGAAACGGCAAATGCTTGGTGAGGCGAGTCTGTTCACGCTGCAGGGCAACACGCATGGCCCGCTGGGCACCATCCATAACGGCTTCGGCACCGCGGGTACTTTTGGAAAGCCGAACAAACTCCTGAAAACCGGCACGGAAAATGGCTTCAGTACCGGAATCCACGTCTGGGTCCTTGCGGCTCTGGTTGTAGAGAGACGCCAGATCATCGCTGGACCAAAACTTTTCCTCGAAGGCACGGCCCGCACGATGGGCACGCCCGAGCACGCGGAAACGACCAACGATCATGTACCAGGACGTCAGTGACGCCAGAATCAACAGCGCCATCACCAGCTGCACCACTATCGTGGCGTGACTGATCAAACTGACGATAGACATGTCGGATGCCTCAACCATGTAGCCGTTCTCCTTTGCTGGCCGCGCTAAATGTCTTATACAGTGCCGACGGAATGGCCGCCGGCTTAAGGGTGTCGGCACTGACACAGGCGACTTTAATTTCCGCCTGACAGATCAGTGTTCCCGCCTTGCGCACTTGCTGATCGAAAAACAGCGTGGCCTTACCCAGTTTTTTTAGTGTCGCGGTCACGGTCAACGCATCATCAATGCGCGCCGGCTGGCGATACTGCACATTCGCGGAATGAACCACAAACTGAAAATTCTCATCCGCCAGTGCATAGTGCTGGTACCCCAGCGTACGCAGAAACTCAGTGCGCGCCCGCTCCATGAATTTCAAGTAATTCACGTAATAGACAATGCCACCGGCATCAGTGTCTTCGATGTAGACGCGCACAGGCAGGGTAAATTCCCCATTTTCTTGATCTTTTTCAACCATTAAACAAATCACCATCACTGCGAGGGCGCGACAGGCCAAAATGTCGCCAAGCGTGATTGGTCACCGCACGCCCGCGCGGGGTGCGCTGAATGAAGCCCTGCTGAATCAGGTAAGGCTCCACCACCTCTTCCAGGGTGCCGGAATCCTCGTTGAGGGCCGCGGCCAAGGATTCCAGCCCCACCGGCCCACCATCAAATTTATGCATTATCATGTCCAGCAGACGGCGGTCGGTGCCATCCAGGCCGCAACTGTCCACTTCCAGCATATCCAGTGCCCGCTGAGCGATATTTTCAGTAATCCGTCCATCGCCTTTCACTTCCGCGTAATCGCGCACCCGCCGTAACAGACGATTGGCAATACGCGGCGTACCCCGGGCGCGACGAGCCACTTCCATGGCACCCGCCGTTTCGATGGGAATGGCCAGGATATCGCAGGCGCGGCTGACAATGCCGGACAGGTCATCCACGGAATAGAATTCGAGGCGCTGCACAATGCCGAAGCGATCGCGCAATGGAGCGGTAAGCAAACCGGCGCGGGTGGTTGCACCCACCAAGGTAAAGGGGGGCAGGTCCAGCTTGATGGAGCGAGCGGCCGGTCCTTCGCCGATCATAATATCCAGCTGATAGTCTTCCATGGCCGGATAGAGGATTTCTTCCACCACAGGAGAGAGGCGGTGAATTTCATCCACGAACAGCACGTCGCCTTCTTCCAGATTGGTCAGAATAGCGGCCAAGTCCCCGGCTTTTTCCAGCACTGGTCCTGAAGTCGACTTCAGCTCGCAACCCATTTCACGGGCGATAATATGCGCAAGGGTGGTCTTGCCGAGACCCGGCGGGCCGAAAATCAAGGTATGGTCAAGAGCTTCACGGCGTCCGCGAGCGGCATCAATAAAGATTTCCATGCGCTCGCTGACTTTCGCCTGCCCGTGATAATCCGCCAGGCTGGCCGGGCGAATAGCCCTGTCCTGTTGCTCTTCTTGGCTGCCAACCGCAGCCGCGGTAATCACTCGTTCGTTATCCATGCCTGCGGCGGGCTTGCCTCTACATCGTTGAATGTCGCTAGCGTATCGCACCCTGATACCGTACTGCTATTACTGTTATCACAAAGTGAAGGGCGACACCGGGTTAAGGCACTAGCGGGCCAGGCTTTTGAGCGCCTTGCGGATCAATTGCTCACTGCTAAGGCCATCCTCATCCGCCGCTTTTCCGACCGCAGCGGCAGCGTCCTTATTGCGATAGCCCAGCGCTTCCAGGGCAGCAATGGCATCGCTGCGGGCGTCATCAGGCTGACGTGCATCCACCCGACCGGGCAAATTCACCGGGCCACCGTCAATTTTGTCGAGCCGATCACTCATTTCGATTACCAGCCGCTCGGCGGTTTTCTTGCCGATGCCCGGCACCTTTACCAACGAGGTGGTGTCCTGATCCTGGATACAGCGAGCCAGTCGATCCGCTTCGATGCCGGACAGAATCGCCAACGCCATTTTCGGCCCAACCCCGTTCACCTTAATCAAGGCGCGGAACAGCTCACGCTCATAGCGATCGGCAAAACCGTACAGCAATTGGGCGTCTTCGCGGACCACAAAATGGGTATGCAGGGTCAATTCTGCGCCCGCCTCTGGCAGGTCGTAAAACACCGTCATGGGGGCTTCCACTTCGTAGCCAACGCCGTTCACATCCAGCAGCAATACCGGGGGACGCTTTTCCAGCAGGGTTCCGCGAAGTTGTCCGATCATGGGTTTATCCGTGTTGTTAGCGTGTGATTAAGGCGCAAGCTTAACGAAGCCGCCCTCGTCTGACAGCCGTTGCACCGCCCATTCTGGCCAGAGAAACACGCATATGGGCGTGACAGAGAGCGATGGCCAGCGCATCGGCAGCGTCTTCCTGGGGGCGCTGCTCCAGCTTCAACAGATACTTCACCATTTCTCCCACCTGGTTCTTTTCCGCGCCGCCTTTGCCGACCACTGCCTGCTTTACCTGGCGAGCGGAATATTCGAACACCGGAACATGGGCCTGCATAACGGCCGCAATGGCGGCCCCTCGGGCCTGCCCCAGTTTAAGGGCAGAGTCCGCGTTGCGGGCCATAAAGACTTTTTCGATGCTGACTTCCGCCGGACCAAACTCTTTCACCACCTGATCAATGCCAGCGAAGATCTCCCCCAAACGGGGCGGAATTTCCTTGTGGGTGGTGGCAATAGTGCCGAATGCCACGGCCCGGGAACGGTTCCCCACCTGCTCCACCAGCCCGTAACCGGTGCGGCGCGAGCCGGGATCGATACCTAAAATAAGCGCCATATTTCTCTGACCGATGATAAAAAGACAGCTGCTCGATAGCTGGCCCAGTTCTACCCGAGCACTGTCCAAATGTCCAGCTTGATTAAGAGGCGCCTCACGCCGCACGCCTGATGCAACACGCTACAAACCCAGGGATGGATTACAACTGCGCCCGAGAATCCACCCATCAAACGCCAGATAACAAAAAGCCCCAAACTATTCGGGGCTTTTGATTTTCCTTGCAGCTTGTAGCTTGAAGCTTACCGCTATTCCTCTTCTTCTGGCGCTGGCCAGCTGGCGTTGGTGTAGACGTTTTGCACGTCATCCAGATCTTCCAGCATGTCGATCATCTTTTGCACAGTTTCGGCGGTGTCGATATCCATTTCCGCTTCCGTAGACGGGTGCATGGTGACTTCCGCCTCGGCAAATTCCAGCCCGGCGCCGCGCAGGGCATCCACGACTTCACCGAAGCTATTGTCCGGAGTGGTAGTGACGACAAAGCCATCACCGCCCTCTTCACCAACCTCTTCCACGTCTTCAGCGCCAGCTTCGAGGGCCACTTCCATCAACTTTTCTTCGTCCACGCCCGGCTCAAAGAAAATCTCGCCTCGCTTGGTGAACAGGAAGGCCACGGAACCGCTGGTGCCCATATTGCCGGCAAATTTGGAAAATGCATGGCGCACTTCAGCCACAGTGCGGTTTACGTTGTCGGTCATGGTTTCTACCAGAACCGCCACGCCACCCTTGCCGTACCCTTCGTAGGTGATTTCGTCCATGTTGGCATCATCATCACCGCCAGCACCACGCTTAACCGCCCGATCGATGGTGTCACGGGTCATGTTCTGGCCAAGCGCTTTGTCGATGGCAGCGCGCAAACGCGGATTATCGTTAGGCTCCCCGCCGCCCATTTTCGCGGCCACGGTGAGTTCGCGGATCAGTTTGGTGAAAACCTTACCGCGCTTGGCATCCTGGGCCGCCTTGCGGTGCTTGATGTTGGCCCACTTACTATGTCCTGCCATGTTACCTCCGCCAGCACGCAGCATGCGTCACGCAACACGTTTGCGGCACGCCTCTTTGCGTGAAGCGTGCTGCGTAATGCATGCCTGCGTCTCTTGATATCAACCTTCTTCTTTTCGTACCTGTACGCCCACTTCACGCAGCTGCTTATTGTCCACCGGTGACGGCGCATTAGTCATGGTGCAGGCTGCGGTCTGGGTTTTCGGGAAGGCGATCACATCACGGATCGACTCGCAGCCGGTCATCAGCATCACCATACGATCCAGACCGAAGGCCAAGCCACCGTGAGGCGGCGCACCGTACTTCAGGCCGTCGAGCAGGAAGCCGAACTTCTCATCCGCTTCTTCATCGGAAATACCCAACGCCTCAAACACGGTGCGCTGCATGGCCGGGTTGTGGATACGGATAGAACCGCCGCCCAGCTCGGTGCCGTTGAGCACCATGTCATAGGCCCGCGAGAGCGCCTCTGCCGGGTTACTTTTAAGCTCTTCCGCGCTACAGCTGGGCATAGTGAAGGGATGATGCAGGGCGTGATACTGGCCTTCGTCTTCCTCGAACATGGGGAAGTCGACCACCCACAGCGGCGCCCAGTCGCCTTCAACCAGATTCAGGTCGTGGCCCACTTTGACGCGCAAAGCACCCAGCGCTTCGTTGACGATCTTGGCCTTATCGGCACCGAAGAAAATCAGGTCACCGGTTTCCGCACCGGTGCGCTCCAAAATGCCCTTGATGGCATCCTCGGTGAGGAATTTCAGGATCGGCGACTGCAGGCCTTCTGCGCCTGCTGCCAGATCGTTGACCTTGATATAGGCCAGACCCTTGGCGCCATAGATGCTGACAAACTTGGTGTAGCCGTCGATATCCTTGCGCGACAGGCTGCATCCGCCCGGCACTCGCATGGCAGCTACACGGCCTTTCGGATCGTTGGCCGGGCCGGAGAATACCTTGAAGTCCACGCCGGCCAGCAGATCGGCGATGTCGATCAGCTCCAGCGGGATGCGCAGGTCCGGCTTGTCGGACCCGAAGCGCTGCATGGCTTCGGAGAACGGCATGCGCGGGAACTCAGGCAAGTCCACCGCCAGCAGCTCTTTAAACACCGAACGCACCATCCGCTCGGTAATACCCATGATGTCTTCTTCTTCCACGAAGGACGCTTCCAAATCGATCTGGGTAAATTCCGGCTGACGATCAGCACGCAAGTCTTCATCACGGAAACACTTGGCGATCTGGTAGTAGCGGTCAAAGCCCGCCACCATCAACAGCTGTTTGAACAGCTGCGGGGACTGCGGCAGCGCAAAGAAACTGCCGGGATGAGTTCGGCTGGGTACCAGATAGTCACGGGCACCTTCCGGGGTCGCCCGGGTCAGGATCGGGGTTTCCACATCCATGAAACCTTCGCCTTCGAGGAAGGCACGCACCACGTGGCTCAGGCGCGAGCGAAACTGGAAGTTGCGCAGCACTTCCGGGCGGCGCAGGTCCATATAACGGTATTTGAGGCGCACTTCTTCGCCAGCGGCGGAGTGGGCATCCAGCTCAAACGGCGGCGTTTCGGCCTCATTGAGAATGGTCAGCTCCTTGCCCAACACTTCGATGTCACCGGTGGACATCTTGCTGTTACGCACCGCTTCGTCGCGCATACGTACCCGACCGCTCAGGCGCACCACATACTCGCTGCGCACTTTATCGGCCAGGGCAAAGGCATCCACGGTATCCGGGTCGAACACCACCTGTACCAGACCATTGCGATCGCGCAGGTCGAGGAAGATCACCCCACCGTGGTCACGGCGGCGACTAACCCAACCGCAAAGCTCTACTGTTTCTCCGTCGTGGGAGGCTCGCAAATCACCGCAATAATGGCTTCGCATGCTTAACGTCCGCTTGTATTTCTGATGTTACGGCCCGGGCCAGGACCAGCCTGATGCCCGCCATACCCCGAACCGTTGAAAAAGGCGCCACAGTATAGCGATTCAACCGTCCCCGAGCCATGCCAGACGGCAATTCACTGCCAAACGGGGCACATGCCTACCTAATTTCACAAAATACCGTGAAAAATAGTGTCTCTACGCCTTGTGCCCTGAAAATCCATGACATATAAAAGATGCGAACCACATCAGTGACCCTCTGTGTCGTGCAGTCCAGGGGCGTACCTGACAAGGAAGCACCGCCGGTTATCCGTATCACTGCGGAACCAATACAACATCAGGAAGACACCAAAAAGGGGTAAGCAATCCATGGCTGCAAAGAAAAAGACAGCTGCTAAAGCTTCCAGCGCTACAGCGGCTCGCAAGGTGAAAACCATCACCGAACCGATGAACAAAACCCAGATCGTTAACCAGATCAGCGAAACCACCGGCCTGACCAAGAAAGACGTCAACGCGGTTTTCGACGAACTCGGCGATATCATGGAAGGTCACCTGAAAAAGCGTGGCGCCGGCCAATTCACTCTGCCGGGCCTGCTGAAAATCGTGACCCAGAAGAAACCTGCCACCAAAGCACGCAAAGGCATCAACCCGTTCACCGGGGAAGCCACCACCTTCGCAGCCAAGCCTGCTCGCACCATGGTCAAGGTACGTCCGTTGAAGAAACTGAAAGACATGACTGCCTGATCCGCGTTCGCCATCGGGCGCCTGGCGCCCGGTGGGCGACACCTTTACTCTCCCCGTCAGCACCCTTCCTCCACGCCTCCCCTTGCCAGGCTGCCTACCTGCACTGGCCCCCAAAGGCCGCAAGCCTCTATAATGCCGCCGCATACGGAGGAGACCCCCATGGCTGAACGTAAAGACAAGCAAAAGGTGATCGGCGAGCCGATGACTGATGAACAGATTGCAGTGTTTCTGGACTTCCCTCCCGAAGAGGGCGTAAACGGGGACTTCCACCTGCTGGAAAAAGCGTATCGCGCTCTGCGCGCTGAGGACTTCACCCGCTTTCTGACTTTCTTCAAGGAACAGAACCGGGACCTGGATGCCCAAGACCCACAAGGCCGCACCCTGCTGGATCAGATCGCCCAGCACCCGAAAGGTGACGATTACGCACAAGCCCTGCGCGACGCCGGCGCCAGCGCCTGATTACTGCCCTCTCCCTCGCCTGCCCGCCAAACCGGGCAGGCGCCTTAACGTTACACTCCTGTCGACAAACTCATACTGAGCAGAACTTGTTCAGGTCCCGCCTGCGTGGCATTGTTAAGCCATCACAAAATTGGGGCCCGGCGAACCTGTTCGCCTACACGACACAACAACAACAAGAGCTGTAAATATCATGGCAGCATACTCTGTACCGTTCTGGCGCTCTCTGTGCCTGATCGCGCTTTGCGCTATCAGCTTGCAAGTCCATGCGGCCCGCGATGACGAGGCCGACGACGAAATGGATGAAGTCACCCCGGAAGAACTGCAAATGCAGGAAATCCCGGTGGATGAGCGCATCTTCGTCGAAAAATGGAACGAAGTACCCTATAAGCAAAGCTACTTCACCTATACCGACAAACAGATCCGCGACAAATGGGAATACCTGATGCGCGGCCTGAAAGTACCCTATCCCTCCGCCGCGTACATGAAGGAACAGTTCGAAAAATATCCCTTCATGAAAGAAGACATCGCGGACTGGAACGGCGACTACCAGGCACTGGAAGCTCGCAGCCTGCAAGTATGGCGCAAGTTCTTCGCCGGTAATTTCCAGGAAGCCCGCGAAGAAGGCCTGCAGCTTGGCCCCATCGGCAAGATCCCCGCCCTGTTTTCCCAGCTGATGTACGCCATCTACCTGACCGATCGCCAGAGCACCAAATACATGATGCTCCAGGACGTGGCCAACCAGGCGCAAGAGTACTTCGATGACATGGAAGAAGCGGCCGACGATCCTGCCGTGGCCCCCATTGTTGCCTCGGTAAAACTCGGTTACGCCTACGCCATTGCCCGCATCGCGGAAGAATCCCCGGTCCCCGTGGTGGTCGCCCGTCGCTATATCGGCAAGATCAAGAACAGCGCCGAGGAAGTAGTGGAAATCATGCCCGACCAACCGCTGGCACATGCGTTCCGCGCCGGCGTGGACGCGGGCATCATGCGCCGGGTGGGCAAGTTCACCGGCCGCATGACCTATGGCGCGCGCACCACCACGGTGGAAGAGTCTTTTGCCGACGCCCTGGCGCTGGCCCCGGATATTCCCATCGTCAATTATGAATACGCCAACGCACTGATCTACATGAACCGCAAGCGCGACCTGAACGAAGCGATCAGCTATCTGGAAAAAGCCATGAAGATTCGTCCGGAATATTCCATGGATGCCCTGGACGTCATGTACTCCTACAAGCGCCTGCAGGAAGTGCGCTTGTATGCGCTCAACTTCCGCAGCTTCCGCAAGTTCGAGAAACTGCGTCGCAAGTACAGCAAGAAAACTGACCGGAACCTGACCAGTATTATCAGCGACCCGCTGAGCATGGATATGCTGAACAACCCGGACAACTACATCCTGCCCGAGCGCAACTAACAGGCAACATATGTCCCTTTACGAAGATAAGCTGTTCCCGGTATTACTGGATTGGGGCACCCGCCCCGTCTACCGGGACCGGCAACGGCTGCTGGCCCAGGCCAGTGGCCGAGTACTGGAACTGGGCGTCGGCACCGGCGCCAACTTCCCTTTCTACAGCCAAACTGCCACTGAAATTCACGGTATCGAGCCCGCCAGCGGGCTGCTCTCATTGGCCCGAGACAGTGCACAGCAGTGCGACTCCCCCGAACGGTTCCACCTGCAAGAAGGCGATGCCCAGCAGCTTCCCTACCCCGATCAGCATTTTGACACGGTGATTGCCTGCCTGGTGTTCTGCACCATCCCTGATCCGGAACAGGCGGCACGAGAGGCCTTCCGCGTGCTCAAGCCCGGTGGCTCCTTGTTGTCGCTGGAGCATGTACTGAGCGAACGCCCCTGGATTCAACGCTTACAAAAAACCCTGAATCCAGCCTGGAAACCGCTGGCCTGCGGCTGCCAGCTCACCCGCGACACCGCCCGTATCTTCCAAAACGCCGGCTTTAAGGCCGACACCGCCCGCCAGCACCGCCACCCGAAACTGCCCGCCTTTGCTGGCGAGTTATATGAAGGGCGACTGCTGCGGCCTTGAAGAGCAGTTGAAAGGGTAAAGTTCAAACGCGACGATAACTTCGTGCTGCTCTGAAAAGCTTTCCTCCGCGCTGCGGGGCTTTGTGCGCGGGTACTGAGCCATGGAATGGCACAACCTGTGGCGCGCTTTTAAACTTTACCCTTTGAACTTTCAACTCGCCCTCACCCGGGCAAACTGCCACACCCACCGATACCGATTTCCCTTTACAATACCGTCATGGATAACCGCTCCCCCTTATTGAACTGGCGCCTGCGACTGATCTGGTTACGCAGCTTGCTGGTCTTGGTCATTACGCTGGCCCTGATCGTGCTACAACGGTTCGGACATACCGGCTACCAGTTGGCAGAACTGGGCTGGTTGGGAGCGCTGCTGCTACCCAACCTGGTCACCCTCTTTACCCGCAAGGTTCACCATCACCGCCACAGCCAGTTGCTAACACTAGAACTTGCCATGGACGTGGTGTTGTTTGCCGGTCTGATTCAAGGCTTCGGGGGCGCGGGAAACCCGCTCTCATTCTATCTACTGGTCCCCGCGCTGATGGCTTCCCTGACCCTGCCCATGACAGGCGGGCTGCTGGTCGCCCTGCTGGCACTGGGCGGCTACATGGTGTCGCTAAGCTGGTACCAAATGCCCGCCATGAACAGCCCGCTACACGCCCTCAGCCATCAGCTCAGCGGCCTGCACAGTGCAGGCATGGCCACCGTCTTCATTGCCTTGTTAATCATGCTCAGCTTGCTCGGGCAGGTCATTCAGCGCCTGATGCGTCAGCAGCAACGGCAACAGGAGCAGGCCCTGGATCTGGCCGGGCGCCGGGAACACATGTATCAAGTAGCTGCGACCTTGGCCGACCAGGCCCATGAACTGAATACACCGCTAGGCACCCTGGTCATGCTCGCGGACAATCTCATCCACGCCCCGGAGATGCCAGATACGTTACGCCCGGAAATCGAACAAATGGACCACCTGGCCCGCAGCGTGGCTAGTCGCCTGAAACAAGGCACACAAACCCAACTGGAGTCAGGCTTGCCGCTCAGCGTACTGATCCAGCAATTACAGCAACACTTGCGCCACCTGGCCCCCACCCTTTCCGTGACCCATACACTGGAAACCGACCCCCACGTGGCGGACAGTCAGAGCTGGTTTCGGATACTCTGCAATCTGGGTTACAACGCCATGGATGCCGGAGCCACACGCTTGGCTATCACCGTCAGCGACCACGCACCACTCTATCGTCTGCAGCTCAGTGACGATGGCCCCGCGCATCCGGATTCAGAGCGCGAAGGGCTTGGCATGGGGCTTACGCTGGTGCACTCCAGCCTGGCGCAAATTGGCGCTGAGCTGGAAATGGACTTTGGTCACAGCTGGACCCAGGCGCGGATTCGCTGGCCACAAACAGACAACCCGGGAACCGGACCATGAGCAGCGCCCCTTTCACTCGCCACCTGTTACTGGTGGAAGACGATGACTTACTGGCCGAACAAACCGCCCGGGCACTGAGCCGCCATGACGCCCTGGTCCATGTGGCCCATGATCGTGAACAGGCATTGCAGCTGCTCGCGCAGCTCACCGCGCAAAACGTCGCCCTCCACGGCGCCATTCTGGATCAGAACCTGGGCAGCGATAACGGTCTCGACCTAATTGAACCGATCCGCCAGCAGTTCCCCCTTTGCCGGGTGATTCTGCTGACCGGGTACGGCAGCATTGCTGCCGCCGTCGCCGCCACCCACCGTGGCGCCCATAATTATCTGACCAAACCCGCTGGTGCCAACGATATTCTGCAAGCGCTGGATGCAGACCCGGCCAGCCAGGCGCTAGCGTTGCCAGACAGCCCGCCATCACTACAGCGACTAGAATGGGAGCACATCCAGCGCACCCTGGATGCCCACGGTGGCAATATTTCACGGGCGGCCGATGCTCTTGGCATTCACCGCCGCACCCTGCAACGCCGGCTGAAAAAGCGGCCCAGTGCCAGCGACTATTCACGCGACAGCCAGCGAGACAATCCGCAAGACACACAATCAACCCACCGGCCCGGCAGCACACCGGAAAAACCCACGCCTCAAGGCTGATCGCCCAAGCGGTTAAGGTTCTCGTTCCCCCTGCCCTTGGCTTACACTGTGGGCTGACGCAAACAGGGATGCAGAGCTTGACGCACCATCGATACCACAATCAGCAGAACAAGGCGTTCATCCTGATGCTGCTGATGCTGTTTCCTGCCCTTGCGTTCGCCAAAGACACGCCAACCTTGCACATCACCGGCAACGCCAGCGAAGCGGTGGCCAATAACATTCAGGCCCTGGTCGACCTGTCTCGTTACCCTTGCCGGCCGCCCAAGGCCCAGTACGGCCTGATCCGACGACAAATTACCGGCAACAGCACCGATGCCCTGCAGGCCATGGGTTACTACGACAGCCAGCTTTCCCTGTCCGCTGATGAAGGCGATGATTGCGTCAGCGTGACGCTGGACGTGAACACCGGTCCACCGGTAATACTCAAACACGTACAAGTGGAAATCACCGGCGATGCGGCCCAGGATCCGGCGTTCTCCCGTTTGGTGGAACAGGCGCAGCTGGCCACCGGCCAGCGGCTGCAACATGACCGCTACAGCAACCTGAAAAAAAGCCTGCAACAACACCTGATCAGCCGCGGCTATGTCCACGGCGAGCTGACTGCCCACACCCTCAAGGTGGACACAAAAGCCCACCGGGCCAGCATCACCCTGCATGTGGACAGCGGCCCCCGCTATCACTTCGGTGAAGTCACCGTTAATGGCAGCGCGCTCAACCCTTCATTGATTAACGCCTATGTCAGCTTCCAGGAAGGCGAGCCCTACGACAGCGGCCGCATGCTGGAAACCCAGCAATCGTTTCTTGGTGCCGGCTATTTCAGCGCCGTGCGGGTACAAAAAGGCGAACCCAACGACACCACCCGCCGGATTCCCGTCAGCATCGCCCTGACGGACAACAACCGCTGGTCCCTGCTCACCGGCGTCGGCATCAGTACCGATACCGGGCCACGGGTCCGGCTCGGGGTAGAGAATCGCCGGGTCAACAAAGCCGGCCACCGCTTCCGGGCGGAAACTGAATTGTCCGAAGTGCAACAGGGCGCCGGTGCCAGTTACCAGATTCCGTTGAAAGACCCACTCCATGAACGACTGGACCTGCACACCAGCTTCGTCAACGAAAACACCGACAGTAATGAAAACGAGCGCTGGAGCACCGGAGCGGATTATATCGTCGAACTGGAAAACCGCTGGGTGGCCACCACCTCCCTCGAGTTCCTGCGCGAGACCTACCAAATCGCCGACCAAGTGGATCAGGCCGAGCTGCTCATCCCAGGCTTTCAATTAAGCCGCGTGAAGGCCGACGACCCGGTCTATCCCACTTTCGGTTGGCGGTTGAACACCGCGGTACGGTTTGCCGATCAAAACCTGTCCTCCACCGCATCCTTTTTGCAACTCACCAGCGGCGGTAAAATCCTCTTCCCCTTGCTGGGCGGGCGCGTCTTGATGCGCGCCGATCTGGGCTACACCGAAGTCACCGATGTCACCGAACTGCCGGCCTCTATTCGTTTCTTCGCCGGTGGCGACTCCAGCGTGCGCGGTTTCGCCTATGAATCCCTGGGCCCGGAGGACAGCAACGGTGAAGTCATTGGTGGGCGCAACCTGGCCACCGGCAGCCTGGAATACGATCACCCGCTCACCGAAAAATGGCACCTGGCAGTGTTCACGGATGCGGGTAATGCCTTTAACGATTTCGATGTCTTTGAACCACGCCACAGCGCCGGCATCGGCATCCGCTGGCGCTCGCCATTGGGGCCGATTCGACTGGATCTGGCTCGCGCGGTGGACGAACACCGCGACTGGCGCATTCACCTCAGCATGGGGCCAGACCTGTAATGGGGCGCCAACGTCAAAACGGCGCTGCCTTGCGCTCCGTCCTGACCCGCGGCCTGCTGGTACTGCTCAGCCTGTTGCTGGTCTGCGTGCTGGCCTTGGCCTTGTTGCTGGGCACCGCCACCGGCAACCGCTGGCTACTGGAAAAAGCCAGCCCGTTTATTCCCGGTGAACTCAGCCTGGGCGAGTGGCACGGCAGCCTGCTCAGCGGCATCACTCTCAATGGCATCGATTACCGCTACCAGGGCCTCACCGTGACACTGGATCGAGTCAGCGCGGACATGGTGCCCCGGACCCTTTTCAATGGCTGGCTGGAACTGGAAAGCCTGTCCCTCGGTACATTGCACATTACGCTCCCGCCCGGAGACGACACGGAACCACAACCCGCGACACTGCCAGACAGCCTGGCCCTGCCCTTCGGGATACGCATCGACCGGTTAACCGTGGACGCCTTTCAACTGAACGACACGGTATTAGTCAGCAAGCTGGAAGCGGATAGCCTCGCGGCATGGCGGCGCTTCCAGATTGCCCGCCTGCAAACCCACACCCTGGCCAACGCCTCAGTACAAGCCACCGCCCAGGGAAAATTGACATCCCCCTTCGATATGCAAGGCACGGCGAGCTGGCAACTGCCGCTACCTGAAAACGATACCCTGCAAGCGCCGCACGCCACCGGCCAACTCACCCTGGCAGGCCCACTGAACAAGCTCCAGGTACATCATCAGCTTACCGGCCCGGTGGAGATGCAAAGCCAGGGGGAATGGTTAATCAAGGATGAGCAGTGGCAAATTGCCCTGCAGCATCGCTGGGCCGCCCAGGCGCTCCCGCTTGCCTTGCCACAGCCCTTGTCACTGGGCAAAGGGGAACTGGCCACAAGCGGCCCGCTCAACGCACTGCGCCTGACCGGGCACACCGGCTTGTCCAGCGGTGAGCGTAATGTCGCCATCGCCGTGGACAGTGCCCTCATTCCCGGCGGCATTACCCTGCATAAATTCACCGTACAGGACGGCGACCAGACACTGGCCAGCCACGGCCAGGTGATGTTCAGCCCATTAAGCTGGGATCTGGATCTCAGCGGCGATCTCAACACCGCCCTGCTGCACCCGCTCTTCCCCGGCCAGCTGGCCATCGACGGTCACAGCCAGGGGCAATGGGACGGCGATCGCTGGACCCTGTCGCCCAGTAAACTGGCTTTACGCGGCAAAGTCCGCCAGCAAGCACTCTCATTGACCAGCACCCTGCAAAGCCAAACGCCCAACGGCAAACAACAACTGCAGCTGAGCACCCAAGGGCACTGGGGGGACAACCAGCTCCAGGCCAGCGGTCAGGTATGGCCACAGTGGCAACTGCGCAGCGACCTGAAACTGTCACGCCTGCAACAAGTGTATCCGGGGCTAACCGGCAACCTGGCTGGACAAATTCAACTCCAGGGCAGCTATAGCGACCCGGCACTCAGCGGCCAGCTCACCGGCAACGCCCTAGGCTGGAAAGACTGGCAGATTGCCCAGCTGCAAAGCCGTTTTACCCAACTGCGCCTGCCACAAACTACGCAACAGGGCGACATGACACTAAGCCTGAACGCAGGCCAGATCACCCAGAACAACACCGAACAGATCAACGCCCTCATGGTTACCGCCAACGGCAGCTGGGCCCAGCATCAGCTCAAGGCCAACGCCAGCCGCGATGACGTGTCCCTGGAAACCCGCCTGCGGGGCGGCCTAAACCCGGCGGGTAACGCATGGCAAGGCACCCTCTCTGATACCCGGCTGCAACACAGCCGTCTGGGCAATTGGCAGCAAGACACGGACAGCAGCGTGCGCCTCTCTGCCCAATCACAATCCCTTAGCCCCTTCTGTCTGGTGCAGGCCCCCAGCCAGCTATGCCTGCAGGGCAGCTATGGTGCCAACAAAAACGTAGTCGCCGAAGTCCAGTTGACGGACCTGCCCCTCGCCCTGGCCAATACCCTGCTCGACCCCACCCTGACCGTGCACGGCAGCGTGAATGCAGACCTGACACTCCAAGGCCCACTCGATAACCCCGAAGGCCAGTTCTCCGTGCAAACCCGAGACGCCAAGATCACCGTTAACACCGCAGATACCCCACCGCCGGTGGAGATCGAAGAGCTCACCGTGCAAGGCAAGCTCGCCAATCAACGACTCAACAGCAAGCTGACCCTAACCACCGCACTGGGCAACGCCCAGGCGCAACTGGAACACGGCCTGGACCTGGATTCGTCACTGCAAGGCGACGTGGCGTTTAACCTGGATAGCCTGGCCTTCGTGGAACTATTCACCGCTGACCTGCGCGAAGTGCAGGGTCGTATCCACGGTGACTTTTCTCTGGCCGGCACGGTCCGCCAACCCATCATGAATGGCGCCATCAAGCTGCAAGACGGGCAAGCGCTCATTCCTTTTCTCGGGGTCGATATCGCCGACCTGCAGGTGGCCATCCAGGGCAACCCCCAAGGCAAACTGGACATCACCGGCTCCGCCCAGATGGGCGCAGGCAAGCTGGCGCTGAACGGCAGCGTGGACCCCAGCCAAAACAACATTCCCCTGCAACTGACACTTGGCGGCGAGCGCCTGCTCGCCGCTGACCGGCCCGACGCCCGCATCCTGATAACACCGGATCTGACCCTGGCAGGCGACCTTGAAGGGCTGAGCCTGAGCGGCTCCCTGGCCATCCCGGAAGCCGAAATCCGGCCAGTGGAAATTCCCGAAGGCGCCATCACCGTCAGTAACGATCAGGTACTGGTGCATCAGGAAGGAGACAGCAGCAGCCAACTGCCTGTGGCCATGGATGTCACCCTGACACTGGGCGACAAAGTCCACTTCAAGGGTTTCGGGCTCGACGCAATGCTCGGCGGTACTCTACAGGTAGAACAGAAACCTCAACGGCCACCGCAACTGAATGGCGAACTGGTGATCCGCGAAGGGCGCTACCGAGCCTACGGGCAGAACTTGTCCATCAGCGATGGTCAGCTGATATTCCAGGGGCCGCCGGACAACCCTGGCCTGGATATTCGCGCCATCCGCAAGATCCCCAGCGAAGGCGTGGTGGTGGGGGTGCAGCTAAGCGGCACCCTGCAAGAACCCAATGCATCACTGTTTTCCGACCCCAGCATGGAACAAAGCCAGGCCATGTCTTACCTGCTCACCGGCCGCCCGCTGGAAAGCGGCTCAAAGAGCGAGGGCAACCAGATTGCCCAGGCACTGGCGCTATACGGGCTGGAAAGAGGCAGCGGTGTGACCGAAAAAATCGGTGACAAACTGGGCGTGGACGACATCAGTGTGGGCAGCGACTGGGAAAGCGACGACGCCGCCCTGATGCTCGGCAAGCAGCTTTCCGAACGACTCTATCTGACCTACGCGGTGGGCCTGTTCGACGCCATTTCCACCGTCATTCTGCGCTACACCCTGACCCGTAGCCTGCATCTGGAAGCCCGCTCCAGCAGCGAGTCCAACAGCATCGATTTGATCTGGGAAAAAGAACTTAGATAAGGGAAAGCGAGACGTCTCTAGGCGCTACAGGAGCTAGGCAGGCGCCATAACTCTGCACTGCCAGCGAACGAGCCGTTGAAAATCACAATGGAAAAGCAACACCGGAGAGGACTACCTATGCTCCACTCAGGCTTGCAGTCCAACCCGGCAACGTCAATATGGCTAACGACCTCGCCCGGTCATTGCTATCAGCGCACAGCGCAAGGCCACATGCAGGCGAACCGTTTACCATCCGGCCGCAGGCAGCCTGCTGTAACGCTGAGCGTCCAAAACCTCAATGAACGACACGACGGCCGCACACAGCATTTTCAGACGCTCACACCAAACTAAACGAGGGTCTTCCCTTCTTTTCTGGCCTTGCGGATATCCTTCACCAGGCCAACACACAACATCAAAAAAACCAGGCCCGCAATCACAGGCCATACCAAGACATATGCTGTCAATAATGTTGATGACATGGGCATTCTCCTTTAGTTGTGGCTATGGAATTCGACCACTCGCTGGTCGATAACATCAAAATCAAAATCTTGTTTCTTACTAAAAAGTGTCACTGCCGTGCATACGATAGCACTGGCGCCATAAGCCGTTAATGAGCTCAGAAGCACTTCGTATTCGCGCAAGAAGCCCACCGTAAACACCAGCATCACCAGGCTGGTAAGTATGCCCAGCAACAACCCGATTTTTTGTCCAAAAAAACCGAAGCTCATCAAACCAATCACCACACCGGCACCAATCGTCGCGACCACTTCGAAAAATACCGCTGTAGCACCGGTAATCGGAACCCAGGAAAAACGAGCAACGACGAACATCAAGAACGCAACGGCCACCGCCGCGGTGAACGCAGCGTTACTCACCCGGTTCCAGTACAAGCTGGCAATCACCGGGAACACAATCGCTCCCCAGAGTGCACCAACAAAAATCAGCATGGACAAGATATCCAGCTTGAGGCTGGCAAACACCACGCCAAGAGTAGTGGCAACAACCATGGTCAAACGCCCCACCCAGATCATCTTGCTCGGGTCGGGCTTGTTCTTACTGATATGCTTGCCGTAAACATCCGTCATGACAATGGCTGACAGCGCAGACAAATCAGAATCTGCGGTGGACGATAATGAGCCAATAATCATTACAAACAATAAAATGACCATCACCGGCGACAGATACGTCGCAGCCATTTGCGGAATCAGATTATTTAAATCACCGTCAATGGGTTGAACGCCCGCCAATAAGGCCAGCAACCCCAACATACCCAAGCCAATAACAATGGAACCATAGCCAACGGTTGCCGTAATGAAGCTGGGCTTGATTAAATCTTCCCGCACGGCAAATAACCTCTGGGCAATCGTCTGATTACCAATGGCATAGGCCAACACAGCAACAAAAAAGGGCGCACCTTGCTCTAGAATAGCGGTGGTAGAAAAGAAGTCTGCCTGTTCAATAGTCAAATTTCCCATGCCCTGTTCAAACAGTTCCGGCCCACCAAGCTTGAAAAAAATCAGCGGAATAATGATAACCGCGGCAACCATCATCGCCATTAGCTGACCGAAATCCGTAAAGACGGATGACCGGAAACCCGACCAGAAGGTATATAACAACACACCGCTGCCGGCGATGATCACCCCTTGGCTAAAGCTCAAGGGCGACAAAATATCAACCAGCGCACCGGCAGCAGTAAAATTGACCATTAGGCTAATCACACTGCCAACGATATTTGAACCCGCCAGAATCATCTGACTGGAAGTACCATGCCTGGCGTGCATAATTTCTGCCAAGGTATGGGCGTTAGGGGCCAATTTACGAAAGCGCCGACCAAAGGGGTAAATAAACAGGATCATCAATGCGCCCCAAAATCCATAATGGATGGCACCAGAAAGACCATATTTATAGCCCGAGCTAGCCGCGGCATAAAACGAAGCGGCCCAAATCCAGGTAGCTGTCATGCTGGCAGCTGACATGCTGAAACCCACCGAACCATTGGACGTCATATAACCATCGGCATTTTCCTGCTTTTTACCGATGCGCAAAGTGAGCAAGAAGGTCAGGCCATAAAAGGCTAATAAAACCAACAAAATCGCGCTGGTTGAAAACTGAAACATAGCGACTCCTAAACAGCTTCCATGTCAATCGCCCAAGCAACAGCAATGACAAGCACGCTGCGCCCTAACCTCCCTTTCGGTGGAAGTTAAAGCCAATAGAGTGCGACAACCCTACCTACCAGCTAAAAACATGGAAAACGAAATGACGACGTGCCGGACAAACCGGAAGTGAGGATGCGCAAATTTCACGCTATAGCAGGCTATTGAAAAGCCAGATAAGCGGGGCACTCTAGCAGAAATCAATAAAAACAGGAATCGACGCTGTCTTTACGCCTGTAGACATAATGCCCACGGCTTTTATCAGCCAAGAAACGAAAAAATGAACAACCACGCGCAGAGAGAAGATCACATGCTTCATTGTTGTTCTATGCCGTACCTATCAACAGTCATACAGGTTATCGCGGCAGCGCGTAAGTACCCGTAACATGGGCCACCATTTCATCGCTCCCTTCACTGAACAGCTGCACTTCCAGCACCGCCGCACGACGGCCCAAACGCAGAATCACCGCCTCGGCGATCAAGTCCGCCGGCGCCGGACGCGACAGAAAATTGATATTCAGATTCTGCGTCACCGCCATTTCAACCTGCCCCAGCTCCCCCAGAATCGCTGCGTACATGGCCGCATCTGCCAGCCCCATCATGGTGGGTCCAGAGATGCTACCGCCAGGACGCAGCGTTGAAGGCCGGAACGGCGAACGTAACCGCGCCCGCCGCTCTCCCACCACCTCAATCCGCAACCCCTCTTCAGAGGCCGCAGGAAGGCCTTGGTAAATCACGTCCTGCACCTGCTGAGCATTCAGCATATCCATCCCTCAATCAACACGGCAAACCCCAAGCATACGAGAGCCAACCGCATAAACACAGTACGAGAAGCGCCGCATGACTGGTTAGCAATGCCCTTTGCCCATAGAATGGAGCGCTCTCGAATCAACCGGCCGAAGACACCGTTTATGCGCACCTCCCAATACTTGCTTGCTACCGTTAAAGAAACCCCGGCAGATGCCGTCGTGACCAGCCACCAGCTGATGCTGCGTGCCGGCATGGTGCGCAAACTGGCCTCAGGGCTGTACACCTGGTTGCCATCCGGGTTACGGGTGCTGCGCAAGGTGGAGCAGGTCATCCGTGAGGAAATGGACCGCGCCGGTGCTCAAGAGGTGCTGATGCCGGTGGTACAGCCCATGGAGCTGTGGGAAGAGTCCGGCCGGGCACCGGCCTATGGCCCGGAGCTGCTGCGCATCACCGATCGTCACAACAATCCCTTCTGCCTGGGCCCTACCCACGAAGAAGTGATCACCGATATGGTGCGTAACGAGCTGCACAGCTACAAACAGCTGCCGGCCAATTTCTACCAGATTCAGACCAAGTTCCGTGACGAAATTCGCCCGCGCTTCGGCATCATGCGCTCGCGGGAATTCATCATGAAGGACGCCTACTCCTTCCACAGCAACATGGATTCCCTGGCAGAGACTTACCAGATCATGCACCGGGCCTACTGCGCCATCTTCGACCGCCTGGGCCTGGATTACCGCCCAGTGGAAGCGGACACCGGCGCCATCGGTGGCGCCGCCAGCCACGAATTCCATGTGCTGGCCGAATCCGGTGAAGACGATATCGCCTTTTCCGATGGCTCCGACTACGCCGCCAACGTGGAACTGGCAGAAGCCCTGGCCCCCACTACAGAGCGCGCAGCCCCGGTTGCCGCCATGGAAAAAGTGGATACCCCCAATGCCAAGACCATTGAAGAATTGGTGGCCCAGTTCGATCTACCCATCGAAAAAACCATTAAGACACTGGTAGTCAAAGGCGCCGAAGAGGGCCAGCTGGTGGCCCTGCTGGTACGCGGCGACCACGAGCTGAACGACATCAAGGCCGAGAAGCTGGATGCCGTAGCCACGCCAATGGAATTCGCCAGCGAAGAAGCTATTCGTAGCGCCGTGGGCGCAGGCCCCGGTTCACTGGGTCCGGTGGGCCTGCCGATCACCGTGATTGCGGATCGCAGCGTGGCTGTGATGAGCGACTTCGGTGCCGGCGCCAATGAAGATGGCAAACACCACTTCAACATCAACTGGGAACGGGACGTGGCCTTGCCGCAAATCGCTGACCTGCGCAACGTGGTAAACGGTGACCCCAGCCCGGACGGTAAAGGCACCCTGAGCATCAAGCGCGGCATCGAAGTGGGGCATATCTTCCAGCTCGGCACCAAATATTCCGAAGCACTGGGCGCCACCGTTCTTGATGAAAATGGCAAGTCCGTGGTGATGCCCATGGGCTGCTACGGCATCGGCGTAACCCGCGTGGTCGCTGCCGCCATTGAACAGAACAACGACGACCGGGGCATCATCTGGCCGGAAGCCATTGCCCCGTTCCAGGTGGCCCTGATCCCGGTGAACATCAAGAAAAGCCCCCGGGAGCGTGAGCTGGCAGAAACGCTCTACGCGGAGCTCACCGCTGCCGGCATTGAGGTGATCTTCGATGACCGCGAGAAGGAGCGCCTGGGCGTCAAACTGGCTGACAGCGAACTGATCGGCATCCCCCATCGCATCGTCATCGCCGAACGTGGCATGGACAACGGCGTTCTGGAGTACAAGGGACGTGGGGATGCGGAGAATAGTGAGGTGGCTATGGATGAGGTTGTGGCGTTCCTGAAAGCGAAGCTTTCCTAAACCCACCGTAGGAGCGCCGCTTGAGGCGCGAACCTCGCGAAGCGAGGAAATCGTCCGTAGGGCGATCAGTCATTGCAGCACTCGACAGGTCTTGCCAATCGGAAAGGCCTGTTCGCGCCTCAACCGGCGTTCCTACATGGGCGTCGTAGAGAGGCTAAAGTTTGACTGAGCGCTTTACCGCCATGACCTGGCTCATGGTGTTATCCCCATGGGCGGTCAGCTGCCAAAGCGGCAGGCCACGGTTGTCTTTCTGTGCCGACCGAGCAACCAAGCCCAATGCCCGCAGATGGATTTTTACCTGGTTGAAGGCATGGGCTGCCAATACCACGTTGCGCACGGCGTGGGCACGGGGGAAATCTTTCTGCACATCACCCAGCGCCTTGCGGCCGATAAAATCTTCCAGCGCTTTCTGCAAAACCGGTTCCGCTGCCGGGTTCAGCATCAATGGAGCCACACAGGAGAACGCCTGGTCCCAGCTGATCTTTGTGGTCACCATGGCCAGCTTGCAGTCACCGCCTTCATACACATTGCAGGAATAATCCAACGCCACCTGGTCACCGGCACGGGCCAGGGTCTTCAAGGGAGGACGCGCCTGGCTAAGGGCTTCTTCGCGCTCTTTTTCCAATAGCTCAATGCGCGCCTTGAGCGCCTCAACCTGGGCACCACCGCCCTCGCCCGCCTGATCGGCTCGCACCCAGCCCACGGCATGGTGCTCGCGCATCAGGAGGGGGATAACCTTGCCAGCCAGCTCGTTCAGGCCCGCCTCGGTGCTCCAGCGGTAGCAGGTCACTTTCTCTTCCAGCAGGCGCACAAAATCATCCCTTCGCACCTGCCCGTCACGCGTCGGCTCCCGCTGGGCTTCCGGCAATGCCGAAGGATTTTCATGGATAAAGGCAATAATCGGTTTACGCTTGGTGGCAGCGAAAATGTACTCGCGATGGATCTCACTGAGCCCCATGGGTGACAAGGTACCGTAGCGACCGCCCACAATCAGGATGAAATAATCACTGGTTTCGATCAGTTTCTGGATGACGGGCAACAGGGTATTACCGTCCGCCGCCGCACTGTCCAGGCCGGTAGGAATCAGCCCGTGCTCCAACATGGGCAGCATCAGTGCCTGGCGTGCTCCCTGCATATCGGGAAACGTGGCGCTGATAAAGACTTGATAGCGTTTGTTGGCTGTCGCGCTCACCCTGATCAAAACCTCTTTCTTTGTTATCCCGGCCCGCTGGGCCGTGCCTGTGGAGGGCTATTAAAGCGCCTGACTGCCCCGATCACAAGCCAGCCTGCTGACCCGAAAGCCGAGCCTGGGCGTGACATGGGACATTTAATCGGTTCGTGCTAGCCTGAGCCCAGCCTATAACGCGGCCGGGGCCGCTATAATGGTTGGTCGCGCGGGCAGGCAGACGGGAGCCCCGGGCACTCCACTCTCAAAGCTTACAGGAAAGGGACGCCATGCAAACCATTGCCTTTTACAACCTGAAAGGGGGCGTAGGTAAAACCACCACGGCAGTCAACGTGGCCTGGCATGCCGCACGCTGGAAACACCGCACCCTGCTCTGGGACCTGGACCCGCAAGGCGCCGCCAGCTATTACTTGGGCGTGGACGATGGCGACGGCTACAAGGCCGCCAACCTGATCAAGGGCAAGCAGCCCATTGGCCGGCTGAAACGGGAAACCCGCTGGGCCAACCTGGATGCGATCCCCGCCGACCTGTCCATGCGCAATGCGGATATCAAACTGATTGAAAATGGCGGCGCCAAAAACCGCCTGAAGCAACTGATTGCCCCGCTAGGGGAAAGCTACGAACTGGTGATTCTGGACTGCCCGCCCACATTAAGCCCACTGGCAGAAAGCATCTTTGCGGCGGTGGATTATCTGTTTGTCCCAGTGATTCCCACCCACTTGTCCGTCCGTGCCTTCCAACAAGTTGTGGACTGGCTGGACAGCAAGAACTACAAGAACCTGACCGTAGTGCCGTTCTTCAACATGGTGGATCGCCACCGTGATTTGCATGTGGAAATGCTGGTCAAACGCCCCAAGGTAATGAAAGGCGGGCTCAAAGGCTGGATCCCCTACTCAACCCATGTGGAACAGATGGGCGATCATCGGGCCCCCGTCGGCGAATTCGCCCCCTACACCCCCTCCGCCCAAGCGTTCCGCGCCATGTGGTTCGAGGTCGCAGGGAAACTGAAGCTCTAACTTCTCGACAGCCACCCGTAGGAGCACCTCTCGAGGTGCTCCTACGGGTGGCCACTAGCCAAGCCGTTTCTGACTACTCTCAACGCAAAGAGAAGACTTCCCTGTCTCCATTTTATCCGTCGATGAGCGCCGTCGAATTTGCCCTGAAGCGCAGCAGCTTGGCCTGCCAGATCGCCCCCCTCGTCTCGCGCTTCAACTTTTAACTTTTAACTTTTAACTCTGCCAAGGATTGGCTCGCTGCAAGATAGTGTCCAAATCCAGCCCTTTAGGCAGAGTGCCGTAGTTGCGATCACCGTGTTCGCCCAGGCGTGACGCAATGAAGGCTTCCGCCACGGCGGTGTTGCCCGCAGCAACCAGCTGGCTGGCCTGCATGGTCAGCGAAACACGATCGACAATATCGCGGGCGCGATATTCCGCCTCGTCCATATCGCTGAACTCGCGCTTGAGCCCCTCCACCGCCTTGTCCAGGAGCGCATCGCTGCCTTGGGTCTTGCCCAGTTCCGCGAACCAGGTGTCCAGCACCGCCGGGGTCTTGCCTAAAGCGCGCAGCATATCCAGCGCCTGCACATTGCCGGAACCTTCCCAGATCGCATTGATGGGCGCTTCGCGATACAGGCGCGCCATGATGAAATCTTCCGTCACACCGTTGCCGCCGAGACACTCCATGGCCTCATAGGCATGGAACGGGGTGCGCTTGCAGATCCAGTATTTGCCGGCGGGCAGGCCCAAGCGCAACAGCAGGCTTTCGTGGCTGTTGGAAGGGTCCAGGGTGGACTGATCCAGCGCCTCCCCCATGCGCATGGCGATGGCCAGCGAGCCTTCCACTTCCAACTGCAGGTCCGCCAGCACGTTACGCATCAAGGGTTGATCCAGCAGGGTCTTGCCGAAGGCGGCACGGCCAGCGGCGTGATTCACCGCCTGAGCCACCGCCTGGCGCTGCCCGGATGCCGATCCGATCATGCAATCGAAACGAGTCATCGCCACCATTTCGATAATCGCCGGCACCCCGCGGCCCTCTTCGCCGACCAACCAACCCAAGGCACCGCGCAATTCGATTTCCGAGGAGGCGTTGGACACGTTACCCATCTTATTTTTCAGGCGCTGTACCTGGATCGGGTTCTTACTGCCATCCGGGCGCCAACGCGGCACCAAAAAGCAGCTCAATCCGCTTTGTGTCTGTGCCAACACCAGAAAGCCATCGCACATGGGCGCGGAGGTAAACCATTTATGCCCCACCAGCTCATAGGCCTCTCCGGGGCCTTCATTACCGATAGCCGTAGCAACGGTGGTATTGGCGCGGACATCGGAACCGCCCTGTTTTTCGGTCATGCCCATGCCGATGGTCAGCGCCTGCTTCTCGGTATGGGGCACATTGCGCGGATCGTAGGCGTTATTGAGAATCTTGGGCAACCACTCCTTGGCCAGTGACGGCGTCAGGCTGATGGAGGGCACCGACGCAAAGGTCATGGTCAGTGGGCAACCGTGGCCTGCATCGACCTGGGCCTGCAAATAGCTCTGCGCCGCCCGGGCCACATGGGCGCCCTGTTTGGGGTTTGCCCAGGGAGAAGAATGCATGCCGGATTCCAGGCCCAGGGCCATCAGCCGGTGGTAAGACTCGTGGTATTTCACCAGGTCCACCCGATAGCCCTGACGATCATGGGAAAAAAACTGGGGCTTGTTTTCGTTGGCCAGAAAGCCCCATTCGATCACCTCGGCACTGCCGGTGCGGGCACCGTGGGCGGACAGATCAGCCTCCGCCCAGCCCGCACCGTGACGACGCACCGCCTCGCGCAGGGCGGCATCGTTATCGTAGGCGTTGTAGTCTTCCAGCGCTCGGGCCTGGTTGAAGACCTCATGGGTCTGGGCCAACGGGTCCACTTTCAGGGTGTCGTGCTTGGCATTCATGTGATCTCTCCCGGTTTATTAACGCAGCATGCTCAACGCAACAAGCACCACACAGGGGCTGCGTTACCGCTTTTACGCAGTCTGTTGCTGCTCAATTGCCTCCGCCTGTGCCCGTGGAGCACCCACCGCGCGCAGACAAAATTGGGTCAGGGATTGCGCCAGGCTGGCTTTGGGCAGTGGTTCCGACAACGGCCCCACCAGCGCCTCAGCAATGGCCCCCACCAGTGCGGCAGCGCTGACCGCCGTATCCTGCATGGGCAAGGCGCCCTGACTGACGCCATCGCTCAACAGCTGCTGATACAACTCAGCATAACGCTGGCGATAGATAAGACGTTCCGCGTCCACCGCCGGGTCCACCGGCTCGGCGATCAGCGACCAAGCCAGCGTGGGCGCGGCTTGGGCCCGGCGTACAAACACCTGCAACACGTATCCCAGCCGCTGGGCAAAATCGCCGTCCTGATCCATCGCCTCAGCAACCGCCGCCACTTCCCGTTCCGTGGCCAGGCGAAACACCTCCGCCGCCAGCACCGCCTTATTCTCGAAATAGCGATACAAGGTACCCACGCCGACTCCGGCCTGGCTGGCCAGCGTCTGCATGGTCAGCCCGGCAAAACCACTGCCACGCACCAGCTGCTCGGCATTACGCAACAAGTGGGTACGCTGGGCCGCCTTGCGGGCTTTCACATTGTCGGTTTCCCGGTACGCCATGAACGGAATCCATATTCATCTCTTTAAAGAAGTGAATCATGATTCCGACTTTCAGGCAAGCGCCGCCGGTCGTGCGATTAACTCGAGCAGTAAAACTGCCCACTCTTTTTCTACGAAGCGGCTGTAGGAGCGGCGCTTGAGCCGCGAAGCCGAGCCCTGGCGAGGAAATACCATATCAGTGCTCACTAGAACGCAAAGTAAAGCGGCTGTGATGTGATACCGGATCGTCTTTTGAGCGACCCCACGCTGACGCGCGGTTCGCGGCTCAAGCGCCGCTCCTACAACAGGCCAGCCAACACTCCCAGCGCCGCCATGCCCAACACCATTCCCCACAAGGGCACCTTCTTACTGCGCAGTACCATGAATCCCGCCAACACGATCACCAAATCCCAAACACCCTGAACAGCAGACACCCACACCGGCTGATACAGCGCCGCCAGCAGAAAGCCCACCACCGCCGCATTGATTCCCGCCACCGCCCCGGCCAGCGCCGGGCGCGAAGACAACCATTGCCACCCATCCATCATTCCCAGCACCAGCAAAAAACCGGGCAAAAAAATCGCCAATGTGGCCAGCAAGGCGCCCCACCAGGGGCTGGCCGGCAACAAAACTGCGCCCAGATAGGCCACCAGCGAGAACATCGGCCCGGGCACTGCCTGGGCCGCCGCATAGCCGGTAAGGAACGAATCCGGAGTCATCTGTGGCCCCACCAGCTCCTGTAACAATGGCAGCACCACATGCCCCCCGCCGAACACCAACGCACCGGCGGTGAAAAAATCATTCCAGAGGCTCAGCAACCGACCGACGGGTAACAGCGTCAATAACGCCAGCAGCGTAAAAATCACCAACGGCAGCCAACGCCAGGCCGGCCTACCCTGCACCGGCTTGGCGTGCGCAGGCCGCAACCAGCACCAACCCAACGCTGCTGCCAACAACAAGGCCGCCACTTGCCCCCAGAGCGTAGGCCAAAGCACCAGTAGCAAAGCCACCCCCAGTGCCAGCCCCCTTGTCAGCGGGGCAGTACAAAAGCGCACACCCATATTCCACACCGCATCGGCCACCACCACCACCGCCAGCCACTTCAGACCCGTGACCACACCCCCCTGCAGCCAAGCCGGCAACCCTGCTGCATAGATCGCCAGCAGCGCCATCAACAAAAAAGACGGCAAGGTAAAACCGATAAAGGCCATAAAAGCGCCTACTACACCGCCGCGCAGCCGGCCAATGGCGAACCCCAACTGGCTGGACGCCGGGCCCGGCAGAAACTGAGTGAGTGCCAGCAAGCGGGCAAAGTCGGCATCACTCAACCACTGCAACTGCACCACAAAACGCTGATGGAAATACCCCACATGGGCCGCCGGACCACCAAAACTAATCAAACCCAGCAGCAAAAACTGACGAAAAATTTCGGTCATCACCTACACACTTTCCCGTCCACAGTACCCAAAACGCTACCACACCGTCATGACAATCGAATGCAGGTCGCCCGGATGTCATCGCTCCGGCCCCACGGGTATACTCCCGGCCATGCAATCCAATGCCCACTCCGTTCTCGAACATGTCTTCGGCTACCACCAGTTTCGCGGTGAACAGCAGACCATTATCGATACCCTGATACAGGGCGACGACGCCCTGGTGCTAATGCCCACCGGCGGGGGTAAATCCCTGTGCTACCAGATTCCGGCGCTGGTCCGTGCGGGCACCGGTGTGGTGATCAGCCCGCTGATTGCCCTGATGCAGGATCAAGTGGATGCACTGAAAGCGCTGGGCGTGCAGGCCGGCTTTCTCAACTCCACATTGTCACTGGATCAGGTGCGCGAGCTGGAAAGTGCCTTGCTACAGGGCGAGCTGGACATGCTCTACATCGCACCGGAACGGCTGATACAGCCGCGCACCCTGGCGCTACTGAAGCAGGCCGAAATTGCCCTGTTCGCCATTGATGAAGCCCACTGTGTCTCCCAATGGGGCCATGACTTCCGCAATGACTACCTACAACTGTCCCTGCTGCACCGGGAATTTCCCGACGTGCCACGCATTGCGCTGACCGCCACTGCGGACCAGCGCACCCGCACAGAAATTGCCGAACGGCTGGACCTGACCCAGGCCCGGCATTTTGTTTCCAGCTTCGACCGCCCCAACATTCAGTACCGCATTGAGCGCAAGGACGGCGCCCGCAATCAGCTACTGCGCCTGTTGCGTGCCGAACACCCCGGTGACGCGGGAATCGTTTATTGCCTGTCTCGCAATAAGGTGGATCGTGTCGCCGAATGGCTATGCCAACAAGGTATTAATGCCCTGCCCTATCACGCCGGGCTGTCCGCCCAAGTGCGACAAAAACACCAACAACGGTTCCTGCGCGAAGACGGTATTGTCATGGTGGCCACCATTGCCTTCGGCATGGGCATCGACAAACCAGATGTACGCTTTGTCGCGCATCTGGATTTACCTAAAAGCATCGAATCCTACTACCAGGAAACTGGCCGTGCCGGCCGTGACGGCAACCCGGCCACCGCCTGGATGGCCTATGGCCTGGAAGACGCCATCAAACTGAAACAGATGCTCGCCCAGGGCAGCGGCAACGAGCATCACAAACGCAATGAAAACCAGCGTCTGGAAAGCATGCTGGGGCTGTGCGAAATCACCCACTGCCGCCGCCAGGCATTACTGCACTACTTTGCCGAAACCCTGGAAAAGCCCTGCGGCAACTGCGACACCTGCCTGCACCCGCCGGAAACGTTCGACGCCACCGAAGCCGCACAAAAAGCCCTGAGTTGCGTCTATCGCACTGGGCAACGCTTCGGCGTCAGCCACCTGATCGACGTGCTCACCGGCAACCGTTCCGACAAAGTCGCCAGCGCCGGCCACGATCATGTATCCACTTGGAACATTGGCAACGAATTCAACGCCAACCAGTGGAAAAGTATTTATCGACAGCTGGTGGCCCGCGGCCTGCTCACCGTAGACATGAACGGTTACGGCGCCCTGCAACTCACCGACATCTGCCGCCCCTACCTGCGCGGGGAACAGCCCCTGCACTTGCGCAAGGAAATCGCCAAAGCGAAAAAAGCCGGCACCCGTAAAAGCCAGTCCAACGTGGCGGAAGCGGATCGCACACTGTGGGAAGCACTACGCGCCTGTCGCAAACGGTTATCTGAAGAAGAAGGGGTGCCGCCCTACGTGGTATTCCACGACGCCACCCTGATGGACATGCTCGCCATCCGCCCGCGCAACCGCATGGAGTTTTCCGCCGTGAGCGGTGTAGGCGATCGCAAACTGGAGCGCTACGGAGACGAATTCCTGGCGGTTCTCAATGGGGATAGCAACGATGAAAGCAACGCCGTGGCCGAGGACGCCGGCCCGGACAGCAACGAGATTCTCACCCTGGCCCTGGCCAACATGGATCCACCCGCCATCGCCCGGCAGCAAAACGTGAACGAACAAACCGTCTATCGAGCACTGAGCCAACTGGTGGTCAACGGCAAATTGTCATTGGAACAGGCGCTGGGCCTCAGCGACGTGGAAATCGGCATCATCCAGGACGCCCTCCTTAGCCAAGCCAATCTGGCGGAAGACACCTTCAGCTACCGCCAGATCAAGGAGCAGCTCGCCGACGACTGGCCCACCGGCGTCCTTCACTGCGTCCGGCAAGCCATTCTGGCTCAGTGCTGATCCGCACTTGCCGCAGGAGAGCCACTCCTATGGCAAGCGGCCATAGCCGTTTCAGTTTTCCTCTTCCTGGCGTTTGAATGATCGAGAAAACTGCAGAATCAAAAAGTTGATCAGCGATAGTACCAAGGCAATTTCATAACGGCTTAGCAGGCTATTGAAACGCTCTTTGCGTACTCAGCTCGACCTGAAGGGTTCAGCTGTTGTGTTTTATCGCGACGGGCAGGGTGGCTCCCTTCCCTAGCGATAAAGCGCAGCAGATGGGCCCTTCAGGTCGTGCCCTCCGGGTCTTCCAGGCTGGCCCGCACTCGTTGTTGCAAGGTCTCGATGGGTGGACACACACCTTCCACCTTGCGCCTAGATTGCGAGCCAGCCTGAAAGACTGAGCATGCAAAGAGCGTTTCAATAGCCTGCCAGGCCACCGAAATACCGATCGCCCCGGTATTCCACAGGCTCGCCGCCGTGGCGGTACCGCTCACATTGGCACCATCCTTGAGAATCGCCCCACCGCCGATAAACCCCATACCGGTAATGATCCCGTACATAACCCGCGCTTCCGCATCGGAACCGGTATACACCTCCATGCCGACCAACATGTAACCGCAAGCTGCGATAGAGACGAGCGGAAAGGTACGCCACCCCGCCCCCCGCGCCTTCAACTCCCGATTCCAGGCCACCGGCAGTGCCAGCACAAAGGCAATGCTCAGCTGAATCAGGTGAGTCCCCACCTGCGCCCAATCCAGTTCCTGCATATCGCTCTCCTTGCTTGATAGTACGAAGCCTTGCACACGACACCTGACGGTAACTCGGCCCGGCTACCATTGAGACGCATATGTAAGCAAAAGCTTACACCGATACAACAGAAGCCCGCCGGCGGATCACGCTACGGTTGAGTACACAGAATAAACAGTGGGGAAGGGAAAATGGAACAAGAAGAATCTCTGGACCTGAACTGGCTCCCCGAGCAGCTTGATGGCATCTTCGAAGACTGCCATGCCGCCGCCGCCGGCCAATGGGAATTTGTACAAAGCCACGATTTCAGCCACCAGGCGGCCTAAACCGGCCGTCGGCTTTACCAAGCATTACTCGTGTTCACGCCCCGGATCAGTTAGGCTTGCCGCCCTTTTCCAGCTGATCCTCCCAACTTCATGCACTTTTCAGATCTCGGGCTGTGTGATGCCCTGCAAGCGGCCGTGGCTGAGCGTGGCTACGACACCCCTTCTCCTATTCAGGCCCAAGCCATCCCCGCCGTATTATCCGGCCGTGATGTAATGGCCGCCGCCCAGACCGGCACCGGCAAAACCGCCGGCTTTACCCTGCCGCTTCTGGAACGACTGCGCACCGGCACGCCCGCGCGCAGTAATCAGGTCCGCGCCCTGGTACTCACGCCAACCCGCGAGCTGGCCGCCCAAGTGGCGGAAAGCGTCGCCACCTACGGCAAAAACTTGCCACTAACGTCCAGCGTGGTATTCGGTGGTGTGAAGATCAACCCGCAAATGCAGCGCCTGCGTGGCGGTTGCGATGTGCTGGTGGCCACCCCGGGCCGGCTGCTGGACCTGTATCAGCAAAATGCCGTGAAGTTCGATCACCTGGAAGTACTGATCCTGGATGAAGCCGACCGCATGCTGGACATGGGCTTTATCCACGACATTCGCAAGATCCTCTCGAAACTGCCCCCCAAAAGGCAGAACCTGATGTTCTCTGCGACCTTTTCCCCGGAAATTCGTGCACTGGCCAAAGGGCTGGTTAATGATCCGGTGGAAGTGGATATCAGCCCGCGCAACACCACCACCGAACTGGTCACTCAATGGATCGCTCCGGTGGACAAGAAACGCAAACCCGCTCTGCTGACCCATTTGATTCAGGAGCACGGCTGGTTCCAAGTATTGGTTTTCAGCCGCACCAAGCACGGCGCCAACAAGCTGGCCAAGCAACTGGAAGCCAACGGCATCGAAGCCGCTGCCATTCACGGCAACAAGAGCCAGAATGCCCGCACCCGTGCCCTCGCCGACTTCAAGAACGGCAAAGTCCGCGCCCTGGTCGCCACCGATATCGCCGCTCGCGGGCTGGATATCGAACAGCTGCCCCAGGTCGTCAACGTGGACCTGCCCAATGTGCCCGAGGACTACGTGCACCGCATCGGCCGTACTGGCCGCGCCGGCGCCACCGGCCAGGCCATCTCCCTGGTCAGTGCCGACGAATTCCAGCAGCTCAAGGACATTGAGCGCCTGACCCAGCAACAGCTGGAGCGCAAAATCGTGGCGGGCTTTGAGCCCGGCGAACCGCTTCCTGCTGGCCGCGCGCCCCTGCCTCCGAAAAGCTCGCGCCCCAAGAAACCGAAAAAGCCCTCCTCCGGTGGTCACCGGGGCGGGCAGTCGTCCGGTAACGGCCAACGTGCCCAGCAAGGCAACAAGGCCAACGGCAATGGCGGCAATGCAGGCGCAGGAAAACCTGCCGGAAATGGTCAACGCCGGCGCCGCCCGCAGCGTAATAACCGGCCGGCAAATGGCAATAAAGCCTGAATAGCGAAATCGCCCGACGTCTGACGCCGGACAAAAAAACGGGGCCATTTGGCCCCGTTTTTTATGCTGCACCCAGCTTCAACGCTGGCGCAACAGGCCTTGATAATGGGCCATATAGCCTTGCAGTTCGGCGTCACTTAGGTCTTTCAGCACCTTGTTGTTCACCGCATGCACTGCCTTGCGGCTGCCATCCACACCCACATTCAGGGCTTTCTGGGTCACAAAACCCACCTTCACTTCCTTGGTGTTAGCGACAAAGACTTCATCGATAATCTTGTCTGCCACATCCCCCATGGCCCGGGTCACCAGCGCCACATCCTCAGTCCCTTTGCCGGCAGCACAGAGCTCAGTGGCTTTACGGAAGGTCTCGGCAAAGGCGTCATCCACCGGAAACGCAATATGGGCCAGGTTGCCGTTATCGTCACCGGCCTGCCAATACATGGCTTTCACATTCGCCAACACCGGGGCGAATTCCTTGCTGGTGACTTTCTTGAAGATCTGCCGGGTCAGCATGCTGGATGCCTTGCCCGCAGTAGAAACGGCAAAATCGATGACTTTCTTCTGGCCACCGGACAACTCAGTCATGTTGGCTGGCTCCACCAGAAACAGGCTGAGAACCCGGTCAGTCAGATGGTCCGCCATCTGAATAAACTTCTCTGCACTGTCCTTGCGGTCGTTTTCAACAGCGTGAATAAAGTCTTCCGTGCTATTTACCAGCGCCGGGTTTGCGGGAATCGCCACCACATTTTGCATTGTTATGTCCTTGCCTAATCTGTGTGCCCAGGCCACCAGACAGGCGACCGATCAAGCTGGCCATAATAACGGGGTCATGGGCGCAGGGGAAACGCCGATCAGGCCGGAATAACAAAGGAGATACGTCTTCAGGGCGAACTCACACTTTGTGTAACCGAACGGGTTTGCGGCGAATGACGGATATCCACCTGCCCTGCCAGGGCAAGCCCAAAGCCTTGATGCTTTTGCACAAGGGATTTAACCCACCAAAGGAAACAGCGGCCGCCAGCCCCAACACGACCATCAGAGGTGGTATAGCAGCACGCCGGATCTTCGCCGCATGACTACCGTTTAGCGCTCTTCGGAAAAATGAACGGCCTTTACACCAATTGGTAACTGATACTGCCCAGTACCGCCAGAACCACGGTCCACTTCGCCGTTACATAGAACGGCTTGTTCTTCCTCTTTACTGATTTGAGGAAACCTTTGTAGGCAATCACGCCTTTACCCAGTTTGTTCCCAATACCGGTGTGGCTGCTGTCCACATTGTCGATCACGAACAGGCGATTGAAAAACCAGCCGAAGAACCAGTAGCTTTTCTGCACCCACTTGAGCTTCATGGGACGATCCACGTCAGTCATTAAAATGATGCGCGGAGTGTCGGTGCGATTCCATGCAGAGTGAATATAGGTTTCATCGAAGATGATGCTATCGCCATCACGCCAGATGTAATCCTCTTCGTTCACCGTCAAACCGCAGTTTTCATCATTGGGGGTGCTCAGACCAATGGAGTAGCGCAACGTGTAGGCAAACGGATCATGGTGACGGTTCAGTTTCTTGCCTGGCATCAGCACCGCGAACAAGGCGATATTCAGGGTCGGAATCTGGTCCAGCAGAGCCATGGTTTTCGGCGCAAGGTCGTAGGCCGAGGGCAGCTTGTTGTCGTACACCTTCAGATAAAAACTGGTCCAGCGATTATCCTTGTAGAAACTACTGGCTGGCAGATCCTCTTTCGCCGTAATCAGGCCACCGTGGTACAAGGCCACCGCCTCATCGCGAATAGTTTCCCAGTTGTCCTCGATCAGCTGTAATTCCGGTAGATGCGACAAACTCAGGCGCGGCGTGGTCGGCACCTTGGACAGTAAATAAGCCGGAATATTGAACGGCACCATAAAGGTGGAAAAATCCGACAACTGGCGCTTCAGGCCAAGCGGTTCCCGGTTACGCATCCGAATAAAGACAATGCAGCCTGCATAAATCAGCAGACAGGCCAGAATCACGGTCATTTTTTTACCCTTGGTTCATTGATTCCTGGTTCAAGGCAGCCCGCGCTACCCAAAAATCGACGGACGGGATTTTAAAGCAAAATCCCCCGTAAAACCGGGATAATACCTGCTAATGCCCGCCATTACTCTGCCCGGCAGGGCCGCTGGTCTGTTGTCTCCCTCCCTGTCAGGGCCACCACCATTGGCCGATACCCCGGTTAGCGGTACATTCTAGCCTTGCCTTTGCACAACAGCCGCCACCCTTGAGGAATCCACCCTGTGACGCACCGCATTTTTCCCCTGATCGCCTGCCTGCTTCTGCTGGCACCGTGGAGCCACGCCGACGATAGCTCCCTGACCATCAAAGATGTGATCGATACCGGAGAAAAAGCCGAGGCTGTGATTGCTGATTCCCTGCAGGATGACAGCATTCGTCCCGGCGATACGCCGCTATCGACCATGCTCGCAATCATGGACGCAGCCCAGGACGGAAACTGGACCACTGCGGGAGAGTACCTGGACATGCGCTACCTGCCCGCAGACATGGCCGACAGCGACGCAGCCACCTTGATGGAACAGCTGAACATCGTCTGGGGGCAGCAACGGATACTGGACCTGACCCGGCTTTCCACCCGACCAGAAGGGCATAGTGATGACGGCCTGCCCAGTTACCGGGACAAAATCGCCACCCTGACCTTGCCTGACGACACGCTGACACTCTACCTACAACGGGTGCCCGGCGATGACGGGCGCCGTATCTGGAAAATTTCCAACGCCACAGTGCAGCAAATCCCCCGGCTCTGGGAGCTATTCGGTTACAACCCGACGATTACTCGCCTGGCGGATTATCTGCCGGATTTCACCCTTCTCTACATGCAGAATTGGCAAGTAGCCGGGCTGGTACTGATCATCATCGGGGCCTGGCTGGCCTCTTCCCTGCTGCGCCGGCTGACATTACGGCTGCTGGATTTCTCGGACCGCTACCGCGATACCCTGCACCAGTTCTTTTCCATGCCGTTTCGCTGGTACCTGTTCTTCAAAATGATGCAGCTGGGCGTCGCCGAACTGGGGCTATCCATCCGAGCCCAGGTGTACATGAACCAGTCTGCCCTGGGCTATCTGGCCACTCTGTTCCTGGCGTTGGGCTTTATCGAACTGCTCTCTGCCCTGTTCCTGAGCAGTGCCCAGAACCAGAAATACTGGTCCGGCATCATTCGCCCGATGCGCACCATCCTGAAAATGATCGCCGCGGTAGTCATCTTTCTACTTTGGCTCAGTGATTCCGGCTACGACATCACCACGGTACTGGCAGGGCTCGGCATCGGTTCCATCGCCGTGGCGCTCGCCGCACAAAAGACCCTGGAGAACGTGATTGGCGCCTTCACCCTGTACATTGCCAAACCGGTGCAACCCGGCGACTTCTGTCGGGTGGGCAGCACCGCCGGCGTCATCGAGGAAATCGGCCTGCGCTCTACCCGCATTCGCCAAACGGATCGCACCGTGGTGTACGTTCCCAACGCGGTACTCGCCAGTGCCAGCATCGAGAACATCAGCGAGTCCGATTTCAGCCGCTACCACCGCGACCTGCATATCCGCCTGAGCGCCAGCACCGACCAGCTACGCCAGTTACTGGTCGACCTGCGGCGCTTGATTTACAGCCACCCACGGCTCACCGAACGTGCAGCCCGGGTGCGCTTCGAGGAAATCCTCCGTGATGGCTACCGCATTTCCCTGAACTGTTATGTGGACAGCAGTGCCTACGGCGAATTTCTGGCCGTGGCCGAAGACCTGAACCTTCGTATCCTGCAGATCCTGGAGGATAACGGCGTACACCTGGCAGTACCGGTTCAGCAATGGGTCAATAACAGCGAGGGCGGCGCCACTACAGTCCAGCGCGCCCAAGACGACTCACTGCCCTTCCCTGATTTCAGTGACGATGACAAGGCCGCCATGAAAGGCAGCCTGGAGTATCCGTATAAGGGATGATTCGAAACGTATATACATTGACTATCTATAAGATAGCCTATAGCCTCATTGAAAGTCGTGACTGAACCGGCGACGATGCGGTCTGATTTTTCATGGTGATAAGTGATAACCAATGGCAAAAACCAAAGCCAAAAAGAAAAACAGCCAGCTTATCGTCCGAATCAACGACGAGGAGCGTGTGCGCTTTATCGAGCTCTGCGAAGAGCTGGATACCAGTGCAGCAAGAGAAGTGCGCCGGTTTATTCGCGACTTTATCAAGAATCAGGAAACGCCTTCCGGCGACTGACTGAAACCGATACAAGCTGAATTCGATATAAACAACGGAGCAATACCATGTCGCAGAAAAAAAAGCTGAAGAAAGCCATCAAGAACAGCAAAGCCAAAATCAGCAAGCAGGAAAATGTTGTGAAAAAACTGAAGAAGAAGCTCAAGAAGCTTTAATCTTCATGTGGAGGGCCGGCAAAGCTGGCCCCTTCCCACCCACCTGTTGCCTATAACTTTCTCCCGCACCACGCACCCGCCCCGGCTCCCCTTTGTACTGGCTTGGCCCTCAACCATAAACAACCAGACAAATGCAGTGTTAGTATCGAACCTCGTGGCTTCCATGGGTACTTGGGGATGATGCAACGACTCGTTTTACTATTCGGCCTTTTCACTGCTGCTTGCAGTTTCCAGCCAGGCGTCGTCGACCACGACGCTCTACGGGAAAATGCCAACCAGCATAAGGAACAAGCGCTAACGGTTCACGCCAATGTCATTAGTGACAGCGATGCCCGCGATATTTTCGGCGTGGCGCTGGGTATCCATGGCATCCAGGCCGTCTGGTTGGAGGTGGACAACAACACCGGACACCCGCTGTACTACCTCCCTGTCACAACCGATCACCAGTATTTCTCGCCTCTGGAGGTCGCCTGGAAAGTGAAGGGCAAGTTTGGCAAGGAAGGCGAGCAGGCCGTGGACAGGATGTTCGTTTCCCGCGCCATGCCGGTGAGCCTGCCCCCCGGTGAGCGCACCAGCGGTTTTGTGTTTACTAACCGCGATCTGGGCATGAAGGTGGTCAATGTGGACCTTCTTGGCGGCGGAAAAAGCTGGCAATCGTCCTTTATCATCGACGTGCCCGGCATCAAGCTGGACGTGGAGAAAGTGGATCTTTCCACTCTCTACAAGCCCCATGAATATATCCAGGTGGACCGCGATGGTCTGCGCGACTGGCTTACCGAACAGCCCTGCTGCACCAGCAACGACGACAACATCGGCAGTGGCGACCCGATCAATTTTGTACTGGTGGGCGACAGCCAGCTCCTGCTCAGCGCCATGGTGCAACGGGGTTGGGACCTGACCGAACGGATTCATGGCGGGTCCATCTGGAAAACAACCAAATCCTTCCTGATGGGCTCCAGCTACCGCTACTCTCCCGTGAGCTCACTGTATGTCCTCGACCGGCCGCAGGATCTCGCCCTGCAAAAAGCCCGAGGTAACATTCACCAACGCAATCACCTGCGCCTGTGGCGGGCACCGCTGTTGTGCGAAGGCAAGCCCGTCTGGCTGGGCCAGATCAGCCGTGATATTGGCGTGCGCTTTACTTTCAAGTCTCCCACCCTGACCACGCACAAGATCGACCCGGACGTGGATGAGGCCCGTGATTATTTATTGCAGGACATGATCTTCTCGCAACGGCTGGCGGAATTCGGCTATGTGCAGGCCATGCCGCCCAGAAGCATCGACCAACCCGGACACAACCTGACCGGCGACCCGTTTATTACCGACGGCATGAGGCTGGTGATGTTCTTTCACAGCCCCATGACACCCATGCACAAAGTCAGAAACCTGCATTGGGCAGACCCGGACCGGGACCGGCGCAGCTGGATTGACAGCGCATCCACAGCACCCGCCGAATCACCGTGATTTTTTGATTTCTTTACAGCGCTCATCTTGAGTTCGTCCATTCAGCCCGTAGGCTTGCTGCACAACCTCTGATAATAGCAATGGAGCCGACCATGCTCACACGAATGACAATGTTGTTTGCCGCTGCCTCTCTAACAGCCTGCGTAGCCACCCCCGCCCCCATCCGCGTTGCCGACGGCAACCAGGCAGAAGGCACCGTGGTGCTCTCCACCGACTACAACCTGATGCAGAGCCCACAGATGGACTGGCAGCAAGGCCTGCAAAAAGCCCGCGCCCAATGCCAGAGCTGGGGTTATAACGGCGCCATTCCCAGTGGCAATCCAAGCCAGACCTGCAGCAATGAAACCCAAGAGGGCGACTGCATCGGCTGGACAGTAAAAGCCACGTTCCAATGCACCGGGCCTGCCCAGCAACAATAAAAGCGCCATCACGGATTAGTCCGTAGGTCGAATTCATCCAAGGGCACAGAGAGCCTGAAAGGCGTAATCCGACAGGCTGCCCGCTGGACGCCTAAAGTCCGAGGCCTGACGCTACCCCCCTCTTCATCAAGGCATGTTCTGCGACTGTTGTTTCTCACAAAAAGCCGCTAGCAGCTTATTGCATGACGAGGCGACAAGGCGCTTACCGGTAACATGGCAGGCCTGCAGGGTGAATGGTTGCGCGAGCCTCAGGCATCTGGCATTGAGCGTTCCATATAAACAAAAAAAGCCTCTTTTCAGAGGCTTTTTCGCTTTTCTTTCTGATGCCGACTGAGCGCACCTGCGCTCAGGTCAGACCTGATTACTTACCAGCATCCAGCGCCTGGTAGTAATCCATCAGGATCTGTGCCACTTCAGGACGGGAGAACTCCGGCGGCGGAGCAATACCCTGGCCCAGCATCTCACGCACCTTAGTGCCTGATAGCAGAACAAAGTCTTCCTTGGTGTGGTCAGGCACATCGCGCATCATCACCACGCGATCGAGCTTCTTCGAATAGGCGGTGTGGTCAGCCTCGAAGATTTTAATTTCCAGTGCGCCAGCCGGCACTTTTTCCTGGAAGATGGTTTGTGCATCGAAAGCGCCGTAATAATCACCCACACCGGCGTGGTCACGACCCACGATCAAGTGGCTGCAGCCACAGTTCTGACGGAACACCGCATGCAGTACCGCTTCACGGGGGCCAGCGTACAGCATGTCAAAGCCGTAACCGGTGATCATCACGGTATTGGGCGGGAAATACACGTCTACCATCTTACGAATGGAGGCATCGCGCACGTCAGCCGGAATGTCACCCGCTTTCAGCTTGCCCAGCAACATGTGAATGAGGATGCCATCGGCGTTCAGCGCTTCCTGGGCCATGCGGCACAGTTCTTCGTGAGCACGGTGCATCGGGTTACGGGTCTGGAAAGCAACCACATTATTCCAGCCGCGCTCAACGAACTCATCCCGAATGGAGACAGCGGTGCGGAAAGTCTCGGGGAAGTCGTCAGCAAAGTAGGAGTAGTTCAATACCTGGATGTCGCCGGAAACGATAAAGTTGCCTGCGGCGAGGAAATTTGCCACGCCCGGGTGCTGCTTGTCATTGGTGGCGAAGACCTGCTCGGCCACCGCTTCCAGTTCCGCGTCAGAGGCTTCTTCGATAGCCGCCACGTCCATCACCGCAATCACCGGCTGGCCATCCACATTGGGATCGCGAAGGGCAATGCGCTTGGCACCTTCAATTGCGCTGACATCCTTCAGCATATTGACGACCGGTACCGGCCAGAACAGGCCATCGGCAGTGGTCAAATTCTCTGCCACTGAGAGCATATCCGCCTTATTCATGTAACCGGACAGCGGGGTGAAATAACCGGCACCCATCATCACCGCATTGGCGGCAGCTGCGGAACTGATTACCACCGATGGCAGAGACTCCGCTTCCTTCTGCAAGGCAACGCGAGCGGCTTCATCAGCGACGTACAGGGGTTTCAATGCGTCCGCACCATGCGGCTTGACCAAGGCGACCATCTATTCACTCCAAATGCTTAATCAACGAGGGTTCCATTTCGACGCGCAGTATAGCAAAGGATCGGCATCAGGTCGGCCCGGCAATGAGAATAAGGAAAACACAAACAAGAATAAGGGAGACAGAGACCACCGCCGCCCTGGAACGCCCCTGAACAACGCGCTTGCGTCTGACCTGAGCGGCAACAAGGACGGAGTCGAATTAAACGATCGGCAACTGCCCGGACAGCGTCGGCCCCTCTTCAATATCCGACGTAAACACTTCCAGCGACTCTGCCACTTCGCTGACTTCCTCGAAGCGGGCGATGTGGTACAGCGCTTCGCCTTCGTTCACCAGTGGCAGGTTATTGCGGCCCACCAGAATGCCGGAGGCGGGGGAAATAATATCCACGTCGTCACCACCAAACGGGCTAGAAATACGGCCGATCAAATCACCGCTTTTAATCCAGGCACCCAGCGCCACCAGCGACAAGAATACGCCATCGCGTTCCGCGCGGACCCAGCTTGAGGAACGGGCGATATACGGTTCTCTTGGCGCCTTGGTACGGCGGTTACCGGTCATGCCCAGGTGGTGCATAACATTGAGCACACCTTTAACGCCGGCACGAATACAGGATTCGTCAAAACGCAGGGCTTCGCCGGCTTCATAGGTAATAACGGGAATGCCCTGGGCTTCCGCCACTTCACGGAAGGTGCCTTCACCCAGCACGGAATTGATAACCACCGGCACACCAAAGGCGTTGGCCATGGCACCGGTATCTTCGTTGGACAGGTTAGCGCGAATCTGCGGCAGGTTATCGCGGTGAATGGCCCCGGTGTGCAGGTCCACAGCATGGGTGGCACGGTCCAGCACTTGGGTTTTGAGCTGCCACGCCATACGGGCGCCCAGGCTTCCGGTTTCCGATCCCGGAAAGCAGCGATTCAAATCCCGGCGGTCTGGCAAGTAACGGGTTTTGTGGATGAAGCCAAAGACATTCACCACCGGCACCGCCAACAACGTCCCGGTGAGGTTTTTCAAGGCTGAATGGCGCAACAGGCGGCGGATAATTTCCACCCCATTCAGTTCATCACCATGGATCGCGGCGCTAACCATGAACACCGGCCCCGGTTTGCGGCCGTGAATCACATGGATTGGCACGTTCAGCGGGGTCTGCGTATAAAGTTGTGCTAGCGGCAGCTCCACCTTGGCACGGGTGCCGGGCTGAACGGTGATGCCGTTAATCTCGAAAGGGGCGTTTCTGGGCTCTTTTGTGTTTTTCATTCTTCTCTGACCACTTTGCCAACCGCCTTCCCGGTCACGAGTACCGTGATTATGTTTGCCTTTCGCAACTCGAAACTCGTCACTCGCTTCAGGCTGTTCGCACCTCAAAAGGTGCGCCTACAATAAACAGCTTTACCCCTTGGAGCCTTTGGTCTGCGTCCGGTAGGGGCGCGCATCTTTTTCAATGAACTTGATGATCATGCCAGCCACATCTTTGCTGGTGGCAGATTCGATACCTTCCAGACCTGGGGAGGAATTCACTTCCATGACCACCGGGCCGTGGTGTGAACGCAGAATATCCACGCCGGCCACGTTCAGCCCCATGATGCGTGCCGCACGCACTGCGGTGGCCCGCTCTTCCGGGGTGATGCGGATCAGGCTCGCGCTGCCACCACGGTGCAGGTTGGAACGAAATTCGCCCGGTGCTGCCTGCCGCTTCATGGCGGCAATCACCTTGCCGCCCACCACGAAGCAGCGAATGTCTGCGCCGCCAGCTTCCTTGATGTATTCCTGCACCATCACCGACACATTCAGGCCCATAAAGGCTTCAATTACCGATTCCGCCGCCTTGCGGGTTTCCGCCAGCACCACACCGATGCCCTGGGTACCTTCCAGCATTTTGATCACCAGCGGCGCACCACGAACCATGTTAATCAGATCGGGAATGTCATCCGGGGAGTGCGCGAAACCGGTGATCGGCAGGCCAACCCCTTTGCGCGAGAGCAACTGCAGAGAACGCAGCTTATCCCGGGAGCGAGAGATGGCTACCGATTCATTGATCGGGAAGACGCCCATCATTTCGAACTGACGCACTACCGCCGTACCGTACTGGGTAATTGAAGCACCGATACGGGGAATCACCGCATCAAAGCCTTCCAGCACTTCACCCTTGTAGTGAATTTCCGGCTTGTGGGCCACCATGCTCATATAACAGCGCAGGGTGTCGATCACATGCATTTCATGGCCTGCCGCTTCACCGGCTTCGACCATGCGTCGCGTGGAGTACAAGCGCTTGTTTCGAGAAAGAATCGCAATTTTCATGGTTGCTCTTTTGTGCCGCCCAGTAAGAAAGACGCTGTCGGGTCCACGGTAATCAAGTCCATGGCGGTTCGCCCCAACAGCATACGGAATTTCATGTTCTCACGGTCAGTGAGAGTTATTTCGATGGGCCAGTGACGCCCGCCCAAGGCAATTTCAGTGCGAATCACCGGGCGCTCTTCCTTGTGCCCACCGGAGTCGGTGACCACGCGGCGATCCAGCACCGGGGCTTCACATTCACGAATGGTATCCTGATCCTGAATCGGGTGAATGCAAAAACGCACCCATTCGGCCGCGTCTCGCTCAAAGGTTTCCACCTGATAGGCGTGTAGCGCGGAGGTACGGGCACCGGTATCCACCTTCATCTTGATGGCGTCGATACCCAGCTCGGGCAATGTCGCCCATTCCCGCCAACCCACGGTGACCTTGTTCGTCACTTGCGACTCCTTCAATGCCATCAATCGCGTCCCAGCAATTCGATTTTATAGCCATCCGGGTCTTGCGCGAATGCCAGCACCGTCGTGCCGTGTTTCATGGGGCCCGGTTCGCGGGTAATACGCCCGCCTCTTTCCCGAATACGCTCACAAGCAGCGTACACGTCGTCCACGGCCAGAGCCACATGACCATAGCCGTCGCCCAGATCATACGATGACTGGTCCCAGTTACAGGTCAACTCCAGCACCGCGCCTTCAGATTCAGGCTGGTAGCCCACAAAAACATTGGTAAAGCGACCTTCCGGGTAGTCCTTGCGACGTAATTCGGTCATGCCCAGTACCTGGGTATAGAAGGCGAGGGACGCCTCAAGATCGCCCACACGCAGCATGGTATGCAGGATTCGCATGGTTGGAACAACTCCTGACAACAGGGAAATGCACAGGTGCCGGAAGCGCCTGCCGTGTCAGGGCGAAGTGTGGTGGCAGAGGGAGGAATTGACAAGGAAAAACGCCGGAGGCACGACGCCGAAAGCCAGACACAGGGAAAGGCGGTCGGGATCTCAGCGTCAGGCCTCCGGCATTAGGCGTCTGGCGTACTTCAAGGCAGGAACAGGGAACCCTGCTGCTCCACCCAGGCTTCCGGCACACCCCCCTCACGGATACGCTGCGGGTGATCCCCCACATCCACCCGCGCCACTTCCTGGCCGCTGGCATAATTGAACACAGACATCTGGTCAGTGCCGCTCCAGGACACATAGCAGTGGTTGCCATCTTTGCTGGTGGTCACCCAATAAGGCTTTTCGCCAATGCCGGTTTTCAGCTCATAAGAAAAATCATCGCGATCTACCAACGCCACGTAGTCACTCATGGTTCCGGCCACACAGAAGGTGCTGTCGTCTGCGCTCAGGGCAATGCCGTGGTGGGCGGAATCGTTCACATAGGTTTCCCGAGTCACCAGCGGGCCGGTAAGATCCGGTAGCTCGGCCAAACGCAGCACTTTCTGCTCCTCCATGTCGTACTCGATAAAGCCATGCAGGAAAGACAGCTGGAAGTAGAAATAACGCTCATCTGCCGTGTGCGCCATGGGCCGCACTGCGGTGCTCAGGTTACCGTGGCCGGCCGCCTCCAGATCGGCTTCCAGATCCAGCGTTTTAAGAATTTCCAGGCTGTCGGCATCCACCACTTGAAACACTCGCTCTCCCTTACTCGCGTCCAGCAGGTTCTTGCCCAGCAAAGCGTCGGTGACGCCACCCAGCAGCTCGCTGTCCAGCGGGGTGTACACGGTACCGATACTGGCGTGATAAATGCGTTTGCCGTCCTCGGAGTAAATATTTTCGTGGGGCGAGTCACCGGACGGGAACTTGCCCTGCTCCTCACCGGTTTCCACATCGAGAATATGGACCACGTTGCCGGTGGAGGCGGACACGGCCACCTGGCTGCCATCCGGAGACAATGCCATGTGATCGGAACGGTAGCCGTCGACCTGAAAACGCCAAACCACCTCACCGGAGGCAATATCAATGGCGGCCACATCCGCGTAGCTGGGGCGGGAAACGATCAGCAGACGACCGTCATTGGAGCTGTACATATCATCCACGTACTGGTGATGGCCTTCGCCAATCAACACCCGGATGCCCTGGAAAAACACCAGATCCACGGGGTTCATGGCAATCGCCTTCTCCCGCTCGGCCCGGTCCGGTATGCCATTGATGCGACCCAGCCGCGTGTAGGTATTGGCGTCAATCACATCGACCATGCCTTCCCAGTTATTGCCCACGAAAATCACCTTGCGCGGGCCTTCAGGCTCGACAGCCGGGTTGTCAGCCGATTCGTCCGCCGGCGCTTGCGGCTCCGCCACCTCCCGCTCTGCTTCCTGCGCCGGGCTACTGGCGGCGGGCGCATCACTGCTGCCACCCCCACCACACCCCGACACCAGCAAGGCGGTACTCAAGGCGATAGCACCCAAAGCACGGGGGAAGAACGGGATCTCGAAAACCGGTTGGCGCAGCAGCATGGCGATTCCTCAATAAGCCTGTTGTTGTGGATATAGAGCTGTCGATATATCGCTGCCCTCAGACTAATTGAGACTAACGTACAACCTAAATGCACTTTCCTTGTTGTTATGTAACGTATTACGCCTGACGCCTGACACAAAAAAACCGCCGCGAGCCAAAGCTCGCGGCGGTTTCCGTGTTGCGTGCTGCGTGACGCGTGCGGCGTCTCTTTAACCCAACTTACGACCCGTCTTGGCCGCAATACGCAACCGCAGGGCATTAAGCTTGATGAAGCCTTCCGCGTCTTTCTGATCGTAGGCACCAGCATCGTCTTCAAAGGTGGCGATGGACGCATCGAACAGGCTGTCGTTGTCAGAACGACGGCCCACCACGGTCACGCTGCCCTTGTAAAGCTTCAGGCGCACTTCGCCGTTTACGTGTTCCTGGGTGGCATCGATCAGCTTCTGCAAGGCCAGACGTTCCGGGCTCCACCAGTAACCGTTGTACAACAGCTCGGCATACTTGGGCATGACGGAGTCTTTCAGGTGCGCGGATTCACGATCCAGCGTCAGAGACTCGATGGCGCGATGGGCCGGCAACATGATGGTGCCGCCCGGGGTTTCGTAGCAGCCACGGGACTTCATGCCCACGTAGCGGTTTTCCACGATATCCAGACGGCCAATACCGTTGTCGCCACCCAGCTTATTCAGTTTTTCCAGCACCGTGGCCGGGCTAAGCGCTTCACCGTCGATGGAGACGATATCGCCCTTTTCAAAGCCCAGGGTGATGTAGGTAGGCTGATCCGGTGCCGCTTCCGGGCTCACGCTCCAGCGCCACATGTCTTCTTCGGCTTCCCACCACGGATCTTCCAGGTTGCCGCCTTCGTAGGAAATGTGCAGCAGGTTGGCGTCCATGGAGTACGGGGATTTCTTCTTTTTGCTGGAGAAATCCACCGGGATATTGCGCTCTTCGCAGTACGCCATCAGCTTTTCGCGGGAATTGAGATCCCACTCGCGCCAAGGGGCAATCACCTGAATGCCGGGGGCCAAGGCGTAAGCGCCCAGCTCGAAACGCACCTGGTCGTTACCCTTACCGGTAGCACCGTGGGAAATAGCATCAGCGCCGGTTTCTTCTGCGATTTCTACCAAGCGCTTGGCGATCAGCGGACGGGCGATGGAGGTGCCCAGCAGGTACTCGCCTTCATAGATGGCGTTGGCGCGGAACATGGGAAATACGTAATCACGCACGAACTCTTCGCGCAGGTCTTCAATGTAGATCTCTTTCACGCCCATGGCCTCTGCCTTGGCGCGGGCCGGCTCCACTTCTTCCCCCTGACCGATATCGGCGGTGAATGTCACCACTTCACAGTCATAGGTATCCTGCAGCCATTTGACGATAACTGAAGTATCCAGGCCACCGGAATAGGCCAGTACCACCTTGTTGATCTTGGACATTGAAAGACTCCGCAAATGGGCGGCCGGCAGCGCTTGGGCCGGCCCCCGATGAATCGTGGGGCATATAGAGGGGGCGTATTGTACCCGCCCGCCGCCGTGTACGTCACCTCCGTGGCAGCCTCCTGCCCGGTTTCGCCTGTTGCCCGAGTGGGGATTCCGGTAGCATAAGCCCCGCTCGCAGCTGCGCTTGCGGTTTCTGCGGGGTCTTTGTGTTTGATGGAGTGATCATGAGCGATCAGCATCCCAGCCTGGCGCTACGTTTCCGCGGCTTTTTGCCCGTCGTTATCGACGTGGAAACCGGGGGATTTAATTCCCAAACCGACGCGCTGCTGGAAATCGCCGCCGTCCTGATAGAAATGGACGCCCAGGGCAACCTGCGCCCGTCCACCCGCATCCAGTTCCATGTGGACCCCTTCCCCGGGGCCAACCTGGAGCAGGCGGCACTGGATTTCACCGGTATCGACCCGAGCAACCCGCTACGCGGCGCCGTCTCGGAAGAAACCGCACTGAAAGGGGTATTCGAGCCAATACGCAAAGCGGTGAAGCAACACGGTTGCAGCCGCGCCGTATTGGTGGGCCATAACAGCTTCTTTGACCAGGGCTTTCTGAACGCCGCCACCGACCGGGCTGATATCAAACGCAGCCCATTTCACCCTTTCTCCAGTTTCGATACCGCCACATTGGCCGGGCTGGTGTACGGGCAAACGGTACTGGCCAAAGCCTGCGAAGCCGCCGGCATCCGCTTTAGCCAACGCGAAGCGCACTCTGCGCTGTATGACGCCACGCGCACGGCGGAACTGTTCTGTTCCATGGTCAACCGCTTCAAGACCCTGGGCGGCTGGCCACCACCACCCGCCAAAACCATCCCGCCAACCCTGGCGAAAGCGCTGGATTGAGTTAACGCAACACGCCTCACGCTGGCACGCCCCACGCCAAACCCACCGCGTGCCCGCGTGAAGCACAAAAAAAGGGGCGCCATCTCTGGCGCCCCTTTTCTTGTGCTGCTTTCTTTTTACAGCTTGTCTGCGTTACCAGACAGGTACTCGGCCACACCGTCCGGGGTGTCCTTCATACCGGAATCGCCTTTCTGCCAGCCCGCCGGGCACACTTCACCGTGCTCTTCGTGGAACTGCAGGGCGTCAACCAGACGAATCAACTCGTCCATGTTACGGCCCAGCGGCAGATCGTTAACGATCTGGCTGCGCACCACACCGTTCTGGTCGATCAGGAATACACCGCGGAAAGCCATACCACCTTCGGACTCAACGTCGTAGGACTGGGCAATACCGTGGTTCATGTCAGCAGCCAGGGTGTATGTCACCGGGCCGATGCCGCCATCGTTAACCGGGGTGTTGCGCCATGCGTTGTGAGTGAAGTGGCTATCGATGGACACACCAATCACTTCCACGTTGCGCTCTTTGAACGCGTCCATGCGGTGATCCAGAGCGATCAGCTCGGACGGGCACACAAAGGTGAAGTCCAGCGGGTAGAAGAACACCAGGCCGTACTTGCCCTTGATGGCTTCGGACAGGGTGAACTCGTCAACGATGCTGCCATCGCCCAGTACAGCAGGAACAGTAAAATCCGGTGCAGGTTTACCTACCAGAACGCCCATTGTTTCTCTCCATTGTTTCCATTCTTACGGTATAGCCAAAGCAAAGTGCTCGCTCTGGCCGCTTGAAATTCTGTGGAGCAGCGATCATACAACGCCCGCAGCAATACTGCATGGGGCCGCTGAGTGCTACTACGCACAATCATGGGGATTCCTCCCCGGCTTTCAACAGGTTAACGACGTTGTTTGGCGCAAATGTGAATCCTTTGTGCTAAACACCGCCAATTTAGCGGCGCGAACGCCTCCAGATTACGGTCCCGGTCAGCAATGCCAGCGGCACCATGGCAAGGCCCTTGCCGCCAGTCATGCACAAAAAACCCGGCGCCGAGGCCGGGTTTTTGGGTCGCAACAGCGCCGCATTCAGGCGTTGTCATCCGACTCCACGGCAACGCCATCAACCAGCTCTTTGAGCTGACCGGAACGGTACATATCCATGATGATGTCGCAGCCGCCAACCAATTCACCACCCACCCACAACTGCGGATAAGTCGGCCAGTTAGCATATTCTTTCAGGTTCTGGCGAATCTCCGGGGCTTCCAGAATATTCACATAGGCAAACGGCTTGCCAACGGCGGTCATCGCTTCCACCACCTGGGCGGAAAACCCGCACTGGGGAAACTGGGGGGACCCTTTCATGTAGAGGATCACCGGGTTTTTTTCGATCTGGTCTTTAATGACCTGGATAACATCCATACTGACTACCTGGCGGTTGTAGGGTGTATTGGCTGTGGTTGGCCATTATTCTACCACTGATGGCCCTGCCCCTCCCAGATGGGGTCGCAAAGGCGCAGCTTCAAGGGGCCCAAAAACAGAAAAGGGAACCGAAGCCCCCTTTTCCTTTGTTACGAACTGCTGCCTTAGAAATGCACTTTCATGCCCACGTAGCCGGTACGCGGCTTGTTGGGACGGGCGCCGGCAGGATCACGGGAAACGATTTCCTGATCGTCGAACACGTTATCCACCTTGGCATACACTTCCATATCGCTGCTCACCTGATAGGTCGCCACGATATCGGCAATCACGTAATCGCTGGTGCGTTTGAACGTGGTTACCTGACCAGCACGGTCACAGCTATTGTCGATGCACATACCATCGGTATGGCTGACGGACATCAGTGCAGACCAGGCTGCCGGTTTTTCCAGGCCGAACGTCAGGCTGGCCAGATGCTCAGGCAGGTAAGGCAGCACATCGCCATCCAGCACGGATAAATCATCCGCATCTTTGGTGATTTCACCGTCGGTATAGGTATAAGCCAAACGAACCGGGGCACGAAGCCCGCTATCACCTTCCCAGACCACGCTGTTCAGGCCCACTTCCAGACCGCGCACTTCGGACTCACCAAAGCTCTGGGTTCCAGAATCATTGCCATTGGGGCATGGATTAGCCGTAGAGCAATTCTGAATGGTATTTTCATAATCGCTGTAGAATGCCACCACATCAGCACTGAAGTTTTCCTGCCAGTAGCGAAAACCGGTTTCGTAGTTAACGCTTTTTTCCGCATCGGTGCCTTTCTGCGAAGACGCCCCTGCCGGAGCAAAACCCTGATGGACACCCGCCAACACCGACCAGTTGTCATTGAGCAGCCAAGTAGCCCCCAGGCCCGCCATCAACTCTTCATTACGGTTTTCAGTGCGCGAGCTCACTGCATTGCGAGCCGGGTCGCCCCAGCGCTTGCTCTTGCTCTCCACATTCTCGTAACGCAACGAGCCGGTAACGATGAAATCACCGATGTAAGCATGGTCGATGATCCAGGCAGACATGGCATCCGCATTTTCCAGACGGTTATCACCGCCGGTGGGCAAGGTTGACGTCTGGTATACCAAGCTGCCATTGGTCTGATCAAAAGTGTCTGTGGGCTGGTAACGATCCACTTCGTCCTGATGGTAACGGGCCCCGACAATCAGATCATTGTCCACGGAACCGGTCTGGAAACGGTGGTTCAGTTCGGTCTGCACGCCTTCGGAAACGTACTCACGATTATTGTTCTTGAACACCAGATCCGTGGCATCAGCAGTGCCACGCAAAACCGCCTGGTTGGCACCACCATTGGTGTTGGCATCCGCCACAAAACCACCAATGCCCTGACCACCAATACTGGCAAGCTTGTACCAGTTACGCTGGAATTCGTTGCGATACACCACGGAGTTCAGTTGGGTGTTCTCGTCAAACACCAAGGTATGACGCAGGGAAACTGCATCCCGGTCGTTGTCCATCTGATCGATGTCGCTCATGCCGTAACGACGGTTGGCATCACTCTCGAAATCCCGGTCGGTCAGGCCCAGATAGGTTTCGTCGGACACTTCGCTGGAATGCTCCAGCTTCAGTTCAAACGCCTGCTGGATATCAGCGGTTTCCGGGGCCTGCCAGCGCAGCTTGGCCACATAGTCGCGCTTGTCAAAACCGCTGTCGCGGTTGGACCGATCAATATCCTTGAAGCCCTGGGTGCGTTGCTGGTGGGCCTCCAGCATGAAACCAAACTGGCCTTCAGTGGCACCGTAGTAGGCGTGGGCACGTTGGGCACCGTCTTCACCACCTTCCACATTGACCATGCCGGAGGCACGGGCAGGAATTGGTGTGGACAGGAAGTTGATAGCACCGCCCACGGTGAAGGGGCCGTAACGCAAGGTGTCTGGCCCTTTCAGGACTTCAATGCCGTAGAAACGACCGGCGCTGGGGAAGTAGTAGGCCGCCGGGGCTGCATACGGGGCCGGGGCAATCAGCACCCCATCTTCCATCAGAGTGACCTTGCTGGAACGGTCACGGCCGGAACCGCGGATACCGATATTCGGGCGCAGGCCATAGCCTTCTTCTTCCTGGAAATAAACGCCAGGCACGTCACGCAGCATGCGGTGCACATCGGTGTTTTCTTTTTCTTCCAGATCTTCGTTGGAGAGCACGTGGGCAGAGCCGCTAACGCTAAAGGTATTCTGGCGATCCCCGATAATCTGTACCGGTTTCAGTTCATTGGCCTGATCAGCGAAAGCCGGAACAGCTATGGCGGAGGCAATGGCGCAGCAAAGCAAGCGACGCTGTAAATGCATGATTTTTCCTTCCCGACGCAAATGCGAAAATGTAAAAATTGTAAGCACGGGAAGATACAAGGAAAAATAACCAATGGCAATTCGCCATCATTCTCATTTACATTTCCTATCGTAATACCCACCCCCCCCGGGTGAAGCCACTACCAAACGATCACCAACACGGGCAGTAAAGCTGGTTTTTGGCGGCAGCAACTTGCCGTTATGACGATTTTCCCCCACCGCACCATCCTGCCCACCTGCTAGTCCCCAGGGCGCATGACGGCGGCGCTCGGTGAGCAGGGTCACCTGGGCATCACCCAGAAACTCCAGCTCACGCACCAAACCATCACCACCAACAAACTGCCCATCACCGCCACTCTCCCGGCGTAGCTGATAACGGTGCACCCGCAATGGATAGTGGGACTCCAGGCTTTCAATGGGCGTATTGAGGGTATTAGTCATATGGCTATGTACGGCCGACAGCCCCGGACCGCCAGCATGGGCGCCAGTACCGCCGGCCATGGTTTCATAATAATCCCAGCCATTGTCACCCCCGGCTCCCATCGCCACGTTATTCATGGTGCCCTGGCTGGCAGCGGGAATTGCCTCAGGTGCCGCCTGAGCCAGCGCCCCCAGCACCACATCCACCACCCGCGAGCTGGTTTCCACATTGCCAGCGGCCACCGCTGCCGGGCGGCCAGCATTGAGCAACGAGCCTGGCGGAGCAGACAGGCTGATAGGCCGGAAGAGACCATCACAGGCAGGCACGTCATCGTCCATCAAGCAGCGAAAACAGTAGTAAGCCGCCGCTGCCGCCACGGACAGCGGGCAGTTAATATTCCCCGCCACCTGATCAGCCGTGCCACTGAAATCAAGAAAAGCTTGATCCCCGGAAATGGTCAAACTGACAGTAATGATGATGTCCCGCTGGCCCTGGCCATCGTCATCCATGTAGTCCTGGAACTGGTAACAACCATCCGGCAGAGTCGCAATGCGAGCGCGAGCACGCTTTTCACCATAAGCATTGAGGGCATCAAAGGCCGCCACCAAATCTAATTGCTGATCCGCCAGCTCCGCCAGACGCCGGGCACCCGCCTCACAGGCACTCGCCTGGGCGGAAAAGTCAGCAAACCGCGGATTCTCAACCGGCAACGCCCCGTTCACCTCCAGCCCTGCCAGATGCCGACACAATGGCACCTGCCACAGCCCGGAGCGTTTCAGCCAGCTGGGAGCAATAACAATCCCTTCCTGCTCCAGATGCGTGGATACCGGCATGGATCCGGGGCTGTGGGCGCCAATATTGGCATGGTGAGCCCGAGTCACGGCGAAGCCGATCAGGGTCTGCGACTGAAATACCGGAGCAATCACAGTCACATCCGGCAAATGCGTGCCGCCCAGATAGGGATCATTCACCACCATCAAATCCCCGGGCTGCCACGTTCTGCCACTAACCAAATCCGCCATGGCATAGGCCATGGACCCAAGATGCACGGGAATATGCGCGGCCTGAGCACATAAACGGCCCTGATCATCAAAAATGGCACAGGAAAAATCGAGCCGGTCCTTGATGTTCGGAGACAGGGCACTGAGGCGCAGCACCGCCCCCATCTCATCGCAGACCCCGGCAAGGCGGTTGGCAAAAATACTCAGCTGGACAGGATTCATAAAGGCAATTAATAGCTAATAGTGGATAGTTAATAGCTAAAACCATTAACCCTTGAGGCAAACAAGCCTAACGCCAATCCATACAGGGTGTTAACTATTCACTGGAATGTGCGCTATTATCGGGGGTTCCCGGCAGCCTAACAGCTGCCGTTTTTTGTTTTGGTCACACCAAAACGGACGAATTCGCTTTAACGAGTCAGGGTAATGAGCCAGCAATTTTTGATCCCCACCTACGCGCGCCAGCCGGTGGCTTTCGTGCGGGGCGAGGGCGTGTGGTTGTACGATGAAAACGACCACAAATACATGGATGCCATCTCCGGGATTGGCGTGTGCAACCTGGGCCACTGCCACCCGGCAGTCACCCGCACCCTGGCTGAACAGGCCGGGCAGCTGATGCACACCTCCAACCTGTATCGCATTCCTGCCCAGGAATCCCTGGCCCAGCGCCTGTGCGAATTGAGCGGCATGGAGAACGTGTTCTTCTCCAACTCCGGGGCAGAAGCCAATGAGGCCGCCATCAAGATTGCCCGCCTGTATGGTTCGCGCAAACAGATTGCCCGGCCCACCGTGATCGTTATGGAAGGCAGCTTCCATGGCCGCACCATGGCGACCCTGTCCGCCACCGCCAATGCCAAGGTTCAGGAAGGCTTTGCGCCCCTGCTCGACGGCTTTATCCGTGTGCCGTTCAATGATCTAGCCGCAGTAGAAGCACTGGCTGAAAATAACGATATTGTCGCTGTGCTGGTGGAACCGGTTCAGGGCGAAGGCGGCATCCACATTCCTGCCGACGATTATCTGACTAACCTGCGCGCCCTGTGCGACCGCAATGACTGGCTGCTGATGCTGGATGAAATCCAGTCCGGCAACGGCCGCACAGGCAATTACTTTGCCTGCCTGGGCGCTGGCGTCACCCCGGATGTGTTGACCACCGCCAAAGGCCTGGGCAACGGCTTCCCCATCGGCGCCTGCCTGGTGGCCGGCAAGGCTGACGGCGTGTTTGGCCCCGGCAATCACGGCAGCACCTATGGCGGCAACCCGCTGGGCTGTGCGACCTCCCTGACGGTAGTGAACACCCTCACCGACGACATCATTGATGGCGTAGCCGATAAAGGTGCCTGGCTGAAAGACGCCTTTATCCAGTCGTTTTCCGACCTGCCCATAGTCACAGAGATCCGCCAGCGTGGCCTGATGCTGGGCATCCAGCTGGATCGTCCCTGTGGCGAGCTGGTCAACCGGGCCCGCGACGCCGGCCTGCTGATCAATGTCACCGCCGGTTCCGTGGTGCGGCTACTGCCGCCGCTGGTCATCAGCCAAGCAGAAATGCAGCACCTGGTGGACACCCTATCGACCCTGATCCACCGTTTCGCCGACGAGCAGGAGGTCGCATGACCCGTCATTTCCTGACCCTTACCGATCTGACTCCCGATGAGCTCGGCTACCTGATTCAGCGCGCCATCGAGCTGAAAACCATGCTGCGCAATGGCCAGCACCACGAGCCGCTACAGGGCAAAACCCTGGGCATGATTTTCGAAAAATCGTCCACCCGCACCCGGGTGTCTTTTGAAGTAGCCATGACTCACTTCGGTGGCGCCAGCATTTTCCTGTCGCCCCGTGACACCCAACTGGGCCGCGGCGAACCGATTGAAGATTCTGCACGAGTACTGTCGCGCATGGTCGATGCGGTGATGATCCGCACCTTTGACCACGCTACCCTGCAGACCTTTGCCGCCCACTCGGCAGTGCCGGTGATCAACGCCCTCACCGACGATTTTCACCCCTGCCAACTGCTGGCCGACATGCAAACCTATGTGGAGCACCGTGGCAGCATTCAAGGCAAGAAAGTGGTGTGGGTCGGTGATGGCAACAACATGTGCGCCAGCTACATCAACGCCGCCAATCAGTTTGATTTCGAACTGGTGATCAGCAGCCCGGACGGCTTCACCCCGGACAACGATCTGCTAGGCCGCTACCCGGATCGGGTCAGCCTGGAACCCGACGTGGCAACCGCCGTGCAGGGCGCTCATCTGGTCGTCACCGATGTGTGGGCTTCCATGGGCCAGGAAGACGAGCAGCAAACACGCCTGAACGCCTTCGACGGTTACCAGGTCACCCCGGAGCTGATGGACAAGGCCGACCCGGATGCGTTGTTCATGCACTGCCTGCCGGCCCATCGCGGCGAGGAAGTCAGCCATGAAATGATGGACGATCCGCGCGCCGTGGTATGGGACGAAGCCGAGAATCGCCTGCACGCGCAAAAAGCCCTGCTGGAATTTCTGCTCACCGGGCAGCATTGATGGCAACGCTGCACGCACCATGCAACACGCATCACGGGGACATTTGCCCGCGTTGCGTGCAGCGTGAAGCCTGGAGCGCACGACCATGAACGAACCGTTGCTTAGCCTCAACCATCTGGCCTGTAGCTACCACCAGCAAACCGTGGTCAACGACCTGAGCCTGACACTGGCGGCAGGGGAAATTGCCTGCCTGCTTGGCCCCAGCGGCTGCGGCAAGACCACCACCTTGCGAACCATCGCAGGGCTGGAACCGGTAACCGCAGGCTCAATCAGTATTCAGGGAAAAGCCGTCTCCGGGCCCCATCGTCAGTTACCCCCCAATCAACGCGGCCTGGGCATGGTGTTCCAGGAACACGCCCTGTTTCCCCATCTTACGGTGGCGGACAATGTGGCCTTCGGCCTGCGGCGACAAAGCCGGACGGAACGCGAAGAGCGGGTGCATGCATGCCTGCAGCGGGTACGTCTCAGTGGCCTGGAGCAACGCTACCCCCACGAGCTTTCCGGCGGCCAGCAACAACGTGTGGCCCTAGCCCGGGCGCTGGCCCCCCAGCCCGCCCTGCTGCTGCTGGACGAACCCTTCGCCAGCCTGGATCTGGACCTGCGCCGGGCGCTGGCCCAAGAGTTGGGCGACATTCTCCGCCAGGAAAAGGTCACCACCCTGCTGGTTACTCACGACCAGGAAGAAGCCTTTGCACTGGCCGACCGGGTCGGCGTTATGCAGCTGGGCCACCTGGAGCAATGGGATACGCCCTACAACATCTACCATGCGCCGGCTAACCGGTTCGTGGCGGAATTCGCCGGCTACGGCACTTTTTTGCGCGGCACCGTACGCGATGGCAACACCGTTCACACCACCCTGGGCGATGTGACCGGCCGCAGCCATACTCCTCTGCAAGCAGGCACTGAAGTGGAAGTATTGCTACGCCCGGAAGACGTGATTGCCGACGAATCGTCTCCTCTCGCGCTCCCCGTCACCCGGCGTCAGTTCACCGGCGCCAGCATCCTTTATCACCTGAGAGTCGGCGCCAGCGAAACCCTGCTCTGCCAGACCGACAGCCACACCAATGTGGTGGAAGGCGACAACCTGCATGTGCGGCTGGGCACCAAGCATTTGGTCACGTTCGAAGTCAGGGGATAAAAGTTCAAAGTTGAAAGTTTAAAAGCGCGAACAAATTGCGTTGCTAACCGATCGACTCCTGAGCCTCGCGTTTAAACTTTGAGCTTTCAAATCACTCCTGCTTTTACGCCACCTGGCTCTGATCCCGCCCGCTGGACTTGGCCTTGTACAAGCCTTGATCCGCCCGGTTAAGCAGTTCATCCACACTTTCGCCATCGCGATAATCCGCCACCCCCACGGACAGGCTGACAGTAGCCGGACCTCCCTGGGCATCGAAGCGTTGTTCACGCCAGCGTTGGCGCAGGCGTTCGGCCACCAGCAACGCGCCGTGAGCATCACTTTGCGGCAACACTAGCAGGAACTCTTCCCCGCCCAGGCGGCCAAAGTAATCGCCATCACGCATGCCCGATAGTGCCAACTCGGAAAACTGGCGCAGCACCCGGTCGCCCCAGTCATGACCGTGCCGATCGTTGATTTTCTTGAAGTAATCCAGGTCCACGTAGCACACCGCAAAAGGCACCCCTTTACGGCCGGCCAACGCCCGCTGGCGCTCCAGAATGTCCAGCAGATGGCGGCGATTGAATAAGCCAGTCAGGTCATCGCGGATCGCCATCTCTCGAACCTTTCCCACCGCGTTAGCCAGGTCCCGGTTCTTATCTGCGAGGGCGTCACGCAGGCGGTTCACGCTCCCACCGGTAACCGCAAAACTCACCGAAATCATGGCGAACACCAGCCACTGCAGCAGCTCCACTGACAAGCTCAGCTGCACCCAGCGGTCCATCAACGCTACCCACAGCATCAGCGCATAGGCCCCACTGGCCAAGAACGCCACCGCCACCATCACCTTGCCACTGAGCCGGAACGACACCATCAGCAAGGCCGCAAAGAACAGAGTTACCACACTGAGCCGGAACTCATCCACGTAATAGCCCGACACCACAAACACGCCGATAAAGTACAAAATCAGCGGCAGCGACAGACTCGGCTCGCGCCATTGCAACGTCACCCCTGTCGTCATCAGCACCTGATAGACCAGCAAAAAAAACCAGACCAGCGACACCAGCACCAGCGCCTGAGGCAACGCGATATGCATGTAGCCCAACTGAAAATACACCACGCACAGCAACGTATGCATGGCCAGGATCGCCATGGCCGAACGGCTATGACGTTGCATCAGGCGCTTTTCGCTCAGAGTCAGTTTCTCTGCCTGGTGCAGGTCCTGGTTCATGCCGACTCCCCGACAATCAATTTATCGCGCCCGGTTGCCTTGGCCCGGTACAGGGCCAGATCTGCCCGCTTGATTAATTGCGCAGGCGTTTCGTCGTTATTCAGCATGGCCAGCCCCCCGGAGACCGTAACCACCAAACCGGGTGCGTCTTTGAAGCGCTGGCTGCGCATGCCCATCAAAATTCCCTCCACCAGATTGCGCGCCTCTTCAGGATCACTGACCGGCAGCACCAACATGAATTCTTCCCCGCCCAGGCGGGCAGCAAAATCCTGGTTGGTCAGGTGACGTCGAGTCACATCCGCAAAACGCTGCAACACTAAATCGCCCATACGGTGACCGTACTGATCGTTGGTTTTCTTGAAGTGATCCAGATCCAGGTACACCACCCCCAGTTGATACGCGCCACGGGCGGATTGCCCACATGCCTTGCTCAACAATTCCATGGCATGCCGGCGACGATAGAAGCCGGTCAGCTCGTCTTTCACCGCCATGTCATGGATGCGTTCGACAATGCCTGCCAGCTGCTGATTACGTTTACCCAGCTGGAACCGAATGGTGGAGATCTCCGACGCTACCAGCATGGCAGCCAACACCATGACACTGAACAGCCCCCACTGAATCCATTCGCCCTGCACATCCACCACTTCTGGCCAGTACACGCAAACCGCCCCCAGCACGAGCGCATACCCCAGCACGCAATACCCTGCCAGCGCCATGAATTGCCGTAACGAAGCCTGCAGCACCCCCATCTGGACGATGGCGAAGAAAATCAACATGACGCACAGACGCACCTGATCGACGACCAGTGCTGTGGCCAACAACCCGGTGGTAGACCACACCATCAACGGCATGATCATGGAGGGTTCGGATAGTCGGCGGTTCAGGCCCACCAACATAAACAGGACGAACAGGATATGGCCGGTCCAGAGGGCGGCAAAGAGGGAATAAAACAGGACTTCCCCGCCGCGGAAAAAGTCCAGCTGCAACGCGATCCAGCACAGTAATGTATGGGCACTGCCTCCCGCCAGGATAGCAAAAAGCACCCGGCGCAATCGCTGCGACTGCAAGGCCACAGGGTGAGACGTTAACGTTTGATCCATGCCGGATTTCCCGATTTGGTGCGACCATCCCCACTCGCAATCACACCAACTGGTAGCAAAATAGTATTATTGTTGAACCAATAGTAATACCAAGTGCCTACTCCGTCACAGTTTGACCATCCCCTAAACGGAACCGCTCATCGTTGTAAAACGGATTTTACGCCACCGAACCGTCTGATTTTTATGCAATTTAGCGAATCGGCGAATCCGGGGCTGGCTGACAAACCCGGGCCACCGCATCCCGCCACCCCTGATAGCGTTTCTGGCGCTCCGCCTCCTCCAGCGCTGGCGAGAACTCCCGCTCACAGCGCCACTGCTCGGCCACTGAGTCCAGCGATGCATACAAACCTACACCCAGGCCCGCCAGATACGCAGCCCCCAAGGCGGTCGTTTCGGTGACCACCGGGCGGTCCACACACACGCCCAGCACATCCGAGAGGGTCTGGCTTAACCAGTTATTCACGACCATGCCCCCATCCACCCGCAGGGTGGTGGGCCGGGTGCCACAATCCGCCGCCATGGCATCCAATAAGTCCCGGGACTGATAGCACACCGCTTCCAGCCCTGCCGTCACCACTTCGGCAATGCCGGTATCCCGCGTCAGCCCCAGCAAGGCCCCGCGAGCGTGGGGGTCCCACCAAGGAGCACCCAACCCGGTAAAAGCAGGCACCAGGTACACACCGCCGGCAGAACCGGCCCGGCGGGCCAGGGCTTCGGTTTCACTGGCGTCACGAATCAGGTTAAGACCGTCGCGCAGCCACTGGATCGCCGCGCCCGCTACGAAGATGGAGCCTTCCAGCGCATAGGTGGTTTTGCCGTTCAAACGATAGCCCACGGTGGTCAGCAAACGGTTATGGGACTCCACCGCCTCACCGGTGTTCATGACCATAAAACAGCCCGTGCCATAGGTGCTTTTCACCATTCCCGGGGCAAAGCAGGCCTGGCCCACCAAGGCCGCCTGCTGGTCGCCGGCAATGCCGGCCACGGGCACCGCCGCGCCCAGCAGCTCCGGGCAAGTGGTGCCAAAATCTGCAGCGCTGTCACGCACGTCCGGCAGCACCGAAGCGGGCACATTGAACAAAGCCAGTAGCTCTTCATCCCAGCATTGCTCATGGATATTGAACAACAACGTTCGCGAGGCATTGGTGGCGTCGGTGGCGTGCACCTTGCCGCGCGTCAACTGCCACAGCAACCAGCTATCAATGGTGCCAAATGCCAGCTCGCCCGCCTCTGCGCGCTGCCGGGCACCGGGCACGTTATCCAGCAACCAGGCCAGCTTGGTGGCAGAAAAGTAAGGGTCCAGCAACAGGCCCGTCTTGCTACGCACAGTGTCTTCATGGCCCTGATCGCGCAGTGCTTCACAGGTGGAGGCAGTGCGCCGGTCCTGCCAGACAATCGCCTTGGCCAACGGGTCACCGGTTTCCCGATCCCACAGCACGGTGGTCTCTCGTTGGTTAGTAATGCCAATGGCGGCCAGTTGCTGGGCTTCCACCCGGGCATTGCGCAAGGCTTGCTGACACATGGCCAGGGTGTCATTCCAGATCTCCATGGCGTCGTGTTCCACCCAGCCATCTTGAGGAAAATGCTGGCGAAACTCTTTTTGCGCCTGCCCACAGGCACGGCCACTGGCATCAAAAATAATGGCGCGGGAACTGGTGGTGCCCTGGTCGATGGAGAGGATGTAAGGCATGACTCGGCTAACCCTGTTATCAGTATTGGTGGCTGGATCAGACAGACGCCTCGAGGGACGTCGGGAGGCGCATTTTAAATGAAGGCCAGATGACAGATTGCACGATAACGGACAACCTCATGGACAAAGCGGGACGCAAGTTGAAAGCTCAAAGTTGAAACGCGGATCGGGTGGCGGGGCTTTACCGCGCTCTGCCCGCGATTAACGGTCAGCGCGCGGGCACAACCTCACAAACCCGAGAGCGTTGTGGTCGCGCTTTTCAACTTTGAGCTTTCAGCTCTTATCTCGCATCTCGTAGCTTATCCCATCCGCCCCAACACATGCTGACCTTGCTGGCTCTTGGGCAGGCTTACCGTAAAGCGCGCCCCTCCTTCCGGGCTTTCTTCCACGCGAATCTCGCCGCCGTGCCAATCCACAATCCGCTTCACGATGGACAGACCCAGCCCATACCCGCCGCTGGCCCGGTGACGGCTTTTATCCAACCGGGCAAAGGGTTTGAATACGCGCTCGCGCTCGTGTTCAGGAATGCCAGGGCCGTCATCATCCACATGGATCACCACCTGATCCTCGCTTTCTTCCACCCGCATAACAATGGTCGACTGGGCATAGCGCAGGGCATTGGTCACCAAGTTCTGCAACACCCGGTGCAGGTAGCGCTCTTCCGCTTCCACTTCCAAGGTCGGATAGAGATTCTCCACGGTGATGGCGGTTTCATCGCGAATGGTTTCCAGTTCATCGCGCAGCTGCTCGCACAGCTCGCCAATCACTACCGGCTGGAATTCGATATTGGGCGTACCCTGCTCCAGACGAGCATAGGTAAGAATTTCGTCGATCAACTGATCCAGCTGTTCGATATCATGGTCCATGGCATTTAGCTTTTCGCGGCGGCGCTCCGCCGACTCGATATCCGCCAGCATCTCCAGACCAAAACGCAGCCGCGCCACCGGCGTGCGAAGCTCATGGCTCACCGCCCGGGTCATCTCCCGCTGGGATTCAATCAGCCGGCGAATGTGCGCCGTCATGCCGTTAAAAGTGGCCGCCACCTGGCCGATGGCATCACTGCCTTCAATATTGGCATAGGCCCCCAGATCACCACTGCCCAGCTGGCTCACGGCACCGTCCAGTTGTTTGAGCCGCCGCTGCAACGGGCTCACCTGCAGGTAGGTAGCCAGCGCCACCGCCAGCAGGCTGGTCGCCCCGGCAATCAACAACAGCTCAATGGGAAATTGATCAAACAGACTCAGCGGGCCGATCATCAGCAGCGTGCCGGTCTGCGCCACCGGCGCATAAATGCGGATACTGGAATCGCTGCGGGTGCTGTCATCCAGGGCGATGACCACTTCACGGCGATTGAGTCGCTGCTCTTGCTCGCCATCCAGCGAGACATCATCGCGCTGAACCAGTGTCAGGGGGTAACCGAATTGGTGCTGTAGATCAGCCAGTGCCGGAGCCCACTCGGACTCCTGAAAATGCGACAAATGATTGAGGATCAACACCGCCGTGGCCCGCGCCTGCTGCTCGGACACCTTGGTCATACGGGTGTTGATATAGGCATCTTCGTCGGGGATCTGGAACAAAATGTCGGCGTAGCCTTCATTGTCATTCAGGCGCATCACCACCAGGCCGTCTTCCAGATGCAGATTTTCCCGGTACCCCAACGCCAGTTCCTCGCGGGATTTCAGGGTTATCTCTGCACTAAACAGCTTGCTGAGCACCTGGCTCCAGCGATCTCGATCCCCGGCTTCATAACGCTGGTAGCCCTCCGCCATCAGGAAGAAGGTACCGCGGGCCATGTTCTCCCGGTACAGATCGGATCGGTAGCTGTTCACCAGCTCCACGGCGCCATAGGTGATGGCGCCGATAAAACACAGCGCCAGCAACAAGCCCCCGTAGAGCCTCAGGAAAATACTATTCAAACGTCACCCAGCGTCATCCCTGCGCCGCGACGGCCAAAACAGCCGTTATGCCGCGCCGATTTCCTTGACGAACAGATAGCCCTTGGAACGCACGGTTTTGATGCGCTTGGGATTTTCCGGGTCGTCCCCCACTTTCGGGCGAATCCGGGAAATTCGCACATCAATAGAACGATCCTGGCCGTCATATTGAATACCGCGCAATTTCTCGAAAATCGTTTCCCGTGACAGCACGGTGCCCGCGTTCGATGCCAGCAACCAAAGCAGGTCGTACTCGGCACTGGTCAGGTCCACCGACTCGCCGGCCAGGGTCACTTCCCGAGCTGAGTTGTCGATCACCAAAGCACCGAATTCCAGGCGAGCCGGCGAGCTGTCGCGTTCGCTGTCGGTTTCCACCCGACGCAGCAAGGCACGAATCCGAGCCAACAGCACGCGGGGTTTCACCGGTTTGGCCACGTAATCATCCGCACCCATTTCCAGCCCCAGCACCTGATCCATGTCATCCGTGCGAGCGGTCAGCATCAGGATGGGATTCTTGTAAGCACTGCGCACTTCACGGCACACCGTCAGGCCGTCGGCGCCGGGCAACATCAAATCCAGCACCACCAGATCCGGTTGCTCCGCACGAATACGACGAATGGCTTCTTCACCGTCGCTGACTACCGAGACATTCAGGCCGTTGCTTTGAAGGTATTCACAGGTTAGATCGGCAAGACGCTCGTCGTCTTCTACGATCATGATGGCTGGCGGGTTATCCTGCACCGTTGTCATCCCGTCCTTATCCTTTTGAATTTGTATCGTTATTGTCGTTTTGTTTCAGCGCCAACCCGGCGAACTGTAACAAACGTATCCCTATCGGATGTTTATACGCATACACGCTGTGCACGGCAACCTCTCGGGCTTCTCATCGTACAAACAACCGCCATACAAGGCTTTTTATGGCGGCACGCCTACCCTGTTTACATCGAGCGCCCCGTGACCGCTCCCCCCATTGACAAACACTATATCTAGTGTGCGCCTGCACAGAAAAAAAGCACCCTTAATGCACCCACATCGCCCCACAGGTTATCCACAAGATTTCCCCAGGCGAAGTGCTTGCAAAAAAGCGGAGGCAACTATAACTTGTACTGAACTCAGGCGCCGACCCCAAGATGTTGGGTTTTTGTAAAATAGGCGACGCCCCAGGACCAAACAGTCTACAGCGTGAAAAAGTGCAACCGCATCAGCGATTTAGCCTTTTTCCGACAAGAAGGGGAAAGATAAACGTCATGGATAAGACACAATATATTGTGGTTCGCGCGCTCGCGATACCACCAGGCGCCATCCACGACACGATTTAACACGCCATGACCTTGCGGTCGTGGCGTTTTGCGTGGTGAAGCCACCGCGCCCACAACACACAATACAGACAGAACAGCACCGACAACGGAGAGGGCACCATGCAAACGGATATGAGCCAAAACCCACAGAACGCCGGCTCCCCTGCCAGCGACAGCAACGATCAAGATCAGAGCCTTGCCAACACCGCCCCCGGGCAACTGCGCGTAATCAAGCGTAATGGCAAGGTAGTGGGCTACGATGACGACAAGATTACCGTCGCCATCAGCAAGGCCTTTCTCGCTGTCGAAGGCGGCACCGCCGCTGCATCGTCCCGCATCCATGAAACCGTGGCACGCCTGACCGAACAGGTCTCCGCCACCTTCAAGCGCCGCATGCCCTCCGGTGGCACCATCCACATCGAGGAAATTCAGGACCAGGTAGAATTGGCCCTGATGCGCAACGGCGAGCAGAAAGTGGCCCGTGACTATGTGCTGTACCGCGAACAGCAAGCCTCCAAACGCGCCGCCGAACACAGCGACGACCTCCCCGCCCCCACCCACCAGGTGAACATGTCGGTCACCATGGAAGACGGCAGCAAGGCTCCGCTGGACATGGCTCGCCTTGAGCACCTGATTCGCGCTGCCTGCTCTGGCCTGACCGACGTGAACGCGGACAAGATCATCACCGAAACGGTGAAAAACCTGTACGACGGGGTCTCCATCCATGATGTGAACACCTCTATGGTGATCACCGCTCGCACCATGATCGAAGTGGAGCCCAACTACTCCCAGGTCACCGCGCGCCTGTTGATGGACAAGATTCGCGCCGAAGCCCTGCAGTTCCTGAACGTGGCCGAGCGTGCCAGCCACGATGAAATGAACGCCAGCTACGGTGAAGCCCTGAAGGCCTACATTGGTAAAGGCATCGAGCTGGAGCTGCTGTCTCCGCAACTGGCCGAGTACGACCTGGACAAACTGGGTGCCGCCCTGGATGGCAACCGCGATCTGCAGTTCTCCTACCTGGGCCTGCAAACTTTGTATGACCGGTACTTCATCCACCACAACGATGTGCGCATTGAGCTGCCCCAGTGCTTCTTCATGCGTGTCGCCATGGGTCTGGCCGCGGAAGAAGATAACCGCGAAGCCCGCGCCATCGAGTTCTACAACTTATTGTCCAGCTTCGACTACATGAGCTCCACGCCGACCCTGTTCAACGCCGGCACCCTGCGCCCGCAGCTGTCCAGCTGCTATCTGACCACCGTGCCGGATGACCTGCACGGCATTTACGGCGCCATTCAGGACAACGCCATGCTGTCCAAGTTTGCCGGCGGCCTGGGTAACGACTGGACGCCGGTGCGTGCACTGGGCGCCTACATCAAGGGCACCAATGGTCGCTCCCAGGGTGTCGTACCGTTCCTGAAAGTCGTCAACGATACCGCCGTGGCCGTTAACCAGGGTGGCAAGCGCAAGGGCGCGGTTTGTGCCTACCTGGAAACCTGGCACATGGATATCGAAGAATTCCTGGAGCTGCGCAAAAACACCGGTGATGACCGTCGCCGCACCCACGACATGAACAGCGCCAACTGGATTCCCGACCTGTTCATGAAGCGTGTGATCAACGAAGAGGACTGGACCCTGTTCAGCCCCAACGACACCCCAGACCTGCACGACCTGTACGGTGAAGCCTTCGAGAAAGCGTACTTGGAATACGAAGCCCAAACCCGCAATGGCGAGATGAAACTGTTCAAGCGCATCCCCGCCATTAACCTGTGGCGCAAGATGCTCTCCATGTTGTTCGAAACAGGCCACCCCTGGTTCACCTTCAAAGATCCGTGCAACCTGCGCAGCCCGCAGCAGCACGTGGGCGTGGTGCATTCCTCCAACCTGTGCACCGAGATCACTCTGAACACCAGCGAAGACGAAATTGCCGTGTGTAACCTGGGCTCCGTGAACCTGGCCCAGCACGTGGACGAAAACGGCCTGGATATCGAGAAACTGCAGGGCACTATCAACACCGCCGTGCGCATGCTCGATAACGTGATCGACATCAACTACTACAGCGTTCCCCAGGCGGAGCGTTCCAACATGAAGCACCGCCCGGTGGGTCTGGGTATCATGGGCTTCCAGGATGCACTGTATAAGCAGGGCATCAGCTACGCCTCCAGCGACGCGGTGACCTTCGCCGACAACTCTATGGAAGCGGTGAGCTACTACGCCATCCAGGCCTCCGCCAAGCTGGCGGAAGAGCGCGGCGCCTACCAGACGTTCGACGGTTCCCTGTGGAGCCAGGGCGTACTGCCCATCGACTCCATCGAGATCCTGGTCAACCAGCGTGGCGAGGACTACTGCAAGGTCGATCGCAGCCAGACCCTGGATTGGGACAGCGTCCGCGCCATGGCCAAGAAGGGCATGCGCAACTCCAACGTGATGGCCATCGCGCCGACAGCAACCATTGCCAACATCACCGGGGTCTCCCAGTCCATCGAGCCCACGTACCAAAACCTGTACGTGAAATCGAACCTGTCCGGCGAGTTTACCGTGGTCAACCCGTACCTGGTCAGCGCCCTGAAAGAGCGTGGCCTGTGGGACAACGTGATGGTCAACGACCTGAAATACTACGATGGCTCCGCACAGCCCATCGAACGGATTCCCGCCGACCTGAAAGAACAGTTCCGCACCGCCTTCGAAGTGGAACCGCGCTGGCTGGTAGAAGCGGCAAGCCGTCGTCAGAAGTGGATCGACCAGGCTCAATCACTAAACCTGTACATCGCCGAAGCGAACGGCAAGAAGCTGGACGTGACCTACAAGATGGCCTGGTTGCTGGGTTTGAAGACCACCTATTACCTGCGCGCCATCGGTGCCACCCAGACCGAAAAATCCACCATCAACGATGGCAAGCTGAACCAGGTTTCTTCCGGGCCAGAAACGCCGGCTGAATTCAACCAAGCCGCCGACGTACCCAAAGCCTGCTCCATCGACGAGCCGGATTGCGAAGCCTGCCAATAAGAGCCGCTAGCACGCCGGCACGCATCACGCCCCACGCTTTTTGCGTGCCAGCGTGAAGCGTGTTGCGTGCAAGCTGACCTAAAGAATGCAACACCGGTGACGCCACGGCGTCGCCCTTGAAAGAATGGAGAGAACACATGCTGAGCTGGGACGAATTCAATGCGCAAGAGACGCCTGTCGCCAAACCGCAGCCCACAACCGCAACGCCGCCGGAACCTGAGACGGTATCTGACCAAGCGGCACCTGCAGCTAAAGCACCGGGAACGGGAAGTACTGCGGATGATGGAATCGAGCAACAACGACGAGACAACACCGCCGCCGCCCGAGCCGCCTCAGACGCCGTAGCCCGCGCCCAGGCCACCGTGGCCAAGATGGACATCGAAGAAGGCGTGGCCGAGCTGGAAGGCGCCGCCGGCCGTGTGGAAGTTGACGACAAACGCATGATCAACTGCCGCGCCGACCTGAACCAACTGGTGCCGTTCAAATACGACTGGGCTTGGCAGAAATACCTGGATGGCTGCGCCAACCACTGGATGCCCCAGGAAGTGAACATGAACGCCGACCTGGCGTTGTGGAAGAAAACCGACGGCCTCACCGACGACGAACGTCGCATCGTCAAACGGAACCTGGGTTTCTTTTCCACCGCCGACTCTCTGGTCGCCAACAACCTGGTACTGGCCATCTACCGCCTGATCACCAACCCGGAATGCCGCCAGTACATCCTGCGTCAGTCCTTTGAAGAAGCCATTCACACCCACGCCTACCAGTACTGCATCGAATCACTGGGCATGGACGAAGGCGAAATCTTCAACATGTACCAGGAGATTCCCTCTGTCGCCAAGAAAGCGCAGTGGGGCATCCAGTACACCCGCGACCTGTCCGACCCGGAATTCAAAACCGGCACCGTGGAAACCGACAAGGCGCTGCTGGAAAACCTGATCGCTTTCTACTGTGTACTGGAAGGTATCTTCTTCTATTGCGGCTTCACCCAGATCCTATCCATGGGCCGCCGCAACAAAATGACCGGCGTCGCCGAACAGTTCCAGTACATCCTGCGCGACGAATCCATGCACGTGAACTTCGGCGTGGACGTGATCAACCAGATCAAATTGGAAAACCCACACCTGTGGGACCAGCAGATGCGCGATAAGGCCACGCAGATGATCCTGGAAGGTACCGAGCTGGAAATTCAATACGCTCGCGATACGATGCCGCGCGGTGTGCTCGGCATGAACGCCGCCATGATGGAAGAATACCTGCAGTTCATCGCCAACCGTCGCCTGGCTCAGCTGGGTTTGCCGGAGCAGTTCAAAGGCGTGAACAACCCGTTCCCGTGGATGAGCGAAATCATGGACCTGCGCAAGGAGAAAAACTTCTTCGAAACCCGGGTCACTGAATACCAGGTGGGCGGCGCGCTGTCCTGGGAATAACCACACACTTGTGAGTTGCCATTAGAGAGGGCACGTTTGCCATTAGAGGATCTCGTGCCCTCTTTATAGATCAATGAGTTACAGTATTGTTGCCACTAAAGAACCCAATATGGTGAAACACGAGGGGTCATTATGCCGAGCAAGAAAACAATCTTTATTGCTTTTGCAATGGAGGATGAACGGCAAAGAGATTTTTTGAAGGGACAGTCTCTTAACACCAACTCCCCATTTGAATATATCGACATGTCTGTAAAAGAAGCTTATGCCACAGACTGGAAGGCCAAAGTTAGGACTCGCATAAAGCGTTCAGACGGCGTAATCGTGTTGGTTAGCAAGAGCTCCCTTACCTCTTCTGGGCAAAAATGGGAAATTAACTGCGCAAAGGAAGAGGGAAAAAAGGTACTTGGGATATGGGCCTACACCGATGACAGAACCAACATCACAGGTGTAAACACCAAAGCTTGGTCTTGGAAAGCCATACAAGACTTCATCGACAGCCTATAGGAGACGGAAGATGCGGATTGCTCTTGTTGTAGGGATAAACCACTACGATCATGGAAACCCGCTCTTCGGCTGCGTCAATGATGCCTACGCTGTAAATACAGTACTAGGTCGGCATGACGGAGGGGCAGTTAACTTTGACTGCAAGCTGATGGTAGCAACAGGCCCTTCACAGCAAGTCACCAGAAACCACCTGAAAGACCAAATAGAACAGCTTTTCAAAGCAGACGCGGAAGTGGCTCTGTTCTATTTCGCAGGGCATGGCCATATTGAAGCATCGGGCGGATACCTTCTAGCCTCCGACTCAAGACGTGGAGACGAAGGTGTTTCACTCAGTGAGATATTGGAGTTTGCCAATACATCTCCAGCCAAAAACAAAATTATTATTTTGGACAGCTGTCATTCCGGCATTGCAGGAAGCCCACCATCATCAGCCGGCAACTTGGCTACCCTCTCAGAAGGAGTAACGGTTCTCACAGCTTCGACCCAAGATCAGTATGCTTCAGAAGAAAATGGGAGCGGGGTCTTCACAAAACTATTGGTGGACGCACTCAGCGGAAGCGCCACGAATCTTACCGGAGACATCACACCTGGCAGCGTATACGCCCACATTGATCAGTCATTGGGGGCGTGGGAACAGCGCCCCGTATTCAAAACCAATGTGAAGCAATTTGTATCCCTCAGACAGTCACCACCTGCTATCGCAATTGAAGACCTGAGAAAAATCACTCATTACTTCCCTGCACCAGGCTTTGAGTTCAAATTAGACCCATCTTTCGAGCCTGAACTGAAGGGACGAGATGCTGGGATGCCTGAACCAAATCCTACAAACACACAAACCTTTGCCATCCTTCAAAAGTACAACAGATTGAACCTTCTTATACCGAAGGATGCGCCTCATATGTGGAACGCAGCCATGGAAAGCAAAAGCTGCACTCTCACAGCCCTAGGAGAGCATTACCGGCGCTTAGTGGCAAAAAACAGGGTTTAGCTTTCCAGCCACCACCCACCCCATGAAATCCAATAAAGGTTTCTGGTATCTGTGCGAGCTCATCCAGCTCAACCGCCGCATCGAAGATTTTGTTGTACTTGAGGGTGATAAGGCTCCTCACCTCGCATGCCCCCTCCTCGACGCTTTTATCGAGCACCTACTCAATGAATAGTTATAGAATGCAATTTGCGCAAGCAGGGTAGAATTCAAGCCATTTATAAGCACCGAAAGATGTGCTGTATTCTAGGGACGCTAGACTGCCCCCTGCCTATCACTTACTACATTCAAGGATGAATCCAAGCATGGATAACCGAACCCTCCTTTCCATGGTCGACTATTTACGCGACCGCATGCGCCTTTTTGAGGAAAGAGGAGAGCTGGGTGATTTTATCTACGTGCTTCTGGCGTCAACGGGTGCGGACAATACCAACCTGAAAGGCGATATCGACGCGGATGCCGAGGCTCTAACCCAAAGTTTCATTACTTTTCTGGGCGTCGAAGAAGATGTCCTTATCCCATACTGGCCGGTTGTAGTGCATAGATCCCTTATTGTGGCAATCCTATTACGCGATGTGATAAATCCTTCCATCGAAAAGAAAAAGAAGAAAATACTATCGCAAGCCCAGGAGTGGTTTTGTGGAGAGGAAGGTGAATTTAATTGTTTCGGTCTATGTAATGAATTCAAAGAAACACTCAAATTTAATTGGAGCTCGGAAAACAGAGAAAAAGGCTTACTTAAAAAAGTCTGGCGCCGCCTTCCATCAGCAATGGCAGAAATCGCGCCAATATACAAAACAATGGAAGGGTTTGAGGATGAATCTGAGGGCGGATTTGAAAATGTTGAGAGCGACTTAGAGTTTTCTCTTGCAGATCAGCTAGACTCCTTACTGAATAAAATTGCTGAAGATATTGCCCTGTCTCGCTACTTCCAGAACGACAAACCCCACTTGCAAAACCAGCTCACCGAATTATGGGAAACCATCGCAACTCAGGCGACCACGCAAGGTTTCGATAAGCCGTTGCGCACACGACTAGTCTCGAATGGGATGCTGGAAGATTGCAGATCTCTGACCGATGTTGATCCGCGAACCGATTTTCTAGAATGGCTAGCCGATCACCTAGAAGATGAAGAAGTGCTTGATCCCAATGCTCAAAGTCGACTAGAAAGAGAGCTTGTCTTCTGTGCGGCTGATACCTTCATCGAAAGTAGCAAGATCCTGCCGCTGATTGATGAACACCGGCAAAAGCTAGAAATCAAAAAGTCTCAGCTGGTGTATAAAGGCCACTACGGCGAGCTCGAAGAAGGAAAGTGGCTCAAGGAGATTGATTACTTTGTGGAAAGGGTCGCATTACCGAAACTCTCTGAACATGTTGAGATCCTGACCCCAATCAAGCCTCTACTCGAAAAACATATTAACCTTTACAGAAACCTGTATGAGACTCGGATCTCCAATTTGTGCCGATCCCTCATTGTCAGCAATATTAAATATATCGAGAATGCGGGCATTGGAGACGGCTACAACGCAGACTTCGATGGCTTCGAGTATGAAGCATTCGTGATGGGGCTATTTTCTGAAACCGACATTGATGCTAAACAAACCTCGCTATCTGGCGACTTCGGCCTTGATGTAATCTGCCATAAGGGCGCCAATTCAATAGGATTGCAGTGCAAGCACTATTCATCACCTATTGGCGTGAGTGCAGTTCAAGAAGCCTTCTCCGGCAAAGGGTATTACGACTGCAAACTTGCTGTTGTTGTCTCAAATGCAGGCTTCACCCCTGCAGCACGTATAATGTCAGACAAGCTTGGCGTTTTACTGTCTCATCATGATGAGGTGGTGAAGCTAGTCAAAGGGGGGTTCTACCCCGTTTCCACGGACGGTTTTAAAAAGGCGGTAAACTTGCGATCTTGAGCTGCAACCTTGCGCCGCCTTCTTGGGTTGTGGAACCGCTCGATATAATTAAATACGTCAGCCCTTGCCT
>UEXM01000056.1_pt3 | contig 117072 bp, 174 predicted proteins | sample 1796661 | NCBI WGS metagenome assembly UEXM01 (sample SAMEA4772469, study PRJEB27181) | metagenome | reverse complement strand
ATTTGCTTAAATCCAGTCACTAGTTGTAATAAAATATAAATAACATTATAGAATAAAGGAGATAGTAATGAGCGTTAAAGAATTGATTAAAACAGCGATGAACAAAGATGCTACAGAGTTTGAAGCTAAGTTCAACGACATTATGGCAGACAAGATGACATCTGCTATCGAAAATAAATACACTGACATGTTTCAGCCTGAAGCCGCTGAAAACATCGAAGTCGCAACAGACGAAGAGTAAGGGGCCACCATGAAAAGCTTTAAGGATATGTTCTCAGAAGCCAAAGTTGCTAAGGGAGTCAACGATGGATCTCCAGAATCTGGCATCACAAAAGCCAAATCTGAGGATGAACTGAATTTTGTAAAGAAGCATATTGCTACTAAGCAAGAGCATCCGGTTGCACCTGACGATCAATTTTCTGGCGAAATTAAGGGTAAGAAAAAGAAGCCTCGTATAGCTGATGTTACTCAGGACGAAGCGGAAAAGATGTACGAGATGACCGAATCTCAAAAAGAAAAGCGTGATGAAATTATTACGTCTATCACATCTAAAATTAACACATCTTCTTTTGAGGAAGAAGTAGAGATCGAAGAAGAAGTCGAAGAAGAAGTCGAAGAGATTTCTGAAGGAGTTATTAACGATCTAGAAAATATTGTTAAAAGAAAGTCAATGATGGCCATCAAGTTTAAAGATGGTAAGAAGCAGAAAGTTGACTTGACTACAGCATCTATGGTATTATCGGCATATAAACAGTTAAACAAAGCCAATCAGAAAAAAGTTTCAGGCATGATGGACGATAGCAAGAAGTTCATGCAGTTTGTTCAGTTTGCAATGCAGGCAGGAAAATAAGATGGCTAGTGAAATAAAAGGCACAGGAGTACTAGTAGCTTTGGCAGCCGCCGCCACTAGTGCGGCAAACCATTCGGGAACTACAGCTAGTAGAGTTAGAATTTGTAACGAACTTGCTAGTGGTCTTAATACGATTGTTATCAATGCTGTTGCCGCAACCGCTGATCGTGAAGCTGGAGTAAGCTATAGTTTCAAAATGCATCCAGGCGAATCTGTAACTATTGAGAAGCAGGTTGGTCAAACTATCACACCATCTGGCAATATCTCATATACGCCAGTTGCTTATACGTAAGGAGAGAATATGTCACTATTAATTAAAGAACTAAACGAAGACGTACAGTACGTTACTGAAGCAACTGAAGACGGTAAGGGCAAGAACTATTTCATCGAAGGTATCATCATGCAAGGTGATATCAAAAACAGAAATGGTCGTATGTACCCTGTATCTGTTCTAGAAAAAGAAATGAAGCGATACAACGAGAACTACGTAAAGAAGAATAGAGCTTATGGAGAACTCGGACATCCAGCTGGACCAACTATCAATCTAGACCGTGTATCTCACATGTTCTCTGAACTAAAGAGAGACGGATCTAACATTGTAGGTCGAGCAAAGATTATGGAAACTCCTATGGGTAGTATTGTAAAGAATATTATTAACGATGGAGGTCTTGTTGGGATCTCTTCTCGTGGCATGGGATCAATTAAACAAAACAGCAATGGCATTATGGAAGTTCAGGACGATTTTATGCTGGCAACAGCAGGAGATATCGTAGCTGATCCATCGGCTCCAGACGCATTCGTAAAAGGCGTTATGGAAGGCGTTGATTGGATATATGATGTTGCATCTTCTTCATGGGCAATGGCTAACACCTTTGACGAAATTGAAGAAGAGATTAAAGAGGTCGCTAAGGTCTCTACGAAGGAGCTTGAGATTAAAGCCGCGGCTCTTTTTGAAAAATTTGTAAGTTCATTGTCAAAAACATGAATAATATAAATAAAAGAACAAACCTACTATTAAAGGAGAAACCAAATGAGTGAAGAACTAGAGAATAATCTAGATTTAGCCGAAGTAAAAGCGACAGGTGAAGACTCTGTATCCGCTGATGCTGTGACTGGATCTGGTGGAGCAGTCAAGAAGCGTAAGGGCGATGTAAAAAAAGCCGCTGACGCTAAAGCTGACGACATCGAAGACGATGTAAAAACCCCACAAGGCAAAAACGATGCTGGTATGCACGAGTCAATCGAACGTATGTTTGAAGGCACTGAATTATCAGAAGATTTTAAAACACAAACAGTAGCAATCTTCGAAGCCGCTGTACAAGAAAAAGTGATTGCTGAAAAGGCCTCACTAGAAGAAAAGTTTGAGAGTGATCTTCAGGAGCAAGTAGATGCTACTGTTGACGAGTTGGTAGAAAAAGTTGATCAATATCTAGACTACGTTGTAGAAAGCTGGATGGATGACAACAAGGTACAAATCGAAAGCAACGTAAAAGTTGAAGTCGCTGAGTCACTACTTTCTAGTATCAAGGGTCTTGTAACTGAGCATAACATGGAAATCAATGATGAGCAAAAGGATATCGTTTCTGAATTAGAAGGAAAACTCGAAGAGTCTACTACTAAGTATAACGAAATCGTTGAGCAAATGATTGAAGTACGTGAAGCTAAAGCTAAGGCTGATCTTGAAATTGCATTCAAAACTATTTCTGAGGACTTAACAGACACACAAATTGAAAAATTGCGTGTTCTCTCAGAAGGCGTGTCTTACGAATCAGTTGATGAGTATAGCACTAAAGTCGAGGCTATTAAAGCCAACTACTTTATTGAGTCTGCACCTGTTGTCGAAGATGAAACTGATCTTCTTCAGGAAGAAGTTGCGGAAGAAGCAAAACCAGAAGCCATTGATCCAATGATTGCTCGTTATGCTGATTCGCTTTCCCGTTCTAACGCACAATAAATTTTTATAAATAACACTAAGTAAAATCTCAAAAAGGAGAACCACAATGAGAAATGAAGAACTAATGAACAAGTGGAAGCCAATCTTAGAGCATACCGCTCTTCCCGGCATCCAAAACAATCACAAAGCGGCTGTAACGGCTACTTTGCTAGAAAACACTGAAGTTGCAATGGCGCAAGGCGAAAGTCTAGCTCCTCAGTCACTTCTTGCAGAAGCCGCACCAGCTAACTCAACTGCTGATATGGCTAAATATGATCCCGTACTGATCTCACTAGTACGCCGTGCAATGCCTAACTTGGTTGCATATGATATCGCAGGCGTACAGCCGATGACTGGCCCAACTGGCTTGATCTTCGCTATGCGTTCTAAGTATGAAGACACTTCTGGTAAGCCAGAAGCATTCTACACTGAAGCAGATACCGATTACTCTGGTACTGGTACTCATGCTAACGCATTGGGTGCAGGTTCAGAAACAACTGGTACTGGCCTTACTACTGGAGCCGCAGAAGCACTTGGTGACGGAGCTGGAGATGAGCTTGCTCAAATGTCTTTCGCTATCGAGAAAGTATCTGTAGAAGCTAAGTCACGTGCTTTGAAAGCAGAGTACACAAGTGAACTTGCTCAAGACCTTAAAGCTATCCATGGTTTGGATGCTGAGACTGAGCTTGCTAACATGCTGTCTGCTGAGTTGCTTGCTGAAATCAACCGTGAAGTAATTCGTACTGTATATGTAACAGCTAAAGCTGGTTCACAGGGCGGAGTTGCTACTAACGGTACATTCAACCTAGACGTTGACGCTAATGGTCGTTGGTCAGTAGAGAAGTTCAAGGGCTTGATGTTCCAAATCGAGAAAGAAGCGAATCAAATCGCTAAAGACACTCGTAGAGGAAAAGGTAACTTGATCGTATGTTCATCTGATGTTGCATCTGCACTTCAAATGGCTGGTGTTCTTGATTACTCACCTGCTCTTAACACTAACAATCTGAACCCAGATGACACAGGCAATACATTTGCTGGTGTTCTTAACGGTAGATTCAAAGTGTATATCGATCCATATGCAGGCGCTAACTACATGGTAGTTGGTTATAAGGGTTCTAGCACATTCGATGCCGGTCTCTTCTATTGCCCATACGTGCCATTACAGATGGTCCGTGCAGTTGGTGAGAATAGCTTCCAGTCTAAGCTTGGCTTTAAGACTCGTTATGGCATGGTCGCTAACCCATTCGCTGGTGGTGCAACAGTACGCTCAGGCGCACTTACTGCAAACGACAACGTTTACTACCGTCGTACAGCAGTTACTAACTTGCTATAAAAATAAGATTGGGGTTAACCCAACCTACTTTAGAGAGGCTCTTCGGAGCCTCTTTTTTTTGTCTGTATAAATAGTACTGTATAATATATAATAGGGTAGAAAAATGGCAACAAACAACTTCTTATCAAGCGTAGAGTTTAGGTTCGTAATTGAGCGATTACCTAATGTAGAGTTCTATGTTCAACAGGTAAATATACCAGGAGTCAATTCTGGATATGCAGAAAGAATGACACCGTTCAAATCAATCTACACGCCTGGCGACACATTAGTGTATGAAGATTTAGCTATGACTATTATAGCTGATGAAAACATGCTTGCGTTTAAAGAATCGCTTGATTGGCTAGAAGCTATCACTCGACCAGAGAGCTTTACTGGATATGCATCACTCAACTCACCTCAAGTAGCAGGTGGAGCAGGAGCTAAAACAGCAAATCCTTCAGGCACAGGAGTAACATCATCTGGATCTATAATCATAATGGATAGCAATAAGAACCCAAATCTTAGGCTTACCTTTAAAGAAATGTTCCCAGTTGCCGTTGGTGGGGTACAGCTAAATACTACTGAAGCAGATGTCAATCCACCTACGTTTGATATTACTTTCAAGTACAGTGACTATAGTATAGAAATACTGTAAGATTGACCTACTTGTGTAAAATGCACAAGTATTAATTATGGAGATTATGAATGAAATTAGATGCTATTATTGAATCTTGGGAAAAAGATGGACCAGTTGATACTATAAACATATCAAACGAGGCATCCCAAACACCAAAGTTACATAACAAATACTTTAAGATATACATGGGTGAAGGTTTCATCCTACGTAAAATGAAAGCTGAACACAAAAAGCTCTTCAAACTCAAAACAGAATACTACAGAGGCGAACTAGACGATACTGAGCTAAAGCAGTTCGGTTGGCAACCACAGCCTTTAAAAATTCTACGACAAGATATTCCATCATACCTAGAAGCAGACGATGATCTAATTGACTCATCTCTAAAAGTTGGCGCACAGTCGCAAAAGGTTGAGTATCTAGAAGCTATCATCAAACAAATTAACAATAGGGGATTCCAAATCAAATCTATAATTGATTGGGAACGATTTAGAACAGGTGCCTAATGGATGAAGTGAGTATAGAACGGGTCAACGAAGTTTACGTTAGAGTTAACGCTGACCCAGGCGTCAAGATGGAAATGTCTGAGTATTTCACATTCGAAGTACCAGGCGCCAAGTTTATGCCTTCTGTTCGTAACAAAGTATGGGATGGTAAAATCCGTTTACTTAACGTTATGACAGGATTGGTATATGCTGGTCTTGTGCCATATATACTCAAGTTCTGTAATGTGCGTGAATATCACGTGATAGTAGATAGCGGTGTCGTACCAAATAACATAGTACAAGATACAGCTGGATATGATCTAGCAAAAGAATTCAATGCACCGTTTACTCCTAGAGATTATCAGAACAATGCAATAGTACATGCACTTAAAAGTGATAGAGCTATGCTATTATCGCCAACAGCATCAGGTAAGTCGTTTATCATATACTTGTTAACACGATATCACGTGGACGCTGAACGAAGAAAGGTCTTAATTGTTGTACCCACAACATCTCTGGTTGAACAGATGGCATCAGACTTCATCGAATATAACAATGGAGAAGCCTTGGATATACACAAGATTAGAGGCGGTGTAGACAAGAACGTTGAAGCTGATATAACCATAACAACATGGCAGTCAGTATTCAAAGAAAAGAAAGCTTGGTTCGCTAAGTTTGATGTGATAGGAGTAGATGAAGCACACCTTGCGAAAGCTAAATCTATCACTGGTATAATGGAAAAGATGCCAGAATGCAAGTATCGATATGGGTTTACAGGTACACTAGATGGTACAGAAACGCATAAGCTGGTACTAGAGGGCTTATTTGGATCAGTGTTCGAAGTGACAAAGACTAAAAATCTTATCGATGACAACACTCTCGCACAGTTTGGAATCGTAGCGATTGCTCTACAATATCCAGATGAAATTAGAAAACTAAATAGAGGTAAGAGCTATCAAGAAGAAATTGACTGGATTGTCGGTAATGAATCACGTAATAAGTACATTAAAAATTTGGCTCATAGTCTCAAGGGCAACACTCTTATTTTATTTCAGTTTGTGGAAAAACACGGTAAAGTCCTATATCCTATGCTTGAGAAAAAAGGTAAGAACGTACACTTCATACATGGCCAAGTTAACGCTGAAGAGCGTGAAGATGTTAGGAGACTTGCTGAAACAAACGATGATAATATTATTCTCGCTAGTTATGGTACTTTCAGCACTGGTGTTAATATTAAGCGTTTGGATAATATCATCTTTGCAAGCCCGTCTAAATCAAAGATACGAAATCTTCAATCGATAGGAAGAGTTTTAAGGAAAAGCGATGGGGACAGTAAAGCTACGCTTTACGACATAGTAGACGATCTCCAATGGAAACAAACAAAAAACTTCGCTACTAGGCATTTTATGGAAAGAGTCAAGATATACAATGAAGAGGGTTTTGAATATCGTATATATAATGTTAACGTTAAAGGATAAACGTAATGCTAATACACATAAAGCTACAGAATGGAGATGATCTAATAGCCGATCTGCTTGAGAGTAATAAAGACAACATACTAGTAGAAAATCCTATTCTAGTACGCATACACCCAGTACACGGATTTTTTGCTAAAAGCTGGATGTTGTTGTCAAAGTCCAATGCGGTTACGTTAACCGATAACGATGTTTTATTTTGCGGCGAAGCTAACGAAAAAGCTATCGAGTACTACGACACATTCGTGTCCAGACTTAAAGAGATACAAACAGATATGAGAGTAAGTGATGATATGAATATAAGTGAAGAAGCTGAAGATATGCTAGTTGCATACCTAGAGTCTAGAGATAAGATCAAACATTAGTATTTTGCTTAAAGCGATAACGCTTATTATACAGACGAACTGTCTTGATGTCAAGTACTTTACTGAAAAGAGTGAGAATACCTATACATATGATTCAACTAATTAGTATTATTCTTAAGAGCGATAACTCTATTATACACGACAAATTATGGTTTGTCAATACATCCGTCGAAAAAACTTCAAACAAAATACTTCAGATAGTGCTTGACATGGGGTGCTGTTTCAGATATAATGATAATCAAATAAGGAGTGAACCTAATGGCAAAACGTAATTACGTTAACAACCCGGAGTTCTTAGAGGCAATCATAGCATACAAAAAGCTATGTATTGAAGCAGAAGACTCGGGTGACAAACGTCCACAAATACCAAACTATATCGGGCATTGTATCTATCAGATATCTACTAGACTTGCGTCTAAGCCTAATTTTTCTGGCTACTCATACAAGGACGAGATGATCAGTGACGGCTTAGAGAATGCTATTCAAGCACTTGGTAATTTCGATCCAGAGAAATCTCATAATCCATTTGCATACTTTACTCAAATTATTTGGTATGCCTTCTTAAGGCGTATTGACAAAGAGAAGAAACAGTTGTACATTAAGCACAAGGTAACTGTAAACTCTGTTATGACTGGTACAGCTACAGATGGTGCTGATGATGCTAGTGGCGAACCTGCTTACATTGACCTTAACAATGATTACATGTCAGACTTTGTTAGAACATACGAAAAGAAGATAGAAGATAAAAAGAAGAAGCAGATTAAAGCTAAAGTTGGTTTAGAGAAGTTCATTGCAGAGGATGTTAAACTTGATGATAAGAAAGCTGAAGAACCTAAGGGCGAGGAGAAGTCTGAGTGAAGATTGCTATTTTAAATGATACCCACTGGGGTGCTAGAAATGATAATGCGGCTATCGCTGAACACCAGATAAAGTTTTATCGGGAAGTGTTCTTCCCTTATTTACGAGAGAACGGCATAACTACTATCTTTCATCTGGGTGACGTTACAGATAGACGAAAGTACATTAACTTTGTTACAGCTAAAAACTTAGAAGATAACTTTATGAGAGTTTGCGCTGATGAAGATATCGAACTATACATGATAGCTGGTAATCATGACACGTACTTCAAGAATACCAATGACGTAAACAGTCTTAACCAGTTGTACGGTAATACTAGTCATAAGAATCTACATTTATATTGGGAAAAGCCTGTTGAGCTGGATATGGACGGATGTAAGATCATGCTTGCTCCTTGGCTATGTGCTGAGAACTGGGAAGAGTCCATGAAAGCTATGGCTGATACTAAAGCACAGGTGTTGATGGGTCACTTTGAGATTACTGGTTATGAGATGGATAAAGGACACTTATGTTCTGACGGTATGGATCGTGGCACGTTTTCTAAGTTCGATTCAGTTTACTCCGGTCACTTTCATCAACCTTCGTCAATCGGTAACATATCATACTTGGGTGCTCAGTACGAAATGACCTGGTCTGATCATGATCAAAAGCGTGGCTTCAGTGTGTTCGATACAGAAACAAGAAAGATGGAACATGTTCGTAATCCATATAGTCTGTTTCACAAGATCATCTATAATGATACTGACATGACTATAGAAGACATTGCACACTTAGATACGTCTCAATTAGAAAACACATTCATAAAAGTTATCGTATCTAATAAGAGCAACCCGTATATATTCGATTTGTTCTTAGATAAACTTCAAGCATCTGGTCCTTGTGATATAAAAGTTGTAGAAGACCATATGAATCTTGATGTGATTGATGAGAGCGAACTAGTCGATGAAGCTCAAGACACATTGACCATACTTAAACAGTATGTACAAAATCTAGAGATTTCTACAGATAAGGCTAAGATCGAAAAAGTCCTTGAGGACCTACACAATGAGGCTATCAATTTATGATACTATTTGAAAAGGTACGTTACAAAAACATTTTGAGTACAGGTAATGCCTGGACTGAGGTTGAGTTAAACCGAAGTAAGTCTACTCTTATTGTTGGAGATAACGGCGCAGGTAAATCTACTATGCTAGATGCTTTGACGTTTGCATTGTATGGTAAACCGTTTAGAAAGATTAACAAATATCAGTTACTCAATAGCGTTAACAATAAGGGTTTAGAAGTAGAAGCATTTTTTACCATAAGTGGTAATAAGTATGTAATCAAGCGTGGCATAAAGCCAGGTATATTTGAAGTTTGGAAGAATGGAGAACTGCTGAATCAAGATGCGGCAGCCCGTGATTATCAAACATATCTAGAAGACACAATACTAAAGCTAAACTACAAGTCTTTTGGTCAAGTAGTTGTCTTAGGTAGCTCCACTTTTGTTCCTTTTATGCAGTTAAAAGCAGGTGAACGAAGAGACGTTATCGAAGACTTACTAGATATTCAAATCTTTACTACAATGAATACTCTTCTTAAGGAGCGTATCACATCAAACAAGACTGAGATCACAGAGATTAAGTATCAGATAGATTTGTTAGAGAATAAGATTTCTTCATCTAAAGCGCATAATGAATCTATTCGCAAACTGAAGCAGATTGAAGTCGGTAAACTCAAAGAGAAGTTACGTGAGCAAGTAGAATTTATTGAAACAGAGCAGGCTATTGTTGACTCTTTATTAGATGAAGTTGCAGAAACTACCAAAAGCATATCTGACAAGGCTAATGCCAAGAAGAAACTAGAGGAGTTACAGACACTAGATGGCGAACTATCAAACAGACTCAAGTCACTACGCAAAGAAATTGCATTCTATGAACACAACGACAACTGCCCAACTTGCAAGCAGGGTATCGAACACGACTTTAAGAGTGATGCCGTTAACAGTAATAATGAGAAAGTACAAGAAATCGAGGACGCTAGGAAACAACTTGGGCATAGAAGTTTAAAAGTTGAAGAGCGACTTACTGATATTGGTAATACTGAAGATGCTATCAATGCAAAAAATCTAGAAGTAAGTGAGCATAGAGCTAATCGTAAAATGGCTTTGAACTCTTGCGGTTATATTAAAAATGATCTAGAGGAAGCAGAAAAAGAAGTTGTTGCTATCGATAGTAACGAGATCAAAGATCAAGAAGACGGACTACAGTCATACCACAACAAACAAAACCAGTTGTTTGATGATAAAGAAACATTAGCTGTTGTGTCTTCTATGCTAAAAGATGGCGGTATTAAAACACGTATCATAAAGCAGTATGTGCCAGTCATGAACAAACTTATAGGCAAGTATCTATCTGCGATGGATTTCTTTGTACAGTTTGAACTAGACGAAAACTTCAACGAGACTATCAAGTCTAGATTTCGTGATGAGTTTTCATATGCATCATTCTCTGAAGGTGAGAAGTTGCGTATCGATCTAGCGTTATTGTTTACATGGAGAGCGGTTTCTAAACTACGCAACTCTGTGTCTACAAACCTTCTTATTATGGATGAGATTATGGACTCATCATTAGATAGTTCTGGCACCGAAGAGTTTCTGAAGATAATCGAAGAACTTACTTCAGATTCCAACATCTTTATTATTAGTCATAAAGGTGACCAGTTGTTTGACAAGTTCCACAGCGTGATCAAGTTTGAGAAAGTTAAGAACTTTAGTAGAATAGCAACAGGATAGGAGACTTCGATGATTTTAGTATCTGATAGGCTGAGTTGGCTAGAAGATGAACATAAACGGGTGCATAAACTTATAGAATGTGCTGAAGCTGAAAAAGCACCTGATGGATTTGTAACAAAATTGAAGAAAGATAAACTTATGATAAAAGATGAAATGAATGCTCTTCGTACCAGAGTTAAGGACGTGTACTCTTGATCTTCATGTTCGATGTAGATGGTACGTTGACACCTAGTCGTGGCAGAATGGACGAAGCTTTCTCATTGTGGTTTCAGTCTTTCTGCCACGATCACGATGTATATCTTGTCACAGGTAGTGATAAGCCTAAGACATTAGAACAAGTAGGAGAAAATGTTTACAACTTATGTAAACGAGTTTATCAATGCTCTGGTAATGATGTCTGGGAAAAAGACGTAAACGTTAAAAAGAATGATTGGATATTACCTGAAGAACCACACGAATGGTTGAGTATAAAACTTACTGAAAGTTATTTTCCTATTAGAACAGGCTTACACTTTGAGCATCGATCTGGTATGGTTAACTTTAGTATTGTGGGCCGCAACGCTACTATAGAAGAGCGTGAAAAGTATGTATTCTTCAATTCAGCAGAAGATGAAAGATGGAAAATAGCTAGTGAATTTAATAGATTATTTCCTGAATTACAGGCTACTGTTGGCGGTGATACTGGCATAGATATCAGTCCAAAGGGGATGAGTAAAAAACAGGTCTTGACAGACTTCGCTAAAGATGCTATAATACATTTCTACGGTGATAAAACAACGCCTGGTGGTAATGATTATGAAATTGCTATGAAAATACGTGCTGACGGAAATACAGCAGTACAAGTTGATGATTGGAGACACACATGGAAATTACTAAAAGAGAAATGCAAACAGTAGGATTTACGGCTAGTACCTTCGACCTGCTTCATGCGGGTCATGTTGCTATGTTAAGAGAAGCTAAAGATCAGTGCGATTATCTAATATGTGGTTTGCAGATCGATCCTAGTATGGATAGACCAGAGAAGAATAGCCCTATACAAACTGTTGTAGAAAGGTACTCTCAACTATCTGCGATTAAGTATGTTGATGAGATTGTAGTATATGCAACTGAGCAGGATCTAGTAGACATTCTGACGATGTATAAGATTGATGTTAGAATACTAGGAGTCGAATACAAAGATAAAGACTTCACTGGTAGAGACTTGTGTGATACACTGAATATTGACCTTTACTTTAATAGTAGAGAGCATAGATTTTCAACTAGCGATTTACGTAAGAGGGTTGTATTTGCTGAATCAGATTTCGTGAACAAAAACAAATGAAGATACTTCTCCCATATTCAACTCACTTTGAAGTTGTAAAGTCGGATGACTCTAGTGGTCCTGTTATCACTGGTGGCATAGAAAAGTTTTGTAAAGACTTAGAAGATAATATCGAAGGTATTATACCTTTATGTATCACTAAAGAAGACAAAGAGAATAGAAGAACAAGACGAAAAATTTCTGATGCAATTGCCATGCACGATCCAGATATGATACTGTTCAACAATCCCTGGTGGGGTAACATGATGAGAACATTCGGTGTTCCATTAATTTCGATCATGCATGAACCACTTGTACGTGACATACGTATGGTAGAACTCGGCACAATACTAAAAGATTTAAATGACTATGGCGCACACATTTGGTTTGTAAGTTCTCGTCAGCTAGATTTTCATAGAGATATGGCAAAGAGAATCAAGAATGTTGACTTTGGTAAAATTAAGGGTTTCATAAATCCCTCATATCTACCATACGATATGCCCATTTCTTCTGAAACGATATATGATGTATCGACAGTGGGTAGATGTGATAATGAGAAGGCGCCATTTCTTATACACGATAAGCTTAAAAATACTGACCTAAATAGTCTTGTAATGACTAACGATGGAGTTTATAAAAGTGATACAGTTAACGACTACGTGCAGTCTAATCAGCACTGGTCTGAACCTCAATATACTATGCGTGGATTACCACACTCTGAAGTTATGAAGATGATATCTAAGTCTAAAGTTTTCTGTTCTACTTGGCCTAAAGAGTCTTGGGGAATAACTACAATGGAAGCTTTAGGTTGTGGAGTACCAGTTATTCTGTTTACTGATGATAGTGATGGACATGCCAGCGAATCGATTGCGGCACACCGCACACATTATATCAAAGTAAATAGAAGATGTTCGAGGGCTGAGTTTGAAACAACTGTACGGGAATTCTCTAATGTGATGAAAAACCGTAGAAATGAAATAGCTGAGATGACTAGGAGAAAGCATAGCCTAGCGAATTGGAAATCAGGTATTGACAATATGATTGAAATGCGATATAATGATAAGAATAAAACCTATTCAGATTTAACGGAGTTTTTTACATGAGCAATATAAAGGTAGAAGAGAGTTCGGGTTACGATAATTATATGGAAGCAGATGCACGTAAGAATGATACTTACAGCGTAGGCTTGGATAAGTTTTTCGATGAGCCTCTGCCTGTTGTCCTTCAAGACATGACTAAAGCAAAGAAGAAGACTGATAGTGATGTCTGGAAATCTATTTACGTTCACTTCAAAACACAAGATCATATGGTAGAGTTTTGTACTAAAATTAACCAGATGATTCCTACCAACGTCAAAGAGACTTTTTATCCTATAGTTGACAAAAGAGTGTCTTTGTTTGAAGACGATGGTGCGCCAGTGGTTATAGATCCTAGTAAGCTTGTCAGAAAGAGTGTAAAGAAACAAGTTCTTGATACACAAGATGCTATTGATGAAAAATACTGGAAGTCCCAGTGGCAAGATATGCCCGAGTTTACTCAAGAAGCTAACGAAGCTTACAGAACAGTTACTATGAAATTTCGAAGTAGAGAAGACTATGATGAGTTCTCACAAAAGATTGGACAAGAGGTAACTGACAAGACTAAAAGCATCTGGCATCCTAAGTTGAATGTGACTAAGAATCTAGAGTTAAGATGGGTACAAGAAAGTAGAACTAATCCTGAACACCCAATGTATATCGTATCTAAGGGTCGTGCTGATACTATGATCACGTCTAGGTCTTTTGCTCGTATGCAGATTCCTCACTATATTGTAATTGAGCCTCAAGATGAACTTGCTTATGAAGAAGCACTTGATAATTTTGATATTCGTAAGTATGTGACACTTCTAGTTGCACCTTTTTCCAATCATGGTGACGGACCTGGTCGTGCCAGAAACTGGGCATGGGATCATTCGATGACTATCGGTGCCACTAGTCACTGGGTATTTGACGATAATATTTCAGACTTCTATAGGTTACATAACAACGAGCGTATTCGATTTGAAAGTGGTGTTGGATTTCAGATTATGGAAGACTTTGTAAATAGGTACGACAACATTTATATTGCTGGACCTCAATACAGGTTCTTTATTGCACCAGATCAGAGTTATCCTGCATTCGTAGCTAACACTAGAATCTATTCAGCGTTACTTATTCGTAACGATTGTAAGCATAGATGGCGTGGTCGTTACAACGAAGACACTGATATCTGCTTAAGGGTAATGAAAGACGGAGATGTTTGTCTACAGTTTAATGCCTTTTTACAGGGCAAGTGTGCTACACAAACTGTTGCTGGCGGTAACACTGCTGAGTTCTATCATGCAGAGAATGCGGATAATGAAGAGTTTAAAGAGACTGGATACAACACAGAAGGTACAGTAAATAAGTCCCAGATGCTAGTTGATATGCATCCAGATGTTGCTAGACTTGTTTGGAGATATGGTAGATGGCATCACTGGGTAGACTATGGTCCATTCAAGACCAATACTCCTATTCTGAAGCCTGGATTAAACATCCCTACCGAAGTTAACAACTACGGAATGACCCTAGATCGAAACTTTGACTGGAAAAATGCATAAAAAGGGTTGACATTATCTTCCTATATGTTATACTATATGTATAAATTAAAGAAGAGAGAAGATATGTTTAGAATTCCTAGTTTTCACCAAGAAGAAGTCGAGTTAAGCCAAGCATGGCAGACTATGAGTGGTCACGGTAGAGGTGACTGTCTCGAAGGAATGAAGTCAATGGATAGGATTTGGGCAGAACATTGCGCTACTCCTGATGCTGATGACGATGACTTCTTCGGTAACTGGTGCTACGAAGTAAACGCATACAATAAAGTATTCTCAGATATGTCTAAATTATTTGCATAAAGGGGTTGACATTGTTGATCAACCTGCTATAATTGTAGTTCATTAGATAGAGAGATAAGCATGACTTATTACACCCACACCAAAGACCCCATCGGATGCTTCACAGAAAAAGAGGTAGGCAACTATTTCGAATACAGCAATAACGATGATCCGTTTCATTGGTGTGAGGACTTCCCACACAAGATATGGGTAGGTGATGTCATTGGTCAAGGCTACCGATATGGCATAGTCAAGAAGACAGTTGCCTATATTGCTGTAGACGAAGATGAGTTCGGATTGCCTGTGCTAGAGAAATGGCAACTCAAAAAAAATGTTGAATATTTCGCAAATTAGGGGTTGACATTGTTGATCAACCTGCTATAATACTTGTATTGAATTGATAAAGAGAGATGATTATGAAAGAGACTATTGAAGTGCAATACATCGACAACATCCACTTGTTTTGTGGAGTGATCCCATCTGGTTTTGATCTAGTTGAATATGAGCGTGGTACTGACCCAGTTGAAGACGGGTACGTATTATACGGTTTTGATGAAGTCGATAGCTTGAATGCCTTTGTTAGACCTAGACACGCCTTTGTCAAAATTAGTTAAAATAATGGTTGACTTAGCGGATAGACCTGCTATACTAGTTAAGTAATCAATTGAGAGAGAAATAAATTATGGCTTATGTATCACAAGAAATGAAGAAATCACTCGCTCCTGCTATCAAAGCAGTCCTTAAAGAGTTCGGTATGAAGGGCAGTATTTCTGTTCGCAATCATTCAACTCTAGTTGTTAATCTTAAGAAGGGTGAAGTAGACTTCGGCAATGCTCACTACCAAGTAAACACTTACTGGATCGATGATCATTTTGCTGATAAGCCCGTAGCTAAGAAGTTCCTTAATAAACTTCTCGATGCAATGAAAGGTCCTAGCTACTTCAACAATGATGATGCCATGACCGACTACTTTAGCCGTTCACATTACACTGACATCAACATTGGTCAGTGGAACAAATCTTACGAACTAGTATAATGACTACCACAGCAACCGCAAAAGAGAAGTTCTTCAGTGAAGGACTTTCTCTTCCCATTTGTATTAATGGTGGATGCACTCGTCCTGTGGCTGTTAGATGTTGGTCTAACTGGTCATTTAAGACTGAGTGTGGTACATGTTACACTGCTAGGAGAACTGGCAAAAAAGGCAAAGCAATGGTAGGGATCACGATACATAAAAAAGAGTATTGTGAGAACCATGACTCCCACTTAGGTTGGAAATGTCCTGTACCTAAAACCTCTTGGTTAAAGTTAGGCATGTTACAATCATTGGATCTAGAACACGTTGATGGTAACCACGATAACAATTCTACTGATAATGTCAAGACCATCTGCAAGTTATGCCACGCTAAGAAGTCTATGAAGTATGGAGACTTTAGCAACAAAAAAGCTTCTGCTAGAAAAATTGTATAATAGATCAAAAATGGTCTTGACAACAGCCCTTTATTATGAGATAATGTGTGCATAAATTAAAAAAAGAGAGTATATTATGATAGTGACAGTGATTCACAAAGCGTTCGAGAAAGACCCAGTAACAGTCGCAGAAGTTAATTCTCCTGCCTCAGCTACCATAGATGAAGCATTAGAGTATGCTTATCGATGGACTAACAACATTATGGGTTCGTGGTCACGAACAGACATCGAAGACAATAATGATGAAAATCCAAACGTTACCGTCTTGGCTCCACTTATCGAGAGTGATGGTAAAACGTACGGACTTCGTTCTACATCAATGAGAGACTTGATGATCGCTAACGGTAGAACATATGAAGTAGATGCTTGCGGTTTCAGTGAGGTAGCATAGTGAAGAAAGGCAGAAAAGATTTTATTTTTGATTTAGAGACGATAGGGGCAAATGTTTTTCATTGCCCTGTTGTTGATGTCGCCTATACCACATTTGAGTGGGATAGATTTGCTGAAGAGCCTTACAGTTTCGAGGAAGTAGCTGAAACTGTTCAGACTTTGAAGGCTGATGTTACAGATCAGATGCATAATTATGGTACTAAGTTTAACAAAGCTGATGTAGAGTGGTGGGAAAGTCTACCTAAGGTAGCGAGAGATAAATTGCTACCCACAAAAAATGACTTGACAGCCTCTGAGTTTTGTGATACAATACTAGCTTATCTTAGAGAACAAAGGAACGTTGATTATTGGTGGTCACGTGGCAACACTTTTGACCCTGTCATACTTAACAGACTGATGCTCGATACAGGTAACGTAGATACTATGAATCAGTATCTAAAGTTTTATAAGGTAAGAGATGTTAGAAGTCATATTGATGCTAAGTTTGATTACACTACACGTAATGGTTTTGTACCTGTGAGTGATGAAGCATATTGGACAAAAGCATTTATTGCTCACGATAGTTCTCATGACGTTGCGGCTGATGTTATGAGACTTCAAACAATCTATAGAGCCGAGAACGACATGGAGCAAACTGCACGATGAAAGATAATTTCGATGCCGCTAAAAGTGGCGCTCAACGTGAAGCACTTGGTGTGCCTTATATGCGACAGCTCCCACTTGAGGGACTTGCCGCAGGTGCGGCCGCACTTGAGTACGGTGCAATGAAGTACGCAGATCGAAACTGGGAAAAGGGTCTCCCTTGGCAACAAATGATCGATAGTCTTAAACGACATATTGATGATTTTGAAAGAAAGAACGACTATGATAATGGACCCACAGGCTCTGGCTTACATCATGTTTGCATGATCATGGCTGGTGCTTTGATGCTATCAAGTTCTGTTATACGTGGCATTGGTGAAGATGATAGAATGCCTGAGTTAGATGGTGGTGCACTTACTGCCAAAGATTGTGCTAAGTTCATAAGTGATCAACTGAAACTAGCTGAAGAATTTACACAAGCAAGGAGCAAAATGAAATAAAATGGAAAACTTATGGTGTTCTGATATAAATAACTTAACAGAGCGTGACTTTAATTATTATGGAAGGTGAATAAAATATGAAATTTAGCAATGATACCTTGAGTATCCTCAAGAACTTTTCGACTATAAATCCAAGCGTTGTCTTTAAACCAGGATCTATCATTCGAACAATATCCCCACAAAAGACTGTGATGGCGGCGGCAACAATTGGTGAAACAGTTGAGCAACAGGCAGGTGTTTATGATCTGTCTCGTTTCCTAAGCACTCTTGCGTTATTTGAGAATCCAGAAGTCGTATTCGGCACGGATCGTTTTACCATTAAAGGCGGTAAAAGCGAACTCCGATACACTTACACTTCTGAATCGTTGATTGTGACTCCACCGGAGAAGGACATTGTTGTTCCTGATCCTGAAGTCTCTGTCAACATTACTTGGCAAGCGATAGACAATGTACTGCGAGCCGCAGGCGTCTTATCTCTACCAGAAATTGCTTTCATTGGCGACGGATCTAGTGTGACGATCTCAGCCGTTGATAGCAAAACATCTACTGCTGACAACTATAATACAGTTGTTGCTGAAGGTGTGAATACTCAGCCTTTTAACATGATTATCAAAACAGATAATCTAAAACTAGTACCAACCGACTACGAGGTCACATTGTCTTCTAAAGGTATGGCACACTTTAAATCCGATAAAGTCCAATACTGGATTGCAATCGAATCTCGTTAATCATCATAAATATAGGAGAATATTATGACAGATGAAAACCAAGTAGCTTCTGAGGAAGCACAAGTAGAGGGTCAAGAGCAAGAACAAGCTCCTGGTCTTTCTTTGCAGGATATTTCTGCGGCTGTTCAAATTATTGATGCAGTTACACCTCGTGGAGCATTCCGCGGCGAAGAACTTGCATCGGTAGGTATGGTACGTGAACGCTTTATGGCATTCTTGCGTCATGCTAAAGAGCAGGGTCAAGAAGTAAACCTGCCTGGTGAAGCACCTTCAGCGCCCGCTGAAGCACCTGCTGAAGCACCTGCTGAAGCTTAAGTAAGATCGAAGGGAAGGGGTTGAGTTTACTTGACTTCTTCCCTTCAACCCTTTATACTGTACGGTATAAAGTTTATTATATTATGGAGTGATGATGATGCAGAATGATTTTTTATGGGTAGAGAAATATCGCCCACGTACGGTGCAAGATACAATTCTTCCCGATGGTCTGAAGAAGACCTTTCAACAGTTTGTCGATCAAGACAATGTTCCCAATTTACTACTAGCAGGTCGTGCAGGTGTGGGTAAGACCACAATCGCTAAGGCTATGTTAGAAGAGATAGGTGCTGACTATATAACCATTAACGGTTCTATGAACGGCAATATCGATACCCTTCGTGTAGAGATTTCAAACTTTGCATCTAGTGTATCATTCACTGGTGGTCGAAAGTACGTCATCCTAGACGAAGCTGATTACCTCAATGCAAACTCCACACAGCCTGCTCTCCGTAACTTTATGGAAGAGTTTTCAAAGAACTGTGGTTTTATTATGACGTGTAACTTTAAGAATCGTATAATTGAACCTTTACATTCACGTTGTAGTGTTATTGAGTTTGGCATTACTAAGAAAGATAAACCTGTTATAGCCTCTCATTTTTTCAAAAGAGTCTGTGGCATTTTAGATGGAGAAGGTATAGAATATGATCAAAAGTCTGTTGCTGAAATTGTACAGGTTTATTTTCCTGATTGGCGCCGAGTCCTTAATGAACTACAGCGTTATGCTTCTACTGGTCGTATTGATGCTGGTATCTTAGCAAGTAAATCTTCCGATAACATATCAACTCTTATCAATCTCATGAAAGATAAGAATTTTACTGCGGCTCGTAAATGGGTTGCAGACAATCAAGATATCGATTCTGCTGTTTTGTATCGACAGTTATATGATATCTTACCTAGCAAAGTTAACAGCACTCAAAGTATTGCTGATTCCATTATCATTCTAGCAGAGTATCAATACAAAGAAGCCTTTGTTGCAAATTCTGAAATCAATCGAGTTGCGGCTCTTGCCACTCTTATGGCAGAGATCGACTGGAAATGATACTAAATCCATTTAAGAAGAAAGAACCAGAACGTAAGTGCTTCATTTGTATGATGCCAATTGGTTCTAATCCTTCTGAAATACGATATAAGTATCAAGATGGAGAGGGTGTCGTACACATATGTGGTGTATGCAGTGAAGAATTCAACAAAGATACGATTGATAAGGATAGAGAAGATGACATCTCCATTTGAGTATGTAAACACAATCACGTTAAGTAAGAAGAATATGATGCGTGATAGCGAGAACGATGTTCTTGCAGAGAGAGGCTATGAGCCTTGGTTAGTAAATAATGCACTATCTTACTTTCCTGATACAATTCTTCATGCAAACCTAATGAACGTAAACCACCAACTGGATAAACGTCCCCAGTACGAGTGTCTTATAAATAGCATTAGACCTAAAAAGCGATGGGCGAAGTGGGTTAAGAATGCTAGTAATGAAGACCTCGATATGATATGCGAGTACTATTTGTGTAATAGAACTGTTGGTCAAGAATATCTTTCTTTGTTGTCTAGTGATGAATTGAGAATCATGAAAGAACAACAAGAAATAGGTGGTGTGAAGAAATGAACATTTTAGATAAACTAGTAGAGATAACTCTACCCAACGAGGAAAGTTTTCTTAAAGTAAAAGAAACCTTGACCCGTATAGGTATTGCTTCCAAAAAAGAGCAGAAGTTATACCAGTCTTGCCATATCTTACATAAGCAAGGCAAGTATTACATTGTACACTTCAAAGAACTTTTCATGTTAGATGGAAAGATTAACGACTTCTCGGACGAAGACAAAGCACGTAGAAACACTATTGTCAAGTTATTAGAGGAGTGGTCCCTTCTTAAGCCTTTGAGTGCTGATATGATTGCAGAGCCAACAGCTCCGTTATCACAGATCAAAATACTTCCTCATAAGGAAAAAGGAGAGTGGGAACTTATTGCTAAGTATAGCATAGGTAAAAAAAGATAACATTTTACAACTTTAATGAAGGACTATAGTATGATTAGAGATGAAGACATGCGTAATGCAATGAACTTAATCGAGTTTGGCGAGTTACATGTATATAAACTTTTCCCAGAAGCTCACATGCCAGTATACGGCACAGATTGGTCAGCATGTTTTGACATGAAGGCATCTATCAGACCTGACGATGTTGTTAGTGTTCATCGCAAAGACAATTCCAAACGTAAAGTTAAGATCGATCCAAATAATGGAAATGGCATCACGTTATATTCAGGAGAGAGAATACTAGTTCCAACTGGATTAGTATTTGATTTAAACGAAGATCAATCCCTAAGAATACATCCGAGATCAGGTTTAGCTTGGAAATATGGAATTACCGTTGCAAACTGTGAGGGCGTTGTAGATGCTGATTATGTTCAACAAACATACGTAATGCTCATGAATGCATCTAACGAGCCTTTTCTGATATGCGATGGAGATCGTGTTGCTCAAGGAGAGATTGTAGAAAATAATAAAGTGTGGTTCATAGAAACTAATATAGAACCCGTTGATAAGACAGACAGAAACGGTGGCTTTGGCTCTACAGGAGTTCAGTAATGTATCAGACATCTTTTAAGTTTTATGATTTAGAGCCTGTTCAGTTAGAGCTAGATTTTGATATTCCTGAACATCTAGAACTTGATGTTAACACGAATGACTTATCTTATAGTTTCAGTTACTCTGACCTTGAACAAACACGAAACTTAATATACTCATCCATCATGACATATCATGACAAAACGTAATACGACATATTACAAAAAATCATGAACTTTTTTTAGAACATTACCACACAACATGTATAAATATATGTGAGTTGCCTTCGGGGACTCATAACAATAACCCTTGCTTAACAGGAGGTCAATATGACTTATATGCAAACACAGTACGATCCATTTACAACCGTAGGATTCGATAGAATCTTTGAACGCATCCAAGCGATGCATCAGCCAACTGATAGAGGTAGCCAGAAGTACCCGCCATACAACATCACCCGAGAGAGTGATACAACATACATTGTTGAGATGGCAGTCGCTGGATTTACCGATGAATCTCTTGACATTCAAGTCAAAGAAGGTGTTCTAACAGTTGAAGGAAAGGTTGAGGACTCTGCCGATAAAGAGTACATTCACAGAGGTATTGCGGCTCGTGCTTTCACGAGAACATTTACACTTGCTGAAACAGTAATTGTAAAAGATGCAGGACTTGAGAATGGTATGCTTCGTATCTTGTTAGAGAACGTCATTCCAGAGGAGCAGAAGCCTAAGAAAATTAAAATTGGGCAGAAACTTAAGACTGGAGAAAAGGAACTACTACAAGAATAGTAGGGACATTTGGGTGGAATTTGGATCAAAAGTCTGTATTCCGCCCTCTCATTAAACCCTTTATATAGGAGCTAACAAAGCTTATGAAAACTGCAATCTCTTTTCTGAAGAGTTGCGATGGCACATTTTGTGATGCAGTTGCACAATTAGCACTGAGTGGATTATGTGTCTTTGTAATAGCTACTTGCTTAAGTAGCATATCGTAAGAACGCCTACTATGCGGAAGTCTTCTGACCTCCGCATTTTCATTTAAACTAGGAGAAACTATGACTATCGTATTTTGGATAATACTTACGGTTGGCACCATTGGTGCTGTGACCAACACTTCAAAGCTTAATACATTATGTAAGAAAGAGGTAGAGGAAGAAATTTCTGCCACTGTTCGAGAATGTAAACAATACCATTTTGACAATCGAGCCATGAGGGGATGGTAAAAATAACAGGAACTCACCTGGGAATAGCAGTACTTCTGCTATTCTTTTATCTTCAAATTTGCTCTTGACATTAGGTCTAATCAGTGCTATAATGTATACATTCAATTGAGAAAGAGGCTATATTATGGACTATGGAATAACGAAAGAGTTGCCACCGCTATACAAACGTGACAGTAAAGGTAAGATTAGAATTTTAACTATCTCTGTAGGATACAATGATGCTTGGAGTGCAGGTACTAGATCAACTGCTGGAATAAAAGATGGCAAGCTAGTGACTTCTGGATGGAAAGAATGTTTTCCCAAGAATGTAGGCAAATCAAATGCCACGAGTGCATTGACTCAAGCTGAGGCTGAAGCACAATCTAGTTGGGATAAGAAAGTAGAAAAAGAGTACTTTGCTGATATCAAACTAATAGACACCTATGAGAAGTTCAAGCCTATGCTTGCGGGTGACTACACTAAGCAGAAAGTTCAACTTGACTCTGGTTTTAGTCAGCCCAAGTTGGATGGCATTAGATGTGTCGCAAACTCTTCGGGTCTATGGACAAGGGCTGGTAAAGCAATCACTAGTTGTCCACATATCTGGTTAGCGGTCAAGCCTATCATAGATGCTAACCCATCTATCACATTAGACGGTGAATTGTATAATCACGAACTGAAAGATGATTTCAATAAGATCACATCACTGGTAAGAAAACTCAAGTCTACAGAAGAGGATATGGCTGAAGCTAAAGAGTTAGTTCAATACCACATCTACGATATGCAAGACAGTCTAGATACACACCTTTCGTTCTCGTTACGTAGCACTATGATTGACAGTCTTGTCAACGATAGGTGTTTGTTCCTCAAGAAAGTGCCCACAGAACTATGTGTCAATCAAGAAGAACTTGATGAGTTGTATTCTAAATATATGACAGATGGCTATGAAGGTCAGATGGTGCGTAAAGATACTCCATATGAGAACAAGAGGTCAAATGGTTTACTGAAGCGTAAAGAGTTTATCACTGAAGAATTTATGGTGGTATCTATGCTAGAGGGTCAAGGAAACTGGGCAGGTCATGTGAAGCATTTCGCACTCACTTTGCCAAGCGGTGAGACTTGTGGCGCTGGCGTTAGAGGTAAGCAAGATACTCTGAAGAAGTTATGGGATGATGGTGACACGCCAACGTGGGCTACACTGAGATACTTCGGTCTTACACCTGATGGTGTTCCAAGGTTCCCAGTTGTTATAGACTACGGATATGGTGAGCGCACTGACTAATTGCATTGACAAAACGTTTCTTATACTGTACAATGTACATTATAATACACATTATAATACACACTATAATATACAAAATGAGGTAATATCTTGAGTTTCTATACTTGCGTGAATCGCTATGGCAATAAAATATTGTTCCGTGGCTATAGTGGTGATGGGCAACCTATCACAAAAAAGTTTCCATTCAAACCAACAATGTATGTGCCATCTTCTAAAGGCAAGATATGGAAAGGCTTTGATGGTGCGACAGTTGAGCCTATAGAACTAGAGTCTATGTCCGAAGCCAGCGACTTCTGTAAGAAGTATGAAGGCGTGGATAATTTTAAGATATACGGCAACAATAACTACGTAGCACAGTTTATTGCAGACAAGTATCCTGATATAATTCCATATGATATAAAGAAGATCAACGTTGGTAATATTGATATCGAGGTTGCATCTGACGATGGTTTTCCAGAGCCTGGTGAAGCTAAACATCCAGTTATCTCTATAGCGTATTTGAGTAGCACTAGTAAAGTTTACCACGTTTGGGGTTTAGGTGAATGGAGTCTCGATAACTGTGAGCTTGATCTCAATGGATATATGGTACAGTATCGACAGTGTAAAGATGAAGAAGACCTGATTCTTAAGTTTCTTACATATTGGACACACAACTGTCCTGATATTATTACTGGTTGGAACATACGACTATTTGACATACCTTATCTAATCAATAGAACAACTCGCATTCTCGGTGAAAAAATATCGAAGCAATATTCTCCATTTGGTATTACAAAGTATAGACAGATTGGCATCAAAGGCAAAGAAATGGATGCTTATGAGATATATGGAGTACAGCAGGTCGACTACTTTGATCTATTCCAAAAGTTTGGTTTTACTTATGGTAATCAAGCATCATATGCACTAGATCATATTGCCTCTGTTGTTCTAGGTGCTAAAAAACTTTCGTACACAGAATACGGTTCACTTCATGGACTGTACAAAAACAATCATCAGAAATTTATCGACTACAATATACGAGATGTGCAAGTTGTAGATGATATTGATAAGCAGACAAGCCTTATGGATCTTGCTTTGATTGTTGCTTACAAGGGCGGTGTCAACTACTCTGATGCTTTTGGTACTACAGGCATATGGGACTCGATCATATATCGATATCTGAACAAACTGAAGATTGCTGTACCACCTTCAACACGAAAGAACAAAGAATCATATCCTGGTGGTTATGTTAAAGAGCCTAAAGTTGGTATGAGTAAATGGGTTACATCGTTTGATCTTAACTCACTATATCCTAATCTGATTGTTCAATACAACATGTCTCCAGAAACATTAGTAACTGGTAGTGATGATTTTACTGCAAGCGGTGTTGAGTATTACTTAGATAATCCAATACATGAAGATGCGTTAGATCGTGATCTATCTGTAGCAGTCAATGGTTCTATGTACCGTAAAGATGAGCGTGGTGTTTTACCGACTATCATTATTGGTCTATACGATGAGAGACGTGATGTCAAAAAAGATATGATAGCACTGAAGCAAGAATATGAGAAAAAGAAGTCTCCTGAGATGCTACGTGAAATAAATAGACTTGAGAATACACAGCAAGCTATTAAGATTTTGCTCAACTCACTTTATGGTGCCTTAGGTAATCAATACTTTAGATACTTTGATATGAGAATTGCAGAAGGCATTACGCTATCTGGTCAGTTAGCAATCAAGTGGGCTGAGAAATCTATGAACACTGCATTGAATAGTATTCTCAAATCTGATGATGAAGATTATGTTATTGCTATGGACACAGACTCACTGTATGTGAATATGGAACCACTTGTCAATGCTGTCAATCCGACAGATCCAGTTAAGTTTATTGATCAAGCATGTGAGCAAAAACTTGTGCCTATTCTACAGAATTCGTACAATGATATGTTTGTGCAGATGAATGCTTTCGAAAACAGAATGGTTATGGCACGTGAAGCTATCGCAGATAAGGGAATCTGGATGGCAAAGAAACGCTATATACTAAACGTCTACAACAATGAGGGTGTGCAGTATGCAGAGCCTAAGCTTAAAGTTATGGGTATTGAGGCTGTTAAATCCTCTACTCCTCAGGTTGTACGTGATAAGTTTAAGAAGGCTTATAGTATTATGCTCAATGGCACAGAAGTAGAGCTCCAGTCGTTTGTTTCAAACTTCTACGAAGAGTTCAAATCTTTACCACCAGAAGATGTATCTTTTCCTCGTGGTGTCAGTGATATTGCTAAATGGAATGATAAGCATACTATCTACAAGAAAGGTACGCCTATACATGTCAGAGGTGCTTTACTTTTTAACAAGCTTATGAAAGAAAAGAAACTGTCTATGGAAGAAATTAAGAACGGTAGCAAAGTAAAGTTCTGTTACATGAAGATGCCTAATCCTCTAATGGAGAACATCATATCCTTTCCACAGTTTCTGCCCAAAGAGTTTGATCTTGAAAGCCACATCGATTATGATATGCAATTTAACAAAACATTCAAAGACCCATTGAAGATGGTATCTGACGCCATAGACTGGGAACTAGAACACATTAATACATTAGAAGGATTTTTCTCATGACAGACGATATATTTGACTTCGGCTTTACTGCCGTCGATGAAACAGAGTTACAGGTTGTGCAAGACGCACAAGCAAAGGTAGCTAAAGAGAGCGGTACAGCAACACTAAGCCAAGAAAAGCTTGATAAGCTATACAACTCAATCACACCACTGCTTAATAATCTTAAAGCAAACCCAGAAAAAGAGTACATTCTTTGGCCTAATAGAACAGAGAAGATCGAACAGTTCGAGAAAAAATTGTTTGACATTTATAACGCTTAGTGTTATAATAGACTCAGTACAACAGAATTAAACTATGGAGAATAGAATATGACATCATTGATGGAAAAATTGAGCAGGAACAGTACGATCAAATCCACTGCTCCTATTATGGATTCGAAAGTTTTTGGTAAGAAAGATATGGCACCTACATCTGTGCCTATGGTAAATGTTGCGTTATCAGGTAGAGTAGACGGTGGTATTACACCAGGTTTGCTGATGCTTGCTGGTCCATCTAAACACTTTAAGTCTGCCTTTGCTTTGCTCATGGCAGCCTCACACCAGAAAAAACATAAAGATGGAGTGATCTTGTTTTATGATAGTGAGTTTGGTACACCACCAGAATACTTCAAGTCTTTTGGAATTGATATGGATCGAGTTATCCATACTCCGATTACAGACGTTGAGCAGTTAAAGTTTGATATTACCAAACAGTTAAATGAGCTTGATAAGAAAGATAACGTATGTATCGTTATAGATTCTATTGGTAACTTGGCTTCGAAAAAAGAAGTTGATGATGCCATGGACGGTAAGTCTGTAGCAGATATGTCTCGTGCAAAGCAGATGAAATCTCTGTTCCGTATTGTGACTCCTCATTTAAACTTGAAAGATATTCCTTTGATTTGTGTTAATCACACATATAAAGAGATTGGCTTGTATCCTAAAGATATCGTATCTGGCGGTACTGGTGCTTACTATTCTGCTGATGCAATATGGATTGTTGGTCGACAACAAGAGAAAGATGGCACTGAGATCAAAGGCTATAACTTTGTGATCAATATTGAGAAATCGAGATATGTTCGTGAGAAGTCTAAGATACCTATTATGGTAACATTTGAAGGTGGTATCATGAAGTGGTCTGGATTACTTGAAGTAGCAGAGAAGGGTGGTTATATCGTTAAGCCTAAAGTTGGCTGGTACGAAGCAGTTGATCCTTCTACTGGCGAAGTTCTCTGTGACAAGATGATGAGAGCCAAAGAGATTGTAGATAACAAAGACTTCTGGTTAATGATGTTTGAAAAGACTGATCTTGCTAAGTTTATTGAACAACGCTATAAAATGGCTTCAAGCGGTCTGATGAGTACTGACGATAGTCAAATACCAGACCACGTTGAAACACCTTCTGTTCCTGAGGAGAAAGTATAGAGATGATTGAGAACACCGTACTTGCGGGATTACTACACAATGAAGCATATATGCGGAGAGTTGTACCTTTTCTCACTGAAGAATATTTCGGTGACTTCAGTGAGAAATTGGTGTTCAAAGCTATCACGAAGTATATACAAGATTACAATGGAATTCCTACTCGGGAAGCACTGCGTATCTCTATTGAAGAAAAAGATAACATCAGCGATGATCAATACAAAGAGATTGTTAACCTTATAGATAGTCTAGAGTATGATTCTAATACTGATATTGACTGGATCGTAGATAAGACTGAGAAGTTCTGTCAAGATAAAGCAGTCTTTAATGCAGTTCGTGAAGCTATTTTAGTTCTAGATGGTAACCATAAAGAGCTAGACAAAGGTTCTATTCCTGATCTCCTATCTAAGGCATTAGGCGTATCATTTGATCAAGCTATTGGTCATGATTTTCTTGAACAGCCAGAAGATCGATATGAGTTCTATCATACCAAAGAAGACAAAGTAGCATTCGATTTAGATTTGTTTAATAAGATTACTAAAGGTGGTTTATCTCGTAAATCTCTGAGCATAGCACTCGCTGGCACTGGAGTGGGTAAGACGTTGTTTATGACTCACTGTGCGGCTGCCAATCTTATGGAAGGTAAGAATGTTCTATACATTACTATGGAAATGGCAGAAGAGAAAATTTCTGAGCGTATCGATGCCAATCTATTGAATGCTACGATAGACAGTCTATCTGAAATGCCTAAAGACGTGTACATGAAGAGAGTAAATCGTGTAAAAAACAAGACAACTGGTAAGTTGATCGTTAAAGAGTACCCCACAGCAAGTGCGGGTTCTGCACACTTTAGACATTTACTGAATGAGCTAAAGTTGAAGAAAAACTTTCAACCAGACATCGTGTATATTGATTATCTAAATATATGCACTAGTTCTAGATTGAGAGCGGGTGCAAACGTTAACTCTTACACTATGATTAAAGCAATTGCAGAAGAGTTGCGTGGTCTTGCTGTAGAGTTTAATGTTCCCATCTTAAGTGCAACACAGACAACACGTACTGGTTATAGTAGTTCAGACTTAAACTTAGAAGATACTTCTGAATCATTTGGTCTACCTGCTACTGCTGACTTTATGTTTGGTCTAATCTCTACTGAAGAGTTAGAGGGTTTAGGTCAACTTATGGTAAAACAGTTAAAAAACAGATGGGGTGACACTAATTACCTGAAACGATTTGTGATCGGAATTGATCGATCTAAGATGAGGCTGTTTGATGCTGAAGATTCAGCCCAAGATTTGGTTGATGATAACAGTACTCCAGTTGCAGATAAAGGTTCTTTCGGTGATAGAATTAAAGCAGAACGGGGCGAGAATAAAGATAACATACTATCTTATCGCAATAATAAAAACAAGAGTAAGCCAGACTTTGGCGGACTAAAATAATAAAGGAATAAATGATAAATTTTTGGAATAGATTTCACGAGATGATGAAGAGCGGAAGAATACATAGAGTTATAAATCAACACTTAAGTTAGGAGAAATATATGTGGTTGTGGATGGTAAGCAGTATTGCGGGATCACTATTGGGTGCCGCATCAACTAAATGGTTCAAAGATACAAGAGCTGGAGTCTGGTGTTATAATCGTTTTGACGATATCGCAGACTGGGCAACAGAAAGATATGGCATTGATATTCTCGATAAAGAGAACATTGCATGGAAGACTAAGTATCCTAATATCGCTAAGAGAATAGATGAATTAGAAGAGAGGCTTTCGAGGCTCGAGGAAAAGTAAAATGCTTACACTAGTACCGTGTTATGAATATGTGGTGTTAGAAAGAAAAGATATGACAGTCTACTACACTGGACCATTAAGTAAAGCTACTGTTTTGGCTAGCAGATTGAACAATGAAAGTAGTTTGATCGAAGAGTTTGTTGTACGTAGACTAGACGAAGTTGAAGGTATCTAAACCAAAAAAAAGGCAGTCTAACGATTGCCTTTTTTCAGATAGTTTGCGTGGCATACCCGAACCCCACGGACATCAAAGATGTGACGTATGCTATTCCTTCTGTGAGTTGATTATTATCGATCACACTTGCCTCTTGTGTATTACACATTAACACGCACCCATGCTGTTATTTATACAAAAAATATCCTGTGTCAATGCATATTATCGAAATAAGTTGAAATAATTCTTGACAAAATGCATATAATGGTGCATAATATAAATAAGAATGGAGTGAAGTTACATCATGAGTATGCATATGATCAAAGGTGTTTATGCACCTAAATCTAAACGTAAGAAAAAGAAGCTCGACATGGCTAAGGTCGAAGTAGAGTGGAGAAGATATAATAAAGAGATGAGGCGTAAGCATTTACACTCATGTCAGTTTGATACACTGGATAGATATGTTGCATATATATCTGGTAAACTAAAGCCCACTAAAAGGAAATTTGTACCTTATGAACCGACGCCTACAGTTTCGAAACAGAATTATCCGTCAGTCTCGCAGAAGAGCCCAGTTCATGGAATTCCAGAAGCAGGAAGAAAAAGAGAGAATCCAGTGTACACAGGAAACTACATTGTCGGAATCGCCACAATGCACAAGTCAAATGCCGTACCTATCACCAACCAAGAACAAGCCATAGAAATAGCGAGAATGGCTAAATAATTAATGGAGTAGTAAATTGATAAATGAATTAAAAGCAACAATAGGTAAAGATGGAAGGAAGTATTACGAAAGTAACTTGAGGCAAGAAGACCAAAAGTATATGGGATGGTATTGGTGTAGCGAACGAAAAGCTTTCTATAGATGGGATGGAATTAAAGTAGCATGACTGATGGACAAATGATAAGTAAATTGAGATCAATGGAACAATGGACAACAGTAGAGCCATGGAAGTCTATAGCTGACAGACTAGAAGAATTAATCCAAAAAGAGTCTCTAGATAAAGAAATATCGCTCGATGATGTAGGGTCAGTCAACTTATAAATACAACTAGACATCATAACAGAATCGAAGAAGCGATAACATGATTAAATTTAGAGGTTGGCTCACAGAAATGGCTACATTTTCTCCCAAAAATTTCCCATCTGGACCAGGCAAAAACAAAGAATTTACTGGTGCTGGTGAGCGTACAACATATGCTCCAGAAACATTGAATGGATATAAGTTCAAAGAAGGCTTTCCTATGGAAAAGCCTGCTCCACTATACTCAGATAAAGGCAAGATTGTAAAGCAGTTGAAGAAAGGTGAAAGAGTTCACTTCACTATTCCTGCTACATTGCATAGATCAACAGAGTTCGGTATCACTAGACGCACAACTCTCGCACCTGTCTCACTCAAAGGATTTGATCAAAGACCAGATGGATATGTCGCTATCAGTTCTATCGTAAAGCCAGGAGGTGGAGCTCAGGGTCGAGTCGGAGCAGGATCAAAAACTCAAGATATGGTTGCAGTAGAGGTTAAAGACATTGCCTTCAAAAGAGGCATCGAAGTAGAAACAGAGTTCAAGACAGCTAGACCAGGATCAACTATTCCTGATCTAGTTATGACTATTGCTAAGAAGACCACTCAATTCGAGATTAAAGGAACTAACAATAGATCAGCTCCTATCACATTCTTCGATAAGTCAGTTAAACGATCTGGACGTAAAATTGAAATCATACAGGATATTGCAGATGTTTATATCAGAGACTTAAAGATCAAAGAGGGTAACGTCGGCGCTCTTATGAAAAGAGAGAAGTATCCTCCTACCTTTGTAGGACTTATAGACTTTTTCAATTCACGTGATTCTTCTGTTGGTCTAGCAGGCGATGATGGAGTTATCAAGTCTGGTAAACTGCCTAAAGAGTTTGCTATAACAGACGGTGTGGCATTAGCGCACTTTAGACAGGTTATCTTAGACCACTTTAAAGATGGTGGAGATGACTACTTCGTTATACACAACAGAGCGAATGATACGTTTGAAATATTTTTTGTGGGTGGTGGAAAAGCTGGCAACGTTCTAAAAGCAGAACAACTGCCAAAGTTTAAATCATTCGTACTAGCAACATATGGTGGTGCCTCTGGTGGTGCTACAAGAGTAGGGTTAAAAATAAAGCTATGAAAAGTCTACGCATGTATATCACTGAAGATAAAAACACTCATATGGAGCACCTTGAGGATAACTTGCTGAATGCAGGAGTCGATGGTGCAAGACAGTCAATAGATTATTTACGATCTTTGCGTGATATGTTAGCAGGTAAGTCTAAAGCTCCTGTTAACGTAACAGTAAAGTGGGATGGAGCACCAGCAGTTTTTGCGGGTATAGATCCATCTGATGGTAAGTTCTTTGTTGCAAAGAAAGGTATCTTCAACAAGAATCCTAAAGTCTACAAGACTAAAGCAGATGTTGATGCAGATACGAGTGGTGATTTGAATATAAAAATGAATCTGGCATTGAAACATTTGCCAGCTATGAATATTAAAGGAGTGATACAAGGTGATTTCCTCTATGCGAAGAAAGATATTAAAAAAGTACAGATTGATGGTGAACCGCATATTACTTTCCATCCTAATACGATTGTTTATGCTATACCAGCGAAAAGCAAGCTTGCTTCTGAAATCCTCAGATCCGAGATCGGTGTGGTTTGGCACACTAACTACAGAGGAAAATCTTTTGAATCAATGTCTGCGTCTTTTGGAGAAAAGATTGCAAGCAATCTCAAAGGATCGAGGTCGGTCTGGTCGGTAGACGCAGTTTATAAAGATGTGACTGGTAATGCTACCATGACTCAAGCGGAGACAGATGCTATTACTATGATATTGTCAGCCGCAGGCAAACAATTCAACAAAGTAAACAAAGCAACGTTTGACGGTATAACAGAGAACGAGGAGTTGCTTACAAGAGTTAAAACATACTTGAATGTACAAGTACGAGCAGGTGAAAAGATCAAGAATCCAAGTAAGTTCGTTAGTGGTTTAGTAGATTGGATATATGCATACTATCAAAAAGAAATTGACAAGCTGAAATCTGAAAAGGGTAAAGCCGGTAGAACAGAAAGACGAAAGGAAGTTATGTCATACTTCTCAAATGTCGATAAGTCTCAGATTGTGGCACTGTTTGAATTATACAATCTCATTGTCGAAGCTAAGTTAATGGTCATACGTAAGCTAGATAAAGCAAAGTCTATAGGTACTTTCCTGAAAACTAAAGACGGATACAAAGTTACAGAGCAAGAAGGCTTTGTTGCTATTGATCGTATGGGAAAGAACGCTGTGAAACTAGTAGACAGACTACAGTTTAGCCACGCTAACTTCTCACCAGAGTACATTAAGGGTTGGCAGAAGTAGACTGCATGGCGAGTATGCCAACTCCGCATTACTAAAATAGATGTTTCTGCTATAAATATTTGTGTAGTCATAAAGACTATAGCGCAAATATGAGGAGACATGTTGTGATTGAAAGATTAATTAATGCTACAAAGATGATCGGTGCGAGATACATTGCATACCGTGCTAGTAGAGATACTGTTAAAGAGTTGTCAAGACTTTCAGATAAAGACCTAAACGATATTGGACTATGCAGAGGAGATATTCACTATATCGCTAACAAGCAATTCGATGAGATGCTTGAAGATCATAGTGCTAGAACAGCTCCATTATACCGCAGAATGCCAAAAGGAATCTTAGACATATGAGTACCACATTCAAAGTTGACCTGTTCCTGACAAAAACTTACTGCTCTATATGTGAAAAGCTACGTTCATGGGGTAAAGCGTGGATTGAATCTTCAGCACGTATAGGTCGTGCAAGAGCGGCTGCCCAACTTACATCAATGGGAATGCATGAAGAAGCGAGAAAAGTTATGTTAGACGATTGAATATCTTGACATCGTATTCGTGGTATTATAAATAGTATTACGAGTCAATTAATAAAGCGGGCTTGGTGCCTGCTTTTTTGTAAACAAAGGAGAATATTATGAATTGGTTAAAAGACAGATTTTTAGAGAGAACAAGCTTAGATGCTGGCGTTATTATCGCTGGTTGTGCGGCAGTAATTTTATTTGGTGGTATCGTTAAGATCGCAGCCTGGGCTGGATTAGCATACGGTATTTGGACATTCGTTAAGTCGGAGAAGTAAATTATGACTACTGAAGATTTTAAAGAAATGACTAAGAAAGAGTTAGAGACTTACGGAAGAACTCTAGGTGTAGAACTTGATCGTAGGCAGACTAAAGATTCCTTAATCAATGAGTTAAGCGCATACGAAATGATGGCTGAACATGCTAGTACGAGTGATGTAGAGCATGAAATGTCTCGTGAGCAAATGGATCAAGTAGAACACGATCCAGGACTTATTGAAGAAGTAGAGGCTTTAGAGGATGTATTTGCTCCAAACCTACATGATTTACCAGAGCCAGAAAACGATCCTATAGTCGAATCTATTCCAGTGCCTGAAGCTATTGATCCTGAGATTGAAGCACAGAAAATTCAAGAGGCTAAAGACTTTGCACGTATGCTTCATAACATGGAACAAGAGGTAGTTCAAGCAGACACTAGAGCCATGGCAGCCAGAATCTCATTAGAAGAAGCCAGTAAAACGGCAGATGTTGCAGAAGCTCATGCTAGAAAACTTCGAACTGCTTATGAAGAGCATCTAGAGACACATAGCTCTTAGTTATTATAAATAAAGATAGTTCACTGGCGTTTGGTTAGTGAACTATATGACACATATCATTTGTAGTTAGACTTAGGTAAACCTACGATAAGAGGATAAAATGGACGATATAGAAGACACTAAACCAGTTGATTCTGGTGACGAGCCAATTGAAAAAAAGCCTGTCAAGAAGAAAAAGTCTAAGGCTAAGATCGAGAAAGAGGACGAAGTCCTCGTAAAGAACACAATCGAAATCAACCCTAAGCTAGATGAAGCTGTTGAGAAGACAGTTATTCTTGGGTGGGGTAGAATGAATCCCATCACAGTTGGACATGAGAAGTTAGTCAACAAAATTAAAGATGTTGCACGTAAGAACTCAGCAGTCCCAAAAATTTACATATCACATACTCAAGACGCTAAAAAGAATCCTTTAGAGTATGATGATAAGATCATGCTTGCCAAGAAAGCTTTCGGCAATGCTATAATCGAAAAATCCAAATCTAAGACAATTATTCAGATCATGCAAGAGTTACAGTCAAAGTACTCTAAAGTAATTCTAGTTGTCGGTCAAGATCGTATTAAACAATTCGATGAACTATTAAATAAGTATAACGGTAAAGATTATAAGTTCGATTCAATCGAAGTTGTATCTGCTGGTGATCGTGATCCAGATGCCGATGATGTCACAGGAATGTCTGCATCAAAGATGAGAGCGATGGCAGTAAAAGGTGATCTCAAAGCATTCAAAACTGGACTACCAAGAAAACTTCAAGGTGATGCACAAGACATCTATGACATGGTACGTGGCGGAATGAAAATCGCTGAACAGATGGAATTAGATGAAGCAGTATTGTCAGTGCAACAACGAAGAAGTCGTGGCATTACAATGCGTAAGTACAAGAACAAAATTGCCGCGGCACGTAAAAGATTAATGAACAAAGCCGCAACTATGAGTATGCTTAAGTCTCGTGCCCGTAAAGCCGCTATCAAAATTATTCGTAAGAAAATTGCAGGCAAGAAAGGCGAAAACTATCAAAAACTATCACCATCTGAGAAAATGCTTATAGACAAAAGAGTTGCTAAGAAGAAAGGTGCTATCGATAAGATTGCTAAGAAAATTCTTCCTTCAGTACGTAAGGCTGATTTAGCTAGATTGAATAGCAAGAAAAGTGCTAATGAGCAATTCGAAGAGTCTTTCGGATATTTGTTTGAAGAGCCAACTGTAGGTCAAGATAAAGATATAGCTGGTCGTAAAGGAACACAGCCCGCAGTATATCATAAAGGTTTAGCTAAGTCAACTAAAGTGAAGCGAGATGCTCACTTCAAGAAGGGCGCTGATATGGATGATGATAATCCAGCCGCATATAAGCCAGCTCCTGGTGATGCTGAAGCGAAGACTAAGGTATCAAAGCACACGAAAAAATACAATCAAATGTATGATGAAGCGTTTGAACCTCACATGATGTATGACCCAAAGACTGGAAAAGGTTACAAAGCTGATAAGGAAGAAGATCATCTTCGTATGAAGAAAATGGGATACACTCATGACAAGCCTGTTGAAGAGCAAAAAAACTGTGGATGTGGTAAGACTCCGTGCGAGACATACGGTAAAGTAAATGAGTCTTTTGAAGAGTTTATGCTGAATCAACAGTTTGATGAAGTGTTCGAAACTCCTAAAGTTCAAAGATTTCATCAGATGTTTAAGAAAGATGGTAAAATTAAATTAGACGCTAGATTCCGTGCATTCAAGAAAAAGAATATCAAAAGCGATGACAATGCTGATGACACTGCTGATGAGATACAAGAAATTACCATTAAGACTGATGCTGAAAGAACACTCAAAAAGCAACACAAAGATGAGCGACAGAATCTAAAAAGAGAACATGAGCGTGAAATGGATGGTCTATTAACACGTGAGTTGCGTAAAAAAGTCCGTCAAGTGAATAACAATCCAGTTGAAGAGTTTATATCTGATTCTGATTTGATCTCTTTTATCGAGCAAACTTCTAATGACATCTTTGATCAAGTAACACTTGACGAAGCAAAAGGCGAAGAAGGTCTAAAGAAGAAAGCAGAGAAGTCTGGTATGCCACTCGGCATCTTGAGAAAAGTTTATAACAGAGGCATCGCCGCATGGAGAACTGGTCATAGACCTGGTACTACTCCTCAGCAGTGGGGCTTTGCACGTGTTAACTCTTTCATCACTAAATCATCTGGCACTTGGGGAAAGGCAGACTCAGACTTAGCCGCTAAAGTGCGTAAAGAAGAGGTTGATCTAGAAGAAAAGTTAAAAGTCTCTGATGGACTTGGTGCGTGGGTTGATGACTTCAAGAAGTCAGATGCTCCTCAGTTTGCGGGTAAATCAGACAAGAAGAAACAACAAATGGCTGTTGCCGCATTTGTCGATGCTGGTGGTAAGCTAGAAGAAGGCGCAGTATCTCCTGCACAAAGAGCCGCAATTGCTATCTCTAAGAAAGAGAAAGCTGGCAAGCCAGGGTATGATAGCGAAGGTAAAGCAATTAAAGAAGATGACCCTTGCTGGGATTCTCATGAACAAAGAGGCATGAAAAAGAAGAACGGCAAGCTAGTTCCTAATTGTGTACCAAAAAATGAAAGTGTAAATGAATCCTTTGAGAAACTATTCACAGAGAAAAGTCCAGCGGAAATGATCAAAGGTAAATTAGGCTTAAAGTTGTATAAGAAGCAATATCAACACGCACTCAAAACACTGAAAGATTTAATAGCAAGAAAGAAAAAGGAGTCTAGCGGACCTAGAGGCAGTATGCGACATGACGTAGGTTACTATGCCGCACAGATCGCTAGAAGCTATCAAAACGTTGACTCTAAGTTACTAGCAAATATGGTAACAGAAGAAGGCGGAGCTGGAGACAAAGGTACTGATAAAGTCACTAAGCGTTACAAAAAAGATACTCCTGGAGAAGCATATCGTATCAATGAAGATTTTGAAGAAATGTTCAGCGAAGATGTTACACAGAAGCAGTTAAACGACCTAGAAAAGTTTGCCGATAGATTACTCGACAAGTTTGGTATTGATATAGAATTTACTCGCCACTTTGCTGATCGTATGAACGATGATAGAAATAAACCTGCCATATCTATAGCAGAACTTCAGAGAGTGTTCAAGAAAATTGCAAAGAACAAAGCAAAGAACATTCGCCAAAACCCTGATATAGAAGCAGTGCTTAAGGACATTCAAGCAGACTTGAACTTACCTATCGTTATTAACTACGATAGCGAAAAGGATGAGTATGAGGTAGTAAACAAGACTATTATGCGTAAGAAGAACTTTGGCACTTCTAGTAAAGTGATTAAAGTATGAAGAAGTTTAGAACATTCTTCACCGAGTTGCGGGTCGACAGACCTAATACTAAAGACACTCTAGGAATAGAGAGAGGTAAGATGCCACAAGTCAGGTCTAAGGACTACGATGACTTGATAAAACATCTTAAGAAAAACGGTGTACGTGTTCAAAAGAAGACTGTGAAGGCAAGCACATTGAAAGCCACACAGAGCAATTTTAATGTAGACAAGATTGTCGATAAGATATCTAATATTAAGACATTAGGTAAAGCAAAGCCACTAATTGTTAGTTCAGACAATTACATAATTGATGGACATCATAGATGGTTAGCGGCAAAGAATGTCGGCGGCAGCATAGACGTTATGCAGTCAAATGTTAAAGTGAAGGAGCTATTGAAGCATGTCTACAGCTTTGATAAAACTTTTACAAAGGGGATAAACGAATAATGTTTTTCAAAAAAAATAAAAAGAGTGATATGGCACTCACCAAAGAAATGTTAGCCCAGATGATACCTGGTAATGATAGAGTTGATATGTGGTACGATGCGATTGTAGAAATCTTTCCTAAGTACGACATCACTACGCCTGAAAGAATGGCAGGATTTATAGCTCAATGCGCTCACGAATCAAACAACTTTAGATCATTAGAAGAAAACTTAAACTATAGCGAGTCAGCACTTAATAGAGTGTTTGGTCGTTATTTCGGCAAAGCGCCAAAGCGCAACGCAAAAGAATACGCACGTAATCCAGAGATGATCGCAAACTACGTATATATGGACGAGTTTCGCAAGTACAAGATGGGTAACGTCAAAAAAGGAGACGGTTGGTTGTTTAGAGGTCGTGGACTGAAGCAACTTACTGGTCGTGAGAACTATACTAAGTTTGGCAAGACTGTTAAGATGACTGCTGAGAAGGCCGCTGAGTATGTGGCAACCGAAAAGGGTGCAATCGAGTCAGCTTGTTGGTTTTGGAAAACAGCTAAATTAAACGCTATTGCAGATCAATGTGATATTGTTAAAATGACTAAAAAGATTAACGGTGGAGATATAGGTCTAGCTGATCGTACTAGTCGTTACGAAAGTGCGATGGAACTATTAACTGGTAAAAAGCCTACTATTAAGAAGGCAGAAAAGGGATCCGTTGAGTATGTTACAATCTCAATGGGTGACAATAACGATACGGTAAAAGCTGTTCAAGCCAAATTAGGATTGACAGCAGATGGCATATTTGGTCCAGGTACTAAAAGAGCTGTTAGAGCGTATCAGACAAAAAGCGGACTTACTCCAGATGGAGTTGTAGGTCCAGCTACACTAAAGAAACTATTGGGATAACGACATGAAAACCTTCGCAACATTTGTATCAGACGTAACAGAAGCCAAAGACTCGGGTGAATACGATCAAGAGGGCAATATGGCTAAAACTCAACTCAGAGGCGTTCTTGCTGATGCAGAACACATGATTGGAATGTTTGGTGACGATGATAACTTACCTGAATGGGTACAAAGCAAAATCACTAAAGCCGCTGATTACTTAAACACTGCACATCGATATATGATGAACAAGGATGGAGAAGAAGAATGAAGTCTTTTCAGAAATTTCTCGATGAGTGCAATTGCGAAGAGCTTGTAACAGAAGAAAGTGAGTATGAGGGTCGTAAGGTAACTCTAAATAATCCGTTTAGATTGCCTACTGGATCAAAAAGTAAGTTCGGTGTGTACGTTAAGAACGATAAGAACAATGTGGTCAAGGTAACTTTCGGTGATCCTAACATGGAAATTAAACGAGATGACCCTGGCAGAAGAAAGAGTTTTCGAGCAAGACATGGGTGTGATAGTCCAGGTCCAAAATGGAAAGCAAAGTACTGGAGTTGCTATCAGTGGCGTGCTGGTTCTAAAGTAGATAACTGATAAAGATAAATAGTAATAATAATTTAATTCAAAGATTAGGAGATATTAAAATGAGAAAACAGCCAATCGCCCCATTACCAGCAGGTATGGAAGATGCAGTAACAGCATCCTTAGGCAGACAAGGATACAAGCAACCAGTTCAAGAAGAGCCTGTTGTTGAGCCACAAACCGCACCTGATACATTAGAAGAGAGTGCTACGGCACGACCTGCTGATAAGTCAAAATCAGATGGCGATTCTAAGGCACAGAAAGTAGCAGACATCACTCCAGAAACAGGAATGATTACAGGAAACGACAAAGCGATGAAGTCCGTAAAGACTGCAATCGCCGCTTCTAGTAACAGCCAAGAGATGAAAGCAAGCTATAAAGCTGAAGCTAAAGAAGAAGAAGTTGAAAAAGAGTGTGATTGCGAAGGCGAAGAAGATTGCGATTGCGATGAAATAAAAGAAGCAACTATTAAAGTAAGCTCATTCACAGGTAAAGCACCATCTGGTATCAAGATGAAGAAACTTGGTTCATCCTCTATGGGTGGAGATGATGTTGAGATGTCTGGACCAGATGCTAAACTTATTGCTTATGCTAAAAAGAGTCTTGGTTGCGATGCATCCTGTAAGACTATTGCAGATGTTCAAAAGAGTTTGAAGGAGATTTATGAAAAGACTTGTGCTTCTGAAGCTCTAGATGACGTTGATCAAAAAGCAGTCAAGAAGAAGTTCATGGATCGTAAAGACAAAGACCTTGACAATGACGGCGATGAAGATGAGTCCGATAAGTACTTACATAGACGTAGAAAAGCAATAGCTAAAGCGTTGGAGGACTAAAAATGACTGAAGAACTAAACGAAAGATTTAGTCCTATGCAGATCAAACAGGCAATTGGCATTGCGTCTGATAAACGCTATGCTGGTGGTAATATGACTGGTGCAACAAAAGCTATTGACAAATTAGCTAGAGGTCTATCAGATCATCCACAAGTCAGAGCGGTTCTTAAGAGAATGAACGAGAAGTTCGATCCAGCTGATTTCGATCTAGTAGCAACAGACAAAGATAAGGCATCTGCTAAAATGAATATCATCATGCAGTTGAGAAAGTCTATGGATGTTCGTGGCAATCTGCCTATCAAATTCGCTGACGGTAAATCTCAAAAAGTTCCTATGAACATAATTAAGATTGCGTTAGACAAGTTTGCAGGTGTTCGTAAGCCTGCTTCTAAAGAGAAGATGCAAACAGCTATGTCAAAGTCTTACAAAGATATGATTATGACACTTAAGAGTTTTAAAGAGTCAGTTGATTTGGAAGAAGGAGTTGATAAAGCTAAGATCCAGAAGCAAATCGATCAAGCACAAAAGTATATGAAGACCTTCTTTGGTAATACCTCTGCTGTCAAAATGAAGAAGTTTGCTATACAGAAGAAGATTGACAAGCTTCAAAGACAACTTAAAGAAGAAGCTCAATTAGACAAAGCATTGAACGAAGCTCCACGACCACCTCAGATCAGCAAGGGTAAAGCTAAAGGCAGTATCTCTGCATCTGGTATGCGTGGTAAAGGCAATAAGAAGTTTGATGTGACAGTTAACTTCGATAATGGCAAGTTCTCGTTTCGTATCACAGATGAATCTGGAAGATTCCAGACTGTAGGTCTAAAGCAAGCTTCTAAGATGTTAGGTGAAGAAGTCATTAACGAATTGGTCGAGTCTAAACGGGATCTTCAAGAAGCACCTGCCTATAAACTACATCACAACACATTCTCTGCGGCTGTACAGGAAGCAATTGCTGTAGCAAAGAAAGCGGGATATGAGGTAGATATGGATGACTGGAGCGACAAAGTTGCTACTGGACCTAAAAAGCCTAGTAAAGACAAGACCAACAGATACTCTGTCAAATTACTTAAGGGCGGCAAGCCAACTCGAAAGTTTTTACAGATCCAAGTGTATAACATGGGGTCAAAGTACGAGTTGAACTGCTACGTTCAATAAATAGTATGAAAGAGTGGATAAAAAAATTTTGTGAGGAAGTAGTCAATAATTGGCCATTACACACAATGATGTATGAAGCACAGATTACACGAGTGATGTTTAACGCATCTCACGAGATTCAAGATGAAGAAACGAACCATTTAAACAAGGAGAAATGAAATGGCATTATGGGGAACAGTAGATACTCTGGCAGCAACGCCAAAAGTAAATACAAAAACTACAATTTTTGATGCAACCAGCGCCTCAGTCGTTGTACTAGCGTCAAATACAATTAAACTTCCAGCACACGGTTATATAACTGGTGATGCTGTACAATACAATGATGCAGGCGGAACTGTTATTACTGGTTTAACTGATGCGGCTACCGTATTTGTTAACAGAGTTGACGCCGACACTATCAAGCTATATGGCACCAAAGCACAAGCTATTGCCGCTCACGCAACCACAGGTCTTAAAGGACTGACTGGTTTAGGTGTAGGCGCAGGACATAACTTTGTTAAAGTACCTGATGACATGTACTTTGTAGATACTACAGAAGCTGGCATTGCCGCTAACCGTGCTAAGGGTCTTCAGACTCCTGGTTGGGTTCAGTACAGCACTAAAGCTGTACCAGCAACAGTATTGTCATTTGATGCTACTGCCGGTGGTGTGGATTTAGCAAATAATATTATTAGCGTTGGCAATCAAACTGTATTACCTAATGGTAGTGCAGTGACTTACTCTAGAGGCGGTCAAACAATCGTAACTGGTCTAACAGACAATGCTGTAGTCTACGTACATAATGTAGGCGCTGGCATGATTAAGTTGTACACAACAGCCAATAATGCTATTGCCGGTGGAGCAACTGGTCTTAAAGGACTTACAGTCATAGGCGCAGGAACTCAAACTCTTACAGCCGCTGACGGTGTAACTAGACACGTTGCTGAAAATATCGTACCAATGAAAGTTGCCGCAGGAGTTGCTGGTGATGTTGGTGTCGATGGAACTGATGACGCAGTAGTAGCTGATAGCTAAATTTGAGTCAAAATGAAGTTATAAATATACTGGAGAGCAGAATAACGCTCTTCAGTATAATTTAACTAAAGGTGAATAAACTATGAAGCTAGACGAAGACAGCTTTTTGCTGTATGCCGCAAAGTACTATGATATTAGAATGGCGGCATCAGCAGATGAATTTTATGACGATCTTAAACGCTTTCAGCATTTAAAGAGACTCTTTAAACGATACGAAGATGATGATGATTTAAAAGTCAGATTGATTCTAAATCATTTGACAGTTTTGTATAACTGTTTTGGTTCAGCCGCAACAACTATGCTATTTTTTAAGCTTAGGGATTACCATAAGTATTTGAAACCATTCGTAGTGTTTCTAGCTTACATGCCTGACTTAGTAGAGTATAGTGAAGAGAAAATTATAAGTTCAGAAATACCTCTGGACATAAGAATTATTAGAGAGTTGAGAGAGCTATGATTGTTGATCTATTTTTAGTCTACCAGTTTATACGAAGGTTGGCAACACCCTTCAAAGAGTGGTCGGCATATAAATTAGGCATAATTGATGAAACTGGTAAACAACTCATCAAAAGAAAGAACTTTACGACACGAGAGCAGAAAGACTCATTTGCAATATTTGATATTATGATTGCAAAGCTCAAACGTTTGTTAGAGAAAGTGCCGGGTGGTAAGAGTCGAATAGGATCTTATGCCGCGGCATTGTATTTGATTAAAGAGCATAATGAAATAGAATCGGACTGTGAGACGCTCACGGAAGAGCAACTGTCCGAAAAACTAGAGCAGTACATGAATCTAGTTGAATCGACTATGGATATTGATATTGATAAGCTATTCGATAATGCTTTCAAAGAAGAGGCACCTGCTAACAGTGCAGGCTCAGGTAACATAGCTGGTATTGGTGTAGGTCCAGACGGAGAGCCGGGGGTAACCAAAGCACAGCAGAAGAAAAAGAAAAAGGTACCGCTGAAACGCTTTAGAGATACTGCAATATCGAATTGATGTACTCATAATTTTAAAACAAAAAATAGGTGTAAACAGTGGCAAGTGTAGACTACGAATTAAAAACTGATGTAGAAATACTGAAGAGCGATGTGACAAATATACAAGGATTATTAACAAGACTAGATACGGCTATTGACAAGATAGCTGATGCAAGCAATGGTGTATCCAGAATCCTAGCAGTACATGATCAACAGATCACTAATACTATTTCTGATCTAGCTGAATCGAATAGAATACGAGAAGCTAGTGATGATCTTCTACACAAAAGAATATCAGAAAAAGAGGCAGATCATAGAGCCCTTGCTGAAAAGAACCATGAAACTCTTATGACATTTCTCAAAGATCACGATGACAGAAGTGAAACATATATAAACGCCATGAATGACCGCATATCTGTGTTAGAGAGATGGAGATGGATAATGCTAGGTGGTGCTATGGTTGTTGGATTCTTACTTGCTGAACTAGAGAGCTTCCTGCAAATTCTTCGTTAATTTGTCTTGACACCACGCTCCAATAGTGTATAATAGACATATTGGTTGAATTGAACGTGTGGAGTTTATATTGAATATTACAGATTTAAAGTATGCTGGTATCTTGTCTACTAGGCTAGAAAGATATGCAGTTAAGGCACATTCGCCTTATAGAGCAAACTTCAGATGTCCTATCTGCGGTGATTCACAAAAAAGTAAAATTAAAGCACGTGCTTGGATTCTTGAGAAAGAAAACACTGCAATCATGTACTGTCACAACTGTGGTGCATCTCATAATATGCGTGGCTTCCTTAGGTTTATAGACAATAACCTATTCAATGAATATGTGATAGACACCGCTTTAGAGAGAGGTCAGAGACGTGAACTCTTTCAAAAGAAATATCAAGAACCAATACAACCACTCGATAAACTTCGAATGAAAGCACCAAACTTTCGTAAGAAGGGTTCACCTCTGTTGAAAATTAAAAAGATATCTCAGCTAAATTATGATCATAAAGCTAAGATTTATTTGCAAAAAAGACGGATCCCAGCTTCGGTACAATATAAATTATACTATGCACCTAACTTTAACGAGTGGGTAAACTCTATCATACCAGGTAAACTTCCTGTACTTGAGAGAGATAAGCCCAGACTGATTATGCCATTTATAGATAAGAGTGGCAATCTATTCGGTTTCAATGCTAGAGCATTTGGTAATGATGAGTTAAGATACATTACTATAATGCTAGATGATACTATGCCTAAGATGTTTAATCTAGACAAGGTTGATTTTAGTAAAAAGTACTACGTCACAGAAGGGCCTATAGATAGTCTTTTCTTGAGTAATGCTGTCGCTATGGCAGGCGCAGATGGAAATGCTAGAGGATTAGAGAATACTGAAAACGCTGTGTTTGTATTCGATAATGAACCTCGTAATAAAGAGATCGTCCAACGTATGGAAAGATGTCTAGACAAGGGCTTTAAAGTCTGTATCTTCCCTTCGAAGATAACTGTCAAAGACATCAACGATATGGTTCTTGATGGCACAAAGCCTATAGATATAGAGATGATCATAGATATGAATACCTATCAGGGACTCACTGGGAAACTAGAGATGGCTGAATGGAAGAAAGTAACCTAATGTAACATTGCGTATTGACAGACTCTCAATACTATGTTACTATAACTAAAATGTGGAGAGATGTTGATGAGTAAAGAAGAATTAGCCAAGTCACTTGGAAAAAAGTTTAAGTATAGATACGATTCAGAGCAGTACGGAAAAAGAGAAGCATGGTACATCATGCGAGAAGAAACTGCTAAGGGTAAACTAGAGGGTGACTGCGAAGACTTCGCTTTAACTCTCTTATGGCACATATCGAACGAAAGTTATGTGAAGTTTTGGTGGAATCTCATTTCACGTAAAGCTAAAATCTGTTATTGCTATGTAGAAACTCCAGATCGTGGACATGCTGTACTACGATACGATGGAGAATTTGCTGATAATATACAGAAGAAGTTCGTCAAAAAAGAAGTCATGGAATCTAAGGGCTATGTGTTCTCTAAGTGGATGTTCATTCCAAGCACAGTAGCTATTAAGTTAATAATAGGTAAATTCTACAAAATTTAATCTTAACAATGGAGAAGTGAGTTGATTAGAGGTATATTTGCATGTGATCGTGAGAATGGTATTGGCAAGAACGGTACTCTTCCTTGGTCACATAACAGTGAAGATTTAAAATGGTTTAAGAGATGTACTGATGGAGGCGTAGTGGTTATGGGCAGACGTACTTGGAACGATCACAAGATGCCTAAACCTTTACCTAATCGATACAACATTGTATTAACTTCTCAAAACATACTTTATGGACCAAATGTTGTAATCAAAGACAGTGAGTCTCTTATAGTACATATAGAGTCATTTGATCAAGATGTTTGGGTAATAGGTGGAGCTACAACTCTAGAGAAATTGAAGCATTTATGTGAAGAAATCTGGATAAGTAGAATCAATGGTACCTATAACTGCGATACATTTATAAGTGACTTATGCGACTATGAGCTATTTCATAAAGAGTATGATGTCGATAAAAATTTACGAATCGAAAAATATAGAAGGTCAATATAGTGAAGCAGTATCTAGAAGCAATGCAATATATTATGGATAGCGGTGAAGACCGTACTGATCGAACAGGAACTGGTACTAAAAGCATTTTTGGATATCAGATGAGATACGACTTATCAAAAGGTTTTCCTGCTGTCACAACTAAGAAGTTAGCTTGGAAGTCTGTGGTTGGAGAGCTACTGTGGTTCTTAGAGGGCAGTACTGATGAGCGTAGATTGGCAGAGATTACCTTCGGTAAAAATAGAGATGATCTGTATGAACGCAATACTATATGGACAGCCAATGCAGATAATCAAGGTGTAGCTCTAGGCTATTACAATGACTACATGTACAAAGAGCTTGGTCCAGTTTATGGGCATCAATGGAGATCATTTGGAAAAATAGGTCAAGACTTTGCTGGTACACCTCGAGGTGTTGATCAGATCGAATGGCTTATAAACGAGATTAAGACCAATCCCGATAGCAGACGATTAATTCTTAGTGCATGGAATCCTAACCAGATAGATGCTATGACTTTACCACCTTGCCATACGCTATCACAATTCTATGTCAACAATGGTAAACTGAGTTGTCAGATGTACCAACGAAGCGCCGATATGTTCTTAGGAGTACCTTTTAACATTGCAAGCTATGCTTTATTGACGCACATTCTAGCCAAAATAACTGGTCTATATGTGGGTGATTTCATCCATACGGTTGGCGATGTGCATATATATAATACACACTATGAAGCAGTGAGCGAACAACTAAAACGCATTCCGCAAAAACTACCTTCACTACGTATGCCAGCTTTTACTTCACTCGATGAAGTACTAGACTTGGATGTCTCTGACTTCCAGTTAGAGGGATATAAACCAATGAGTGCTATCAAAGCTATGATGGCAGTCTAATTAACAAACAAATGGAACTGAGATGACAATAAAGATAGATAAGACAAGGGACAGTTTACTAGAATCCTACGCTGTAGGAATGCTAAAAGACTTTTATTTAACAGAATATGAGAAGTCGCCACAAGAGGCATTTAGACGTGCTTCTACTGCATGGTCGAAATATCGTGATGATATGGACGAGGACTTAGCACAGAGATTATACAATTATGTATCAAACAAGTGGTTCATGTTTGCTTCTCCTGTTTTGTCTAATGCTCCTAATGGTGCAAAGCAAGGTAAGGGAATGCCAATCTCTTGTTTTTTGACTTATGTTCCTGATACTCTTGAGGGTCTTATTGGACATACTTCTGAATTAAGATGGTTATCTGTTTATGGTGGTGGAGTCGGTGGTCATTGGAGTGATGTAAGAACTGTATCAGACATAGCACCAGGCCCTATGCCTTTCTTGCATACAGTTGATGCAGATATGATCGCTTATCGTCAAGGTAAAACACGTAAAGGTTCTTATGCGGCATACATGGATATATCACACCCAGACATTATTGAGTTCCTGAATATGCGTATTCCTACAGGTGATGTACAGCGCAAAGCTTTGAACTTACATAATGCAATCAACATATCTGATGAGTTCATGAAGGCAGCCGCTGAAGGGAAATCTTTTGACCTCCGTGATCCAAAAGATGGAAGAGTTAAAGACACTGTAGATGCACGTAAACTATGGGAACGTGTTTTAGAGACACGATTCAGAACTGGTGAACCTTACATGAACTTCATCGATACAGCTAATCGTGATCTACCTCAACCCTTGAAGGATCTGGGCTTGAAGATTAATGGATCTAATCTATGTAATGAAATTCATTTGCCAACAAGTGCAGATAGAACTGCTGTATGTTGCTTATCATCTTTGAATCTAGAATACTATGATGAGTGGAAAGATACTAGTATTGTAGCTGACCTTATCTGTATGCTAGACAACGTTATAGAGTTCTTCATTGAGAATGCTCCTGACACAATTTCACGTGCTAAGTTTAGTGCTAGTCGTGAACGATCTTTAGGTCTTGGCGCTATGGGGTTTCACAGTCTATTACAGAAGCACGGTGTCGCTTGGGAGTCTGAGAAAGCTAAAGAGATTAATGATGTTGTCTTTAATCAAATAAAATCGCAAGCTGTCGAAGAGACTGAGAGACTAGCTGTAGAGCGTGGTGAGTACCCAGATGGGATTGGCTCAGGCAGACGTAACTCACACTTGCTTGCAATTGCACCTAATGCATCATCTGGTGTAATCCTATCGACATCTCCTTCTATCGAGCCACTAAAAGCGAACGCATATACACATCGTACACGTGCTGGTTCGTTTCTAGTAAAGAATAAGTATCTCTCAGAATTACTGACTGCTAAAGGAGAGAATAACGATACCAATTGGACTTCTATTATTACTAAGAAAGGTTCAGTACAACACTTGCCATTCTTGACAGAAGGCGAGAAAGCTGTTTTTAAAACTGCTGATGAATTAGATCAAAACTGGGTGGTACAACATGCCGCAGACAGACAGAAATATATCTGTCAAGGACAATCAGTAAATCTATTCTTCCCTGCAGGAGCACCTAAATCATATGTAAGTCAAGTACACTTACGTGCATGGAAAGAAGGACTCAAAGGGCTGTATTATCTGCGTACAGAGGCAAAACAACGTGCAGAGAACGTTAGTGAGAAAGTCGAAAGAGTTGCACTAGCTGGAGATATGCGTAGTATCGTATACTCTAAGAAAGACTGTCCGTTTTGTTCCATGGCTATGGAAGAATTAAAGTTACGAGGTATTCCATTCGATAAGATTGACCTCAAGTCAATCGGTAAATCAGCCGCAGAAGTAACAGGACGTAAAGGAGTCAATAGTGTACCACAGATATACATAGCAGGTGAATATGTAGGTGGATATAATGAGTTGATGGATTTTTTAAATAAGCCACTCGCCACAGAAGAAGGTGAAGAGTGTAGAGCGTGTGAGGGATAAACACGTATAACAAACAAACAATAAAGGAAAGAAATAAATGTCATTATTAGATTTATCAAAAAGCTATCGCCCGTTTGCGTACCCGTGGGCAGTAGAACTAACAAAGAAACATGAAGAGATTCATTGGGTAGAAGATGAGGCAGAATTGAGCGAAGACGTTCAAGATTGGAAAACAAAATTAAGTGAAGATGAAAAAGAATTCGTAACACAAATTTTAAGACTGTTCACGCAGTCTGACGTACAAGTAGGTGAGAACTATCACGAACTGATGATTCCTAGATTCAAGAATAATGAAATCCGTAATATGCTTGCATCATTCGCTAATCGTGAAGGTGTGCATCAACGTGCATATGCTTTGCTGAATGATACTTTAGGTTTGCCTGACGAAGAGTTTCATTCTTTTCTAGAGTACTCAGAGATGGCAGATAAGCTAGACTTTATGAAAGAAGGTAACATTAACTCTCATACAGGTCTTGCTCTAGTTGTAGCTCAGTCGGTATTCAACGAGGGAATGTCGTTATTCGCATCCTTTGTTATGCTATTGAACTTTCAACGTTTCGGTAAGATGAAGGGTATGGGAACTATCGTTGAATGGTCTATTCGTGACGAGACTATGCACGTTCAAGGTAATGCTAAATTATTCCGTGAATTTGTAGAAGAGCATCCACGTATTGTGAATGATGAGTTAAAATCTAAAGTCTACGAGATGGCATCAAACGCTGTTACTTTAGAAGACAAGTTTATCAAGCTTGCATTCGCAGGTAAAGATCAAGAGGGTATTACAGAGAAAGAAGTGAAGCAGTATATTCGACATATCGCTGATCGTAGATTATTACAGTTAGGCATGAAGCCTAAATTTGGCGTGAAAGAGAATCCTATGCCTTGGCTAGATTGGGTACTGAACGGTGCTTCACATGACAACTTCTTTGAGAAGCGTGTGACCGAGTACTCTGTTAATGGTATGGAAGGTGATTGGGGCTGGGATGACAATGCGTCCGAAGGCGAAGTCTGTGGTTTAGACGGTAATGGTTGTCCAGCTTAACTAAAACAGGATTATATTATGAATAAGTGGCAGAGTGCTTACATGGACACAGCAGAGAGGTTCGCCTCTCTGTCAACTGCTAAACGATTGAAAGTTGGTTCGCTTGTTGTGAAAGACAATCGAATCATCTCAATTGGATATAATGGTATGCCTTCTGGTTGGACTAATGAGTGTGAGTATGAAGTTGAAGATGAACTGCCAACTGGTCAACCAGCAGAAAATGAAGTATATAAACTTAGAACAAAACCGGAAGTCATTCACGCAGAAGCAAATGCGATTTCTAAACTAGCTGGATCAAACGACAGTGGTAAAGATGCAACGATGTATGTTACACATGCTCCTTGTACAGAATGTGCTAAACTGATTTACGGCACAGGTATTACTAACGTTTTTTATAAGCATAAGTATAGGGATGAAAATGGCATTAATTTTCTAGAACAATGTAATATAAAGGTTGAACAATTATGAAGAGACAGGATTTACTTTGCGAATATTGCGACAGTGAATGCACAGTAGAAACTCTCAACATGGAAGATCCAATTATTTTTTGTCCAATATGCGGATCTGAAGTAGAGTACACTGAAGAAGAGTTTGAGAACTGGGACGAGCAAAATGAAGAGGGATGGAATTAAGTGTGGTATTTAAACAACGTAGAATTCACTAGTGATATGATTGGTGACTATGTTGGCTTTGTGTATGTCATCACCGACCTCTTAAATAAGAAGAAGTATGTAGGAAAGAAACTATTTCAATCCAAACGTACATTGCCTCCATTGAAAGGTAAGACAAGAAAACGCAAGGTCATTAAAGAGTCTGATTGGATGACTTATTATGGATCGAGTGAAGAAGTCAAGCTACTGGTTGAAGAGCATGGTAGCAAAGCCTTTCTTAGAGAAATCATACACTTGTGCGACACTCGTGGCACTATGTCTTATCTCGAGGCAAAAGAACAGTTTGATAGAGAAGTCCTTCTATCTGATGATTATTATAACGGCATTATTAACTGCAAGATACACCGAACACATGTATCGAAGCTGAAAGGATAATATACTATGTATGTAATTTATGGATCTTACAATTGTGGATACTGTAGTCACGCTAAATCTTTACTGATGGAAAGAGGGTTAGACTATAAGTATGTTGATCTTACTGAGATCGAAGAGTGTGATCAAGAGAGTCTGATGAAAATTGCAGGCGTTAGATTCAGAACAGTACCGCAAATATTTACTCAAGAAGAAAGCAAGATGGTATATGTTGGTGGGTTTAATGAACTAAGGGAATCGCTCAATGGTTGAAGAGATGTACCTACCACTGCCATCAACAGTAACCATAAAGAAGTCTAGTGTTCATGGATTAGGTCTTTGGTGTATAGAGAAGATAGAAGAAGGACAAGAGTTAGGACTATCTCACTTTTATTGGGGAGATAGACTTATGCGTACACCTTTAGGTGCTTTTTACAATCATAGTACCACTGATGACAATATTGAAAAGCTAAGAAAAGATAGTCGTTACTTTATGGTAGCTAAACGTGCTATTTGGCCCGGTGAAGAAATTTTATGTAACTATACTTTCTATGATCCAACTCAGCAATAGTATCCACTACAGCTAACACTTCTTTGAATAAAGAGGTATATCATCATTCCCGTAAAGATTATGGTGAGTGCAAGACCGTACCAAGTTTCACTTTCTGACCAATCTTGACCTGCTTGTATTTGTTTTCTAGATTTGCCTTTGGGCTCTTCACTCACTATCTGCATTACCTATGTGTTTGATATATTCATCGATACTGTGATCAGAGAAGCTATCTATCTTACCTTGCTTCAATCCCATCCAGAGTCCACGTAATTTATCTTTAACTCTTTGCCATCCAGTAGGATTGCGAACTTGACCATATGCATTGATGTAGTGTTCTATTCCGTGATGTTTATATCCCATAATTCTTAAAGGAACAGTCGTTACGATATCGTTATTGTTTCTCCAACGATGATGTGTGACACTCAATGACTTGCAATATCCACTCCATCCAACTCTAGGAGAGCCATAAGTATACACCGCCGCAGGACTAGTTAGTGTGTCATCTAACTTACATCTAGAGGCCATAACAGTTGCCATTGCGGCACCTAAAGAGTGACCACAGAACCAAAGATTTTTCTTAGCGTTTACCGTTCTTGCGATGTCTTCAATGATCATGGGCCATAGATCATCTACCTCAGTTTTGAATCCCTTGTGAACTCTAGATACTGTTTCTGCCAAAACTGGAAATGCTTTAAGATCGGCTTTGATATCGCCAAATTCAGTTGGCTGAGTGCCTCTGCAAGCGATGACTAGATCGTGTTTGTTTTGGAATCTATATGCTTGTGCTCCGTCTCTATCATAAAATTCTGTTGTGGTAAAGCCTAATGCTCTGGCAGCCTTACTTGCTTCAGATGGATCAAAGTAGGCAATCTGTGACAATTTTGCAAATAGCAGTGAGCGAGATAGTACGTTTTGTAAAGTGATTTGGGTCATAATTATTTCTCCTATATCTATTTATTTATAAAAAAAGACTTGACAAATAACAGATTATAGTGTACTATGTAATAAGTAAATCATAACTCAAGGACTATAATAATGTTAAATGAGAATGAGATATCATCGGTAGTTGAATCACTCAAGCTACCAGAAATAAGCAACTTTAGACTCTTTGTTCTGAACATGTGGGAAGATCATAAAGAAGAGGTATTTACTTGGACTAAAACTCCAGTAAATTATACATCAGAAGAGTACTTCAATAATAACAAGTGGTACCTTAAAACACTATATAAGAAACGATCATCAAAGTAGGAAAAGCTTATGTTATTAGATGCTATACTTACAGTTTTTGGAATAGTTGTTTGTGCTATATTTTGTAGAGGTTTATACTTGGCAGAAGTAGCTCATAGTGCTAGAAGACAGGCATATTATGATGGCACACATGATTATTATGGAAATAAAATTGAAAAAAGTGAAGAAAATGGTTGACAATGCCATATAGTTCGTCTATAGTATAAGAGTAATAAAGAGAAAGAGATAAAACTATGATCAACTATTTAAGCGCCTCAGACAGTCAACTTCAACTTTGGGACGATGCAGGCATCGTTGCCTCAAGTTCAGATGCCCTTATCCTATCCAACCTTATTCACGATAACGGTGGTCTAGCTGATGAGATTTTTGCTTCTTCATCAATGGACTTTGCCTCAGAAGAAGGCTTTGCAACTGATGATGGTGCCAAAGAGTTATTTGAGTCAGCAGTTAGTCTATATAATGACCTTTTAATGATTAATAATGGTTGACATTACTGCCAGTTGTGCTATAATACTTGTATAAACTAAAGAAATGAGAGAATATATTATGATGAATGAGCAAATTGAAAAACTGATCGAAGCAATCAAGACTGACTACCTTAACTGGACAAGTCGTTCTGCTGACTACGAGTTGACTGATATCAACAAAAAGATGATAGCTGAGTTCAACGAAGGTCTTTCTGTCACTGAAGGACAGAAGTATATCAAGATTCTCAGTAGAGGCAGTGTTTGGGGCTTTGTTGTTAAAGTTACTAACGATAAGCTGTTCAAGCAAGGTGATATCTTGAAAGCCGCTGGATACAATGCTCCTGCGAGAAACAAGCCAAGAGGAAACATCCTTGACGGTGGTTATTCAATCCAATGGACTGGTCCTAGATACCTCTAAGAAAAAGTCAGGAACTCTTAAAAAAGTTCTTGACATTGTTTCCGGGATGTCGTATAATAGACATCTAATTGAGAGAGAATGAGTATGTACGAAGCGTTAAAATTTGCCACTGAAATGCACGAAGGGCAGATAAGAAAATATGATGGGGGTGCCTACATTGAGCACCCAATTGCTGTTGCTGATCTTGTAGAAGAGCATATGGACTTTATGGGTTTCGAAGAAGAAGCTGTTCAGACTGCTATACAGATTGCCATACTTCATGATACAGTTGAAGACACCCCGGCTACTATAGAAATGATAGAAGAAAAGTTCGGGACTGAGATTGCTCAAGGTGTCTGGTTTCTTACTAAGTGCCCTGACTATGTGGGTAACAGAGCAGTCAGAAAAAAGATTTGCGAAGCTAGGTTAGCGAATGCTCCAGAAGTTATTAAGATTATTAAGACTTTTGACATGATGCATAACGCAACGACTATTGCTGAAAACGACCCTAAGTTTTGGGAAGTGTTTAAGAAAGAGACGATTGAATTGCTTAAAGCAATGGAGACTCAAAGCATTTGGGTCGAAGCAGGAGGAACTGATATCTATGTATGAAGATGAAACTCTAGAGGCTATGGTCTTAAAAGATATTAAAAGTTGGGCAGGCGCCAGATACCATAAGCAATGCCACCCATCCCTCTTCAACGAATATTGGGTAATGAGACTAGGACTTAAGTAAGCTTTAGTCTCCTTAGCTCAGTTGGATAGAGCAACGGCCTTCTAAGCCGTAGGTCGCAGGTTCGAATCCTGCAGGGGACGCCAAAATAAAAACGAAAGAGAAACTATGAGACAATATATTTACGATAGCTGGAACGTTGTTATGGATCACAACAAGAATCCATTAAGTTCCATTAACAATATTGCAGTACGTCATATGATTATGCAAGTACTGGCATGGATGTGGGTAATAACATTTACTATTGCATCTGGTACGTGGGCATACATTGGCATCAATGCCATTGTGCATTCAGTGTTACTTGGGGCAGTAGTGATTACTGTTGCCACTTTTGAAACAGCAAAACGCAAGCCCGAATTTTTTAATGGTAATGGACGTGGAAGAGGTGGGGAGCATGAATAGACCGAGTTTTTTTAGAAGATCAGTTATTTGGGTTGTTGACAGCTGGAGATATGTAATGGATGTAAGATTCAATCCACTAAAGTATATTCCCGATCCAAGTTTACAGGCATATTTTATGCTAGTATTGTTTGTTATGTGGAGTGCATTCTTTGGCATCATGGCAGTATTTTATATGGGTCTTATTAACTATAGCATAGTGACAAGCATATTTGTGCATATGGCTATACTAATACCTATCGTGATTACTAATGCAATATTTGTAGATGCCGAGAGAGAAGGCAGTAGGTGGGTACAGGAATGGAGAGAAGAGCAGTCTAGATTTCTTCTCTTCACTAGAAGAGCTTCTAACGGAGTTAGAATACTTTGGGACATAGATAAGGAAGCTTGAACACGAATAGAGAAAGCGGAGTATGGATACTTCGTGGATTACTGATGATATGGTTATCCTTCTCAGTTAAGAACACTGACGATTTATATGGTGTAAGATATAGCATGAGAAATCTTGAAGAATGTAGAAAGGTAACAGACAAAGAAAGGAAGTAGAATGTATGCGTTAGTGATCGTTCTAATGTTAAACGGAATGTACTCAGTACAAGCACCTAATATGGTGTTTCCCGATTTAGAAACATGTGAACGTATGAAGGAACTAAATACAAAAGTTCTTAGAGATACTGCACCAAATGATTCAGCTAAATTTTATGCGGTGTGTGTAAAGGTAAATAAAGATATAGAGGTTTAAAGAAAGGTTATAAATGGGAATCGGAGTAAAGAAGAAGAGTCAATCGTCAAAGACAACGAGTCAGTCGATTAGTAATGATGAGCTAGGGTTGATATATAGCGATATACTTGAACGCATGGATGCCATTGAGAAAAAACTTGATAAGTTGCTTGACGAAAAATAAATTTATTTTGTGCTTGACATGAGATGATTTTTATGTAATAATACGTTATAACTTGATGATAGAAGTGAGATGAAATATGAATATAATGACTAGCTACCAACTGAGCGAATTCAACAAAGCATTCTTGAATGCAGTTGAATCAACTGAGAACCATGAAGCAGACAATTCTATTAATTGGAACTTTGTTGATGCAGACGTTACAATGGACATGAGCGAGATGTTCGGAACTGAGCTTGATGATAAAACACTTCAAGTTGAGTTTAATTTAGCCGCCGATGCGTACTTGAATGACTTCGGTCACGAAGCAACGCATTACTACGGCGCTTAAAGAGACCCGTCGGATAGCGTCCGAATAGTATGCTAATGGTAATGCATATGAAGATGAAGCAAGGTCGCAGTTGCAAAAAAATTACCCGATGACAGTAGTCCGTATACTGGGATGCGTTAGCACTGAAGTGTGGAGCCCTAAAGTTCGAGATCAATAACAGATCGCTTTAGTTGGCAAAGAAGCATTAAGAGCACCCAGACCTATTAATAGGCGCTTGTAGTTCAGTGGATAGAATATCGGTCTACGAAACCGGAGGTCAAAGGTTCGAATCCTTTCAAGCGCACCAACTGAGGAGAAAGATGAGAATGAGAGATCAAATTCTAAAAGCCCTAAATCAACATGCTTTAGGCAATATCGAAAAGCATAGGATGAACGTAGAGGTGTACCTCACTAATCCTGCTGGTATCGGGGAGCATCCAAGTGTTCTCGAGGCAATTGAGGTAGAGCTAAATGCTATCTCTGTTTACCGTGATCAACTCGATATCATATCTGAGTTTTTTGATTCAAAAGAACCACGCATTTGATATAAATAAACGTATAAGGTAAGACATAGAAATAATGATTTATTTAAATATGTACAGCCCAATTACGGGTACATCAAATTGCCTTATACCGGACCCTCTAAGGCTAATGCTGTAGCTTTAGGGGGTTTTTTTTGTCCAAAGGAGAATATAATGAATGAGGTTTCAGATGCTCTTTCAGAGTTGAAAGAAAGTGACACAGAAGTTGTGGTTAACAATGAACCATATATTGAACGTGCCTCAAAGTCAGATAGAATTACTAGGTCATATTTTGCACGTGTAGCAAGAAGAGGTGTAAAGAGGATTAGACGGCTTAGAAAGAAAAAAGATCCAAGACGTGGATATAACAGCCTTAAGAATTGGAGAGATCGTAATGGAAATTAATCATGCACCAGTGTTTGACATAGAGAAGACAATCGCTATCTACGAAGATAAAGATGGTGTACCAATAAAATATGTATGCACGACGGATCTATTAGCAAGTGACTTACCAGTAGACGTTTTTTATCGTGAAACTCCACACCCAGAGTTCGGCAATCATTACTTCGGGCTATACAAGAATCCTCATGCCAATGATGCACAGGTCATGATCACAAACGCTGATGCAATAGAGACCTCTGACAGATACACTTTCAGCATGGTGCAAGACAAAGATGGCAAGTATTGGTACTCTAGATGTCACCACGAATGCTTGTTTTTGGATGGTAACATGATTGATGGTGGTAGAGTGTATACCAGATCCACTGGTAAAGTTACACAGTTCAGAGTTATGAATGGTGAGCTAAACATCCATGAAGAAGATTACCCAGATTTTGTAGATAATATGGATTTTTCTTAAAAAACACTTGACATTCATGTCCAACCTGTTATAATAGTATCTGATTTGAACAATTGAGAGTGGTTATATTATGAAGACTTGGGAAGAAATGACTAAAGCAGAGCGTCAAAAGATGCTAGATGATTGTTTTATCTCTGGTAAAACTCCAAAAATCGTGAGGGTTAAATAATGATTAGAATTTTTATTGGTTTCTTTATGGTTCTTGGTTCAGTTGGTACGCAAGACCTTGCTATGGAAATGGGAGTCGCAGGACCACCATTATACGAGACGATGCTCTATTGTCTTATAGGTATCGTGATTGCTGGTTCAGCAGTACCGAAGTTGATTCGTCAAGGTGACTTAGGCTAATGGAGTTCTTTATTGTCGGTAGGCATAAGAACACTAAAGTAGTCGATCAATATGTTTCAAATATGTTAGTGAATCTGAAGCTCCACAGACTTAAAAGTAGGTCTGTGGTTATTCAGTTTCAAACTACTCTAGAGGGAGAATGCATGGGAATGTGCTTCGGTGATAAAAATGTCGCTGAAGTGTTCATAGCAAGACAGTCGAATGGTGATACATTATCGTTCCTTGAGCAGATGCATACTCTAGCCCATGAGCTGGTTCACGTGAAACAGTACATTCGTGGAGAACTATCCTACACTAGTAGCGGTGAGTTTCAATGGAAAAAGCGAAGTGCTGGTGGATATAAATATGAGAACCAGCCATGGGAGAAAGAAGCGATTGGGATTGCTGATAAACTTTTTTTAGAATGTTTTCCCTTTCATATGGATTTAACAAATTAGTTTTGGGCTATTTCATCGTAAGATGAGACAAATTCGCCAACCTTACTGTCACCGAAGTAAGGGAAAAGTTGAAACAGTTTTTTCAGAGCGTGTTCAACAGCCCATACCCATTAGGAGAAATATATGGCAAAAACGTTAGGAGGGTGGAGACCAGAGCCAGTAAGCAAAAAGACTTCACAAGGTAATAAGAACGTAAAGATGTCTTCGATGAATAAATCAAAGAAGGCTAGTTTTAAAAAATATAGAGGGCAGGGATAACTTGTCTTCGAGGTAAATTATGAAAATTGAATTTAATATTAACATCGACACGATTGAGGATAAAGATATTGGCTTAGAGATTGTTGATCTCTTGGCACTCATAAAGGTCAGACTTGAACAACTTAATGAAGAAGAGGAAGATTAATGACTGCGTATAAGAAGAATGACGTTATTAGTGTAATTACCGTGGCTGGTGAATACATTGGTAAGTTTAAAGATGCAACTGCTGAGGGTGTGACTATTGATGACCCCAAGATGCTAGTGACAGGTAAAGAGGGTGTTGGATTTGGTCACGGTATCTGTGTGACTGGTGAAGACAATCCTAAAGACATGACGTTCTACGTAGGTAGTATTGTGTTTATTACTAAGACTAGCGAAGTAGTGCGTAAAGCATACCATTCTGCTAACAGCGGACTTATAGTATAATGAGTAAGTCGTATATATGTAAAGTTGTAGAAGATCCAGATTATCCTGGTGAACTAGCACTAGACATACCAGATGACCTGATCGAATTAGCTGGTTGGGCAATCGGGGACGAGTTACAGTGGATTAATAATGAAAACGGCAGTTGGTCCATAATCAAAAGTACTTAGTGTTAAAAGGAATAAAGAGATGCCGCCTCACGAATACCCAGACTCTTGGGTGGTTATTAAAATAGCCGATGGGTCTAAGTATCACCATAGGGTGATTGCTGGTTGGAATGATAATTCAGTAGAAAGTGAAGTGTGGAAAGTAAATAGTGGTGTTAAGAGTGTTGAAGAAACTGATACACATTACGTGTTTAGAGGAGTCAGTTCCAGTTCGTATCATTGCCCAAAGGATAGTTACGGTTTAACTGCCGAAAATTCTGGTGTATATATTCAACTGAAAGACCTGCATGGGGATAAGATCGAACTACTTGATGAGGATCAAGACTGGCTCAGTATAAATTGGATAGTAAAATGAAAGTAAAAATATCAAACTACGTAAGCAGAAAAATATGTAATCTGCATAATAAATATATGAACGATAAATATGGTTTTATCGATAGACCAGATTCGTTTCAAGACGATCCTATCGATTACTATGTCGAGATATTGGATGATGCAATACAATGGTTTTATGACCATACTATTAATCTTTATCTAGATAGAAAGAAAAGATATGAGAAAGTCGTTATACATAAGTATGATACTTGGAGTATGGATGCCACTTTAGCTTTGATAATACTTCCTATGCTAAAGCAACTTCAAGAGCAAAAGCAAAGTTCACCTATAGTGGATGAAGAAGATGTACCCGCTGAGATAACAGATGTCCATGAAAGATGGGATTATGTAATACAAGAAATGATCTTCGCTTTTGACATGAAAAATAATGACGATTATCCTTATAATGTCGATGATGCCAAAGAACAAGAGCGCATATGTGAAAGAGTGTTAAATGGTTTCAAGCTTTTTGGAAAGTACTACGAGGGGTTGTGGTCATAATGGAAAATTACGAAGAAGACAGAGATGCGAGAAAAGAAGAATACGAAGCGGCTAATGATGCTTGGTGGGAATCACTTTCGTATGAGGAAAAGGAACACGCCATGTACGCTATATCTAAGCGTATATTTCAAGGATCAGTTTTAGACCAGGGAAGTTATCGACACACAATGTATGATATTATGGGTCTTGAAGGTACTTCTTATGAGAAAGGGATGGACTGCGGTTTATTCGCTATTCACAATTCAGTAATACCGGATTAAAGGTACATGTCAATAGTGAATAGATTGTGGACGATATGGAAACATGCTCTTGGATCTTTTGACGAAGAAGACGGATATGATGCTCAGAATGAGAACAGAATATCAGTGATTCGAACGTTTATAGTACTGTCTAATCTATTGTGCGTTTATATCATAATGATAAACATAATAATTGGATGGATAAAATGAGTAAATGGTGGAGACTTTGGGCTAAGGCCATAGGAGAAAAAGAAGGAACAACCGATGCAGAAGCAGATAGAATTGCAATGATACGAACAATTATAGTTGGTGTCAATTTTATCACGTGCTTCTTTATCATAGCAGGAAATATACACAATTGGTAAACACGATAGACATACAAGATAAAGCTGTTGAGATGCTTAGATCAAGATTGGCAGAAAATCCAGATAAGATAGGTATACGTGTATCTGTTGTAAATGCTGGCTGTGGAGGGTATGCATACAAACTAGAATATGCCATAGATTCAGAAGAGGCAGACACTTTGGTCGAACAAGACGGAGTAACATTGATAGTCGATCCTAAAAGTTTGTTGCACTTGATAGGCACTAGATTAGAATACGAAAAGGTAGGACTTAACGAGGGATATAAATTTGTTAACCCAAATGTTAGTGGAGAATGTGGATGCGGAGAAAGCTTTTATGTTTGATGAAGCGCATAAAAGTGCTGACAAACTTATGAAATAGGCGCAGAAAAATGAAGAAAACTGAGTTAACTGCACTGATCAAGACTTTAAAGAAAGGTGTCACTACAATAGTATTTACTAAGATAGATACAGGTAAAGAAAGAAGAATGGTTTGTACACTAAATACTAACATGAGTAAGCATGTACAGATTTTAGATATCAATGATACAAGCGATTCGATAGTTGTTTGGTGCTTAGATAAAGATGCGATACGTGATGTACGAGTAAATACCATAACAGATTGGTATTCAGGTGAGGACAATAATGGCAACAAAAAATGATGTGACAGGAGATACTATTCAGACCAGAGCTTTATCAAAACAAGGTAGAGACAACTGGGACAATATATTTGGCAATGCTAATGATATGGCAAACAATATATTCCGCAAGAAAAAGGAACAAGATGATAGAGTTGACGGCAAGCAGATTGGCGATGATGCAGTTACAGAGAATTAAAGAAACTGCCGTGCCTGCAGTTTATCCTATTATTGTTGATCGTAGAAACATGATAGTTGCTAAACAACATAGGGTTGTAGAGGCAACTAGTCGAAGTGGTGACTGCTTATATGATAAGCACGGCCGTATGCTCTATGAAGTTGAAAATACAATAGACATAGAAACATAGGAGGATAATATGAAATTAGCAGGAATATTTGCAATAATTACAGTCATGACTATCGGTGCATTTTACTGGTACTACAATGACACTCAAGAACGTTTACGCATTTTAAATGCCAACAACGCAAAGCTGGAAACAGCTATTCAAATTAGCGAAGAAGCCGTAACATCTTTACAACAATCATATGCTCAGGCAAACGAACAGTTGACTAAAGTTAACTCAGAGTTTTCAGCTATCAGACAACAAAACAGAGTTCTATCAGACAAACTAGGTAGACATGATTTAGGTAATCTAGCAGAGAATAAACCTGGTTTAGTAGAAAGAGTTATCAATGGAGCATCTCTGAAAGCAGGTAGATGTTTTGAGTTGCTTTCTGGTGCACCATTAACAGATAAAGAGAAGGAGGCAGAAAATGGCAAGAAGTTCAATAGTGAATGTCCTTGGTTGTTTGACAATTATAACAGTAATTAGTGGTTGCAGTAGTATGCCCCAGCCGATCACAGTATCGGCAAAGCCTATTGAAAAGCCAAAGCTAGTTCTACCAGTCTCAGATCAACTATTTCAGAGGAAGATTGATTGGGTTATTATTACGCCTGAAAACGTAGAAGAGCAGTTCAATAAGGTAAAGGAATCTGGTAGATCAATTGCAATTTTTGGTGTGACTGATGAAGGCTATCAAAACTTGGGACTCAACCTATCAGACTTAAGAGCATACATTCAACAACAGCAAGCCATTGTTGCGGCTTATGAAGGATACTATCAAGAATCTGAAGATGCTATAGAAGAAGCAAACAGTGATATGGAAGAAGCTAAGACAAAGGCCGAAGAAGCTCAAGAAGCTGAAGAAAATGTTCCATTGTGGAAAAAACTTTTTAAATAAGACTTGACAAACGTGATTTGATAGTGTATTATACACTAATACTTAAAGATGATTAAGGAGCACTATATGGGATCTAGCGAATGATAGTTATATACGGATCAGCTAATTGCGTCTGGTGTTTAAAATCTGCACAGTTGTGTCAAGTAGCGCAACTAGAACATCAATACAAACTTGTAGAAGAAGATGTTCAAGATTTTATGACGAGATTTCCCGGTGAGAATGCTGTGCCACAAATATTGTGGGATGGTGAACACATCGGTGGATACGAGCAACTTGCTCAAAAGGTGAATGAAGTTTTAACAAATGAAAATGGAGAATATGATGACTAAAGATGAAGTAAAAGATATGCTTAAAGCTGGATCAGTAAGAATCGAGTTTATTAAAGCAAATGGCGCTAGAAGAACAATGAACGCTACACTAAGCGAATCTATGATTCCAGTGACCCCGACAATTGAGGGCAGTGCTGGTGGCACAAAGAAGTCTACTGATATGGCTTTACCCGTATGGGATACGGATGCTGTAGGATGGAGATCATTCAGGTGGGATAGTTTACGTGACGTAGCTGGACAAATGTTGCCAGATGGAGTCAAGTAGCTCTAATAAAGCAATTGTGACAAGTGTCGAACAAATCTTAACTCTTATCAGGAGAGATTTGAAAGAGTCTTTACTCGATAAATTTGAGTTTGTCACTTCTCCCATTAAGGTAGCTGACGGTGTGAAAACAATATTCATGCCGTCAGTTCCTGCTGACCATCAATCAGTCGAATGTTTGACTGATGGTAGATGGAAAGATTATACCGCTATTGTGTTTTCTTCACATTGGCAACAACAGATGTACAATCTGTTTTTAGAAATACCTTTTGGTGCAGGAATAGTATTGCGAAATGCAATCGAACCAACACCTAAAAAAGCCTCTAGAAATAAACCTGAGAATTTTATCAACGTGCTATACGTCGGTGAAATGAACAGAGGACTAGACTTGGCATATGGTGCTTTTATCAAACTCACTAAAAAGAATTTTGAAAATGCACGACTTATAGTGGCCACTGGATTAACAAATCCAGAAGAAGATACCACTCAACTTCAATCAATTTCAAATGCAGTGAGGGATGACTCTTTAGTCACTGTGCATAGAAATGCTACTGAAGAAGATATACAGAGTTATATGGAAGAGGCTCACATATTTGTGTATCCAACAGAATATCCAGAAATGTCGTACACTCCCATAATAAGAGCAGTTTCATCTGGTTGTATGTGTATACATTCTTCAGCTGGTTCTAATGCAGAGATATCTCTGGGAATGACATCAATGTATGGAGTGATCGAAGATAGACCTATTCACGGAGTTAAATTCCTACATGAGTTAGAAAATGCTCTACATATATATTCAAATCCTATGAGGAGAAATAGGCTAGCAGACCACCTTCAGGCATGTAAACAAACAGTGGATGCTATATACTCTTGGCAAAGAAGAAAGGAACAATGGGAAGATTTATTAAAAAACCTCTTGACAAGCACCTGATAGTGTGTTAGGATGTAAACATAAATCGAAATGGAGTTAGTTAATGGCTAAATCAGCAAAGAAAATGGTGCGATCAGCACCCCGCAGAAGCAATGCCGCTAAGTTAGTAGAAGAGGGTCACATCGGTAGAGAGACTACCGACTGGTCAGAAGTTCCTGCTGACAAGTATCAAGCTAAAATTATGGAGACTATGCGCCACTATGGGTACTTCTATGATAAGAAGAGCTACGTAGCTTGGACTATAGCTTGGATAAAAGAGAATCGTCCAGAAGACCTTAAGAACTATAAAGCCGCTGAAGATTGGAGAACTAGTTCTACTCTAGCATCACTCTGTAAGATGGAGAATGATGGGTGTGTGTTGACTGTAGACAGTAAAAAGTTTCAGAAAGAACATATAGACGAGGTCATTAAGATCGGCAAGAGTATGAAACCTGTTATCGATCCAGATGCTCCTCCTCCACCTAAAAGAAAAAGTCCTGCCGAACTATTAGGTGAAAAGACTAATGAGTTTATCGGTGAGATCGAAGGCTTTGTAGATGAGTATACTCAAGGCACTTTAGATAAAGACTGGTCAATCTATAATGAGATGATGAAGCTAGGTTCTGCCGCCCAGACTGCCCATGATACTATCAGGTATTATAAGGGATGTCAGGAAGAGTTACGTGAACTCATCGAAGATAAGACTGAGGATCTAGTTGAGGGTTATAACCACATGACCCCTAAACAGCAAAAAGATTTCTACAAGTTTATTAGTGGAATAATCACTGACTGTGAAAAGTTTCTAGTCACAAAGAAAGCGACCCGTAAGCCTCGCACTAAGAAGGCTACTCCTGCTCACAAGCAAGTTGCAAGGGTTCTATACTTGCCAACTTCTTCAGAGTACAAAATCGCTAGTGTTAGTCCTGAGAAGATGGTTGGAGCTGATTCTCTATACCTGTTCAATACTAAGACTAGGGTCATGAAGTATCTTGTGTCTGATCGAAGAGATGGTATGCAAGTTAAGGGTAGCACTGTCACTGGATTCTGCCGAGAGAACTCATTCAAGAAGATGCTGAGAAAGCCAGAGGAATATATAGCACTCTTAGGTAAAGCAACTAAAGCTAAGTCTCTCAAAGAGCTTAGAGCATTAAAGACTAAAGAAAATACGACAGACGGTCGTATTAACAGAGACACTATTATACTTAAGGTATTAACATGAGCAACGTTATTGATTTAACCGAAAGACTAAAAGAACGAATAGAGGACATGAAAGAGGCAGATGAAATCCTAGTTGACTACGATAAGAAAGTGGCAATGAGGTTTTCTATTGATGTTGCTCGTGACGTTGTTACTGCTATGCATGATATGGGATATGATGTAGCTAATCACCCTAAGTCTGTATTAGATATTATGTCCCTTATTGAGACAGTGAGAGCATTGATGTTTAGAAGTATGGGAGAGGAATACCACTACCAACATATATCTGAGAAAGTATTTCAAGATGAGGAAATGGACTACAGCGAAGCTTTAGAGGAATTTCTAGATGAGATGTATGCCGCAGAGGATGAAGAAAGTACTTGACAGCCTTTGGGTTTTGTGTTATGATGTAATATCAATAATACAAACAAGGAGAATATTATGATATTGGTCGATATGAACCAAGTTATGATTTCCAATATGATGATGCAGATTGGGAATCACCAAAATGCTCAGGTAGATGAGAACATGTTAAGACACATGATTCTTAATACACTGAGATTCAATAGACAAAAGTTCCATCGTGAATTCGGTGAGTTACTTATAACATGTGACGATAAGAACTACTGGAGACGGACTATATATCCGTACTACAAAGCGGGTCGAAGAAAAGCACGAGAATCATCAGAGATAGATTGGAATGCAGTATTCACTTCGCTCAATCGTATACGTGATGAACTCAAAGAGTTCTTTCCATACAAAGTTATCCAAATTGAAACGTGTGAAGCAGATGATATCATCGGTACTATCGTACACAAAGAAGGAACTGCACTAAACACAGGCGAGCCTATTCTCATTCTCTCTGGAGATAAAGACTATGTTCAGTTACATACATATGCAAATGTTAAGCAATATGATCCTACCCGTAAGCGTTGGATCTCTAATGCTAATCCCGATACGTTCTTACATGAACATATCATTAAGGGAGATGCTGGTGATGGTGTACCAAACATCTTATCAGCAGACAATGCACTTGTTATGGGTATCCGTCAAAGACCAGTCACGAAGAAAAGACTGCTCGATTGGGCTGATATAAATAATATGGATAATGAAGTAAAACGCAACTATCTACGAAACAAGGCTATGATAGACTTAACTCAGGTCCCAGACCCAATTAAGAATCAGATCCTTTCAGAGTATGAGGCAGAAAATCCAAAAGATAGAAGCCAGTTGATAAACTACTTCATTAAGAATAAATTAAGAAATCTAATGGAAAGCATATCGGAGTTTTAACTATGACTACAGAATCACTAGCAGAAATTACTGCTAAATGTTGTGAAATGAAGGAGCCGTCTGAACAGATAGCATACTTGCAAAAGAACAACTCAAAAGAACTGAGGAATATCCTCATACTAATGTACGACAAGAAATGGAGTTTTAATATTCCATCGTCACCACCACCATACACGCCTTCTGAGCATTTAGAATCGCATGGAATGTTGTATCGTGAGGCACGTAAATTGTCGTATTTTGTTACAGAGATGAAAGAAGGAGAGAATCTAGATCAAACTAAAAGGGAATCTCTATTCATCCAAATGCTTGAGACAGTTGATAAGGAAGATGCTTTATTGCTACTGAGAATGTTGCGTAAAGAACCTTTTGCTGAATTACTTTCAGAGACTATCAACGAAGCATTTCCAGGAGAAGGTGATGGCATCATCTCTAATCCTATGCCCGCTACTCCTCTAAAGAAGAAGCGTGGGCGACCAGCTAAAGTAAAAGAAGAATCATGGGAAACGACAGTTCCCGCACAATCCGCAATCTAAGAAAAGAGTGATGTTTCGATGGGCAAAAGTAAGAAGTTTCGTGAGTGGGTCGAGGACGATGCTGAACAGAATGATGGAAGCAGGTTCAAAAAGAAAGACGCTAAACGATACGATAAGAGTAAAGCTTCTATTAAAGAAGCAAGACGTGCCAAGAAAAGAGCTAAAGATACCTTTTTTAATTAATTAGGGGTTGACTTTATTATGAATAGATGTTACAATGTAATATCAAATTGAAAGGAATATTATGATAAGAAAAAATGAAAAGGTAATGCTGGTCGACTGTGACGGAGTTCTGGTCGACTGGCTTTATAGCTTCAATAACTGGATGGAACAGCATGGACACTATGCTATTTCAGGTGTTACTGAGTACGAACTAGGCGCAGTCTACGGTTTACCAAAGACTGAGATGAAGAAACTGATTACACACTTCAACGAAAGTGCGGCAATCTGTTGCATTCCTCCTTTGAGAGATGCCCTTAAGTATGTGCGTAAAATGCACGAAGAACTAGGATACGTGTTTCACTGTATTACTAGTCTGAGTCTAGATCAACATGCAGGTATCTTGCGTAAGCAAAACATCGAAAATCTATTCGGTAAAACGGCATTCGAGAAGATCGTTTGCCTTGATACTGGAGCTGATAAAGATGAGGCACTTCTACCATACAAAGATACTGGATGTATCTGGGTAGAAGATAAACCTCAAAACGCTGAATTAGGCGTTGACATGGGACTCGATGCTATATTGATGTCTCATGATCACAATGAGTACTACACTCATGACGAAGTTACTGTCGTAAATAACTGGAAAGAAATTTACGAAATGGTGTCTTAAGAGCGTTGTGTAGATATAAATATCCTTGATGGGTACAAGGGCGATCCTCAGTGATCGCCTTTCTTTTATTAATTGGAGAATAGATAATGCCGATATACACTTTCGAGAACATCGAAACTGGTGAGCAATTTGACGAAATTATGAAGATGGATGAACGTGAAACCTACCTGTCTTCCAACCCCCAATTGAAGCAGATTATCACCAAAGCACCGTCTTTGGGTGATCCGCATCGCTTGGGAATCGTCAAGACACCAGACAGTTTTAACTCACTGTTGAAAAACATTCATAAGAACAGTCCGGGGTCTAAAATAGAAACCAGATAAGGATGCAAACACATGCCTGCACAACAACAAGAACGTTTAACTAAAAGGCAACGGAGAGTACTTAGACAGCAAGGAATATTAGATACAGACAACAAACTGACTTCAAACTTTACAGTCAGTAAAGATATCGGACCTATGACAGATAATCAATCAGTCGCATTCGAATCTTGGGACAAAGGAGAAAATTTGATGCTTCACGGCATCGCAGGAACAGGAAAAACGTTTCTTGGATTACTCTTCTCTCTCAAAGAAGTTATGGCAAAAAACTCAAAGTATAAAAAGGTATATATTGTCCGGTCGATTGTGCCGACTAGAGATATAGGCTTTTTGCCAGGATCACAGAAGGACAAGATGAAAGTCTATGAAGCTCCTTACTATGATATCGCATCTAAGCTGTTTAATCGAGGAGATGCATACGAGATACTTAAGCAACGTAATCAAGTAGAATTTATCTCAACATCTTTTCTTAGAGGATCAACATTTGATGATTGTATTCTTGTAGTAGATGAAGTGCAAAATATGAGCGACCAAGAACTACACACAGTCATGACACGAGTTGGCGAAAATTGCAGAATCATTTTCTGTGGTGACGTTAAGCAAGATGATCTGACAAGTGAACGCAAAAAAGAAATTTCTGGATTGAGAATATTCATGAAGATTATTGAGCGAATGAGAGAGTTTAAATTCGTTGAGTTTCAACCCGCTGACATTGTACGTAGTGCATTAGTCAAAGCATACATTTTAGAACGAGATAGACAAGGACTATAAATAGTAACATGAATGATTATAAGAAAAAGCTTAAAGAAATGACTGAACTCAATGCCGATGGTAATGAGAATCGTGGACGTGAGGGCGAAGAACTCTTAGTTGAGATCAAGCCCGAATGTGCTGGAGAACTCGGTCAAATGGGATGGGACTTTGGGGAAGATCAAGACTTTCCAAATACTCAAGAACGTAAATTAAACAGAAAGCATATGTTGAGGGGATGATATGGCTGTAGCAACGATAAGAGTTTTCGAATTGGCAAATGGTGATAGAGTCGCCAAACAAATGACTCCAGAAGAAGCGGCCGCATTTCTGGCATCCAATTCGGGCTCAAAGCTGATACGATAATAATTGTACATAGGTAAAAGCGATGAGTGAAAAGTACTACACGATAGGAACGCATACTTCCAAACAATGGTCTGAACTTCACTCAGAACTTATTGCAGACGGAAACGTATATAAAAGTGTGCCTTCTAGACAGGTCACGATAGTCGATGATAAGTTGCACAGTCCCACAAGAGGAGAATATTTGCTTACTGAAGAGGAGGCAATTGCTCTAAAGAACGATGAGAGGGTAAAAGTTATAAACCTCTCTATGGACAAGCATAAAGATGTTTATGATTATGATCCAGATGATCTTAAATGTGTTACTAACAATACATTAACAGATAGGTGGTCTAACTCTTATAAAAACTGGCAAAAATGGTGGCAATCGCACGGCAGTTCAGATAACTTTAATCTTGCAACCACGAATTCTGAGCCTACTATAAACCGTACAACTGCATTATATCGTATGCAAACGGTACGCAATCCTTGGAAAACAACCAGCACAGATACCCGAAATCCAATCAGTGCCAAAGTACAACAAGTTGGCGCAGGAGAAAATGTTGATATTATATGTGCCGATAACGGTTGTTGGATAGCACATCCAGAATTTATTAATAGCGGTGTTAGTAATGCAGTGAATCCAAGCGACTATGTTGGAGGCAACGTATTACCTGGTAATGGATACTGTGATGTACTTGATCTCGTATTAGACGCTCCTTATTATATTGACCCAGCTTGGTTTAATGCCAATGCTTCTTCTAGGTTAATGACACGGTGGGACGGGACTACTGTTCCCATAGAAAGTGTTGCAAGAACCTGGTGGCAAAATTCTAGCCAAAGAAGTAATGCATTCGCAGTCTTCGGAAATATACCTGTACCGAATTACTACACTAGAGATAAAGTACACGGATCAAATACTAAAACTCCTCGTGTTTTTGATAATTCAGTAACACCTGGCATACCCGTTAAAAATCGGGTCGGAGATCATGGTACTGAGTGTGCTAGTTTAATATATGGACGTACTCATGGTTGGGCATACAATGCAAACAAATGGCATTTAAATTTATATGGATATTCTGGATTGGGTCTTAATGATATTGGTTTCGATATACAAAAGATATTTCACCAGTACAAGCCAGTAAACTCTTTATACAACACAAAAGATCCGACTATGAGTTCTAATAGTTGGGGTCTTCGGGCTTCTAAATCTGGCACTCATTATCATTTCAGAAATTCTGGTGCTGTTGCGTATGGCGGAGCCAGTGCTGAGCCAGAATTCATTGATTGGTTAGGTAAAAAAGGTGATTCTGGTCGATGGAAAAGTGAGATATATGATAACTCTATGACAGTTGCAGGCGATGAACTCGCTGAGGCTGGAGTTATTATTATTACTGCCGCTGGCAACTCTAATCAACAACAAGTAAATCCAAATCATCCTAATTACGATAATAGAATCAGCAATAACAGTACCAATACTTTCTATCAAGATCAGTTTACAGAATTGGCAGGGTTTTCATCAACAGGATCAACCAATCGAAGAGGATTTCCTCAACATATAGGTAAGACAGTGAGCGAAACTTCTCAAGGAAATACTACAGTCAAATTTCCTGCAATCAATATTGGAGTCCTTGATGATTCTTTCACATCAATTAGCACTGGTAAAGAGAGAAAGGCTAGCTACAGTGATTGTGGCAGTGCCATTGATATGTATGCTCCAGGAGATGGTACGTTGGCAGCCGCTAGGCCTAAATACTCGGAAAAATGGTTAAATAATAGCGACGGCGATAATGATCCTACTACAGGTGGCTTGCCTCAAGACGGTGTTTATACGTATGAGCGTCAAGATGAAGAGAGAGTAGATAATACATATACTGGATTAGCCGCTGTGGAAACATATACTTACAAAGCCGAAGTAGATTGTGGTTCTATTTCTGGTACTAGTACCTGGACTGTCGATTCATCAACTGGCAATAATCCAATCTACACTGTTACTGTAAACAACTTGTTTACCTCAATTCCATCTGGCGCTTTTGTAGGTCAGAGAGTTAGATTAAAAAATCATACTGGCTGGAGTAACGGTGCAGGCAAAACAGTTGGAATAATAACTAGCATTTCAACTGTTGGATCAACTTCAACGGTCCAGATCAGATTTGACGGTGCGGGTGGCGGTACCGATAATAATAACCAAATTAACTTGAGTGCTGGTAGTGGTGGTCTAGTAAGAACAATAGCAACATTAGGAATTGATGATAATGCTATGAACGGACTGACTTCATTTAATGAAACTTTTACTACTGCTACTGATGTAAGATTTGGAGGTACGAGCGCCGCATGTCCGATTGCTTGTGGATTCTTGGCGCTTGTGATGCAGTACAACAGAGGTTGGGACTACGAAGACTTACGTAGTTGGATTCAAAATAATCTACAGACGCAATCAGCCTCAGATTTTTATGAGGGTACAGAAGTAACGACCGCCACAGGTAGTTGGTCATCAGACTATGACGCACTACAAGGCAGTCAAAGAAGAGTTCTCTATCAGGCAACCATTCCCGTTAGCACTGCTTTTCCATCAAGTGGGCCTGCAGACACGACTGGACCAGTGATTACGATCTTGGGAAATAACCCTGCTACTGTAGAACTTGGTGCTACCTATACAGATGCTGGAGCAACTGCTACAGATGCAGTTGACGGAACACGAACAGTCACTTCTGCTGGAACAGTAAATACCTCGGCTCTCGGATCATATACAATTACCTACACCGCTTCAGACACCTCAAGCAATACAACCACTGCAACAAGAACGGTCAATGTTGTTGACACCACTGCGCCAATAATAAATTCTACTAATATAGTAAGTTCAGTGAACGAAGGTATCACAGCACTAGGTACTGTCACCGCTAACGAAACTGTAACTTGGTCTATCAGTGGCACTGGTGTATCGATCAGCACATCAGGAGTTGTTACATTAAATTCAGCCGCAGACTTTGAGACTGCAACATCTCATAGTTTTGTGATTACGGCAACAGACGGCGAGTCAAACTCATCTAGTACAGGAACACTTACAGTATCAGTAGTTGACAGTGATGATGATGGATCTGGCGATGATTACGACGGACCACTTGTCATAAACGTTCTCTTGGGAGCGACAGTGAACACTGCAACAGAAGAAGCCGGTGATGCTTTCTTTGCAGGAAACACTAACACGGGTGGAGTAATCACTCGATTGCCTCCTGTGTATGCGGATGATAATTACTCAGTATCTCTTGCTTTTCAAGCATTAGGAGCTCAAAACGAGACTTGGTCTATTAATAGTGTCACGTCAACAGCCAATTCAAAATTCACTTACAACATTTCGTCACCTGCGGCAACTATAACTCAACAAACTAATCCATATACGACTCAATGGTCGTGTCTAATGGATGATTATAGTAATCAGATTTTTCCTTCTGAAACTACTGCCAACGCCGCAGAAAATCCATCATTACTTGAACTAATATCTTTAACGGTACCTGATCCAATTGTGAATGAAGAGACTCACACTTTTAGTGTATCCGTATCTGAAGCAGGTGGAACCAATCAAGTTAGATCAGTCAGTATTGACCAAGCAAAGCACTTTGACGCAAAAAGTTTTATAAGTAAAGTACAATCGATTACATAGGAGAATTACTATGCCAATGGCAGCCAGACATTTAGATTCAATTTTAACAGGGCATCCATGTAGTGCAACGTCTACTATTGTGGCTACTTTGGCAACAGGCAAGGTAATTATTCAAGGTCAGCCAGCGGCAGTCACTGGTGATGCAATTGCGCCTCATACTATTCTGGCAGGCACAGCCTGTGTTGCTCATGCCGCAATAACTGCCACAGGATCTACTAAAGTTCGTTTTGGTCCAGCACTTCTACCAGCAAATCGAGTTGGAGATCCTGCTGATATGGGTGTGATCATAAGTGGGTCAAATAAAGTCATAATTGGCGGATAAAAAGGTTGACAATCACCTAAAAGTGTAGTATAATGTACTTTCAATTGAGAGGAATACTATGTTTAATCACGTCAATCACGGCCATGTTGCTCAAGAGATGTCAGCAGACACCTCTGATAAAGGTCGGTTTTATACTACACCATCAGGTGCAGTAGTACCTTCAGTAACCACAGTTTTAAGTGTTCAAGATAAGTCTGGATTAGACGCTTGGCGAAAACGTGTAGGTGAAGCTGAAGCAAATCGAGTAATGAATCAGGCTGCCACACGTGGTACTGCTGTTCACCAACTCGCAGAAGATTACGTCAACAATGACGATAATTGGAGTAAGGGTGCAATGCCCGCAAATCTATTCACATTCAATACAATCAAGAAAGTCCTAGATGAACATCTAGATAACGTCTGGTGTCAGGAAGTTCCACTCTACAGTGAGAAGCTTTCAGTAGCTGGTCGAGTTGACTGTATTGCAGAGTGGGACGGTGTTCTATCGATCATTGACTACAAAACGTCAAGACGTCCTAAAAGAATCGAGTACGTTGAGAGTTACTTCATTCAAGAGTCGGTATATGCCGCTTGCTGGTTTGAAATGACTGGTGTTCCAATCAAACAGATTGTTACAGTTATTGCTGTTGATGATAATGATCCTCAGGTATTCATTGAGAAGCCTTTGAATCATCTCCACAAATTCGTAGCTCTACGAAAAAAATACAAAAAATTAAAAGGAATTTAAAAATAAAGGTTGACATTGCTGTCCAACCTGCTATAATATGTGTATAAACTAAAGAAAGTGAGTCAATATGACAAATTTAAATAATCTAACTAATATCGAAGTCGAGGGAATCGACATGCAGGACTATCCAAAGTTCTGTGACGCATTCATTGCGTATGCTGAAACCGCTGATGGAGTTGCTCTTACTGAGCAAGAACTAGATATCGTTAATGATGATCAACAATATTACGATGTCCTCTATCAAGCTATCGAAGATTACATACATTGAGGAATACATTATGTGGGTAGCAAAACCAAACCTTAACAATAATAATGGGATCAAAGAGTTCCCAACAGCCAAAGAAGCTGTAGCATATCTTGAGGAATATACAGGCATCGAAATGGCTTATGATAGAAATCGTAAGACCAAAGAGATTACCTATGACTGGGAAATAATTGAAAAATTATGGAAAAAAGGGGTTGACACTTCCACAGAACCTGCTATACTATAGTCTGTAATAAAGAAAAACCGGAGTAAGACTATGACAAAAGACAAGGAGAAAATCAGAGAATTGTGGCAAGAGTATCAAGCTATAATGGCTAATGCTTGGCCAGGTGATGAAAATGAGGTGCTAGAGAAAATCGAAGCACTTGGTGGATTAAACGATGAGGATATGCAATGAAATTAGTTATTCAAACGCAGTATACGGAGAACTATGGTGCCCACGACTGGAATGGTGAGGGTGAATGTCCTCAGTATTGGAAGTTCAAAGGCGGTTCAACCTACGTCATTGAGAATGTAGATGTCGATGAGGCATCACACATATCTTGTCAGGTAAGTCCTCTGATCGAGTATGCCGACTATGGCTCTAAAGAGTATGTCCTGGATAGTACCCTTGAAGCAGACGATGCTGTTGTCTGTGAAGAGTGGGAAAGCCCTTGGATTCTTCAGAGAAATGGATACGGCGTATATGTTGCCAGTCGTAAAGCATTTGGCGGCAATGAAATTGAGTCTTATGTGATGATGCCTGGTGGTGAACGCACCGAGTACATCAGATATATGCCTACTCTAACTACTATTCCTGAGAGTGAGTTAGTAGCATGAGATGGCTAGGTTGGGTTTGGGGTACGATCAAATTAGTTTGGAATGTATCCCTATACCTAATCGTAATGTTAATAATCATAGCGGTAATTATTAACTTGACAGGTGCCTAAAATCCGTGTACAATGGTCTGATGTAACATTATGAAGGAGAATATATGTTCTATTTGAAAGTGACTAACAAGTCTGGCTGGACATCGATGTATGAGATGTTTACCAAAGCTCAAGTTGAGTGGCTTAAGACATCTTTGCTCGGTGAAGGTCTTGAAGAAGACCAAATCGAAATTGGCGAGATGGCGAATGCTTAAAGTCAGTGTTGACGATGTTGGTGGTGAGATCATCAAAGATGATGGTGTCTATACTATAAAAGACAACAACCACCTAAAAAGTATGGCTGTCAGCAGTACCTTGCTCAGAGCCAAACAGAAAACGAGTGGCCATTCTCATGTCGGAAAAGAAGAGGTATATTACTTTACTAAAGGCGAGGGACAAATACAGATAGATTCTGAAAAGTTTCCAGTCAAAGCAGGTGATATAATTCTGATAGATGATGGAGAGTATCATAGAGTCTTCAATGACTCTGATTATGGCTTGAGTTTTATATGTGTCTTTAATGGAGAAAGGAACCACTGATGAACGTATTTGTACTACACAGAGATCCCGTGACTGCCGCTATAATGCAATGCGATAAGCACGTGGTAAAGATGATTGTTGAAAGCGCCCAAATGCTATCAACCGCACATCGAATGCTCGACGGTACAATGACAAAGCGTTCATCAAAGTCTGGCAAAAGAATGGTGCCGCACTACACGCTCCCAGACTGGCGTGAACAAACGTTTTACAAGGCTGTACACTACAATCATCCATGCACGGTGTGGACGATGATGAGTAGCGAGAACTACCAATGGCATTGGCTACATTTTAGAGCCCTTTGCAAAGAGTACACGTATCGCTACGGTAAGGTACACAAAAGTGAAAGTTTGTTGCTAGAAGCCTTAGAGAAATGTCCTGATAATATATTTCATGGCGATCTCACTGAATGGCCACTAGCAATGGGTGCGGCACCCCAATGTAAGAGTGACGATGTGGTAAAATCATATCGTGCCTTTTACCACACTAAACAAGAGCGGTTCAAAATGGCTTGGACTAAAAGAGAAATTCCTGATTGGTTTCAGGTAGCATAGGAAAATAGCATGAAGTATTATGTAATGACTCCAGATAGTAAAAAGTGTATGGTAGAGTATACCAGATTCACTAAGACTATAAATGGAATGAAAACCAGTTTGATCAAAGAAGAAGGATACAGGAGCGGTGAAATTATGATCCGAGTGCCTGAAACTTTAGGCGAGCTAGGAGATTGGCTACTTGATCGTGATATGACCATGAATGATGCTGTGGAGTGTTACGGTGAAGATACTGCTTTTTGGCCTTTTCTTCCAACATCAGACGAAGATTTTGTTGACGTTGATGACTATGATCATGAATTCATGGGTGCCTTTGATGGGTGCTGGAATGACTGGTCTGTAAATCAATGGTCAGAAGAAGATGAAGAGGCTTTGTATGTTGAATCAAGGTATCTAACTTCTGAAGAGACATCAGAATTACTAGAAGAAGTTTATGTGGTGTATGATGAGTTCTATGAAGAAGGGCTAGAAGAAGATGGATGGGAACATCAAGGATGCTATTGGGAAGTACATTGTAGTGTGACATTAGAAGAATCCGATGAATACGGCAAAGTACTTGAAGAGGCTTTACTAGAAGATGAATAACGATCTGAACGATCTTTTCGACAAACTAGATAATTGGCTAGATTCACTATCAGTTTTTTCTATAAGGCTTTTGCTTATCTTTGGAATAGGTCTCTGGATAGCCGTAGTGACTATCATAGGTTATAACCTGTTCTCTGATAAAGCTATAGCCGGATATACATATCACGGTCATCCTATAACTGTTGAGGAATTAAAAGAATATGATGATTCCGATTAAAGAAAAGACTTGACATTAATCTCCAACCTGCTATAATCTCTTAATGATTGATAAAAAGAGTGATCTGACCATGAGTAAGAAGAAAAAGCAGAAGCCATTAGTCTGGTATGTAAAGTGGGTCGCAACGGCCTCGATTCTGATATCCGTATCCTTCAGATACGCTGGTATTGAATATCACTTACTAGACTTGGCTTTCGGCACAGTAGGTGCCATATTGTGGTTATGGGTGTCTATCATCTGGAACGACAGATCCCTTATTATCTTGAATACTGTTATGTTTATTATGCTTTTCGGTGGTCTACTGAAGAATTTATTTTAAAATAATTGAAAATAAAGGTTGACATTGCCTTCCGACCTGCTATAATAGATACATAGATTGAGGAGAAAGAGATGTTACAGTCAAAATCAGTATTAGCCCGTTTGCTTGCTAACGAGAATATCACCGTTCAGCAAGGCAACTATCAGACGGCATTCTTCGATGTTGAAAATCGTGTATTAGGTTTACCCCTCTGGAAAGAGATGGGTGCTGATACGCTTGATCTTCTCATCGGTCATGAAATTGGCCATGCTTTATACACACCAGCGACTAAAGAAGAGCTTAACGTTCCTGGTGTTCCCCATGCGTTTATGAATGTCGTTGAAGACATCCGTATCGAGCGCAAAGTTCTTAGCAAGTATCCTGGATTAGTTTCTAACTTCAAGCGTGGTTATGTAAACCTGCTTGAGCGTGACCTATTCGGTACTAAAGATAAAGACATTAATGAAATGGGATTCATGGACCGCTTGAATATCAAAGCGAAGGGTCGTGATTTGGTCGAGGTCGAGTTCTCTGAAGAGGAGATGCCTTACTTCGAAAAAGCGATGGCTGTTGAGACTTTTCAAGATGTTACCGATGTATGTCTAGAGTTGGTCGAATGGCTCGGTAAGAAAAAAGATGATGAAGGTGAAGAGTCCAGCAATAATCAAAGTTCTCAAGAAAATAGCAGTGAAGGAATCGAAGTACCTCAAGAAGTTCTAGATGCATTATCTGATGCCCTAGAGGAATCTAGTGATGAGGGCGATAGCCCAAGCCAAGAAAGTGGTGAAGATGGTGATGAGGGCGAAGAGCAAGAATCTGGCGCCTCAGAGGAATCTTCTGAAGAATCCGAAGAAGAGGGTGGTCAAGGTACTGCTACTTCTAGTGAGTCTGAAAATACTGAAAAGTCAGACATCGATCAAGGTGTTGCTGGTAAAGGTGCGGGTAGCGCACCAGAGAGTTTTTCTGATCTTCCTGAAGTTGAGACTGAAAACGCTCAACGTCAAAACGAGTCAGACCTAGTAGAACACACCGATAAGTTGTTTATTCAAAATATGAATAGACAAGCATATAACATATGCAAAGTTGGTTATAAAGAAGTCCTACAGGCTCGTAAAGATTTTCGTGTAAAGCTAGAGGAACACGACTATTCGTATGAGATCGCTGAATCAAATCGAGAGTTTGATGAGTTTATTGCCCAAAACAAGGGTGTTGTAAACTTGATGGCTAAAGAATTTGAGATGAGAAAGGCTGCCTATCGTTCAGCACGTGCCCGTACTTCTACTAAGGGAAGTATCGATGTTAACAAACTTCATGCCTACAAGTATGACGATAACTTGTTCAAGCAAGTATCGACACTTGCGGATGGTAAGAACCACGGAATGATGATGTTGGTTGACTACTCTGGCTCCATGTATCAAGTACTAGATTCAGTGATCCGTCAAACAATATCTCTGGTACAGTTCTGTAAAAGAGTTAATATTCCTTTCGAGGTTTACGCCTTCACTTCTGATGAACAGTCTCGTAATCGTGAGCTAGGAATTAATGAAGCTGGTGGACCTCTGACCAAGTTTGAGTACGATGATCTGAAGTTCATTGAATTATTCTCTAACAAAATGACCAAGAGTGAATTGGATTATGCAATGCGTACCTCATTCTTTCACGGTCAACACCCACGATGCTTGGGACCTCTTGAGCGTTTAGGAAGTACACCGCTGAATGCGGCTCTACTAGCCTCACAGTTCGCTATCGAGGACTTCCTACGTACTAATCCAGTGCATAAGATGAACCTCATTACTCTGACTGACGGTTGCAGTAACAGTGTTCGAGCCATCAGAGGTGTAGACCTTGATGCTCAGGCTAGAGGTTGGGAAAAAACTTTCGTAATGAATATCAAGGGCAAGCAAATCGAAATGTCTGGTCGTTGGGGATATGATTCTGAAACCACTGCCACTATTCTGAAAGCAGTAACTGGACCAAATGTGCAAACTGCCAACTTCTTTATCTGCAACCGTAGAGACTTCAAAGGTGAGTACTATCGTTTATTGCCTTGGGACACTAAAGCTCAAGCCAAAGCTAGAAAAGAGATGAAGGACAACGGAGTCTGGATCATGGACAAAGCTGACGGTTATGATCGCCGCTTTGTTATAGTAGATTCGAATGCTAGTATGTCTGGTAATACGGAAGAGCTTGAGATCGAGTCTACTGCAACCCCAGCCCAGATCGCACGTGCCTTCAAAAAGCATAGTGGATCTAAGAAAGGTAACCGAGTGGTTACTCAAAAGTTTGCGGAATTAGTTGCATAAAAAGTGAAATTAGGGGTTGACATTCTGGTCAATCCTGTTAAAATACTTGTATAAATTGAGTTAAATAGATGGAGATTGAAATGCTAAACGTGAATGAAAAGATGCAAGCAATCAGTGCCGCCCAGAGTGCTTTCGCCACAATCGAAAGTATTCGACCTGGCGCCATACCTCAGGCCACTAAAGTGTTATTGGCTGAATTGAAGGTTGATTTGATGGACATTAAAGATGCCCAAGAAGAAAACTTTCAAAATAATGGTTGACATTGTGGCCAATCCTGCTATACTACTTGTATAGAATGAAATAAACCAATGAGAGAGTACCTATATTATGATGAATATTTCAAAAACCCAAGCCGAGTTAATTGATGCATTTGTATCAGCTAATCCAGGCAAAGAATCATTTGAGAGAGCCGAGCTTTTCAAATTTGCTGAAGAGCAGGGCTATTCTGGCTCTGCCGCTTATACTCTGATGAAACAAATGCCTCGAGTTGCTCGTGGTGTCTATCAGATGGTGGGATCCGGCAATGTGATCCCGATGGTTGCGCCTTTGGCTCCACCGGTTGCGGCACCAGTTGCCCAACAAACTCCTATCGCTCAAGCGGTAGCTAAGGTTCAGTCTACATCTTCGGATGAAGTCTATGTTCCCTCTGCTGATCCGACTTTTGTGAAGTGGGGATACTTTGCTGATGTTTCTAAGATCATCAAGTCTAGTATGTTTTACCCAATGTACGTTGCTGGTCTGTCTGGTAACGGTAAGACAATGATGATCGAACAAGCCTGTGCTAACGCCAAGCGTGAATATGTCCGTGTTCAGATTACACCCGAGACTGATGAAGATGATCTGATCGGTGGGTTTCGCTTGCTAAACGGTGAAACTGTTTTCGCAAAGGGACCAGTTATCAAGGCGATGGAAGCTGGTGCAGTACTAATGATCGATGAGATCGACCGTGGCTCTAACAAGCTTATGTGTCTTCAAGGTGTTCTAGAGGGTAAGCCAGTTCTTATCAAGAAAACTGGTGAAGTTGTTACTCCTGCTCCTGGCTTTAACGTGATTGCTACTGCTAACACTAAAGGTCAAGGTGATGAACAGGGTCGCTTCATTGCGGCAACGATTATCGATGAGGCATTCCTTGAGCGTTTCACGATCACTCTAGAGCAACCATACCCTACGGCTGCCACAGAAAAGAAAATCGTCAACAACCACATGAGTAAGTTCGGTGCTTCTGATGTTCAGTTCGGTGAGAAACTTGTTCAGTGGGCTCAAGCAATCCGTAAGACCTTCGAAGATGGTGGGATTGATGAGATTATCTCGACTCGTAGGTTGTGCCACATTGTGCAGACCTTCTCGATCTTTAATGATCGAATGAAAGCCATCGAACTTTGTGTCAATCGTTTTGATGTTGACACTCGTGCCGCATTCTTGGATCTCTACTCTAAGATAGATGCTGAGGTAATCCAGACTGAAGAGTCTGCGAATGATCCAGTGTCTACTGAAGAAGAGAATCAGGGATCTCCTTACTGATAAATACATAACTAAAGTTAAGTGTTGAGGTTGAGGTCATGGCATACGGTGAAAAAGTTATGGACCATTATGAGAACCCACGAAATGTGGGTTCTTTGGACATTAACGATCCGAAAGTCGGTACAGGAATGGTAGGTGCACCAGCATGTGGAGATGTTATGCGCCTACAGATTAAAGTAGATGATACGGGCATTATTACTGATGCTAAGTTTAAGACATACGGTTGCGGATCTGCTATTGCATCTAGTTCGCTATTAACTGAGTGGGTTAAGGGTAAGAGTTTGGATGAAGCCAATCAGATAAAGAATACAGACTTGGCTACTGAGTTAGCATTACCTCCAGTAAAGATACACTGTTCAGTATTAGCAGAAGATGCAATAAAGACTGCCGTTAGAGACTTAAAAGAAAAATTACATAAAGAGGAATTAGTTTGATATTCATATATGCTTTAGTAGGAGCAATACTCGCCCTAGCCTTTATTAATCCTTTCCCAGAAGCAGAGTATGCTATAGTGATTATTCTCGCTGGCTATTCTACCTGGTTCTATTGGATAGTGTCTCAAGTTCTTATGGGAACTAAAGAGATGCAGTTAGAAATGGACGGTAATATATCCACCCTATGGCAAACTAGACTGGTTCTTATGATGTCTATGTATGTGGTATTCATAACTGGATACACTGAGGTATTTTATTACTGTCTACCATACATTCTCATGGGCACTGCTGGTGATATTTTTGCCACCGCTATGATGAGCGGGTTTATCGAGTTCAGAAACAGGGATGAAGACTAGCAAATTGTCACATTAATCACTATCACATAAAATCACTAAAAATAAAGGCTCTTCGGAGCCTTTTTTTATAAATAGATAGAGTAAAGGAGTGATTTTATGGACGTGCTAAGTTTAATAGCAGATGTTGGGTTTCCAATTGCGGCTGCCCTTTCAGGTGGATTTTTCGTGTTTCTTACTTTAAGATTCATACTTGATGGTGTGCTAGAGGATATCAAAACGCAAAGAGGCTTTGCACAGGCTTTAGATAATAGAATCAAGACAATGAACAATGAGGTCGTGAGAATAGACCTCATGATTTGTCATGCTCACAATGTAAGCCCAGACCTAGATAGAGTGGCGAGAGCCGACGGTCAGAAAGATGCGAGGAAAGACTAATGTACCACAAAGACTACGACTTAATAAAATTCGATAACGGTTTTAGGGTTGTCAAAAAAGACAATCCAGACGATAAGTTTCACATGATCGATGAAGGTCTATTGAAAATAGGGGATACGTTTGTAGTTGGCCCTAATGGTTACTTTGAACATAGAGGCAATCTCATGGACGCATTTGAGGATACAGATAATGCTTTGGATTGATTATAATATTAACCAAGTTGGGGCAAATTTTAAAGTTGAGGGAGAGTGGGAAGGAGAAGTCATGGGTGTTCAAAAAGATGGAACAGCCAAAGACCACCACTTATATAAACCGGGCGATAAATTCGTGGTAAGCGAAAACGGTTGGTTAGTGAAAGTAGAAGATAACAATAATGACTGAAGAGATAGACCTTAATATCGCTGAGATGGTATCTCAGTATGGCTTTCCTATTATAGCCGCAGTCGGATTAGGTTACTTCATATATTATATATGGAATTGGGTAACGGAAGAGGTTGATCCAGTTATTGGTGAATCACACATGACACTAATAGCTTTGATCGATAGAGTAAGAATGTTGGATAATGATTTGATTAGACTTAAGACTAAATTGGACATGATCCTTCAACAACAGGATAAAAACGATTATGAAAAAATATTTGATAACAACAGCGATAATATTAACAGCGGTGATGACATCTCATTCGACAGCGAGTGAGTTAACTCACGGATTTCTATCACCAGCTTTTAATGGACAAGGATATAGTTCGCACATACTGACTATAGAACAGATACAAGCAAACAAAAAGAAAGAACTAAAAGACGAAGCGAAGGCTGAGGAAGACAGACTAGAGAGAGAACGTAAAAGTACTAACGCATACAAATTCCAGAATAATCTAGAATCAAGAATTTATGCTACTCTATCTAAGAATATTGCAGACCAGCTTTTTGGTGAGACAGGCGAATCTACAATTGACGGAGAATGGTACGAAGCAACAAGTCCATTTGGAGACATTATCTCATGGAAAAGAGAAGACGGTAGAATTTATGTAACCATAAAAGATTCAAACGGCGATATTATATCTGAGTTTGATGTACCAGTTGGAGATTTTGCATTCTAATGAGACGATTTTTTGGGATATTAGTGCTACTGCTCACAACAAGTGGATGCGCTACGATAACTGAAGACTTTGGATTTATGCCAGAGCCTGAACCTGCTAAGGTAATCAAGAATGAGAACACAGAGTTCTTGACTATAGCAGGTCCTTCTACAGGTAAAGCTGTAGTCGCAGTTTATGGATTCGCAGATAAGACTGGGCAAAGAAAACCCAGCGAAAGAATGGCAAATATAAGTACCGCTGTTACACAAGGTGCTGAAGTTTGGCTGATCAAGGCACTCCAAGAAGTTGGAAGAGGTTCTTGGTTTAAAGTTGTAGAAAGGGTAGGTCTAGAGAACCTAACGAAAGAACGGCAGATCATAAGACAGAACAGAGCCGTCGTTGGGGATACAAGATCATTAAGACCTATGCTATTTGCAGGTGTTCTCATTGAAGGGGGCATTATAGGGTATGATTCAAATGTGTTGACTGGTGGTGCAGGAGCTAGATATTTAGGTGTAGGTCCAAGTACGCAATACCGTCAAGATATAGTTACAGTGACAATGCGTATGGTGAGTGTTCAGACTGGTGAGGTATTAATAAGTGTTTCTACAACAAAAACAATTATAAGCACCGGTACTAGCATGACATTTTTTAGATTTTTTGATATGGGAACAAATAGTTTAGAGGCAGAAATGGGACATACGATCAATGAGCCAGTAAACTATGCAGTGAGGGTTGCAATCGAACAATCGGTTGTGGAGCTGATAAAAGAAGGTGCTAGAAAAGACTATTGGTCTTTCATCGAGTAGAATCAGCGGTAAAAATCATTCGATATGAAAAGGAGAAAATAACTAACGATATAACAAGTATCATGAAAAGGATACTTAAAGGAAAAGATATGAAGTTTTATAACAGACTTATAACATTAGGAATACTGACATGTGCATTGCCTGCATTCGCAAGTGATGTGTACATCGACCAAGCTGGTAGTTCATCTACTATTGACATTGTCCAAACAGGAAATGGCAACTTAGTTGGTAATTCAACTACGGCAACAACATTAACAGGTAACAGCCAAGATATTGATATCACTCAGACAGGTAACAGCAACAAAACAGATATATCTACTGCCGCTGGATCCAATGACACAGATATTGCGATTATCAACACTGGAGACAGTAACGAAACAGTAATAGGTATTGCCTCTACTGGCACTGAGATTACTTCAACAATAACTGGTGATAGTAACTTAGTAACCGTTTGTGGAACTAACGACGGTGCCGGACAGGCTACTACTGGTACTGTAAGCGGTAGTGGTAGTTCAGTAACACAATCTGGAAGTATTGCGGGCTGTACAACTGAAGTTGCTGTAGTAGATACTAAAACCACTATCGTTGCAAATGGTGATTACAACTCAATTAATATGGAGTTGGATGCGGCTGATGCTGTTAACAATATTACGGTAGGTGGCACAGCTTCAAGTAGTTTCAATAGTATTGATATATTGCAAGACGGTAACGATTCGCCTAAAATTACTATGACAGTAGACGGCAACAGTAATGTCATTGACATTAAACAGAACTAGGGTTTTACTAGCATTTGTAATACTAACATTCAGCACGATAGCTAGTGCTAGTGTAGAAGAAGTGGGAAGCGTTACTGAGCAGATTGGTGACGCCGCACAGATAAAAAGAGGCAATAGCGAGATAATCGAATCTCGTAAAGGCGTGGGCATCTCAATGAACGATGAGATATCTACGGCTAAAACCAAAATGGGTCTTACTTTTGAAGACGATACTAAGGTAAGCATATCTGAGCAAAGTACGCTAGTGATTGATGACTTCATTTATGATCCTACTGCAGGAACAGGCAAACTTGCTATGAATGTCGCACTGGGAACAGTAAGATATTCCTCTGGTGCCATCGCCGCAAATTCTAGAGAAAATGTCAAACTGAGAACACCCACTGCCACTATATCGGTAAGGGGAACAGATTTTACTATGACGGTAGACGAATTAGGCAGAAGTCTAGTAATACTTCTTCCTACTTGTCCCTCTAATGGTGACCCATGTTGGACAGGAGAAATCGAAGTAGCAACTGATATTGGCATGGTAATACTCAATCAAGCTTTTCAAGCAACACTAGTGTCTAATGGAATGTCATTACCATCGAAGCCCATGATCATTGATCTTGACGGTCGAGGTATTGACAACATGTTAATCGTTTCTCCACCCGATGAGTTGAAGGGTGTAGGATACATCGAACAGGCTGAAGTTAAAGAATATTTAGACAGTGACCTACTAGAATACTCAGAACTTAATAGTGATGAGTTGAAAGAAGATAAATTAGAATTTCTAGAACTCGACATCAACCGACTGGATATCGAGTTTCTTGTAAACGTTTTAGATGCCACAGCAATGTTGCGAGGCGAACAGTTAGAGATAGATCCAGTGTTGCCTACATATAATCAGTATAGAGAGATTGTACAGGCATATTATGATGAAGAAACAATTGGCGTTTTTAGTGAAAGTTCTACACACATCACAAGTGTCACAACTCCTAGAGATACTGATGGAGAAGTAAATATGATCAAAGATTCAATTCCAGCACTGATTACACTAAACGGAGGTGGCGATGTTATCATCAATATTACGCAGTCTCAGTAGTTTAGCACTCATATTACTACTATTCATTCCAACAAATGCCTATGCAGATAGTGTGTTCATATACTATACCAACGCTACTAGCTCACATTACGCTAACTTAAAAAGCATATTAGAGGACGCAGGCTGGACCGTATCTGGTAGTAATACTACAACTGTAAGTTCGAATGATGTGAATAATATGGACATGGTTATTGACATAGCAGGAACATCGAATTGTGGTAGTACCTGTAGAAATGTCTACGACAGCTATGTTGACGGTGGTGGTACACTAATCATCTCTGCACCATACGGAGCATCGAATAGAATTGGCAATATCGAATCTCTTATAGAAAATGTAATGAGTGTGGGAAGCATGAATATAGTAGGAGGGTGCAATAATTGCTACTCTTCAGTAGCCGTTGGAGATTATGCTTCAGATACTTCGAGTGAAAATACTTTGCCGGGTCCAGACCACTTATTCTCAGCAAGTGGAGGTGAAGCAATGGCCGCAAATAATTCAACGTCAACTTGGTATAGTTGGTACGTATGGGATTATGGAGATGGAATGGTAATTGTAACATTTGGATATGGACAGTTATTATCAACACATACTTACGCAGATAACATGGGAAATTTTATAGCGTCATCGACTTCAACCACTACTCCCACTCCAGTCTATGGAGCCTCAGGACTTACAACAGCACAAACAGCAAGAGTAGCCGCCGCTCAAGTACTGGCAGACAATGGTCAAGGAAACACTATTGAGATGGATCTTGATGGTTCCAGTAACAGCATATTCATAGAACAAGCAGGCGGTCCTAGTTACGTACTGCTATCGATACTAGGAAATACCAATGCTCTTGATATTGATCAAGACATGGATATAGGCGCTCACGGATATACCGAGATAGCTATTCTTGGAGACAATAACGAATTTGATCTTATACAAAAAGGCAGTGGAGATAAAGGAGCGTTTGTGCGTATTGATGGAGATTTGAATGATGTACTGGTTAGTCAGACTGGTTCAGGTAGCCATTACTTAGACCTAGATGTCGAAGGAGATAGTCATGAGGTTGACGTAGTACAGTCTGGAAGTGGAGATCACGAAGCCACAATTGCACTAGACGGATCAGAGCCTTGGAACTTCGAATTAAATCAGGCAGGAGTATCTAATAAGACATACACTTTACCGCATACTATGACAGACGGATCTGGAGTAAATGGTACGTGCAATGCCACTGGTGGTTGCAACTTAACGATATACCAAAATGACTAGTCGGTACTACTCAAAATCTCCTGTTGTTTACTGGACATCAGAATGGGTAAAAACTGGCAAGCAAGAAACATATATGGACAAAGAAGGAAATACTAAGGTAAGAGTAGAAAGAATACTAGTGGGAAAAGTAAACGAAGACTGGACTCCAAACGCTAAATAGAAGACATTGGAGGTATACCATGAAGATTATTCTTTCGCCATTATTTGCTATTATCACCACGCTACTTCTAACGTGGTTAACTCTGAACAACCCAACACTACTTCAGAGTATCGATTTAAAAATCAGTGATCAACTAATCGTAAAGGAAAAGCAATTCATCGATGATGTCGTTTTAGTAGACATCTCTGAAAAGACTTTAGAAGTTCATGGACAATACCCACTACCAAGAAACATCTACGGGGATTTAATCCTCAGATTACGTCAAGCTAATGCCGGTGTTATCGTATTTAATCTATCATTTCCAGAAGAGGATCGTACAGGTCAAGATGATGGCTTTACTCTCATGCTACCACAAGGTGTCATTCTATCTCACTTCCCTAGTAATAAAGCTCAAAACAGATCCGCATACAGTACAGCTATTGTACAAGTTGGTGGTAATGCTTTGGATTATATTTACAATTATCCTGGAATAGCCGCTAACATAGAAAAGTATGAGACGCAAGCAACAGGCATCGGAATAGCAAATACTCTGCCCGAAATCGATGGAGTAGTCAGACGATTGCCAATGATCGCTGGTGTACAAGAATCCTTATATCCATCTATCATATTAGAGATATTTAAAGCTTACACTGGATCGAACACATTTCAGGTCAAAAGTAACGACTTCGGTATACAAGCAGTTAGAGTTAAAGGATTTCCTACTATCAATACAGATTCCTCAAGTAGAATATGGATGAACCCAAACTACGACTTTACACGATATGACCTCACAGACGAATTTGCTGACCTCAAAGGTGCCACAGTATTCATAGGCGTGACAGCAGATGGCATCTCAAACCCAGTTCCAACTGCTTCAGGTGCCGCATACGGTCATGATATTACAGCTAGAGCATTTACCTCAGTCAAAAACCAATACAATATCGTATCTCCACCGCTTGCTGAATTTGCTAAATTAGCGACAATTTTAGGTCTAGGGTTATTGATCATTGGATTCAGTTATGTGAGATTTGGTTGGATACCACCGCTGTTACTGATCGGAGCATCTATTTACTTTCCCATATACTGGTTCAATAATTATGCAGAATTATATATCATTATGATGCAAGGTGCTATGGCAATGCTAGTGTTTACTCACGTATATGCAGTGAAATATGGTCAAGAATACTTTGCCAAAATGGCTATCAAGAAGCAGTTTGCTGGATATGCCTCTCCAGCGGTAGTAAAGATGCTTCAAGAAAACCCAGCACTTGTAAAAGAAGGAGTGAAGAAAGAGGTGTCTATAGTGTTCTCTGATCTTCGTGGCTTTACACCTCTTGGTGAGTCGTTTGGTGACGATGTAGGGGGTCTTACTGAAGTGATGAACGGATACATGGATGCAATATCTAAACCAATTCTAGATGTGAACGGAATGGTTATCAAGTATATTGGCGATGCATCAATGCACATTCACAATGCTCCTATAGACGATCCAGAGCATCAGAAAACTGGCATACAGACATGTCTTAATATGTTAAAAGCAGTAGAGGAATTCAATGAAGAACTTACAAAAACTGGTCGCCCACCAGTCGGCATGGGTGCCGGTATTAATACTGGTCTTGGTTATATTGGCGAAATGGGCTCTACTGCACGACACTCATACGACATTCTCGGAGACGCAGTTAGTACGGCAGCCAGATTAGAAAGTTCGTGTAAAGCATACGGTGTTGTGCTAATCGTAGGTCCATCAACATATCAAGCAACCCGTGATGAATTTTTCTACTTAAAATTAGACGATTTAGCAGTTAAAGGTAAGACAGTGGGATTAGATATATACACAGTACTCGATCTTGATCCATTTGATCACGAAGATGAGACAGTTGATCACGGCATTATGCATACCAAATACGGTTCTAGGCAATTCAAAGAAGCTATATCTTACTGTGAAAAGCTGAAAGGAAGCTTTAATGGTCAAATGGATGACTATTATGACATATGGATAGACCGCTGTACGTATATGCAGACTCTGGATTTACCAGAAGACTGGGATGGAATCTTCAGAGCCACCAGTAAATAGCTATAAATATATGGTATCATTCGATACATATTAGTCCCACACCTTGGGACCGTGACCTGAGCATGTCGTAAAACTGCTCCCATACCTCAAAAAATACGAAAATAATGGTTGACATTACTGCCAGCCATGCTATAATACATGTATAAATTGATAAAAGTGAGGAAATTATGAGACTTAAAGGTGCAACTACTGTTCTGAATAAAGAGTGTGAATTTCTTGGATTGACATGGGACCAGCTAATGGTCTTTATTGTTAGAAATCCATATGCTATGCCAATTAAGGTAATCGAAGCTTACAAGGTCTACCAGAGGGAATCAGCGTGATAGAATACTTTAAAGAAATCACTGAATGGGATTGTAATATTCCTAACCACACATATATGATCGATAAGATGACTGGTCATCTCGTTGGTTACATCAAAACAGGTACGACTGAAGAGATCATTTTTGGAGTGCCTAAGAAGCAGTTTTCTAAGTCTAGAAGAAAATTTGTCAAGCTAAAAAGGTAGTATAAATATTTCACTTTTTAGAGAAATGACTTGACACCAAGTTTTTTTCGTGTATAATAAAGTTATAGCTTTTAGAAGTAAACTAATCAACATAGGATTAATCTAAAATGAGTATAAAAAGAACAGGATGGTTAATGTCAGGTTTTATGTCTATAATGTGCTTAGTGGGTATATCATACGTGGGCATTAGTCAGGCTACTGTAGAAGCAAATGAGATTGCTATTATTCAAGCACAAATTCTTCAGAAAGAAAGAGAATATGAATACGCCACTCAACATCAATGCCTAGCACTCAACATATATCATGAGGCTAGAAGTGATGGCGATCTAGGTCAACAAGCAGTTGGTTTTGTTACCATGAATCGAGTAGAGCATCGAAGTTATCCAGAGACGATATGTGATGTAGTATTTCAAGCACATGTTAATGAGCATGGTAATCCAATTATAAACAAATGCCAATTCTCTTGGTATTGTGATGGTAAATCCGATAAACCTAAAGACGAAAAAAGAATGCATACAGCTAAGTTAGTGGCCGAACACGTTATGCAACAATATGGTAAGATTCCAGATGTAACGGGCGGCGCCATCATGTATCACGCACACTATAGTAATCCATATTGGAACATTGCATATGAGCGTACTGTTAGGATCGATAGCCACATATTTTACAGAGACTAAGAAAGACCATAATGTTAGATAAAATTAAGTTTGAGAGTGTTATAAACAAGCTGAAGAGCAGTGGTAATTATAGGGTTTTCAATGATATTCTCCGTGAGCGTGGAGAGTACCCGCAAGCACTATATTATGGTCCATACAATATTAAGAACATAGTCAATTGGTGTAGTAACGACTATCTGGGCATGGGACAACATAAAGTCGTATTAGATGCCATGCACACAGCATTAGATCAGACTGGAGCAGGTAGCGGAGGTACACGTAATATTGGTGGTACTAGCCATTACCATGTTGCTTTAGAGCATGAACTCGCTAATCTACACAGAAAAGAAAGCGGACTATTATACACGAGTGCTTATGTAGCAAATGAATGGACTCTTATTGCGCTCAAACGAATTGTTCCAGATATAGAGTATGTGAGCGATAGTAAGAACCATGCAAGTCTAATTCAAGGCATGAAGCATAGTGGAGCAACTAAGCACGTATTTGCTCATAATGATATGAAGGAGTTACGTGATATTTTAGAGAATTGTTCTGGTACTCCATGCATTGTGTTTGAAAGTGTTTATAGTATGGATGGATATGTGAGTAAGATCGAAGAGATACTAGAACTAGCCGAAGAATTTGGTGCAATGACATATATTGATGAAGTACATGCCGTAGGTTTATATGGTGATACTGGTGGTGGAATGACTGAAGTATTAGGTGTCCAACACAAAGTTGACTTCATTAATGGAACATTAGGCAAAGCATTCGGATGTCAGGGCGGTTACATTACAGGCGAATCAGTTGCTATTGATGCTATAAGAAGTGTTGCAAGTGGTTTCATATTTACGACAAGCTTGAGTCCAGTTATATGCGCTGGTGCATTGAGTGCAATTAAGTATTTGAAGAGTAGTAATGGTATTAAACTAAGAGCGAAGCATCAGGAAAGAGCAAAAAAGCTAAAGAGTGTACTGAAGGACAAGGGCATATCCATACTAGAGAATGATACGCATATTGTACCAGTGATGATAAAAGATGCCGTGAAATGTAAAGCTATCAGCGATGAACTTATATCGAAGCATGACATATATGTTCAACCCATCAACTATCCGACTGTAGATATGGGAACTGAAAGACTCAGATTTGCACCAACTCCTCTACACACTGATGCAATGATGCTAGATTTAGCTGATAAACTTGGACAAACTCTAGGATTTAGAAAATCTGACATATTATAAATAAGACTATTAGACAAATTCATAAGGAACCTTAAAAGTGTTATCGTTTGAAAACTATCTTAAAGAAGAATTAAAACAAATCGAAGAAGGCGTCAACGATCCTGCAATCTTCAAAGCAGTATTCTTAGCCGGTGGACCTGGCTCAGGTAAATCATTCATTGTGGGCAAAACTGGACTTCCCGCACTTGGATTTAAAGTTGTAAACTCAGATGATGCATTTGAATCAGCTATGAAGAAAGCTGGTATGGAAATGGACCCAGATAATATTTTTTCTGTTCAAGGTCAAGAGTTACGAGGCAAAGCCAAGAAGCTAACAGCGACTAAGCAAGCGATGTACATAAAAGGTCGCTTAGGTCTATGTATCGATGGCACAGGTAAAGACACATTGAAGCTGACTAAGCAAGCAAAAGAACTCAAAAAGATAGGTTACGATGTCGCAATGATTTTCGTTAACACTGACTTAGCTACAGCACAAGCACGTAACAAAGCGAGAGCAAGAACACTTCCTGCTGATGAAGTAGAAAAGTACTGGACTACAGTTCAGAAGAATATAGGTTCTTTTCAGACTATGTTCGGAAAGCAAAAATTCACTGTTGTAGACAACTCTGAAGGCAAAGACTATCAAAAAGAAACGACCAGAGCCTATAGAGAGATCACTAAGTTTGTAAATGCAGAGCCAGATAACGCTGTAGCCAAGAGATGGATTAAAGCGGAGAAAGCTAAGAAGACTAGATAATTATATGACAGATATAATGTGTACCAGGTTAAGTACACATTTTGAATTGGAGATGTTGAGTGAATTTAAAAGAGTTAACGTGGGAAAACCACAAGTCAGCCGAGCGCAAGAAATTTGCGTCTATTCTATTGAGTGGCAATATAGAACCAGCCCTCTACCATAAATACCTTACAAATCAGTTTTACAACTACGTTGCACTAGAGTACAAGTTACCTCTAGAGGAACTTGGTATCAGCAGTATTGCTCGTTCTGAACTGATATCTGAAGATATTCGTGAGCTAGAGGATATGTATGGACTTGATAGTGTTACCGAAGAAATTTCACAGTCCACTAAGGACTACGCAACCTATTGTGAAGACTTATTTGAGAACGACAAAGCGGGTCTAATCGCACACATGTATGTGCGACACTTTGGGGATATGTATGGCGGTGCTTTTATCGCTAAACGCATTCCTGGTTCTGGTAAGATGTACGAGTTCGATAATAAAGATGAGCTAAAAAATAAGGTACGTGCTATGTTAGACGATAGTATGGCACCTGAAGCAAACCGATGTTTTGGTTTTGCTATTCGATTATTTGAGGAGCTGTATAATGAAGAATAAGACTGATGAGTTGCAAGCTACTTATGAGAGAGTCATAGAGGCTTTCAATCAGAGAGAGCATCGACAGAAAAGAATACACAATATGATCTTAGGGTTATATTTTTGTATAACATTAATGTTATTTGTGAGTGCGTGGATATGAGTATTATATGGGAAAGTCTTATCGACCTACAAGATCACTTCATAGAAGAATTTGGTCACAGTGGAACAGAAGTACACGAAGAGGGTATGGAGCAGTTCAACCAACCTGGATGGGTCAACAAAGTTTGGACATCAAATGCTTATCGTAGAGCCCATGTTGACGTTGTTGATATGCGTGAAGAGCGTAAACTCTGGATGATGCACGTCTGTATATTTCCACATATTGATAGCGATGCGCCAATTTATGGATTTGATGTTATAGCTGGACCAAATAAGATGACTGGAGCATTTCATGACTACTCTGCATCTACCAATCATTCCCATCCCATGATAGAGTGGTTTGGTAAAGTATCATCTTCATTGTCTTGGAAACGTGAACGAGAGTTACCACCTTGGGCTAAAGCCATCTTCACTGAGCATATGATTGCCGCAGGTATGGTAAAAGATCCTATAGAAATCGCACAGATAAACGGAGTTGCACGAGAAACATTGGCGTACTATCTAAAGAACGTTGAAGAATATAGAGGCAATTCAGAAGATGTCTTGGGCAGAGACACGCAAAATAACTATGCACACCATCAGAAGCAGAATCCCCACACACCTAATGTGATGAAGAGTTTGGGTCTAGATCCAGATGATGTGGATTTGTTTATTCAAAAATGCCTATTCCCAGAAATATAATTTAAGGAGATTATTCATGGAGCTACTGACTATATGGAGCCTAATAGGGTTCCTTTTTGCCGCTTATGCAGTTATTGCAAATGACTCAGTACAAACTCTCGGTACTTGGATGGCATCAAATAACGAGAGATTCAACTACAAAACTCTATGGGTTGCCGCAAGTGCAGTACTACTAGCAACTCTATGGTATGGTTGGACAGTCAATGGCGGTGACATCAGTTACGGTCGTCTGAATAAGATTCCATGGCAAGAAGTTCAGTGGTATCATGCGGCCGCACCTGCTATTCTGGTTGCATTGACCAGACTAGGTGTGCCAGTATCAACTTCATTTCTGGTTCTATCAGTATTTGCGTCAACGTTTGTGTTAGAAAAAATGCTTATGAAATCGATCATGGGTTATGGTATTGCGGCACTGTTTGCATATGGAGTTTGGTACACGGTATCTCATACTGCATTCGATGAATCTAAACCAGTGAAAGAAAAACATAAGAACTATTGGCGAGTAGCACAATGGTTTGCAACTGGCGGTTTATGGTGGACTTGGTTGTCACATGATATGGCTAACATTGCAGTATTCTTACCACGTGAAGTACCAGTTGACTTGATGATTATGATCTCAGTCGTGTTCATTGCGGGTCTATTCTTCATGTTTAAAGAGCGTGGTGGTAAGATACAACAAATCGTACTAGAGAAACACAACACTCGTTATGTAAGAAGCGCAACTCTAATCGACCTGTTCTACTGGATGTGCTTATACTTCTTCAAAGAACTTAACGACATTCCGATGTCAACAACTTGGGTCTTTGTAGGTATGCTTGCTGGTCGTGAACTTGCAATTGCTACATTCTCAGGTCAGGTAAAAACTAAGTCAGTCTTTCCATTAGTTGCTAAAGATTTTGGTAAGATGATGGTTGGACTCGGTGCATCTGTGGCACTTGTGCTTATGATACATTATGTGATTGTGCCAAACGGTTTATAATGTGTTGTATTTCAGTATCAACAATACTCATTTAACGTATTTTTTACTTGACACCAGAGCATTTTTAATGTATTATGTATAAATAAGAGTGATTCGTTGAAGCGGATTAATACTGGACTGGACTCGGGTGCGAATCCCGACAGCTCCACCAAAAGCATACTAGCAAATGCTAGGCGAAATGAGTAGCTTAAACCCTGCAGGGGCCTTACTCATTTACGAGAAATATAGTTGACGTGGCTTGGGTTGATCTCCAAGGTAAAGTCTGGAGCTAGTATGCTTTTGATGGGGCTGAATTAGGAATCGACAGACAGGGCAGAGAAGTGGAGAATCCGGGCGCAAGCTCCGTTAACGCAAGAAAATAAACTAAACGCAAACGATGATTTTGCTCCTGTAGACTACGCCCTAGCGGCATAGTTGTACGGGGTTCGCCAGTACCTGTCAACAGAAACTGGCACTTATAAGAAACAATCAAAGAAAGAAATAAAATGAATAAAGTACTCGTGGCTACAGCCGCTTTAGTGATATCAGCCTCATCAGTTGCGGCTTTCGATATTACTCCTAGTTTAAGTGTTGACAACGAAGTCAAAACGTGGTATAATACATCACAATCAACATGGACTGCAACATACGAAATTAAGCCAACATTTAGTCCTTCTGCCCTACCAGGCATGAGTGTATACGTGATGAATGATGGCGATCTACGTAATATTGAGTACGATGGATTAGAGTTTGGTGTTCAGTATCAAATGGGAACATCAGTAGTTAGCCCTTTGCTGACTGCTAAAGTAGGATACAATGAAGATTGGAAACGTGGCGATATAATGGTCGGCGCACAATTCAACTTTTAAAGTATAGGCTTGGTGCACCTTAACGCACCAATTTTAAAATTAACTATAATACGGTGAATAAATTATGACAGGAATTATTATCCCCTCAAACGATCACGATAAGAAGCGGATCAAAGAATGTATGGAAGAAATTAGTAACTCATACCTTCGACAAGAAGCTGAACGTGAGTTCGTCAAAGAAGCCCTAATCTCTCTAGAAGATGATGTAGGCATTCCCAAAAAATATTTAGGTAAAATGGCTCGTATCTACCACAAGCAGAATATGAGTGAACTATTGTCCGAAATTGAGGACATAGAAGCACTCTTAGAAAGTGTCAAATAAAACTTGACAAGAGCCCAATTCGATGCTATAATACATATGTATTGAATGAAAGGAGAGATAAGCTAATGACGATTTTAAAAACTTTTTATATAGAAGGCACCGACGGTCCTAGGGCTGAAGTTGTTGAGACAAATGGAGTTTACTCTGTTCAGTTCTTTATGGGAGGAGTCGAGCCTATCAAGACTGAAACGTATCCAGGCAAAAGTGTGAACTATGCCGAAGATGCGGCTGAGAACTGGGCTCTTGGCATTAAGACACTGAATGGCTAAAGTTAGTTATAATGAGCCAGACCTCTATTCTGTCGATATCGACACTACAGAGGGCACAGTAATCTTAGGTGGCGAAGAGTATATTATTAATAATAAACGTGAAGCAAGCGTTTTTAAAAAAGCCTATGAAATGGGCAGGGAGCATAAAAAATCGCAGATAAACAAGATATTGGGCTTATAGCACAACTGAACTCTGAGACGATAATGAAAGAAATCTCAGCGAATATAGCTAAAGGAGTACCATACATTGACGCCGTAATAGTTTACGCTGAATCGTATGGGCTAGAAGTAGAGGTAGTTGGAGAGATTATTCGAAGGTCACCTGTACTGAAAGCAAAAATTTATAGAGAAGCTGAAGAACTAAATATGGTAGAGAAACTGACAAGGCTGCCAGTGTGATGGTTCAGCAATCATTGTATTCAACTAGAGAAGGATTTGAACTTTATAGTTACTACATTGCGCTGAAGAAACACTTTACTTCCACATACGATTTTTTCAAGTATGGTGGTAAGATGAGACTGACAGTTGATAGTTTTGAAAGACGAAAAGATAAGTTCTTTTTTTATAAATTGGGTAAACGTAAAGATTGTAAAGAATTTCTACTAGCAAACGTAATTGTTGATCCAGATGTATGGATTGGTAATTTAGTAGATAGTAAGGACGCTGATGAGATATTCAGAGAATGGACAAAGCGTCAACAGTCTTTGGGATATGTGTTTAGCAATGAGCTAGACGAATTGAACGAAGACTTTAATTCGAACTTTGTTGTTGTAGACGGACAGTACTCTAGGGTATTACAACTCTACAACATGAAGCGACTGAGCATCGAAACTCTAATCATCTTAGATGATCTGACAGGGTGCTTTAAATACTGGGATAAGAGTATCCATGATACCATTGTTTATCCTAGTATAAATAAGATTGTTAAGAAATATAGACCTTTTTTAAATTATGATAAAGTGAAAATGAAGAAAATATGTCTTGACAAATACACCGCGGTCTAGTATAATAGACCAATACAACGATATACATCGTAACATAAACCGCTATATATAGCATAATACAGGAAAAGTAAATATGACAACATCATTTTCAGCCCTTAAAAAGGCACGTACATCATCATTCGACAAGCTGAATAGTCAGCTTCAGAAGATGAATTCTAACACTAACAATAAAGGCGATGATCGCTTCTGGAAACCAGAAGTAGACAAAGCTGGTAATGGTTATGCTGTTATTCGATTTTTACCCGCACCTACTGGAGAAGACATGCCATTTGTTCGCTTATGGGATCATGGCTTTCAAGGCCCAGGTGGTTGGTATATCGAGAACTCTCTTACCACTCTAGGTCAAGATGACCCAGTCTCTGAGTACAACTCAAAGCTCTGGAATTCTGGTCATGACGAGGATAAAGAAACTGCACGTAAGCAAAAGCGTAGACTTAGCTATGTTGCTAACATCTATATCGTGAAGGATAGTGCTAACCCATCACGAGAAGGTCAAGTTTATCTTTATAAATTTGGTAAGAAAATCTTTGACAAACTGAACGATGCAATGAATCCTCAGTTTCAAGATGAAGATCCAATCAACCCGTTTGATTTTTGGGAAGGTGCTGATTTCAAATTAAAGATCCGTCAAGTAGAAGGCTATCGTAACTACGATAAGTCTGAGTTTGATTCGGTCACTCCAATTAGCGATCCATCAGGTAATGCTTTATCTGATGAAGTTATGGAAGAGAATTGGAATAAGCAACATTCCTTATCAGATATTGTTGATCCTAAAAACTTCAAGTCTTATGATGAACTGAAAGCTAAATTGTATAAGGTTCTAGGGCTCGATGGCAGTAAACACGCACCCACAACCACTGCTGAGGACGACAATACGGAGATGAACTTTGCTCCTAAGTTTCAAGAGCGGGAAGCTCCTGGGGCGAGTGAAGCTTCATCACCAGCTCTTGCGAGTGACGACGGAGACGGAGAGTCTCTAGATTTCTTCAAGAGTCTAGCAGAAGATAACTAAGTTATCTAGCTAGGAGAAAGGGGCGGCTTACAGGGAATGTGAGTCGCCTTTTTTTTGTTTAAGGATTGGGCTTCTAATTAAGAGCCCATGTCGTGGTTAGGCTTCTAATTAGAATCCAGGCGGTAATCCGTAGCCTGATAGATTGCCAGGCATACCACCCATTGTGAATGATTGTTGTTTTACAGCAACGTTGCTTGATCTATTGTCGAATGATGAGGGAGCATTAATCATAGCCGTAGATCCATTTCCACTGTTCTGATCTAATGAAAGACTCATCGCTGACGGTGCAAGAGTTCTGGCTTTATCAGTCATACCTAGAACTGTAGCTATCTTACCAGAAACTATAGCAAGTGCATCTAAGTCAATATTATCGTTGTTTAGCAGACCACCACCGAATTCTATCTTCTTTTTACCATCAAACCATCCATCAAACTTATCACCACCTTTAGTTAGTCCTTCTAAGATTGGAATAGTAGCGGCTAAGTTCAGAGCCATTGCGTGAAAATCTACATCTTTATTAGATATTTTGATATTGCTAAAGTTCATCATGGCCGCAGATATACGCTCTAGACCAGTAGCCGCAACGTTAATACTCTCAGACTCTTCGCCAAGTTTTAGCATCTTATCAAATGGGTTCTTATCACCTGCTAAGAAATTGAATATGTTAGTGCCGATAGCGGCAAGTGATCCAAATAGTTCTGACTTACTAAAAGCGTTTAATCCAGCAGTCATATTTAACATTGTTGTTTTGAACTTAGTCGAGTCTAGACTATTAATCTTAGTTAAGTCCATATCTTCTAGAGGCTTTAGACTGTCGACCATTCTCTGCATAGGAGTAGAGTCAGTTGTTTCACCAGTAAAGAAGTCTTTGATGCTTGTAAATGCGTTAGCAAACGTGTCTGTTAATCCACCAAGGCCTTTAGCTCCCATAAGGGCAAGCAATCCAGGTCCTAAGCCCTTCATGCCCTCACCTAATTCTGCAAAGTTGGATCCGTCAACTTTATCAAACGCTTCTAAACCTTCTGCTGTGTTTTTCATCACTGTGCTTATACCACTACCGTCAACTCCGAAAAGTGCTCCTAAGTCGCCAGCACCAGCTAGACCTGTTATGAATCCACCAATACCAAAACCAATAGCAGTCATACCTAAAGCGGCACTACCAGCTAGTGCTAGACCAGCACCTCCAGGTATCGCTCCAAATATTCCTCCTATAGCCATCATACCGCCTAGACCATTTAAGACTTTGGGGTCAAAGGCATTCAGTCCATCTGCTATATTTGTAGCTTGTTTCTTGAAGTTGTCACCAGTAAATCCTGATAGATCACCAGCGGCGACCATTCCAGCCATAAATCCGCCAATGCCTAGTCCAATCAGACCCATACCTAGTGCGGCTTTGCCAGCGATTGTTACGCCACCAGGTGCGGCACCTAATAGTCCTCCAGCGGCGACCATTGCTCCTAGACCGGCTAATGTCTCATCCTTTAGTCCGCCAAAGCTATCTAGACCTTCTGATATATTTGCGGCTTGCTTCTTAAAGTGTTCGCCTGTAAATCCTGTTACATCACCAGCGGCAACTAAGCCAGACATGAATCCACCGATACCTAAACCAATAGCTCCCATTCCGACTACAGCTTTACCTGATCTTTTAACTCCTGCGAATGTTCCCCATAATGCACCTACTCCGAGCATAGCACCTAGTTGAGCCATATTTCTATTAGATAAAGACTCTAGACCTTCTCCGATGTTTGTCATCAGAGTAGACATAGCTCTACCATCACCTAGCTTCTTAATAGCGGCATCGCCTAATGCTAAACCAGAGAAAAATCCACCTATACCAACTCCGAGTGCGGCAATACCTGCCCCACCACCAGCAATCTTAGCAAATAGACCAAGACCAGCTCCCATGCTAGATATAGCACTTTGAGTTCCTCTTGAGATACCTCCACGTATTGTAGTCTTTTCTCCATCATCACTCTTTTCAGGTGCTTCTGGAGTTAATTGAGATTGTTCTAGCTGATTTTGCCTAACTAGACTAGCGGCATCATCCACTTGAAACTTAGCAATAGCCCTAAGAGTCTTTGTCTGTGCTTTAAGCTGTCCAGATATGTTAGCTAGAGTCGGTGTTAATAACTCTAGCGTCTTGTCTGACAGTGTTACAATCTGTGGTTTTTTTGGTGGCCGTGCCATGGGACTATCCTATTAAGACTTATTCGAATAAGCCTGAGTTGTGTAAAATGCCGCAACTATAGCCGCTACTGATACAAAGTATGTTGGTGCAATGTCACCTAATGTAGTAGATGCTTGATCTAGACCCATGAGAACAGCAATAACTACTGCAAATGGGTACAATAACATACCAAATAATGCAAACCAAGCCATATTACGCTGTGCGTCTTCACGCTTATCAGCATTCTCGATTTGAATCATTCTCTCATGTTTTTCAAGCTCTTCATTAGATACAATACCGTCACCGTCAAGATCCGCATCATTTAATGCGCTATCTGCTGGTAGTTTCTTAGCCATATCTTTCTCCTAATTATTGTTTTTGTTGTTTCATAGTATCAATATAATCAAGCACCATGTCTAAGTAAAGGTCACGCTCATACGGTATCAATTTCTCTATCTCACTTATCTGATATTTATAATGTTGAGCCAACGCAAAGATATTTTGGTAATATAATGCCAGGTTGTTGTGACCCAACATTATGTAAAAAAAGTGTCCATACCCTCCATATTAAAGGTCTTATCTTTTCCTGTGTTGTCTTTATAATCACATGCATAAGTCATCTTAGGCACTGTGGTAAAGAATCCTTGCATAGACTCCATAGTTTGTGCTGTAAACTGGTCTACGAAATCAGTGACCTCTTCACTAGAGAAGTCAGAAAATTGGTACATTTCATCGGTCTCAGTGTTGACTAGTGTCTCTATACATGATATCATAGTATTAAAACTACTCTCCGCTTCCGTTTCGCCTTCTTGAATAAACAACCCGCTTATTTCATTGATGGTTGGGTAGCGCATCATCATATAGTAATCATCATTCAGTACCACTTTTTTAGTGTGATCTGGGTCATGCTTCATTTTAATATCATTGATATCTACGTGTAGCTCCACTTGTTCTTTAGTGTCTGGATCTTCAATAGTGAACGACACTTCATTATTAACAGACTTAGCTCTGATGTTCATCAGAAGATACTCTAAGTCGAAGATAGGCATATCATCCACTTCTATATCATGTATACAGTTGTTAATAATTTGCTTGACTGCTAGAATAATTTGGTCCATGTCTTTGGACTCTTGTGCAATCAATAGAATTTTTTCTTCTTTGACCGTAAATGGTCGATATTTTGCCTTTTTGCCTGTAGACGGAACAGTGATCTCAAATAATGGTTGATCAATTTTAGGTAAACCCATAGTTTATACTCCTATCGTATAGTAATAATTAAAAAGATTTCAATATAGTAGATACATTAGATACTTGGTTAATTGCATCTTGAATGCTTCTAGGTCGCTTCAATCCTCGAATCGCTTGTGTGAAAGTATTTATTGTAGATAGATAGCTCAATAATCCATTGATTCCACCTCTACTATCTACTACAGAACCAGTGTCTGCACCTGTAACTTTAATCTCATCGTATGTGAATCCCACAGGAAGGGTCATAACTTCGCCAGCATTTGCCCAAGCTTCAGTGATATTGCCTACTTGAATTGGGTATGCTCCACTCAACGTATATCTATATGTTATACTCTCAGATGCATATGAGTATACGATAACTTCTACTGTAGACGCATAGTCTGATTTATATCCCAATTCATATGGTAGTTGTCCGTCAACTGCTGACATTGGACCAGCAGAGGTGTCATAGTTTACTTGCAATTGCATCCATCTATGAAAGAACTTTAACACACCGAAGTTGCTATCTACCATAAATACTGTAGGTAGAACAGGAAATGTCATAGTTGTTGGTCGTCTAGTAGTTGCACCAAAACCTTGAACTTGATAATCAGTAGTCGCTACATCGAATTCAGGTAATGTTACACTACGACAAAAGAACCGCAGATCAGGAATAATACCCTCAGCGTTTATCATTGATCTAGGAGGTGTGATATTAACCATGAAGAGGTTATCTTTAGCTAAACCATGTCTGCTAATAGTTGAATTAAATTCTTGAATATTGAATGCCATTGTTTTATCCTATTTTTCTTTTTGAGTCTGCCCAGACTTGAGTCTTCGATGCACCCTGGAATCTCTCTAGTGGTAAGAACAATGCAACATCCCATTCTGATGGATATATGTACATGAATCTACTCTTTACCTGAGACGTGAGATACCGTTTAATGCACGGTTGAAATTCTTGAAACTTAGCCGCACTCTCTAACATCTTATAGCTCATTTTAAGTCTAGTAGATTCATCGAATCGAGTGTTGCTTGCTGTATCATATAGTGCGTCCATCAACTTAGCTCTTAAAGGCAATGGAAGATAGTGCATATTTAATCCATAGAACCCACCCTTTACTTTCTTGAAAGGGAATACTAATGGAAATCTATCATAATATGGTAGAGTTGCTTTGCCTTTTGCGTCATAGTAATACATATACATCTGTCCTACAAGAGGACGAGCAGTGAGCCTATCGGCATCACCTTTCATTAGCTTACCTTCACTAACTCTTTTATAGTCTTGAGCAGTGTCTCTATACCATTGACGTGCTTTAGAAGTACGAGCAGGTATCTGTCCAGCTCGAACACCTTTAGTTAGAATTTCGTCAAAAAGAATTGCCATTAGATTGTAACTACACCTTCGTTAATTAAACGCTCTCTGTTGACAAGGTGAGCCGCATCAACATCATCTTTACTACCACCAAAATAAGCAACTGCATGTCCTGTATTAATTAAGACCTCTGTCACTTTACTACCATCTTCTAGAATAAAATCACCTAATATGCGACCAAATTTGCCTTTCATGTCTTCACCCTTTTTAGATACCTGAGTCTTAAGGATTGATCCATTCTTTAATAATTCTTTTAGCTTGGCTTTAGATGCTAACCCGAACTTCTTCTCTATTTTATCACGTGTCCTTGACTCAGGAGTATCAATTCCCATAATTCTGACACGCTCTTTTCTTAGCCATACCCCGAAACCTAGATCAATATCTACATCTACTGTATCGCCATCTATAACTCTTAATACTTTTACTTTATATTCGTACATTATTCTTATCCATTTGTTAAAATATTTTACCTAAAAACTTCAGCCCATACATAATTGGCACTGCTATTATGGGACCTGCTAGACCTTGATCTAAGAACGCAAGAACCATCACTATCGCTAATAGCAAATAGAAAGCATATGTCTTCCAATTCCAAACATAATAGAACCAACCGTGATCTTTTTTAGTCGGTCCAAAGTCTAGTTTAGGTTTATCGCTCATTATTTTATTCCTAAATGATCTTCATGCATTATTTGCCAAATAAAACCATTGTCTCTACAGTATTCTTCAGCGGCTGCCCATTTTGCTTGATTAACACCCCAAGTCTTTACCTCATTAATATATCTTTTAGTAGGCTTCTTACCCTTTTGTACAGCCGGTGGTATGGTCTGATACTTTGGTTTGACTTCTATTAAAATCTTTTCTTTCCTCTTATCTTTATTTATCTGTTCCACATAGAAGTCTGGGAAATATCTGTGCCATCTCCCATCAATAGGACTTTTATATGGTATAACAATTTCTTCACTACACCACTTGGTAACATGGGGATGTTTGTCTAAATAAGACATAAGCTTCAATTCCCAATGCGATCTGTATATCACATTAGTTGGATCACCGAGATACTTATTCGGATTTCTTGGTCTAAAACTTCCCTGATACGCCATCTGATCTCATATAAATAATTGTAGTTGCATTAACTTAATATTTATAAAGGTCAAAAACCATGTCTACAGGCAGAATAACACCAGCGGAAACAGTGATAAATCAGAGAATGAAGAAACGCAATAGCACTGTTCTCACTTTTCCACATACGCTGGGTCACCATGCTATGGTATTTAATTTTAAAGAGTACAAGTATGGTTTGTCTGAACACGCTACAGTCGTAAATACAGATAGTATTGTTCTACCTCTACCTAAAAATCTACAAGATAACATGAACGTCAAAGTTGGTGCTGACGAAGTTGGCGTCATGGGTTCATTATCGGCTAACATAGCAAATGGTATAACAGGTAATGGCAATATAGACATATCTAAACTTGCTAATACGTTCAGTGGTATGTTTGGTAAAGCAAGTGATGCCGCAAAAGGCGTACTCAGCGGTGATACAAGCGTTAAAGATGCGGCAGTAAATGCTTTAAGTATGGCAGGTGACACAGCAGTATTTCTTGCCGGTGCAGGTATGAGTGCGATAGGACCAGATATAGCAAAAGGTATTGGTGCAGGAACAGGTACGGCAATTAACCCGTATGCAACACTCGTATTTAGTGGTGTTGATCTGAAGGTACATACATTCGAGTGGACATTATCACCTGATACACCAGAAGAAGCAGAGACATTAAGAAAGATTGTAGGAACTATTCAGAATAATATTACTCCTGAAGTCAACAGTGTTATCGGAAGTGAAGTCGGACTTAGCGAAGGGGGTGAGTCAACGCTATCAAGAGGACTCTTAAGATATCCATCGATGGTTGACTGTTTCTTTTATGGTATTGACTCAAACTTCTTCTATAAAATGAAGACGTGTATGATCAGCCAGTTTAATGTTGACTATGCACCTAACGGTATTGCATTAAATAGAGGCGGTAAGCCAAGTGCTATGAGAATTAATATGGTTATGACAGAGGCAGCGATTCACACAAAGGCAGATTATGGTGAGTTTATAGCACCGTCTGAGAGTCCTGGTGAAGAAACAGAAGCGGACGCTACAGCGACAAACGAAGGAAATATAGACAGTTTAGGAGTCGCACAATGAGTTATTTTAATAAGTTTCCTCTGATTAAAAGAAATAAAGACACTGTAGTCGATATCACGAGAAGAGCAAAGCTGTCGAATAGTATCACTGCCACACAGTATCTTCCCTATACAATAAAAGAAGGCCTCAGACCTGAAGACGTAGCACATCTATACTATGATGATGCAGAGTTGGCATGGTTGGTTCTATTAGCTAATAATATCATTGATCCATATACAGATTGGCCTAAGTCACAGGGTAATCTTGATAGCTATATTAGAAAACAATATGCGACTCAAGCAGCCGCAACAGGTGAAGCAGTGATTACATGGGCACAGAATACCTCAATCACAGACAATATTGTACACTATAAAAGTAAATACGTACCTGATATCAAAATCAATCACGCTACTTACGTAGCAAATCCTACAACAGAGTGGCAAGCAGTCCGAGTATACGACTATGAGTTTCAATTAAATGAGAAGCGAAGAATCATTTCTTTATTTAATAGGAACTTTGTTAATGAGATTGGTGAGTTGTTAGAGAAGAGATTAAATGGACAGTAATTCGATACCTGCTAGTGAAGCAGGCTTTTATCAATTAATGAGCATGAAGATTCGCCCTATTACAGCGAGTAAGGACTCGGGTGTTGAGATCAGCCAGATCGTTGGTAACTGGCAGATAAGCGAAGGCTTTGATAACCCGAATATCATCGGGGCATGTAACATATTAGATGCCGAAGGACTCTTAAGAAAGCTCCCTATACTAGGTGAAGAATTAATTACAATTAAATATAAAGACTTTTATGGTAAGACAAGCGAAAAAGAATTCTATTGCTTCTCAGTCCGTGACCTCAAACCCTATGATGAGAGCAAAGACAATCTATTAAGCTATGCACTTGACTTCACATCAATCGAAAACTTTAATGCGAGTCAGTTCGAGGTAAAGAAATCATACAGTAATTCTCTTATATCAGATATGGTACAGAATATCTATGATGAATTCTTCCTTAAACAAGAGAACACCTCTAATGCAAAGCCGATTGAAATCGAACCTACAGTAGGAAATCACACATTCTGTATACCTACGCTGTCGCCCGCCAGAGCGATGGACTTCCTCGCCAGAAGAGCATACGGCGGTGAAGATTCAACAAACAATTATAAGTTCTTTGAGACAAGAGAAAGCTTTTATTTCTGTACACCTAACTATATGGTAGAGAAATACAGAGACCAATGGGAGTCAAAAGAAACATTAATAGAGAATAATCTTTTATTTAATACAAATAGGATGTATGACAACAATACACCCGACGGACAGAAGAGCGCACAACAAACAATTACTTCAATTGCGTATGGTAATCCTACTAATACAATAGAAGAGATAGGAACAGGACAATATAAGAGATCAGTATTCGAAGTAGACCTATTAAATAGAACAACAAGCAGAACATCATTTGATTATAGAGACAATTTAGACAAGAACAATCTAGGAAACATCAAAGCCAATCATAGCGAAGACTTTATTAGTGATGAAATGCCTAGTATACAAGAGACATTCGTCATAAAGGACTATAATACACCTGGTCAAGTAGAGAGGAAAGATCGTTTTTATCCTTATTACAGTGAGGTAATTAATTCAAGACGAATATTTAATTCACACCTTGCTAAGTACGAGATTAATTGCGGTGTTTCGGGTCGAATTGCACTGGTTCCAGGAATGGTCATTTTTATAATGGTTGATCGTATTGAAGTGTCGCCCTCCAGACAGGCAGACAGAGAAAGAGATGGCTTTTATATGGTTACGAGTGTAGTCAATAGCCACATGGAGGATAACTTTATGCAGTTGCTTACCCTTACGAAAGGCGGGTTGAGCAAGACCTATGACAGAATGGTATTCAGCGAAGAGACTGTAGAGGAGGCTGAAGTATGAGCGGAGGGTTTAGAAATCCATTATGGTTCGTTGGTGTTGTAGAGTATCGCCACGATGCCTCGAATGATGGCCGTGTGAAAGTGAGAGCATTTGGCATTCATAACGAAGACAAGACAGAGATGCCTACTGATGATCTACCATGGGCCATTGTGATTGATGGGACATATGGAGCTTCTTCTAGTATACCAGATGATGGTGAATGGGTGTTTGGTTTCTTTATGGACGGAGCTGATGCACAACATCCTATGATACTAGGCAGAATACCAGGCATTAACTTGCAATTACCACCAGAAGCAGGTGCGCCTAATGAAGTGTCTATGATACCTATGTCCTCTATACACAAGTATGGTAAGCCACCTCTGCATCGAGCGATGGGTGGTGAAGACGCAGAGATAGGGCAAGCTACGTTACAACAAGCCGCTAAGAAGAATGATATCGAATCAGCTACAGGCGAAACATGGTCTGAGCCACCTATTATAACACCAGAAAAGAATCTTGACAATAGAATTTATACCAGTAAGAATGACAATAACTTTGTAGTCCTATCTGATAGTGAAGACGGAGATGGTACATATATCTTAGTATCACATAGTAGTGGTTCTGTCATACAGATAGATGGCCAGGGTACTGTCTTTATTAAGTCCTTTGGTGATACCTATAATAGTAGCGAAGGCTTTACTATGAATAGTACAGAGAACGATCATGTGACCAATGTTGGTGGTGATTATCTTCTGAAAGTAGAGCGTGGATCAGGTAAGATATGGATTAATGGCGACTTAGATATAGAGTGCGAGAACTTTAATGTTACAGCCCGTGGTACCGCCAATATTAATGCCGCTGTCTCTACGAACATATCTGGTGGTAAAGTAGGAATCTTTGGTACGAGTGATGACGTTAACTTAGCCGCTCAAGCAAACATTAAGATGAAAGCGGGTACTGCCTTGAACTTTGGTGGTATATATGGCCAAGCATTATTTGGTGATATACATCTTGACAGTTATAAGATGAATCTGTATAGTAGTGCTTATACTAAGATACACAGCTTAGGTACTCCTGCTGTCTCTACACAGACATTACCATTTCCTGATGTGGGGCATTTAGGGATCGATATTAATAGTACGACATCACTCCGGATCAACAGTTTAGCAACAATGAATATTAGTGCCGTGGGGGCATTGGGGGTGACCGGTGGTGCCGCTATAGGACTCAGCGCAGTTGGTAAGATAGACATTGGCGCTGGTGGAATCATTGGTGTCGGGGCAGGGGGTATCGTGAACATCGATGGTACGTTTGTCAACGTTGGTAATCCAACTGCTGCCGCTACGATTGCTGGTGCGACTGCTGTTGGTACAGCATCATTAGCACCACAGCTAGTACAAGCTGGTACGGCTACAATACCTCCTTTAAGTATAACAGAAGTTGCCGCTGTTGTCAACCCCGGAGATATACCTGGTGCAAGAATGGCTGTGGGATACTCAACGAATGCGAATACAAGAACACGTAAGCCTCCGCACTTGACAAGTCGTATGAATGATGATACAAAAGACGGAGAATCTATACCAGGTCCAGTCACGAGTACTGACTCTGCCGCTACTGCTGTCAATAAGGCAGGCGAATATACCTCGAAAGAAGAGCTAGAGAACGATGTAGACTTCACTGATAAATTAAAAGAAATGCTTGACAAGTATCCAGGCTTGACTAAAGATGAACTGTATAGAGTTATACAAGGCGAGAGTAATTTTAATTCAAATGCACTAAATAGTGATAGTGGTGCTACAGGTCTATTCCAATTCATACCAGGTACTGCTGAGTTCCTTGGATACTCTACTGGTGATATACAGAACATGAATCCTGCTCAACAGCTTGGTGTTTATGATGAATATCTTACTAAGTTTGACTACCGTGGGGGTGATCTAGGCATTATGCAAGCCGCTCCTGCTTACGCTAACAAGCCTCTATCATACGAAGTGTATGCATATGGTACGAAAGCGTGGGAACAGAACAGAGGATGGCGTGACGATGAAGGCAGAATCACTGTAGGAAGCATCAATAACTACTATAGTCAACAAAACGTTTAGGAAATAATATGAGTGCAGTTTGCGAAAATACAACACCACTAGCATCTAGATTCGATTCTTCGATATTAGGGGTTGACAGCGGAGCTTTTTCTGATATAATAGACTTGACTAAACTAACTGATTCGAATCCAGTTGACCAAGTGAATAGACAGTCTCTTGTGAACGTTACAAGGAAGACGAATGCTATACTAGACGCTATTAACTTAAACAACTATTCGACACTTAAGGACCGTTACGAGCAGGCACCATTATCCTTCGTAGACATTGCTGACTTCGTTGTAAATAATAACTATAGTATAACAGACCTTGATAACGATGTCAACAACTATAATCCATTTAATCCTGATGAAGTCGTTCCTGTACCTGTTGACTCATACCTCACTGACTTAGACTATCACTTAAATAAGAACTTAGGCCAGTCTATCTCTTCAGGCATGTGTGGCGCATTCGCTAATGTGTTTGGCCAATTGACAGCATTGTTTATCCTCATTGATACAGCAAGTGAACTGATGGACGATATCAAGAACTTACTAGAGAAAGATCCTCTCAAGAAGATCAAAGCAATGACTCTGCAAGAGACTCTCAAGAAGATTAAGGACCTAGTACTAGAGATTATCGACAAGGTTGTAGAACAACTACTCAAACAAATCGAAAAAGCAGTCACTGCCACTGTTGGTGCCCTTACAGATATCAAAGGAACTGGTCAAAAAGCATTCAAAAAGATACAAGATGCCGCAGAAGAGATCAAAGAACTGTTCACAGAAGAGGGCATTAAAGACTTTAAGAAGCGTGTAGAGGCCTTTTTAGCAAAGACTTCAGCACAATTCGAGCGTCTTACTATAGAGAACGTTGCTTTATTGATGTTTAGATTCTGTCAACTGACTGAAGTAATTCAAAGTCTACTCAAGTCTCCTGTCGAAGGTCTCAAAGCACTCTCTAGTGCTATCGTTGCTGAACACGCTGTACTACGAGCATTGAGTCTACGTGAGACACAGAAGGCAGTACGTGCAGGTGCTATACGTTTAGATCCACAAGAGCGTCAAGCCGCTAAAGATAAAGCTGCCGAGACAGTGAATGCGAGTGCACCAACGCTTAAAGAAGTCGTAGCTGATGATACAATACAAAGTAATTATATCACAAGTGATGAATTAAGTCAAGTAGAAATTAAAACTATTTCCGATAATCGTACAGAAGCTGGTGTACCAGGCAAGTTCACATACGCTAGTCAAGTCATTAATCAGAACGAGTTTGAAGGTAAAGAACTCAAGGGCGCTGGTTATAAGAAGATAGATCCAGTCGTACTAGGTAAGCTACTACGTATATGTGAGCAGACAGGACAGTCATACGTTATCAACTCAGGATATAGATCGCCTGAGAAGAACAAGTCAGTTGGTGGTGCAAAGATGTCACAGCACATGACCGGTAAGGCCATTGACGTCCAAGTAAAAGGATCATATGAAGAGAGAGCAGAGTTTGTTGTGGCAGCGAGTCGAGCAGGCTTTACTGGTGTTGGTGTATACTCATCATTCATACATCTAGATATACGTGATTCTAGAGTCAGTTGGGTTGGGGGTGAGAAATATAATCCTAGCGACTTCCCTGTGCCTAATTCACAGATGACTCGATGGCAAGCACATGTAACAAAGCACGATAAAGATTTATTCCGTACGAAGACAGCATAAATAGATATAACATAAGGTAATTACTAATGGCAGAGACGATAACACCACGCACTAGATTCGAAGCTGTATACTCAGACTTCCATAAGGATCTTGCGCCTATTCCAGGCAGAGGTGATATAGCACGTAGACTCAACGAGAACGCTGTACGAGAATCTATCAAGAACCTTATACTCACAGATAGAGGCGAAAGACTCTTTCAGCCTAACTTAGGTAGCGACATTCGTGCATCACTATTCGAGAATGTCACACCTACTACTATCATTCTACTCAAAGACAAAGTACGTGAGGTACTTAACGCATACGAACCACGATGTAATCTATTAGACGTAGAAGTATTAGGCGATATCGACACTAACGCAATCACGGTTAACGTTGTTTTTAACGTCATAAATAGTGAAGCACCACAATCAATTTCAATAGGCATCGACAGGGTAAGATAAATGGCAAACATATCACCAGTACAGAATTTAGATTTCTTCGCTACGAAGACAGCACTTAAGACGTTTCTTAAGAACCAGGATAGATTTGCTGACTACGACTTCGAAGGATCAAACATGAATGTTCTCCTCGATGTACTATCATATAATACGTTCTATAACAACTACTATTATAACATGGCTATTAGCGAGATGTTTCTTGACTCAGCACAACAACGTAATAGTATTATATCACATGCCAAGGAATTAAACTACCTACCACGTTCACGTAGATCATCGATGGCTACGGTTACATTGAACATCACAGCTACACAAGATTCAAACTACTTTACTATTCCTGCTAACACTGCACTCACAGGTAAGTGTGGTAATGTTACATTTACTTTCTTGACAGACAAGACAAATACTGCTATACGTAATGCCAATACGAACACATATACTATCACAGGACTGAATGTATTTCAAGGGCGTATTATTAACGAGACATTGCCTATGTCAGATACGACTATCTCTAATGCATGGATTGATACACGCTCATTGTATGTTACAGTGAATGGTGAAGAGTACGTACAGAAGAGTGATATCTTTGGTGTGACTGCTACTCAGAAAGTGTTCTATCTCCAGCCCGAAGAAGATGGTAAGTATAGCCTACAGTTTGGTGAGAACAAGTTTGGTGCTCAGCCTGATAGTAATGATGTCGTTGTTGCTTCATACAGAATATGTAATGGTAATGATGCAGACGGCGTTAAGTCATTTACGATTAATCAGAACATTGGCGGCGCCTCAAGCATCTCTGTTGCTGTAACAACTCCTTCTACTGGCGGATTCCTTGCTGAGACTATTGACTCTATACGAACATTCGCACCTAAGGCGTTGCAAGTACAAGATCGTGCTGTTACAAAGAGTGACTATGAAGTACTACTAAGAAATAGATTTCCTAACATTCAAGCTATATCTGTATATGGTGGTGATGAAGTTATACCACCACAATATGGTAAAGTAATCATCTCTGTAGACGTTACTGGTGGACAGGGTGCGGCAGACTTTGAGATCGCTGACTTTAAAGAGTATCTGAAAGACAAGACACCATTGACTATCGAGCCAGTATTCGTAGCGGCTAAGTTCTTATTCATTGACACAGTAGTGAATGTAGTGTACGATCCAAACATTACTACAAAGAGTGCGGCTCAGATACGAAGCGAAGTTATTGCTTCTATTATATCATACCAGACTACGAATCTCAATGACTTTAATAAGACATTGCGCCAGTCTAGGCTATCTGCTACACTCGATGCTCTTGATAACTCTATCATCTCTAGTGATATCTTTGCACAGCCTGTGATCGAGATTAAGCCTACATTATCTATTGTACAGAATCCAGCATTCTCTTATGAGTCTACGCTAGTACAGCCATATGCATTTGATGCTACGACAGGCTTCTCATCATTCACACCAGCTATGAAGACTACTAAGTTTACGATAGAAGGAACGCTTGTCACACTACAAGACGATGGCAAGGGTGCTATCATGGCTGTGACAGCAGGTACTACTGTCGAAGGTGTATTCAAACGTACTGTTGGTACTATTGATTATACTACAGGTGCTATCAAGTTGTCAAATCTTATTTTCGATTCATACGAAGGTGACGCTATTAAGTTTACTGCTAACACAGTGAATAAAGATATCAAGTCTCCTAAGGACAGAATCATCTCTATACGTAATCAAGATATCACAGTTAACGTAACGCAATTAACGGAATAGTAGGATGAGCGGAGTTTCAAAAAAAATATCATCATTCATACCTGAACAGTTCCCTTCGATATATAGGGACGGTGACAGAACCATAGGTGATGGTGATGGTGAATTTCTTGTAGAGTTTGCGAAAGCATACTACGACTACAATGACTCTATCATGGATAGGGACATTAATAAGCTACGAGACCTTGATACGACACTTGCTAATTTTCTTATCTTCTTTAAGAAGAAGTTTCTTGTTGAGTTACCACTTGATACTGTTGTCGATACTAAGTTTATTATAAAGCATGTTCAAGACTTATACAAGAGAAAAGGTTCTGAAGAATCATTACGTCTACTCTTTCAAATGTTTTATGACAGCGATATCGAAGTCTTCTATCCTAGTACGAGTATATTAAGGCCTTCGGACTCAAAATGGGGTGGTTCTATTTACCTCGAACTGAATGCTGTTCACTCCGAAATAGGATATCCTATCTCAAGAGGTGACAAGCTAGGTGGTGATATCTCGGGTGCTATAGGCTTTGTCGATGAAATCGTCTTTATTAATTTCACAGGTGCTATCACTCCTATAGTATATCTCTCTAATATATCAGGTACATTCACAAGCGATGATGGTATTATTGTAACACGTGGCACAGATTCTCCTTTTAATATAGGTAAGCTAATAAAGGGATCTATTAGTAATGTCTCTATTAATTCCTCTGGTAGAATAGCAGGCCAACAAATCGGTGATAAGCTAAAGATTAAATCTTCTGAGAATGGCATATCTGGTACTGCTTCAGTAAAAGAAGTATCTACTGTGAGTACAGGACAAATAGACTTCAACATCTCTGATACAGGATACGGATATATTGTACCAGCTTCTAGCGGACCACAGAACGATGTCTTAATATCGAATCAAGTTGTTGTGCTTCAGCAGTCCTTAACGCCTACTATCAATGTCGGAGACTGGGTATACGCAGAAAATCATTCCTCGGCTGTAAGTCAGATCAGTACGGCCTCTGGGGCGGCGTCTGTAACTGGAGCGGCTAACATCACAGGTGGCGGGCGAATCGTTGGATATGAACACCCCCTTCTTTATGTACGAACAATAGATAGAACACGTGCCCAGTTTCTTACCTATGTTCATGCCCAGATTACTTTAGCGGCAAACAAAGACCCATCGATTGATCCTAAGATGAGCGAAGTGTTTAACCGCAATCATACTAATGGTATCAGGCTAGGTGATATTAGTAACTCAGGATATGTTCCGGCCCAAGATAGACATATTACGAGTACTGATGTTGCGGCTATGAATTCATATAAGAATGGCACAACTCTCTCAGCGGCTAAGACTGCTTGGATAGAAAACATATTATTACCTAACATCTTTGCTATTGGATATGGACATGACTTTAATGTGTTGCCAACGAATGGGCAAGCAGATGTTATTGTAGCAGGTCAAACATTGAATGCAGTAAGTATTGGTGTTTTTAATGAGAGTGCATCATTCACTGTTGACTCTGTATCTGCTACTGATCGTGAGACAGTGAGTATTATCACCGACTTGATTGGCGACTTTGTTAACACTCCATTACAAGTTTCAGTAAATGCTACTGCTATGGTAAATCCAAAAGTATACGAAATCTTAACAGTAGGTAATACAGTCTTCACAAACTTTGGTGCGGCTAATAATAATGTCGGTACTCGATTCACTGCAACAGGTGCTGGAACTGGTACGGGTACTGTTATCGATGTAGTCGATACTAACTTCAGAATGAGTGGTCCTACAGAAGAAACACTTAACACTAAATTCAAAGATGCCTTTGTTCCTCTTACTGTTACGATTGGATCAATAGATAATATTACTGTCTCTAGTTCTGGCTCTCAGTACACAAGCAATGTATTCACTGAAGCAAACTATAGTGACGTATCAAGATTTGATAAGAAGGATGTTATTCTTACTTTCAATGCTCCGGATTTCTTACTAGAAGTGGGTGACATTGTGACTCAGGCAGTTACTATTGAGAATCCTGATCTCACTTCTTCTACTGCTACTATATCATATGTTTGTAAAGGAAGGTTCTTGAAGCGAGAGGGTAATAACTTCTACTTCAAGCAACTATCATTCTACGACTTTCAAGCAGGAGTAAATGCTCTTATTCGTGGTAATAATGAAATGGTGTCTGCGGTGAGTAGAGATGTATATTCTTTACCTATGGGACGCAATGCAGTCATCGATGGACCAGCTAGTTATCAAACAGGACAGATTGAATCAGTAACACTGCTGAACACTGGTTATAGATATGCTGACAATGAGTCAGTTAACTTACTTGACACAAATGATCTAACTGTCGCTACAGCAAAAATAAGAACACAGGGACCTGGCTTAACAGAAGGTACATGGAAGACTACTACATCTTTCTTAAGCGAGAACACTAAAAGACTTTCCGACAATTATTACTATCAAGAGTACTCATATGAAGTAGGATCTATTATTGATCCAGCGAAGTACTCTCCTCTCATTGACAACATAGTAGGTGTTGCTGGTACAAAACTATTCAGTACGCCTCTTATAAATACAACTAACGATCTATCGTCAACGCTTGATGTCGAGTTCCAGGTTTGGGATATAACAGAAGATGGACTTCAGAACGAAGAAGGAACACAGACTATTAATACTGAACAGAATACAGGACTGGTAGCTACAATAATAACGCTTGACACAACAACGAGTGCTTCAATAACAACATCGATAGGAACTTAACGGGTACAATAATGGCAAAAATTATTACTGAAAATTTTAAAGTAGAGACTACGAATGAGCTATTCAACTCTTTCGTTAATACTAATGCAACCGTTGGATCTAACTTCGCAACATCTCTAGCAACTTATAATACTACTGGTAGTCTGAGCCTTTCGTCTACACAACAGACAACAATCAAAGGCTTTGTAGACACTCAGCTGGCTTCGTTGAAACCCGAGTCTGATTACTACATCATGGGATCTAGTATTGATAAAGCAAATAATATTTCTAACACACAACACGAGAAGCGTGACTTTCAGAGAAGAGTTATCTTTGGTAATAAGATTACTGATGATGATGTTCGATACATGTTTAAGTCTACTACTTGGACTTCTGGTACGATCTATGATGACTTTGATGATACTCAAGACGTTAGTCTTCTTAATATGTTTGTCACTATCACGAATAGTGAAGGCAATCATTATATATTTAAATGTTTAGAGAACAATAACGGTGGTCCATCTACAGTAGCTCCTAGTATTAATGTAGGCGTTGCAGGCAGTGTTGACCCGAATACATATGAATCAGTAAGTTCTAGTGACAGCTATGTCTGGAAATACATGTTCTCTGTGACAAACTCTGATGCTCAGATATATTCTACAAGCGATAGTTTACCATTACCTTATCCTGCTTACGGAGATTCTCTAGTAAAGTCAGCGGCAAAGGAATCTATATCACAAGTACTGATAACAAATACACCGAATAGTTTATTTTCTAAATGCGTGTTTGGTCCAGGT
>UEXM01000064.1_pt1 | contig 120038 bp, 117 predicted proteins | sample 1796661 | NCBI WGS metagenome assembly UEXM01 (sample SAMEA4772469, study PRJEB27181) | metagenome | reverse complement strand
CTCATTGATGGGTGAAAGGTTTGCCAACTTAGCAAATCTGCGGACAACTGCCTCGCTTAATAGTTTCTTAGCCATAATTATAAATCTCCTTAATCCTTAAAGCGTTTTTTCATTATAAATAGAAATAAAAAAAATAAAAGAACGTATTTAAATCAAATTTCTGGGTGCTCTTTAGCAATTAAATCGAAAATATCCTCGATGTCTCCATCACCCAGTCCAAAGTCATTTAGTATGTCTTTACTTTTTTCTTTCTCTTTTTTTATCTTCTCTCTTTGAACCTTGGATTGTTTATTGTTCTCTTCTTTGTAGTGATCGATAAACAATTCCATCATTGGATCCTCTCCAACTACCGCCTCAACGCAAGCACGAAGAAACTCTGACTGTGTGAGGCTATGAAACTGCATTCTTGCTTTGAATTTTGCATGTAGCGTGTCTTTAGCATAAAAAGTATATTTCTTCGTGTCTTTGGCGTATTTATTTGGCATTGGCTGGTGGGCTCCATTTTTGTTTCTCTCTTGCTAGAGCAAGATTAAATATCATTATCACTAACGTATACAATGATATAATTCCGTACCCCGGACTTATTTGCAAATAATTGCAACTCCATATGACAGCCGCCGATATGGCCATAAACATTGCGAACAATGCTATTTGCCATAAGAACGACTTCATTCCTTCATAGATCCAATTCATATTACTCTCCTGTTGAACCAAAACCACCTGTTCCTCTTTTAGAGATACAGATATCACTATTATAAAGAGTATCAGTCATGAGTTTTCTTGCTCTAAAGTGAATAATGGGTATCATGACCACCTGAGCTATTTTATCTCCCGGTTGGATTGTTCTGCTTTTGTTTCCTATGTTGTTAAGGTTGATCATAAGCTCTCCATTGTATCCCGGATCTATTATACATGCGCCGACCACAAGCTGTTTCTTTGCAGCTAGTGATGATCTGTTTTTGACCTCGAGCATGAATCCATGAGGCACACCAAACTTTAATCCTGTTTCAACAACAATGGAGTCGCCAGAATTTATAATTAATGGGCCGGAGTTTTCTCCCGATGGACAGTAAAACACATCAAGACCGGCGTCCGAGGGATTAGCTCGGACGGGGTCTTTTGCGCTATCTCTTATTTTAAAATAATCGATAAGCATTACTTGTCTCCTCTAAGATTTTCATAGATATCAATTAATGCTTCTATGTCTACATCATTCTTGAGCAGTCTATAAGCACGGACAGTTAAAGAGATGTCTTCTTTTGTAAGCCAACCGTTGTCAACGTAATCTGATTTAAGTTCACGCTTTTGTTCCTTATAGGGTTCCATGGCCTCTTCCAAAGCTTTCATCGATCTAATATAATCGCCCATGTGTTGCTCTTTTGATTTAAATGCCGGCTCTTCGTATTCCTCTACGATAGCGGTGGTGTTATTAGTTACAAATTCAAATTTAGTCATAATTCCTCCTTATGATTGTGTAATTTTGCTTTTGCCCAGATGCCGATGAACGGCATTGATGATATCAAAGCGAAGAGGGCATTCCATTCGCCATGACAATTTGCTAAGTGTTCCATTATTCCTCCTTGTTGTATTCTTCCAGAATTTCTATTAAGAGCATATAGCATTGCTTAAACGATATACGCTTTCTTGCATAGTTTTTAGTTGAATTTCTATAATTAACGAGAAACAAACTGTTGTAAGTCTCTCTGAGTGTCTCCAGTCGCTTGTTAAACTTATCGACTATTAACTGTTCATCGATGATTTTGATATTACTGGTGATTGTTGCAAATGCTCGATTTGAACGATTTGGCGTGTTGTCATAAAAAAGCTCATGATTAGCAATTAATCTTATCCGACCTTCTTCAGACCCAGTGTCAATTGCATTTAAAAATATCATCGTTGATGGTTCTTGCCCTTCTAGAAGGCGACCAAGTTTATATTTTGTTTCTGTTTTTTTAAATAATCCTCCGCCTACTCGCCAACCATGTTCCTTTTTTAACTCAAATACTTTCGAAGTCTTGCTAGGGTAAAAATGAAAGGTTGTATCGTTTTGATATCTTCCTCTGGTAAAGCTAAATGAGCAAATAGTGTAGGTTGTGTCGTCAAATACTGTTTCTTCAAACACATTTACTTCATCAACATTGTATCTCTCAAAAAATATATCTCTAATGTTCTTGTCTCTGTCGCAGAAGAAGTTTAGAGGAATTATTAAAATACCTCCGGCAACGTCTCCATCGACAAAGCTTTTGATACAAGCTTTATATAAATCATCAACACCATATTTTTCGTAAACTCTTTTATCCTTGTTTTTGTTCTTAGCTAAGAACGGAGGATTAGTCACAGGATACTTATCTTTATAGTCCGGAGGATTGAGCAAGGTATCTTGGGTTATAGCAGAACACTTTGGCTCTATATCGTATAGCTCCCAGTCAGTTCTCTTAGACCACTTTACCAAGTCACCTTGCCCAACAAACGGCTCAACTAGTTTAGCACCATGCGGAATTTTAATGTTCGAAAGAATATAGTCGCAATTTGTAGTATAATATTGTCCGAATTTTTTCTTATTTGATTCTGTCATTCCACCACTCCTCTAGGTTTTTAAGTGGTCCGCAGTAAAAATACTTCCTTAAGGAAGGGTCAACCTGATCGATAGCATATTCGAATTGTGTTCTGCCGTTTCCTTCTCTCAAAAGAGAGAAGTTGCAATAATAGCTTCCATCAGTGATACATACAAAGAACTTGTCATCGCATTTATTTTTCTTTATGTGCTTTGCGAAAGACTCTACCATGTCAATCACTGGCCTGATAGATCTGTTTTGTGCTCCACCAGAATCTGGGATTATTTTTAAGTTCCAATAGGTCATTTTGTCATTGACCTTCTTTACACCGTCAAAGTCTTCCGTCCAATCCATGAAGTCTTCTCTGCTTGTTACGACTCTTTGGTTTTTGAACTGCAATGTTCTTTTGTTAATCCGAATTGACCTTTCGTTGTTTTCAAAGGTTTTCAGGTCGACTCCAAGATTATCAAGGATAAAGCTCTTCTGAAACTTTTCAGAGCTGTTGTCTTTGGAGTTCAAAGAAATGTTTTCGTGTCTCCACTCTTTAGTCATTCGTTGTGGTATTGTGTCAAAAGTGTATGTAGTCATAGTTCCTCCTGTTTTTGTTTTCATATATATAATGTAACTGGTCTGTGGTAGTTTGTCAAGTTTTTATTTCAAGTTTTTTACCCAATCATCATCCACTTCTTGTCAACCCGGCCGTATGTCGAGAAACCCCAAGTTTCATTGTAGCTTGGGTGCTTAAGTACATATGGCTTGTTAAGAAAGATGAGGTCCTTTTGTGGATCTACGCCCCAACAGCGGATTTTGGTAGCTTTCGAATTGGAGTCGATCACATCAATAGTGTAAAACCATTTACCATTTTTGCTTTTCTTCGTATGAATTTTGGTTGGGATGCACCATGCCACTCCAAGTGCTGAGTCGTACTCCGAAAGAGGAGGTACTACATGATGTTCTATAATCTTCAACGCCCTTTCAGTCATGACCATGTTAATTGGATAAATACCCGTCAATGCTTGTGTGTTCTGTATCAGCTCGGCTGTACTAAAAGAACCTTCCTTGCGATATTTTTCGATGTTTTCATTCAATTTCTTCTTGTTCTTTGGCTTATCAACAACAACGGCAGACCAGAAATGCTTGTCTCCATAGAACCTATCATCAATCAAATCATTCATCGCAGAGGCTCTTGTGAGGGCGTCTAAGGACTTCTTGTTGAGTTTCCTTGCTACCACCCCACCGTCGAACAAAAGATGCTCTACGGACGTAAATGGGCGCTTCTCGATGATCTCATCAATTGCAGCATCACCAAGACCTTTGATGGTTGTCAGTGGAGCTACCAGTGTACTTTTACCAGTAGCAGTCCATCGTCGACCGGAGGTGTTAATGTTCAAAGGCTTAATTGTATAGCCCCAAGATTTAGCAATGTTGATTGCCTTTTCTTTTCTAGACTCAGGCTCCTTATCCAAGAAGGCACAAGCCCACTCTGCATTGTAATACGTTGCTAACCAAGCAGTTTGATATGAAATGATTGAGTAAGCAACAGCGTGAGACTTGTTGAAGCCATAGCCAGAGAAGTACTCAAACTTCTGCCACATTTCCTCGGCAGAACGCATAGTTATGCCTTTCTCAATGCAACCTTGAACAAACTTCGTCATAATCTCTTCTTTCTTTGCTTGTTTCGAAGCATCGAGGCCTTTCTTGGTCAAGAGTTTACGCAGCAGATTGGCGTCATCTAGATTGATGTCTTTACCAAGCTTATGAGCCAGAAGAGCAATTTGCTCTTGGAAGATCATAAACCCACTGGTTTCACTGGTTATCTCTTCGACAATCGCATTCTCATAACTCACAGACATAGGATCACGGATTGCTTTAATGTAAGCCTTGTCAACACCAGCCGATAGAGGGCCGGGACGATAGATTGAAGTGATAGCAGACAAGTCAATGATGGATCTTGGCTGTGCTCTCTTAGCAAGGCTTTGGGCTCCATTCTCTGTGAATTGGAAGATGCCCATCCATTTACCAGCGCGGAAGATGTTTTTGTAAACTGTCTGGTCGTTGAGATCGATCTTGTCAGGATGAAGGTTCTCATCATAATATTTCTTAACATCAGCGAACGTTGGGTTCTCGATACCATGGTGCCTCTGAAGAATTCTTTCGATTGCTTCTTCCATCATACGAAGGGTTGCAAGACCAAGAATATCAAACTTGATGAAACCCATTGGCTCTAGTTGGCGTACATTCATACCTTCAGACCAAGGAGTTTGTCGTACGCCCTTGGAAGCAATTAATGGCATGTACTTATCCAGTTCAGAGCCAATTACAACACCTCCAGCATGACGAGAGGTTGAACGGATTTGACCCATTAGGCCTTCGACGTGTGATTTAACCTTTGGATGGTCAGAGAAGAACTTTTGCAGTGTCTCGGAGAACTCACATACCTCTTCAAAAGTCGGGGCATAGATTCCTGCACGGATACCATGCTTCTTCTTTGCAAGAGGAGTTGCTTCCTTGAGCATAGTGTTGGTAACCTTGTTGACTTCGGGAAACGGGATGTCATAGAACTTTGAGATGTCTTTGATAAGAGACTTCAATTGTAGTGTATTGAAGTTGGAGATAGGCACAACAGTGTTGGAACCCCACTCATTGATTAACAGCTCCTTGAGCACCATAGGATCAGAGACATCGTAGTCAATGTCAGGATAATCCGTGGCGTCCGCTCGGAGGAAACGAGAGAATAGTAGACCATACTTAATTGGATCCACTTGTGTAATGCCCAGTGCATAAGCCACCAGCGATCCTGCTGCTGATCCTCGGCCGGGTCCTGCGAGTTGTACTTCATTTGTTTTGTCCGTGATTGACTTCATCGTCAAGAAATATTTAGAGAACCCTCTGTCTGATATGACTTCGAGTTCATGCTTCAGTCTATCGGTGTAATCCACCCAAGTGGTCGACCCTCGTTCGACAGAACGCGATGCCATAATCTCAAATAGACCCTCGAAGGATAATTGAGCCAAGTATTCTGCAGGGTGATGGCCAGCAGGTACGACAAAATCAGGCAAGCGCACAGTGTTATCTGGGAGAAAACTATCAATCCTCTCAAAAGCAATATTGACCGTCTCCAACATTGACTGACGAACGATGTCGTCATCGTAAGTAATGTCGGTGTGTATGATGTTAGTGTATCTTTTATAATCGGCCCACATTTGTTCGCCGTTCTTTGGGTAAAGTTCATACCCGATTTCATCCACACCTTCAGGTAACTCATCTGACATCCATTCAGGCTTGCCCTTTCCGAGCCAACCTATCTTCTTATATAGTTCTCGATCGTTCCAAGCGTCTGGAGTTGGGTAATGAGAGTCGCACGTTGATACCAGAGGTATGCCGAATTCTTGGTGCATTTGAATGACGTAATTGTTCAATTCGTGTTGTTCCGGAATTGCATTCCATTGAAGTTCACCGTACCAACGGTCGCCAAAGATGCTTAACATATTCTTCGTTATAGAGCGCATAGCATCCACAACAGCCTCGGAACCGGTCTCTCGGTGTTCCCAGTAGCAGCCAGCATAGACACCACCGAGACAAGCGGAGAGAGCGATAACGCCCTCACTATGCTTCTCTAAGAGGTCAAGGTCGATACGAGGCTTGCGATAGAAGTAGTCTCCATCATATGATTGGGACACCAACTTGAAGATGTTATTGAGGCCTTCTTGGTTCATAGCAAGAAGTACCATGTGTCGCTTGCGGTTCAATTCTGATTTGGTGGACTGCTTTGACTCCGCTTCGTTTTCAACGGTGGTCCCGCTACGGTCGTCATCAATCTTTTTTGATTTGGTTTTGTCTGCGCGGTGTTCGTCAAGCTTGACCTTCCAATCCGCGACGGACTCGATGAAGTAAGCTTCCACACCAAAGATTGGCTTGAAGTCTTTTCCTTCCTTCTTCATCTTCTTAGCATGCAATACCTGATAGGCTAAGCCGTTCATATTTCCATGGTCGGTTAGAGCTAGGGCTGTGCTTCCGTTTTCGTAAGCATAGTTCATGTGTTGTTGCGGATGTCCAAAGCCATCAAATGGCGATCCAACGCCCGAATGAGCGTGTAGCCCAACGAATTGTTCTTTTCTTATTGTCATGTGTCCTCCATGATCTTATGTGTTGTTTATTATACTTATAATATAACGTGTTGTTGTTTAGTTGTCAAGTTTTATCTCAAACTTTCTAGAAATTCTTTGGCAACCTCCGAAGTTTCTTCTCCGGCTACCTCTATCTCTTCTTGGCGTCTTTGTTGTGTCTTCATAGGGACAGGTCTAACAAAGTCTTTTATTTTTTGAATTGCTTTTTTCATCTTTTCCTCCGCATGAATGCAAATGGTGCGAGTAGTAAAATCCACTCTGGTAATGTTGTGGAAGACGAGCAGGATTTAACAGGAACGCCTTCATCAAGCTCCAGTTCCTCTTCTTGGGTGTCTTCTTCTGCTTCTTCCTCTGGTTCTGGGGTTGCAGTGTCTTCAGGTTCACCGGTGTCCACAGGTTCGTCAGAAGGCTCCTCTTCGTCTCCAGTGTCTATAGCAGGCTCGTAGTAAGGTTGGGAGATTATGATGTCCTGAAGAGACACTCCTAGCTCTTTGTGGATAGGGTTCCACCAACCCATGTCGAAATTGCCCATGATGTTAAGTTCGTCGAGCATGAAGGCCTCTCCTTCTTCAACTTGAATTGCGAGGAAGTATTCATGGTATGCTGATTGATCGTCGCGTGCTCCAAGGTTGAGATACATATCCCATGCCATCAAGTCTGCTCGACCGCTTACATATACATCCCATTCGTAAAGCGTAACGTCATATTGTGTCTGCACTCTATATTCTGTGCCGATGTAGCCTTTGACCTGAACGTCTCCTGCTGCCTTAACATCACCCTCTTCGCTGATCTGGTATTCTCCATGAGCCATAACAGAGCCTTCGGCGTTTCCTCCGATACCATATTGGTTGGAGAAAGACACTTGCCCGTAAGCATCAATGCCGTAATTTTCAAACGGAACAGACCAGTCCCACCGGAAGGCTCCTTGTTCTCTAGAGACGTCTGTGAAGGCCTCTACGCTTATCACAGGGTACTCTCCCCAGTCTTGGTATTCGTCGGCCCATAGGTGACAATCAGACAGGAAACAATCTTTGCCCGGAGTTGATCTCGCCTTGATAACACCGACGTAGAAGTCAGAACCGCGGTCAATTGACGAGCGAAACCAAAAGAATTCTATGATAGCATCAACGGAGTTTCCTTCGTCGTCGCTGTTCCCCAGATACAGAGTGTTTCCCTCAAAGAAGGAATACGCATGTGGATCTGTTTCATAATCTTGGTTTAGGGTTTCCTCAAAAATAACATCCGAGTCTCCAATAAGAATGGACGCTCCGGTGTATGATGTTTCTGATAGTGATAAGTCCTCTGCTTGACTTGCAAGCAGTGATAAAAATAATAGCATAGTGATTCTCCGGTGCTTAATTAGTTGCTTATATTATAACTTGTTAAACTTAATCTGTCAAGTTTTATTTTGCTGCCGATTGTAAATCGACAGTCATTAGCTCTCGCATCTTGAATAGACCGAGTTCTTTGTGCTTACACTCAAGCATCACATCCATATCAAGCCCGAAGGTGTCAATTGGATGCCAATAAGAGTCCGAATGAGCATTGGCTCTGATCTTGGGATCATTGTGCTCGATGGAACGAGACTGGCTGTAATGAACAACGGGACGAACGTCGCCCCACGTAGAGATCGCTAATTCAACGGCATCCAGTTGAGACAGGCCACCAGTGCAAAACGTGTGGTGGTGATAGTCATGTACGATGGGGATGCCTATGTTTTTGAATATACCATCATACAACTCTTGGGTTGAATATAGCGACTCTTTGTCGTCGTTCTCTACGGTCAGTCTCGTTTTGACTGCGTCTGATAGTCTATGGAAGTTTCGGCAGAAGTTTCCAAGAGCCATTGGTTTATCGTTGTAGGCACCGCCTACGTGAATGTTAATCTTTGCTTGTGGTGTGCGTGGTTGGCACAGCAAGTCCATTAATTTACCGTTGATCTCCAAGTCGCGCAGGGTGTTTAGGACAACCTGTTCGTTGGGAGAGCATAATTTGTTGAATGGACCGGGATGCGTTGTGAGGCGGATGTTGTGCTCCTCGGCATACAAGCCACAATCGAATAAAATTTCTTCGATCTCTGCGAAGTCAGGCAGGTCTTCGAGTGCATACTCCGAGGCCCACGGAAAGATGTCAGAAGACATGCGAAAGAACGTGATGTCGTTTGCGACGTTCCACTCAAGGATTGTCTTGAGATCTTTGACGTTCTGCAGAATAAGTTCGGAAGCATAAGGCAGACCCTTTGCTTTGAACGTGCGCTTGATCATTGAGCGGTTTGTTGTGATCCTTGGCTTTTGAGCAGCAAGGGTCATGTTTATACAGGCATAGCCTAGTCGATAATTAGTCATTGTGTCCTCCAATGTCTTTGTGTTATGTTTATAATATAACTGGTTGGAGGATGCTTGTCAAGTTTTATCTACCACTTTTTGCATGACCAATAGCGTGCTTTGGTCTTTGGTCCCGGGTTGTCGCAGTTGTGACGAGCGCGAAATGATTTACGTGCTTCTGGGTTGTTTTTGCGGATCTTCATTGTCTTTTCACCCTTGGCTTTAGCTGATGTGCCTCCATGGCCGAAATTTACTTTCTTGATGTTTCCAGTTTTTGGATCTTTTACATAGACCTTAAACTTCTTCACATCGCCTCGAGTAGGCTTATTAAGCGTTACTTTTCTTCCTTGATACTCTGCTTCACCGACTAAATCAGGACATCCGCAAGAAGCCTCCTGAAGCATTTCGAATAAGCACCCTTCACATACAAGGTCTCCTTCTTCGAGCGTGGCTCCCTTAAAATGTTCAAGTATCGAGTCATCTCCTTCATAAGTCAATGCCTCTCTTTTTTGCGGAGCTTCTTCGAGCGAAGTACGGTTTGCTAAATTGTTCTCAGCGGATTTCCTAACGTGGGCCGACGAGTATGTTGTTAATCTTTTCAACACTTTGACTGGAGTTGCCGGGTTTTTTGCCAAATAGAGCATGTCTCTATCAGCCGCCGGCTTCTGGTGGAGTCTATTCAGGAATAAATAGGCCTGTTCTAACAGCCACGGGGATGCGTTCGGATTTTTGGTGATAGTAGGCATTCTGCGTTTTCTAAAGACGCTGAGAAGTGTGTACTTGACTGTGTCATAAATCGGCATCATCTGACGCACGGAGAAGTACTCGTCCACTTCCATTATTGCATCTGCAACGTTAAGGAAGTCTTCAGAGCTTAATTGTAAAAGCGCTTCAATAACTTGACCTTTCTCTTCGTCTCCAAGCATTACCGCTAAATCAATTGCTTGCCGTAGATAATCCGGATCGCCCGTGGCAACAAGATTAGCTATTTCAGCCTCGTTGATAACTTGCTCAATTAACCTATGTAATGTTTCTTTTTTCATAACTATAACTAGTTTTATTTCAATCTTTCTACGGCTTTATCAAAAAATCCTTGGTCCAATTCACACCCGATGTATTTGCGTTGCAAATTTTTGGCGGCGAGTAGCGTTGTTGCAGATCCAGCGAATGAATCCAGTACCACGTCTCCCGGATTGCTGTGTTTCGCGATCAGCTCTTGCATAAACGCCAAAGGCTTCTGTGTGGGGTGGAAACGGCCTTTCTCGTGGCATATAGGATATCGATAGACTCCATTATCATATTTTGAATGAAACGTGGGCTTGCTGACCTTTACGCCTAGGAGAGCGACCTCTCTAGCATTGCTGAGGTAATTGCGACCGGAGTTTAAAGGAACTGGGTTTGTTTTAATCCATTCGATGAAGCGAATTTGCTTGAACCCTGCATCTTCCATTAGACGCTTTACGTCGCTAATCTTCCACAGGTCGCAGAAGGTGATCATTGTGCCGTGCTTCTTAAGGACGCGGTAATATGCCTTAATAGAATCTCCCAAATCTTCCAAAGAAAAATTTTCGGGTTTGTCCCATTCTCCATGCTCTGTGGAGACAGCGAAACGCTTCTCTCCGGTTACTACGCTCTTGAAGCCCGAGGGCTTGCTTATAATGTATGGTGGATCGGTCAACACCAAGTCCACGGTTTCTTTCTCTAGCTCTTTCATTAACGACAGTGAGTCTGTCTTTTTAAATATATTCATTTGTCCTCCAACAATTTTTTATAACGCCAATAAACATTCCTAACAGTTGCTCCTTGCCATTGGTATCCATGGCGCGTCTTGATACCTTGGTTGTTCAAATTATCTGCAAGCTTTCTCCATGATAAACCAGAATTCTCTCTTAAGATAATCATTTCTGGACCTAGAGATAAGGCGAATTCGTTAGCGCGGCGAGTTCTCGTTGTGTGAGAATTGATTCTAGCTTTTGACATGTCAGGGTTACCAATTTGTTTTCCTGCTGCTCTAGCTCTTGCAATGCCAGCTTTGGTAAGTTCACTTACATTAATTTGCTTATCTCTTTTGATTCCATGAACTTTTCCATGGCAAATAGAACACAACGGAATAGTTTTCGTTCCCCCAACGGAACGTGGGACGACGTGGTGGTGTTGTATACATTCCGCTGTTCCACATTCGAAACATTTATAATTCATTTGTCCTCCGGTGTCCAAGGGTTATACCCTCTGTGTTTATTTACAGCGATACCTCCGATCTTATTAAAAAACATGTCCACGCTTTCTTGCGTAGGCTTGTTGCCTCTTTCGTACCGAAGATATTGAGAGGCCGACGCATCTACTGCTTCTAAAATGTATTTCGGGCCAATCTTGATAACCAGTCGTTCAAGGCCTTTTATGTTTTCGTAATAATACGGCTCTATCTTGCTGTTAATGTGGTCTAAGATAATTTTGTTTATCTCTTCTTGGTGAACTTGTTTTTCTCTAGACTCTAGATACTCTCTTAGTTCCCTTATTTGTTCTAATGTATTCATTTGTCCTCCGGTGTTCTGTTAACATTTTTAGTTGGTCTATCGTACGAATGGCATTGTATAATTCTATGCCTTCTTGAATATGTCGTTCAATCTCCAGTGCTTCATGAAGAAGCAGGAGCTCTTTGTCTTTCGGGTATTCTTGGATTATCCTAAACTTCAAACCAAAGGCCTCTTCTCCGTATTCGTTGAAATCTTTCTGGAGTTGTGGATTACCATGGTAATTACCGCGGAGATATCTGATATGATCTTTCCAGCGAAGTTCCCCTCTCGTTGTTTCTCCAATGTAAACTTTACTATTCACATCGTTGTCTAGTGCATAGACACAACCCGGCTTTGCTTCTTTGTTTTCGGCACGATACTTTGCTTGGGACTTTGCTTTTGCTTCTTTGTTTTCGGCATAATACTTTGCATCATACTTTGCTTTTGCTTCTTTGTTTTCGGCACGATACTTTGCATCATACTTTGCTTTTGCTTCTTTGTTTTCGGCATAATACTTTGCTTTGTACTGTTTCTGGCAGTGTTTGCAGTCGCCTCGGAGACCGTATTTTCCTGTTTTTTGTCCATAGAAAAATTCTAATGTGGCGGGTTTTTCTTCGCCGCACTTGGTGCATGTTTTATAATTCATATTCCCTCCACAAGATCCATTATCTCATGGTATTGCTCTTGCGAGAAGAAATTGGTACCATCAGTAAGCTCAGTTGGGTCTTCAAAGCCAATTCTACGCATCTCAGACGCCCACTCAGAACCATGAGGGGCAACGTCATAACCATGCTCCTCGAACACCACATGATGGCACATCTCGTGCAAGAGAACACCCATTAGTTCACGATCTGTAAGTCGTTGGTTGGTCGATAAAATAATATCATTAATTCCAGTTCGTGTATGTTGAAAATTGGCCAGCTCATCGTCCGGCAATTCTCCCCTAAACACAGGAACTCCTCTATAGCAATCTTCCCAATACCTTATCATAAATATTTGAAATACGTAATTCCATATATACATCTTAACCTCCGTTTTATATAATATAACCTATTGACTAACCTTTGTCAAGCTCTATTCTTCAATTTTAATAAGAAAAAAGTCATATTCCCAGTCAGTATCATTTATCTTTGGCCAGAACACCTGAACAATGTCTGTCGTACCATGAGAAGCAAGATGTACTTGACGAGGGCTTAGAGCTACAATGATCCCTATCTGTCTATCTGTATCGTTAGGGTCGTGTATTCTAACGAGATCGCCAACATTGAGTCTAGGTCTCATGGTTCAGCTTCTCTATTTCCCCAGCCCAAACATCAAGCGACCGGCCGTCGCCAAGGAAAATTCTATAATTAAAAAATTGATGTTCGTCTTCGGGATCGTATATCTCCGCTATGAAGCAAATTTCTCCGCGAATAGCAATTATGTCATCCCACTCAATTGTTTCAAGCAAGATAACAAGGTCTCCCTGTTTATAATCGCCTAGCTTCCACCTCAATCAATAATCACCCCACACAACATAAACATCGCATTCGCATATGTTTTTTTTGCAAGATGAGCAATTCTTATTCTGGTTCGGCTTCTGCATGCAGAGGGTGGCCGGCATCGATTGCATACATTTTTGCTGTTTCGATTTTAGTTTCAGCGATTTGTTTTGAGTAGACACCTGCTATCCCCTTTCCTTGCTTGTGAACCTGCATCATTATACTTTGCGCTTCTTGCTTTCCTTTATTAAATACGTTCATCAAAAGCAAAGTGACAAAATCCATCGGAGTAAAGTCGTCATTGTAGAAAACAACCTTGTATTTTTTAGGTCGATCGATCTTCTGCCGGTCCTTGATTAATATGTCTTTTTGTTTCTTGGTCATTCTATATGACCTGTGCCGATAACTGACCACTCCATGTGTGTCTCGATATAAGTGTTCTGTTCTACCCAAGGAACCAATTCAATCTTGTGTCTTGTCATGTGTACTGCAACTAGTGACCAATAAGGATAAGTTTCTAGATATTGTCCCGGGATAGTCATCATCCCTGTGTCTCCGCTTGAGCAAGCAACATAACCCAGTAAAGAAGAGCCATCTGGTGTGTATACTGCCAGTGTTATCGTGAACATGCTATTTGAGCCGTTGGGAGACCACCAAAAGGTAGGACCCGATCTGTAAATCTTGGCTGAGAAGGCATAAGCTGGGTCCACATATCGTAATTCATAAGGTTCGATTGAATCAAACCCATGGAGCGATGTAAAAGAAGCAAATTCGTAATTGTTCTCCTCGGATATGTAGTGTACAGCATCACGAGTATAATATATGTCTGTATTCCAAGAGTTGTAATAGCTATTCTGCGATGTTCTGTATGCAAATAAGATATTCCCGTCTGCTCTTGTTTTAATTTCCGATCCTTTGTCCATTAACGGCACAGAGGGAACTGTTTGAGTTAAATTTTGTGTGCATTGGCCCTGCGGGACAATCCAAGATGTATATGAATCATTAATTGGCTCATGAAATCTAGCATTCATCTCAACAGTTATCTCATTTGCTTCGCCCATACAAGCCGGACACGCCACTTGTTGAAGATAGTAGTGTACATACCCTCCGATGCCTTCCATAGGCTCTACAGAGGGCTCTACGGCTGGCTCTGACGATGGTTCTGTGGTGTCTACAATTACAACCGCGGAGTCGCTTGGCTCATTTGGTATTTTGTTGATAGACACTTCTGTACAGGACAGAAGAAAAGGTAATAGATATCTCATTCTTCCCCCATTTGTTGCCAGAAACTAAATCCTGTTACTCCAGCAAAAAGAGAGCAGGCTACAAATAGACCCCAGTCTCCTGTTTTGATAGCAGCGGCAGCCACTGCTAAATTAAAGGCACAACATAAGAATGTGAACCATTTCATATTTAATAAATTTTTCATTTTTCCTCCATTTGATTAACAAAGTTATAACCACACCACACAGCAAAGACTGTGCACATCACGAACATGTTTGTTTTACCATCAATAAGACACATTGCAGCTGCAAATGCATTCAGACAAGCACATGCAAAGCTTGTCCATTTGTTTTGTAATAATTTCATTTTTTCCTCCAAAGTGGTGGACTCGAGGGGAATCGAACCCCTGTCCGCGCTAGTCTTAGTTTGAGTCATTCACATGCTTGTCTAGTTATTTCCCTCCTAGCGAGGTATCCACTGCGTTTTATTCTCCATAGTCCGTGGCCGAAGGAGATGTGATTTTTACAACTGTCCTGTTGTTTTGCCTCTCTTGGATAGATGGTTCGAGGCGACCACCCGATTAAGCCGCTAAAGCGACTTCGTCGAAAAACAAATTATTGTTTGCGTTTATAAAAATTTGAACGATTAAGGCTGATTCACGCCTGCATGCACTCTCCCCTTGATTCTAACCCGTCGAAGCCATTGCGAGCCCTTATTATAATTATAATATAACATGCTCAAGATAGTTTGTCAAGTTTTTTATTGTTGCTCAAACCAATTAACGCCAACTTGTCCGGTAATGTTTCCAGATGAAACTTTTATCGCAATAACGAAATTGCTTCCGGGACCAAAGACAAATTTTAAATCCTCTAAGTTCTCAGAAAGACCTGTTAGTGGCCCAATAACAAATTCATGAAATGGTTGCTGTGATGCTAGATCTACAATTGTATCACTGTCAGGATCTAACGAAGCGACGGATACTATACTCTCTTGCTCATTTACGTATTGAAAGTCTACATCTCCGTTGATCTCCGCATTCAAGAAGAAGCCGACAGTTAAAGTCTTTGTTGTGGATTCATTCGAACCATTAATTCTCATTATATCAAACTCGCCAAAACTACTACGACCATCAAAAAAGCGATTTGATTTGAATATAGCTAATGGAGAATATGTTTGCTCAGAAAAACTAGAGAAGGAGAAGCTCTTGGAAAACTTTGGATCTAACTTCATGACTTTTCCTTCCGTGAAGGCTGCCATGGATGCTGTTTTTATTACCTTACTTGTGGTGCCTCCAATATTTGCTGACGTAGCTAAGACTGATAGGTTTGGATCTTTTAAGACTGGGGTTGTTCTTGTGTTAGGGTTCTTTAGCACATGACAGGGAGTATTTTTTCCTGTTTCAGGATTTTCAACTCCAAAAATAGCATTGCCATACCCAAGGTACTGATATCCAATTTGATACACGTTTCCTTTTTGTGGGTTTATTGTAAATCCAGATGGACCTGTTCCGTCTAGCTTGTCTACATTGAATGAGCCGGAAGTTATAAATGTGTTTGTTTGGGCCTCGCCGATTTGCTCTCGTGTAAAAGAACCGTCGATGCTCCCTCCGGAGGTGATAGAATACGCACCTGTTGAAGTCGCATTGGCTCGTGCCGCGATAAAGAACACACTACTGCCTTGTGCATCAGCTAGCCAGCCGCCCTTGCCAACTTGTGAATAATCACCGAGTGAAAGCTGATATGCTGTTTGAGAAGTATCAGCGCCTCCGGAAACTGGGACAACAACAGAAGATCCATCTAATGTTACAGTTACACTCTCAGTTCCTTCGCCAGCTGATACCGTGTATTTTCTTACCTCTCTTGCTCCTGTTTCAGAATGCAAGATCCCAAAGAAGCCGGCAAAATAGCCAATAAAATAACCACACTCGGAAGTTCCAGCACCTACAAACTGAGCGTTTCCTGCATCTGGAGTATCGAAAATCGCTGTTGCTCTCATAAGAGAGCCTTGTCCGGGTCTATACTCAAGCCGCCTTCTCAATTGAACTGTAGAAGAACCTGATGCACTGGTGCCACTTGAGAGTTCTGCGTTGCCGGAGACAGTAGTTATTGAGCCACCGGAGAACGTTGATGTTGTAAAAATCTGACCGTTGATATTGTGAATGAAATCACCTTGAGCAAGAGGCTCAAGGGTAGTTGTTAATATTTCACCAAAGGTTGAGTTAGGACTTTTTATATTAACATCATTGGCCCCTAAAGTTTTGCTAGGTTTGTTTAAATCTGTAAATCCCATTATCCTACTCCTATTGAACCTGACCAATTGTTAATTAAATATCTAGAGCCTATACCAGTCAGGCCTGCAATAACCGAAGCGGTGCACTCATTAACCGAATTACTCAATAAAAAGATTTTTGTAACTTTAAGATCGGCTTCAAAGCTTTCCCCATTGTTGAGAATTGCATAATTATTATTAATTGATCCCTTCACACCATCAGCTGAAAATCCAAAGCGGAGAGGAACGTTTGTAGCAGAACCATCGAGTGTGTTGGTTATTATAATAAATCTACTAACCGTTTCAAAAGATATTTCGATTGGCTCGGCTGATACTGCCGGCACTGTCAAAGATGAAGTTAAGTACGGCCTTGCAGATGTTTGGAACGAAGGAACATGGCCTAGGCCCATTGTATATCTGAAGTTGCTCATAATAGTAATCAGTGTCCATTTTATAACTAATTAGTGCTCACCATCAAATCTCGTACACTGTCTACATTAAAACCTTTTTTGGTTCTGAATATAAATTCGTAAACTACTCCAGTTAACATGTGAGGCTTTGTAAAGCACTGGGATAGCCCGTCAGCCACGATGGGTTGGTCTGTTGTGAATTCTGCCCAACCTTTGTCTTTCCAATCTTTCATAGTCTCTTCAACATCATCAACTTGATATGCTATATGGTGAACTCCTCCAACGGAATTGCGCTCTTTTACCCACTTATCAACAATGGATCCAGCTGAGCCTTGAGAAACAAAGATTTCTGGTGGGGAATGATATTCAGATTCTCCAAACATTGTCCAAGCTTTAAAAGAAGTACCATCTAGTCTTTCTGGTGGAGAAAGGGCATAGCATTGAGCGCAACTTCCATCGTCAAATTGAATTTCGAATTCATCAGCTATCCGATAATTGAAGGCATCAATGAAGAATTGTGCTGTTTTATTTCTGTCTGCTACACGATATGCAATGTGATCTATTCTCATATAATGCTCCTTGAGTGTTTAAGGTTGACGGTGCTGACGGGACTCGAACCCGCGACCTCCGGCGTGACAGGCCGGCATTCTAAACCAACTGAACTACAGCACCATCAGTCTATTTTATATAGTAAGTCAAGACAATACTAAACCTCCCGAAGGAGGTTTTAGATATATGGTGGAGGTAGCGAGGATCGAACTCACGACCTTCTGCGTGCAAGGCAGACGCTCTCCCAACTGAGCTATACCCCCATACGTATATAATTAGTCTTTATTTACATAAAGCCTCGGATACTTTACTTATAAAAACCTCTGGTGGGCAGGGTTTAGGGATTCGATACTCTGATATATCGCTGAACATTTCGATCAGCATGCTGTCTAGACTAGCTGTATGCATTAACACTTTAGGGTGATCTTGCATCTTCTCAAGGAAGTCTAATACTTCTAAGCCTCCTAGGTGCGAGGCATCTAAGTCTTTATATAATTTATTTTTTGGTCCGACAATAGATTGAGAGTTTGTTCCGAGCGGTAAAAAAATATCCATAATAACCACATCATATTCTTTTTCGCACATTTTCTTTATTGCATCACTTACGCTATTTGAATACTCAATATCCAGATCATCAATTATAAATTCTAACGTATCTAGTATCATACGAAACTGATCTGGGTTATCATCAATGAATAAAATTCTTGCCATAGTATCTTAACTAGTCTCGATAAGATCGAAGCTATCTAAAAATATTATTTATAATTATACATCTGTTCTAGAAACGATTTAGCGACTCTATCCATACACTCTACGTTATCTTCGCATGTATATAATAGCCAAGAGTAGGTGCCTTGCTTCTCTTTTATTTTCTCTTTCATTCTTTGGATGTCCAGCCTTAAAGAATTATTAACTGATATATAATCATCAAGATCCAGATCATAGCGGTCTGCAATATTGAAGAGTTCGCCCCAATTTTTGTTTTCGATTGCAACCGAGGCTCTTTTAAATATCTCTTCTTTTTCTAATTTATCTGGATCTTCGTCATTGAGCATATCCGGATGGAACGCTCTTGCTACTTGTCGAAATAATTTTTTTGCATCATACTCTTCGTCTTCTGAGCTCTTTGAAATCTCGAGACATTCATCTTCAAAAGGGACCATGTCTGTTTCTTGCTGTTTCTTGGGTGATAATTTTTTATTTAATTCTTCAATATTGATATCGTTTTTTTCGCAATAATTCCTTAGATTGTCGTCAAAATCAGACAACGTTTCTTGACATGCCTCTAGAATATATTCATATTCATAATAGAGAGACCTGTATTCGTTCAACAGTTTTTTAAATTTAAGCTTCTTTATCTTTTTCATCGCTTTCTAAATAGTTCACTGCGATCGGTTTACACTTTTGTCTCGTGAGGATGGTCTTTGTAGGGCGTTTTATTTCTTTGTCAACATTATCTGATATGAACGATTTGTACTCTTGCCATGAAGATATGTTCCAAAAATTTTCTATTTTTATTTCGTTTGCTGCATCTAGATTAAAAGGAGCAAACACTTTTTCAATTGGAAAAAATCTTGCAGACCACCTTTCCTCAATTGGCAACGCATCATGCTCTTTCCAGTCTGCTCCGGGGCGGAACCTTCCCGTTCCTGATCTTATGATTTTTCTGAACTCTATAAACTCATCCTTACCAAAAGTAAAGGAGGAATAAAGGCCGTCCTTAAATGTTTTTCCTTTGGATGAGATATAAAAGTTCTTTGATGAAGAAATTAATTTTCTATGCTCTCGAATTTGCCAAGAAGGATAGAAGCCATACGGGAAGCTGACGTAGTACTTATTGGGGATCACCCATTTGGAAATCTCATCAGCAATTTTAAAAATTGAGAGTGATCCATGAATGACAGACCAAGCTAGGCAATCTCTTTTGTCTCTGTCTTTGGGATGTATCGGCACATAATAAATTGGGATGTAACGGATGGTCTGATCGGGCTTTCTCTCGTGCCGGCGATGGGCATAAACTGGGTCCTTCACAAAGTCTCCAAGTTTCTTTTTTATTAGGGGAGAAATGTCATCATTGCAGATAATCCAAATCGTATCACATCCAGCATAAGCGCACTCAGCAACGGCGGCTTCTAACAAAGAATAGTCCGGAGCTATAGGCATCAAGCAGTCAGGCCAAGCTTGGTCAAAATCTAATGGTTGACCAGCAACGGGAACAATGCCGGCTAAGTGGAAGTATGTTGTGTTATTTTCTCTAGTAACTTCCATGTGTATCCTCTTTTCTGTTCCATCTCATAAGCATCTTTAAAAGAAATCTCAGGTATATAATCAGGCTTTATAATTCTTTTCCGAAATTCTATAACAGGCTTTCTATATTTGGCTCTGCCGGTTGGGCCATAACCAACCACATTACCTAAGATACCATTTGTTCTTAGCATTTGTAAAATTTTCAACCTAGAATAAACATGAGAAGTTTCCATCGATGACAGTTCCTCTTCTGACAAGTACGAGACCCCTACAAGATCCTTTATGTGGCTTCCTACCATGTCTCTCTCAGAAGAATAGAATTTTATACTCTTTATAAAGTTTTCATCAGTATCATTTATCTCATCAAATTTGTGTTGGCCTCCGGACTTCCAATCATAATAGTCATATACATAGCTCCAGCCCGTCTCTTGTTCATCGAAAACATTTATTTTTTCGTAATGGACATTAATTCTCTTATTGTGATTTGAAACAATTACAAGTGTCCCTTCTTCCCTACGATAATTCAGGACATTGTTTGGAAACAACAAAATGCCCGACATGCTCAGTAAAAAACAAAGTCGGTCCCAAATTTGCAGTGGTTTCGGGGAATCAATACCGAGCCATGAAAAATCATAATTGTCATACCTAATGTCTAAATTAAAAGGCGGAGAGGGCTCCAATAATACACAAGGGGTCTCCGTTCGAAAAGAATGCAAAAGACAGGTTATGGTCTTTCCAACATTAATCTTATCATAATATAAATCTAAATCGCTCACTTATTCTCCGTCTATTCAAATTTTTACAACTCTTTTTAGGAACTTCTCTGGTATTTCCTTGAACAATCTTCCCTTAATTAAAATATCATATCCAGCATATTCAATTGTCTCTGGAGTTCCATGGAAATCATGTCGATATAAAGCATAAGGTCCGTTTATTATAATTCCATTCTCACCTTGAATATGCTTAAACAGCATTACCCCTTCTTCGTTGAGAAAAAATATGTCTCCTTCTTCAAACACTTTTATGCGTCCTATAAGCTGCTATGGCTGTCGGCCATAAGTTTGTTGCTATCTCTAGGCACCCTAAGGCTACATCTTGTATCTCCTGTTGGGCACCATCATGGGTCCTTAGGCCTATGAACTTAAGTAAATTATTTAAATTGACTGTTCCATAATATTCAGTGTACATGTTTTGCGGCAGAACCATTCGTGCTTGCTCTCTACAAACTCCCGCACTCATCAATTGTTCGAACAATTCTTTCGACGCTCTAGTGTGTTGTTTTAGATAATCCGCACAGGACAATCCAAAACTAGGGTCAGACAAGTCCGGATAAAGAATAGGATCTATCTGGTCTTGATTAGAAGACTGCCTGTTGGACTTATGCTGTGTACGGAATGTATCTGGGCAATAAAAAGCAAGATCTTTATCTGTATATCTTCTGGAAATCTCGTTATAAGACCAAGTTCTGTGCCGCATATGCTGAGAGCGCACAAAAAGAGGAACGACAAACTTAAAGGTAACCACATTGTGCTCGAACGTAGACGTGTGTCGGTGTTTAACAAGGTAATTAACAAGTTTTTTATCTCTATCATCTAGTTCCTCCTTCTGAACTCCAAATGAAACACGAGCACTGTTCACAATCGTGAGGTCAGTGCCCATGTGGTCTATATATTGAACCTTTCCTATGCCATCAGAATATAAATCAATCGTTTTCTGATATGGCATCATTCACCTCTATTATAGCGTTCTTTTAAGCTCTTCCAATACTTAATTTGGTGCTCTTTTTTCATGGCCTCAAAGACGCTCTTTGGATTAATGTCCAATGCTTCTTGTATTTTTTGTTCTGCGAATTTACCTCTGGAACCTCTAACTTTGGTATAATATATGTCGTCGTGTTCCATCTCTTCGTATGAAGACCAAGGCCCTGCCCATGGCTCCTTAACTCTATGAGCATCGCCGGGGGCTTGAGCGTCAGGTTCATAAATGGCAATAAACATCTCTCGTGTAGGCTCTTCTTGGTTAGGGTCTTGAATTGTTCTAGGGTATCCATAGGAAAAGCTATGTTGATTTGACGCTTTTGCTATCTTTTTTCCCAATTCAAACAAGCCCATGCTCAACTTGCCGCCGGGTCTAGTTTCTTTATCAAAAACTAAATAAGTCTTTTCATTGACCTCGGTACCTTCTGAATCTTCTATCTCGACACCTTGATCATCACGAGGCTTCTCAAGGAATCCACCTTCCACAATTGTGTAAGAATAACCACTAGGCTTCAATATTTCTTCTCTGATTTTTCTGTCCATTTCCATATTTTTTCTATAGCTTCTCTCAGATCTAAACGCTGATACTGCTAAAAATGGTACCATCAATTCATTTATTTTATGTTTTGCTGATGCAAACGTTGCCATTTCTCTCAATGGCTCTTCAAGTAAAACAGGCTTCTGTCTGTTCTCTAATATAACCTTTTTTATCATATTTTTTAATAATTCTTTATTCATCTTTTAGTCTCCCGTAAACATAATTTTCCAATACTAGGTAATTAGTTTCCCCTATTGCTTTTATCTCTTGCAGCATTCTTCTTTCTACTACAATACGATCGCCGATAGAAACTCCTATTTCGCAATCTTCTGATATTCCTAATATATCGCAGGTAACATAGGGCGAAATTGGTTTCTTATAATCTCCCGGCAATACTATTACAGTTTTCTCTTTTTCTTCATCATCCATCGGAAGGACGAGAAGGTGTCTATTTTTTGGCTCTAAATACATTTTTCCTCCATCACAAATATAGCAAACGCCTCTTAACATATTATATTATAACACATTAAGAGGCGGTTGTCAAGTATTATTCGTGAGAATTTTTCTTATTTTGTATTTCTGATCTCAATTCTTTCAGTTCTTTTATAGCAGTTAAAGCAACCTTTCGGGCTCTCGGTGCTGCAGCTTTATAGCCATAGGTACCGGATTCCACTTTGTCGATATCACTCATTGCACTTTTGAGTTCTTCAATTATAATTTCGAGTCGTTCTCTCATATTATTCTCCTAAAATATTTCACAGGATGATCCACCGGCACACGCTATTTCTCCGGACAAATTTGTTTCATCTTGATCTTCTATAATTAGGTCCAAATCTATTCTTTTTACCGATTGTAATAAAGATTCGTACTCTTCTTTCGTGCAATCGGTAAAAGGAGCTTGGACATATGTGTGTTCTGAATGGGGCAACACAGACAATCCATTGTAGCACTTGCGATTTAACCACATCCACTCGCCAACTGATTTCCATTCGTTTGGCTTGACAGTGATGGTAGCAGACACATTGTGCGTGTTGTTCCCGCTTTGGTGCCCTCCTTTGATCCAAGTATCACTAATACCCTTTACCCTTCTTAAGAGATCCAAAGCGCTCTCGTGGCGTGTTATGGCCCCTTGTGGAGCTTTTTGTGGGACTTTAATAAGTGCCGTATCGTGCGGTCGGAATTTATCATCTTCAATAAGCTCTGGGATGTTTTCTTTAAGATAAGAATAGATCGCCTCGTTCTTTCCTACGCGAATTCTGCGTACATAATGGTCGTTATGCCACGCATGAATTCCGGAAGATGTTCCGAGGGTCAAGGATGTTGTTCCTGCTGGTTTTACACAGGTTGTTCTTGCTGCTGGTTTGATTCCAATTTGCATTGCTATTCTTCTATTTTCTCTCTTAACAACCAACGAAGCAGTAGTTAAATCCAAACCAAGTACTCCACCAGATGCAATACCAGTCATAGAAACGCCAATAAGGGCATCCTTTTCAGTGTTTCTTTGCCAGATAGGTCTTAGGTAGTGGAAGTCCGTGTAAGACGCTTGAAGGGTACCTATGAACGTTGCAGCGGCCACTCTTTCTTCTAATTCTTCCTGATTGCTTATGTCGCTCACATTGACTTCAACAAGATTGCAAAATTGATATGGCCTCAAGCCTATTTCACAGCAGGGATTGGTTCCCCAATCTTTGTCGTTGGAGAAGTAAAACCCGGGTTCCCCTGCTCCTGACTCGCGAACACGCTGCCAGATACCCATAAAAGTATCACGATCGATGCGATGACGCATAAGAACAACAGAATTGTTTGCCCTTCCTCTTTGCGGGTTAAGTTCCCACCAGTCGCCTGTTTTGGCAGCGAGCATCTCTTCGTCATCAGCAGAGAACAAAGATATGAGCGCAGCCCTACGAATACCCCCAGCCAAAACCGCGTCCGCAATATAACAGACGATGTCATGAACTTCAATGGGAGTAAGTTGGGAGCCGTCTTCTTTTTCATCTAATATTCCTTCAATTTTTACTAAGCATTCTTTCAAGGGCTGAGGTCCGGGAGCTTTACCTCCGGAGGTAACTAGTCTGGATCCTTTCGGACGGATATCCGAGAAGTCAAAACGTAGTCGAGAAGTGCCTTTAAAATACGAAGCCACTAGAGCCTTAATAGAGTCTGCCCAACCCTCAATTGAGTCTCCAATAAGAAATCTTCGACTTCTTGCTGAAGGCTTTCTTATTTCTGGTAGCTTGTCTACATGGTGGTGTTGGACGGAAAATCCGACACCAGTTCCTCCTAGGAGGAGAAACATAATCTCAGAAAACACATGATAATTATCAACAGGCGCATATGCACAATTGAAAATTCTATTTGGAGATACTTCAATTGGTTTACCTCCAAACTGCATGCTTCTCATGGAAGGAAGAACTTTCTTCTGGAAGACATATTGATACGCGCTTCTTATTTCCCTATCTAAAGATGGGAATTTTTTTATATGCATATCCATGTTCCGAGAAACCAACTCTTCCCAGTTCTCGCGTCGATTTTGATCTTCTAAATACCTAGCATACTTCATGTATACTGTTACATCTGATAAAATTTTATTTTCTAAATTCATAATATTTCCCTTATTTCGCATTCAATTCATTATATTTTCTTCTAAGAGTTTCGAGAGCATCCTTTGCAGAAGGCATCTCGATATCATTATCTTCCCTATTTAACACTTTGATTGTAACATCAGACCAATCGACAAAAGTAGGGAACACTAAACCGTCTGGGCCATTTCTATTTTTAGCTACGAATAATCTTCCTTTATTAGCTGCTTTATCCTGAACTGTTCGGGACAGCGAGAAGATGAAATCCGCAACGAAACATTTGTTAAAAGCCTCTGATATGGCTTCCATTGTAATTACCTCGGCATTCAGTCCACTTCTGTTAGTTTGTGAAGCTGTCCACACTGGTATTTCATATATTTGAGCTAATGCTCGGAGACCTTCATATGTCTCCTCTAATTCATGTCGCTTCTCGCTTGAACTTCGCGAAGGACGAAGGAGGTCAGCGTAATCACACAACACCATATCCGGATATATTCCTCTTTTCTTTAATTTCTCGATATGATTTTTTATTGTTTGAACAGAAGCTGATTTGGTTGGATACTCTTTAATAATAAGTGTACCATCAACCGTCTCAATGTGGTCCAGAACCTCTTCTTTGCGATCTCTGAGTTCGTTTAATGGTATTCCACTTAGACAAGAGTCAAATCTTCCACCAACCACAGTATCTTTTAATTCCAAAGTGTAATATACTACGGTCTTGCCTTGTTTAAGGGCTTGCGCTGCAAGGTGTACAAGGACCATAGATTTACCGGCTCCTGTTGGAGCGATAACAACGCCCAATTCACTTTTACCTAATCCACCCTTAACAATCTCGTCCATTCGATCCCAACCGGTAGAAATTGGAGCACGATTAATCAATTCAAAGCGTTTAAGAGCGTCTATGTGATAATTGTGCCCAAAGTTGTTATCTGTTCCTAATTTTAAAGCTTCCTGAATCACCTTTTCAATCTCATCGAATGATGAAGACTTGATAAGTTTTATTGATTTCATCATTGCTCCCTTAAGAACCTGCTTGCGACAGAAATCTAAAGATTTATCCTTAACATATTCTGACTCTTCTACACCTTCTGATTTCATGATCCTTGCAAAGTAATTTCTTACTTGTGTTGCTGCAGCATCGTCGCAGTGGTTCAACTCAGTCCTGAGTATTGCCATCATGACTTCATGATTTGGGTGTGTATTGTATTTAGATCTGTATTTTATTAATGTATCTGCAAAAATCTGCAGGTATTTGAGTTCAAAAAATTCAACTCTTAATACCTCCGATATTTGGTCAAAGAATGGTCTATCTTCCAACATAAGTTGGCACATATTTTCTTGGAATTTTTTTCCAAAGCGTAAAAAAGTTTCGTGGTCGTTATTAATAGTCATGTGTCCTCCATGGTGTTATATAAATATAACCTGTTTGTGTCAACAAGTCAAGTCATATTTTATCTTTTTATATTTTTCATTATTCTGGTAAGTTCATCAAATTTGATGTATGAGCAATCATCCGAAAACAACATCTTAGTGAAATTTATTTTCGAATATTCTGCTTCGAAATCTCGTATTGTGTTGTCAATAAATATCCTATTTACCACCCCTATGTTAGGAGAATACAATTGCATAATCCTGTAATTGTTTTTGATCAAATCAGCTGATTCTAACAAGTTTTGATGTAATTTAAGCTTTTTTGTTTGCATGTTGCAATTTGTAATGATTTTATCACAACTTGATTCTTCTTCTTTAAGTAAAAATGGGAATCTTTTAGCAACCGTTTTAAGTCCAATCCCAGCTACACCCGGAAGATTATCGGATGAGTCCCCAGCAATTGCTCGAGCAAGGGCAAAATTATTGGGATGAATCTTAAACTCATCAAGAATACTTTGTTTTGTAACAATCTTATCTTGGATAGGTCGGTAGATAGATGTGCGATCATCACAGAGTTGAAAAAAGTCTTTATCGGATGATACAATCACCTTGCCCCAATCTTTGTAATAAGGGTGTTGTACACCGTAAGCGATTACATCATCAGCTTCAACAAAATCAATTGTGATTTGAATAATTGGTAATTCGTTTAGATATTCCATCAATCTGATTAGTTGATAGGCTTTGTTTTTTACTTGCTCTGCGGGGTCTAGCTCAATCAGTCTCCGGTTGAACCGTATAGGACTTCTACCTTCTTTGTATTCCTTGTTGAGTGCTCTCTTGCGCTGAGAGCCTTCGTGTCCATCCCAAGCCACAATGACTTCTTGAGGATCAAATTTCCTACATACCTTTTGAAGTGATTTTAGAAATCCTATACAACCTCCGATTGGGTTGCCATGTCTATCTAAAGTAGGGTTCACTATATAGCTTCGGATGAACATGTTGAGTCCATCAATCAATAATACTTTTTTCATTTTTCCTCCAGTGTTTTATAAGAATATGATGCTTTTGGATAATGCCAAGTTACCACCTTTGTTTCGTTGAGAGCAATAAATTTTGTCTCTTTGTCTTCTATTAGATATCCCACAAATTGGATATCCTTGTGTTTAATTAATATTTTTTTCATCTTGTCCTCTGTATTATACTTATAATATAACGTACTATGAACAACTTGTCAAATAATTTTAATTAAAATCTTCTAAAAATTATGTCTGGCATCCCATTTGAATACTGGACGGCTTTCTCATAGGGGTTGATATCTACTGTCAAGCCTTCTGTATTTATTGAAACTATTTTGTTCGGCAAATTGCCACGTTGATAATTTGCTTTACTGAAGCCATCTGCATACGCAGACCATTTGGGATCGAAAATATCAATCGGCCTATAGTTCCAGTTTTTTGGAGCGTAGGCATCATCCCAATCAATTATTTTATAAACCTTATCTAGGCCCATATTTCGATAAACACTGGAAAGTCTGCCGTCTAAGTGATCACCTGTTTTTCCGCCTAGATTGTCTCGAGAATAGTGCATCAAGTTCATTAAGCGGCCGCCATGACCTTCCTTGTTGTTCCAGCCGGTACCCATATGTCCATTTTGTTCTGTGGCCATTCCTGTCATTTTATCTAGGGTTATTACTAGTTTCCTGCTTCTCAATTGATCATAAGAAAGTTTGGTTATGAATTCCGATCTTGGGTTTTCTTCTATACCATCCATAAAAGCCTGTATTACTTCCTCATTTGGAGCAGTTGGAGTTGAAACCATTACTTCTAATTCTTCTGCTTCTTCCAATGCACCATCATCGAGCATATTTAAAGATGTGAAGTAGGTCCCCTTAACATCCTGTTCTTCCTCGAGTATTTCTAAAATTATTTTTTTTAATTTATCTTCAGTCAGTCTCATTTGTCTTTTCCAAATTATTATCTTTTGTTATTTTATAACCCTTTACTTCGCCAAGGCGGAATGGATTAAAATCATCTAACGTAGTGGCCTTAAACTCTGGGAAATACCCATAGTAATTATAATGTGCTGCTTGACCTACCAATATTGAGAACAGAAAAGGAACTCCCTCTGGTGGTATCATTTTAGCTTGGTTATTAAAGGACTTGATCTCTCCTAGGAGAGTAAAATTAGCATTAACCCCTTGCTTTTCGTGTCCCCTTGCTTTGAGATGGCCGAAATAATCATGAACAGCACGGTTCTTAAGATTTAACATCCTTTCTTCATCATCATCAGATTGTAGAAACTGTGTTGAGATTTCTAGGTCGCCTGTGTCTTTAACTTTTTGACCCATTTCCTCGCCAGTGTCGTATGGCTGCTTGTCTACAAACGAAACATCATATGTAGAAGACACTTTAGGGTATAGACTTAAAATATGATCCTTAAATATGTCGTATCCTTTAAGTCCCTCAGGGTTTTCTTTAGGGGCTGCTTTGTAAGCTTCTGCTACCAGTTGTGCATAGAGATCCCAACCTTCTAGTTTTACCCCTTTCTTTACGGCTTCATATGCTTTGCCGGCTTTCTCTGGAGTGTCCATATATGTTGGCTTTTTTAAAGACCCAGCGCCTGATGCCTGTGATGGTAATCGGGTAGATTTGGTAATTGCCCAGCCTTCATTTAAGACTTCTAGAATTAATTTACGTAAAGCTTTGGGTGTTAATTGCATTTTTGTTGTCCTATTGTTTGTTTCTAATTAGAAATTTTAAATAAAAATGCCCCTTCCCATATTAAAACAGGAAGGGGCATAAGGAGAAAAACGATGTTATAAATAATTAGTTATTTATCATCTTCAATAGAGAAGTTTTTACCCTCAGTATCAAACTTTTTGATAATCTCTTCATCCATTATTTCGAACACTAACGAACGAAACTTTTTATCAGTGAGCTTTGAGACCCACTCAGAGGCTCGGAACTTATGCTCCTTGCCTTTTGAGTCAGTGAGGTAGTACCAACCACCACCAACTCGATATCTATCGGTGCCAGATAGTCTTATGGCCTCTAACCAAGACTCTTCATCTTGTATTCCAACTTTGTCTCCCCAAAGTATCTTGAAGCCACAAGTGCGACCTTCAGTTCCAAATCTAGATTTCTCAATCTTGACCTTCACCTCAGAGCCTACCCTCAATCCAGTATCATCAGTAACATATGCTGCCTTTGCTTTACGTTTCGTTAGCCAAACACGCATTGAACAAAAATATTCTATTGCCTTTCCGCCGGGGGCGACGTAAGGTGTCGTAAATTTCTCTGCAATGTTGCTTGTGATATTGGTTTTCAACTGGTTAATCAACACAAGAGTACACTGTTGATTAGCGAGAGGGATTGTTAGTTTAGGAAAAGCCTTTGCGAAAATGCGAGGCTTAACTGCCATTGTGGATTGGGGATTGAAATCAGATTCTATTTCCTTCTCAGATGAGGTAGCAGCAATACTATCCCAAATAAACAAGAATTGCGTCTCTGAGTATTCAGACAAAAGGTCCTCAATGGTCTCTAACGTCTTCTCAACTGATACCGCTTGCACATAAAGAAAGTTATCATCAATATCCACACCAGAATTAGTTAAGAAAACAGGGTCAATAGCACTTTCAGCGTCGAAATAGACAACTGTTTGACCCATTTTTTGAGCATTTGCGGCTATTTGCACAGCCATAAAAGATTTACCAGCAGAGCTCAAACCTGCAATTTCAGTAATCTTGCCGACGGGTATTCCGCCATACTTTCCTCTAACTGTAATAGAGTCAAGCCATCTAGATCCCGTAGGGATCCATTGTTTTACTTCGGTGGGATTGTCTTCCCGAAGATCATGAGCAACGTCCATGCCAACTTTTTTGTTGACGAATTTTTTCATTGCACTGATGTCTATTTTTCCCGGTTTTGTAGCCATTTTAATTACTTTGCCCAAAGGCACCTCCTTGTTAAGTACTGTTTATAAATCGTAGCCGTAATCCCAGTCATCATCGTCATAATCATCATCTGGGTCTATGTAAAAGTAGTTATGCATACTTGCTCCTTATTTATTTTCTATACTCTCGATAAAGTCAATATCAACTCCCATGGTGTCGAACCACCACTCTTTTGATTTACCCTGATATTTGGCCTTATTTTTGTCTTTGTTATAGCGCTTAATTACTTTGTCTTGGCGCTCTTTCTCTTTCTGATAGTGTTCGTTATCCCAAGTTGATTGAATTCTATAAAGCTCTCTCAACAGTTTCCTGAACACATACCCTTGTTCCTTGTTGCTTGGATAGTAGCCAGAGTATAAAAGCTTTTCACAAGTTAGAACAAGTATTTCTTCTTTGGTCTCTTCGTTTCTTCCATTCACAAACATATTTAGTCTTTGTAAGCCGAAGCCAACATCGATACAATTGCCCAATGGATTGACAATGTTTCCAATCTCCACGTCATCCTTATAGAACTCAGTGCAGTATCCTCCGATCTGTCCGTCTGTCCATTTACACTCTTCATCTTCTCTGATCTCCACATCGTAGTTATCATAAAGACTTTTCCACTCTTCGAGCTTGTCTGGGTGTATTGTTATGTAGTCGACTTTTATCTCTAGAATATCTTCAAGGAATTCCATCCAGAAGTCAACTGCTTGCTGGACGGACATAGAGCGAAACGAGAACAGCCCAATCATATCAAAATAAAGATAATGAGTACCATCACCAATTTCTTCCAAGTCGTTCATTCTAATACAAGATTGAACATTTGCGACTGTTCCCGTTTCTTCCGAGTTGAACTTCTTTTTAAACTGTTGCATGCCTGCTGGGCAAAAGAGAGTTGTGTTATCATACGGACAAACAGTATCGTCCAACTGATACTTTATTCCTTTGTCTCTGCAAAACTTGCTATATATTTCAACTATGTTCTTCATTTGTTGCTCACTCGGTTCTATAACGTGAGGCACCTGTAAACCCGTGCCTCCCTGCGGTATTTAAATTTTATGAATAAAGAGAAGGATCTCTAGCAAACGAGAAAATCTTATTACTAGCGCTCTCTATTTCCCAATCATCCCACTTAACAAAAGAATAAAAATCTGCAGGCTTTCGTCCTTTATTAGCATTCTTGAATACTTCATTCCATTTTTTCATCAGAGCGGATGCTCCATAAGTATCATAATGATTAGAAGAGTCAAACTTCAGAACTCGAACCCAATTGTTAATATCTTCAAGTTCGGCAGAAGAAGCCTTAACCAAATTAACAAAATCGATCAAGCGATTTAACCCTTTCTCACCTGATGGAATTCTGTGTTTGGAAACTTCAACAAAAGCTGTTAGAGCATACAAGACGGACACAGGAAACTCATCATTGTTAGGAAAACAATTTTTAAGTATATCAATAGACTTAACTAAATTAGGAGCAGATTTCTTCCCCCATTTCGTACCTTTCTGGTCGCCACCACAGCTGTTAATTATTCTCTGTAGTGTTCCAATTCCTTCTACTAAAGGATTGCTCTTAGATTTTTGGCTATGATGCAAGCAAATGCCGGAAGATCTCGAGATAGCAAAAGTATCACAAGACTTGTTGTGATAATTGCTAGTAGGATCAGCAAGATACTGGAGGAATTTATCATAACCGGAAATTGATGCAGCATTTTTATCTTGTGTAACAAACAGTTCACGACTTTCTTCTGCTGAGGAAATGATTCTAACAATCGCTGGTATTTTATAAATACCATTCATAAATGCTGCGTGGGCTCTACCACCGCCATCTCTAATTATAAAAGCATCTTCGTCTACAATATAATCAACGCTGATGGGTTCAATCAATTTAATGTTGAAAGTCTTAGCCATACCAAGAATTTTTGCTTGCCTGCCGGACTCCAGAAGAGGGTTTCTTTGGCCCCAATCTTCTCTGATTTCCGCTGTTCTTATATCGAAAAGAGGGAATTGATAGTCTTCATGCATCACGCTTTCGAATGTGGCAATAGATCTCACCGATTGCTTTAGTCTCCACTCCAAAAATACATTTAGAATGTCTGGGTATGCTAAAAGGTTTTCTTCAACCGAATATCTAACCTTACGGTGTTGGGTCTCTTGTTTATACTGATGTGAGACTTTCGCAGTGTACTGTGGTCTAATAGACATAATAAAAAACTCCTTGTTGTTTTTTCATTTTTAAACCCGATAAGAACGGGTGTTGGCGGCTAATAAGAATAGCCTAAAATTAATTTTTTATAAAGAATAAAGATCCCGTCTTTCTAGGCAGACGGGGAGCCTTTCATAAGACCTTACGCAATGGCTTATCGGTCTATTAACACAGGAGGACTAATCGTTATTCATGAATTTTTGAAATTCCTCATCGACATTAGTGTTGTTTTTTGCATATTTAGTTGTTTCAGTAGATCTGCTTTCCGAAGAAGAGTCGCCAGAGAGAAAATCGTCAAGGTATGCTTGAACATCTTCTGTTGTCTTTCTATCGAATAAGCTTCCAATATCTGGGATCGATTGAATTAATGTATCGCAATCTGCTACTGCATCGTCGCAAAGAACACTCGGTCGTCGTCGAGGTTTAAGGGTGGTCTTAGGGAAGGACCCCGGAGTTCCCGGTACGTCATAATTGAGAACAATATCAGTGCCCACGTCAGGGTCTGTGATATCACCATAGTCAGGGTCGAGGACATAACCCAGCAAGGTTTCATACGCGGTCTTCCCATAAGACCAAACTTTTACACCCTCGGTTTCCTTGCCGCGAACGATAATTGGAGAGTAATAGCGCTTACGACTAAAAAGCTTCTTTGCTTCATTTTTAAGCGTACTATCGTCGTTCTCTACTCCTTCACGCCAACATTTAGACGCAAATTCACAAATTGGACAGTCTTCTCCATGATTTCGTTTGGGGCACATAATCCCGGGGTTTTTGCCTACATTATAATGGAAGTGGAACTCCTTAAAGGGGTCTCCGTCCGCTGTAGGAAGGATACGAATGGTTTGGTCTCCTTGAGTTGGTCGCCATTTCGTACTGTTTGATTGACCTTTGTTGCCGTTTTTAGATGCATTAAGTTTGGCACGCATCGCTTCTATATTTATAGCCATTTGATCTCCTATGATTTTTTTTGCTATTGTTTAAGGTGAGCAGGGTTTCAACCTTACTCCCAGTTTATTTTAAGTTGTATAAATCAACTCATACTTATATTATAACACATTTTTTAAACCGTGTCAAGTTTTTTCTTAAAGTTTATTCAGTTGGTTCGATAATAGTTGCAGAATCAGCGGTATCATCCGCCTTTTCACCACAGCCAATTAGAATTGTTAGCATAAGTGTTAGCATTATTTCTCCTTTTTTCTTATTATGTATATAATATAACCTGTCTAGGTTATCTTGTCAAGTATTTTCTTAATCTTTTTTGAAGATTTCTTACTATTTCGAGAATCCTTAAAGGCGGATCTTATTTTATAATTTAATTTCATTCGTTCTCCTGTTGTATAACGTGTGTATAATATTTGGTATAGTAGTAACTCTCGGCTTCTTCTGTTGCCCAAATAGCAAATGAAGTTTCTCTTCCTAAGTCTTTACACTCTTTCGCCATTGCTTTCACATTAGGCAAAACAGAAATATCATTAACCAGATCATCTTCATTTATACTTATAATATAACTCGTCTCAGTTATGTTGTCAAGTGAAAAGAACAACTTTTCTTCATTTTTTTCTAGTAGCCCATAGCCGAGAGTTGTTATCCTGCTGATTTCTCTAGGAGTATGAAGGACTCCAAATTCTGCTTTCACATTATTGCAATAGTTTAATGTGTGAATTGCAGTATATATGTAATGATTTACTTTCTTATAATAATCATATATTGTACCATGACCCACTATATTAATTAATATCTTATTATCTATTAGCATTAGTTCCTCGACCATTCCAGAGCGAGCATATTGCTGTAAGACGTTATAATGCACTCGATGTCTCAACTGTTCCTTGAGAGAAGAGTACTCGAGGTCCGGAATAACATAAACAACTTGCATTTTAACGTGCTTGAGACCCTCTAGAACACGCAGTGTGGCTCCGGCTATCTTACCACTCCCACAAACGAACAGAATGCCGTCAGTGGCCGATTTGATGCCTTTCTTGCGAGGTTTATAATTAATTGTATCATAACCTTCGACTGTTTTTTGTTTTTTAATTCCTTTTCCTTCATCTAGCAACTCAACATGGTATTGTTCATGTTGTTCGAATAACTTTGCGATATTACATCCTGCTTGTCCTAAACCAATAATTAACATTCTTCCTCCAATAATTCAATGCCTTCAACGTTTATTTGAAAATAGCCGAGATGCTCAAACCAACAGTTGGCTACATATCCAAGAGCTGGTGCTTCGAAAATTTCTAATATGATCCCAATCCTTTTGGCTTTGTCCTCTGAGCCATAAAACCAAGAACATGGCTTTGTTATAACTAAATCACCGATCTTCATCGTCGTCCTCCAATTTTTCTATTTCATCTTCAAATAGATAAAAAATTTCTCCATCGATTAGGATGCCATAAACTTTTATCTTATCAAATTCCGCGCTCGCTTCAACGACGACACCAATCATTCCTCCAGTTAGTTGTGTTAAAATTGCTTTTATTTTTTCAACTTTTGGGAGAGTGATGATTAGATCGCCATACTTTAGTTCCATTTAAACTCTCTCATGCTTCCAAAATCTTTACCTAGGTGGCAAGAAGAAGGGAATTGTCCCAATTTAGTGTCCTCAAAGATCTCCTTCAATTGTGGAATAAGAGAGCGATCGTCCCGATGAAGGTCAATAATAACACAATCGTGTATAGTAAAGGCGACATAACTTCTCCTGTCTCTTAAGAATCTTTCAATTTTGTTGACTCGGTCCATACAATTGTCGGAGGAAGCGGATTGCAACAGGTAGTTGAGGGCGTGAAATCTATCGCATACTGTCCTCCTGCCAAACGGGGTCCGTATTTGCCCTTCTTTGTAAAACTTTTCGACGAGAATGTCTTTGCTATAGAGTTCAGAATTGATAGTTTTGTTTTCCGAGTTATAGAGCCATGCAAAGAATTTTTGTTTTGCTTGTGCTCTGCTGATATCTTCTTTAAATATGTTTTTGATGTTCCACTCATGAATATCCTCCTGTGGTTGTTGTTGTCCCATTAGGGAAATCATTGTTCTTATTTCTGCTGCATTGAAGTCAAGCTCAAGGAAGCAGTCTAGGTTTGGTTTTAATATTGATCTTATCTCTTTCTTAAGGTTCATTATCGGAAAACTTCCTGTTTTAGTAGTAATTCTACCGGTGATGCTTCCGAAAAGGTCATAATTCACAGTATGACGAGGGTTCTCCTTGGTCCACCTTAAAAGACTTTTGGCTTTCAAATCTTCTTTAGCAAAGCTATATAGTTTATGCAAATTTAAATTAACTGGATTTTTCGCTATTTGCTGAATTGTTATGTATGAATCATGTAGAAAAGAATAATTCCTTGGTTTTGGGTAATTTTCAAAAACCCACTCACATACTTCATTTTTAATTTCAAAGTAGTGTCGTAATTGTTTGTCTGGTACCAACTCATAAAAGCAGATGTCTTCAAAGTTGATTTTTGCCGTATGAAAAGATTTAAAGTGCCCTTTCATTCTATTTTCGTGTGTAGTTAATCGCAATTTAAGATGTTCTGGGCATATTTCTTGAATGGATTTGCCTTCGGACCACAAATAACCGTATTCAATGAAGCGGTCTGAAATGTGGTCTGAGTAAGCCCAAGTTCTGTTGGCTGATTTGGGAATTCTATCATAAATAAAATTTCCATTTGTATATATGCCTCTGCAATCTTTCTTGTCGTCTAAGACTTGAAATATCATTTGTCCTCCAATATGTCGTCGTCTTTTATAATATAGCCTGTTAAGGGTCAGTTGTCAAGTCTTTTTTCATTCTTTTTTTTGTAATAAGTTAGTGTTCCATCTTGCAAATTGTACTTTGCTTTGAATTGATCGTCGATATATTGGAGCATGCTATCTTCTGATATTTTCTTTAACCTAATTGCATTTAAATATATATTATCTATTTCTATATTTGTATAAGATTCTCTTTCTTCTATATTTCTAATGTTTATATATAAATATATTATATTATTATTAATTATATTATTATTATTTATATTATTAATACCTTTTTTTATTTGTACACTTGTAATAGTTTTACCTGAGCAGACATCAAAAGTTCTTATGAATGGACTCTTGGCAATGAAAGAATTATACCAGTCCGACAGGAGTTTAGATAACAAACTGATATCTTCATGAAGAGTTTTTGAATATTGTAAAGAAAAAATTGAATTAACGCTTGACAATGCATACTTTCTGCGGTATAATAGAGTAACTGGACTTGCAACGTCTGAAATTAAAACACCGGGATTTCGTTTGTTAACTGAAAACCCATATTGTTTTGCTAGATTGATATAATATTGAAACGCTGGGCTATCAAAGAGAAGGTTTTGCTTCTTTTCGTCGTCGTCAAACGGAATACCAGCAACGTCAATCGCTAAACCGGAGGAAAAAATGGAACTTTGACTTGATCTTTGAAAACCAGAATAGGTAACGGGAAAAATATCCCTCATGTTCAGCATGAAATCCGGAAATGCATTAAGAAAATCATCAAAGCTATTGATTTGTGATGCTTTTGGCTTTAAAAATTCGTTTGTGTAGGTCGACATCACGTTTTGTACATAATTTAAATAACTTTGTTTAGGGTTTACGTACCCTCTCTTTGCAACAAGGGTTGATAAAACTGGATCGTCTGTAGTTATGAGACCAAGTTGACATGCTCTTACAAAATGTTTCTCTAAGTCTCGAAATTGGTCTGCCACGAAATTCATTGCCAATACAGTGTTGTTGGATCCGTCTCCAGAGATTATTGGAACGATAAAGTCTTCATTTGGTATTACTGGATTTAATTGACGATCGACCTTTCCATATAACGAACGCTCAGCAAAGTTAAAGTCGACAATCTGTTCACGGCCAAGCCCATCGTTCTCTGGGAATGCCTCGAGATTGTATTTCGCTCTTTCTCTTCCTAAACGAAAAGCAGATCTTATTGAGTTTTTTCCTTTAAATTTCGGCATTTTATTCAGACTCCTCGCTTAGTGTATCAAAACGGGCTTGCAAGGCCTCTTCACTTTCAAATATTGGCGCTACTGTTGAGGTATATGGAATCCCGACATCTTTAATTCTTAGTACCCACTTTTCATTCCCCTCGCCATCAGTCCCTTTTGTAACAGAAGCTACTTGGTCGCCTCTTCTATCATAGAATATAGAATATCCGCCATCATCTTGGTCGTTTCTTCGAACAGAATCATATTGCCAAATTTTAGGAGTACCAAGGTCGTTGCCATCATCATCTGTTGGCTGAAACGCCAGCTCATAAACCTCACCAGCCACTGCCTCCGTTGTCGTGTTCTCGAACCGATACTCGGCCGCTTGCTCCAGAGCTTCTTCAGCCGCTGTGAATTCTTCGATTGATTGGACCGTGGTGGTTCCTTGGTCTCCGTCTAGGACTGACTGAAGTATAGACCGGCAGAAGTCTTGTTGTATGTCTGTTCGATTTGTTGCATCCGGAATTGCGCTTTCTTGCTCTAGCCTTTGGGCTCGTTTTGCTTTCTCTTTCCTTAGTGCTACGCCGTCTGGGTTTGGATTACCTTGACCGTCACCGCTATAATATTGCTGTGCCTCGATGGTTGTGGAATAGTTCCCGGGCGTTAAAGAAGATTTAATTGAAATTATGGTATGATACCCTCCAAGTCCCAAAGTGTTTGCCATTGAACGACCAGAAGAAGATTTAGGACCTCGTGTTGGAGACCCTAGTGCTGTCCCTCCAATTCCATATGGGTTTATGAACATCTCCATTCCGGGGTAAAACAGAGTATTTCCGTACATTTCAACAGAAACTTTGTACACGTTTGTTAGTTGTTGTAGTCCATCAATGCCCTGCTGAAAGAGCCTAGCCTCTCTAATATATTGCATGTCTGTCTTTGAAAACGATACAGTCTTTACGATACCCTTGTTGGATCCAATATCAACATGGTACCGGCCGACTTTCACATCTTCAGCATAATCGCCTCTACCGGTATATGACAAGGAACTCCCGAGCACATTTAGGACTAAATAATTGTAATAATTTGTTATTTTATTCTTGCTTCTCAGTTCATTATCGCTATCACCACTTAACGGTAGGACACCGGTTGGTCCCCTATGTGAATCTGTATTAATGATGGGAATTTCGTTAGAAACCAGAGGGTTAAGAGGATCCTTTCCATTTTTAGAATATGCACTGATTTGCCCTGTTGAAAACCGAAGAGACTTTTCAACATCTCTGTTGACACAAGTTTCTAATAATGAAGTTTGCAGTAGATTGTTAGACAAATTCCTTATGAATGTTAAGATTGGAAATGATTTACGAGTTTCTCCTTGAGCAATAACGTTATCTGTAAACCATTTAGTGAAGAAGTCTAGAGAGATTGGTATTTGTGCAATATTAATAGTGTTGCCTTGGGACTCCTTGATATAAGGGTGATAATCAAAGCTACCCAGAATAATTCTTGTGTTTTCCAAGCCTTCCACAAATTTTCCATCCTGCTCAAACATTGTATCCATAATTGTATAAAGAAGATCTCCGAAAAAGAAATATTGAATGTTGTTATCGATTTCGTTGTTGTAATTCCAATCATCTGGTGGTTCACTACTAAGTATGTTATCTATTAAGCTGCCGGCATCAATGCTATCTAACGCATCCGATGGCGTAAAAGGAATAATTCTTTCCCCTTTAATATTGGTAAGAGTGCAGCTTGTAAAAGACCCGTTTTCTCTGAATTGCCTAGCATGATCAGGGTCCACTTTGACAATGAATATTTTGTGATCATCGTAGAGTCTCTGAACTATTGATTGAAGGCTTTTCTTTCTTAACTCTTCTTCCTTGGCAGCGGCGGTTAATTTTATTTCCTTTATCTCGTCTATAGTGCAGCTTTTGGAATCAAGTAGTTCCTCAATTAGCCTTAGATTATTTCTTTTCGCGCTGATTAATTCTGGTGTAGATAAAGAATCGAACCTCAAAGACTTCAGTGCGGTCTCCACATAGGCACGATAAGAAATGCTAATAGTTACTGAACCGTCGACGTCGATATTGATGTCATGGTCTACCATGCAAAGGAAAAAGGAACGATTGGTTCTTTGTATAGCAGACTTTAGCTTTTTATCAGGATCATTGTATAAATCATCCATGTTATCTGGGTAGTGATATCCAACCTCCGCCCTTATCCTGTAAAAAGAAGGATCATATTGATTTGGGTGTATAACACTGACCCCGTTCACTTTCCCATCTTTATCCGGAGCTGGCTGAATGATTAGGTCAACAAATCTGTATTTCTGTCCGTTATAACTTACTCTTTCACGAACAAAGTCAGTGAAAGTTTGAAAATACAACGTTAAGTTGGCAGTGATGTCGTTTCTGGATTCAGCTGGGTTTGTTCCGTTGAATTCAAAGGAAAATTCTTTTAAACCACAACCATCCCCTTTATCAAATGGTGCCTCAAGAAAACTAGATGGGATTGCAAGGTCCTGTGGTTGATTAGAGCTGTAGTCTCTTGTACGATCGATATCAGTACTCTGGGGGAATATAAACTCGGTCTCCTGAAGCTTCTTTTTATTGTTCTCAACACGAAAAAGTCTTATTTTTGGAACTAGATTGCTGACCACGGGAGGCGGAATCTCGAAAAACTCCTTCCCGTCTTCCGGAGATACCAAATTGTTAATTAACAACTCTTGTTCCACGGCGCACTCTGCCATCCAAAATCTTCCTCCAAAGGGTTTCTTTTTGTGGCGCTTTCCCTTTCGTTTTATTTGCTGACTTAGTCCTTCTTTCAAGGAGTCCATGTTTAATATAAGAGCACATTGTTTAAAAAACTTTTCTCTTTTCTTTATGTCTTCTTCCGATAGCTTAGTATCTCCTACTGGAGTTGGGTCGGAGCCTCGGAGCATGGCTTCATTACCAGCATTGTTGGCTTTTTCAGCTAATTCAGCTGTTTGGTCCTCGGTCAATGGGCCATCATCCGGAACATCTTTAAGTTCCTCAGCTAGTTTCTTAAATTTTTCGACTCTTCTCTCGATTTCCTTATCGAGAAGTAATCTTCCATAAAGATCGCTGATGAAATTGTCATCAAACCACTTATTGAATGTTTCCTCTGCAAAATTTGCTTGTGTGTCGTCGCTTATCCTAGAATTAGCATCTGTAATTGTCTCAAGTAGAAAAGAAAAATGTTGATTTTTAAATAAGAGCTTGACTTGGTCCAGTGCGTCATACTCTGCACTCCAGAACCAATCCCAGACCCCCTCTTCAAGACCCGACTGAGGCACGGAAGGTGTATAATTAAAATCATAAGTTGCTATTGAAAAACCAGTATCACCAAATGTTTTAATTAAATCTTTATAGCTATCTGATTGAAAAACACTGCCTTCAACACCGGGATATTGTACGGGGCCATGGTTATAAATATCAGCAATTAATGGATCATCCCATTTTTCTTCTCCTATAAGTGAGAAGCGAATAAAAGGGAATTTTCCTTCACCTTCATCTGGAGAGACCCCGGGAGCTTGTAGATAAAAATCCCCCATTGTGGCAGATTGAAATCTAGGAAACCATTCTATTTGGTCATCAGATAACTGGAGTTCTATATCCTCGCTATCTTTTATTTTGTTTCTTATGGCCTCCGAAACTTCCTTGTAGGCTTTTTCCAATGTGTAGAGTTCAATTTGAACAGTGCCCAACAAATCGATATCAAAAACATCATCTATGTCTACGCCTTCTGTTTCAATAACGGCCCTCAATATTTGCCCTAGCCACTCTTTCATTTCTATTAGTTCTTCTGTTGGAAACCAGAGTCTTGCTTCTTCATCGTCATTGCGATATCCATATATATCAAAAGCATTAGATGTGAAATAAGCCCACTGCAGCTCAGGGGAATAGTAATCCGGACTGCCTGAGTTGAGTCTGAGGTCTTCAAGTGTGTATTCAGAGCCTTCGCCATATAGATCAAGCTTACCAGACTGTCTTTCGATCAATCCTTTGATGAGATTTTTTCTCCACACGTCCAATACAATTGGATCGCTCGATTGTCCCTTGTTTGTTATCTGTTCAATAATCGAATCTTTCAGTGCCCTCAGATACTCGCCGCCACGCTTCTCTTCGTTTGGTTCAAGCTCACTGAACCGTTCCCATACGTAGAACGGGTTATTTTCATTAATCACTTGTTCCACAGCCAGTTTATAGGCCGGCCACTGGTTTTGCCAAATCACTAAGTTATTAGCACCAGCAAGACCAAGAAGTGTCGAAGTATCAGCAAAGCGAGTATCTAGGACATCTAGGATTCCGTATTTGAATTTGTCGCGACCCCTCGAGCCGAAGATAATTTCATCCCAAGAGCCACTCCAGTTGTTTACTAGGGCTTTTAATTCTTCAACTTCCTTCCGTATTTCACTCACATCCGACATTATGTCAACGCTCCCAAAGCAACGGCAAGATCGATTGGGATCTTAATTACATCTCCGGGGCTTAAATGTCCTTCTGTTGGTTTTCTGTTGAATTGGGCAATGACCCACCATAATTTTGGATCACCATATTGTTTTGCGGCTAGTTTCCAAAACTTGTCGCCTTGGATCCATGTATGATCGATTGTTTGAATCCTTCTAAAATCTTCCTCTGAGGGAAACTTGAGAACAGGCGTTCTGTATTGAAGGATTTCCTGTACACCTCTGTCATCCAGAGTGTCTTTGTACATTTCGTTATCGTTTATTCCTTGAGATCTTCCTTCGTATCTTGACATGTCTTATCCTCCGAATGGAAATTTGGCTGAATTTGGGAAGGGGCTGGGGCCCGATCCTGATGCTACTGGTATAGTTCCCAAGTCATGCTCATGTAATACACCAAAGGAAACATTTAAAGATACAACTTTTGGATACAATTCCCCATTATCCGTAAACATCCCCATATCCAAGACAGGGTTCCAATCGAGAGAAGTTATATAACCAAGTAGACCATCTTTTTTCCCACTAGCATCTGTAATTAAGTTTGCAAACTTTAATCTTATAAGTGGAGACTTTGAAAGCGTAAGGGCGTTCGAGGAGACTTGTTTTCCTTCTGGTTCTTCTGATGACGCGGGAAGAACAGAAGGGCCTCGAGTATAGGCCGGATATATCATTTTGGTGAGTTCACTAAATTGTAATAAATTTTCTTTAGCCTCATTTAAATTACCAGCTGGTACATCCCAAGACAGAGCCAAGGTTCTAGTAGTACCTCGGAACGTTGCGATTGGATCATTCCGTCCATAAACTGTTTCGGTATTCCATTCTGATTGAAAGCTTTGAGCAAATGAAGTTAAGAAAGCTAAAAAATTAACTCGCCGATCGGACAATACTGATATAAATGTTAACTGAGAACCAGTTGTCTTTGCATAAGTGTTTTTGATTGTTTCAAATCCCATCATTCATCCTCTTTATTTGTTAGCCTCGTCAGCGGCGATTGTTCTTACTTTGGCATTAAATTGCTCTCCTCCAATGTCTACAACGACTTTCATGTTGCTGAATACGTTTTTAACATTGGCTGTGATATTCCCACCGCTGGCTGTGATGACACCGCCTGTTATGGAGCTTGTTGCTTTTCCTACATTAATCAGAGCAAGGTTCTCAATGGTGGCAGTCACTTTTGGACTTAAATTATCAAATTCGTTTGCTTTCATGATCAGAGCATTCATTCCGGCAATTGCCGCAGAAAAGTCCGATTCTCCAATCTTGGTCAAGTTGGTCAGAACCTTCTCGGAGGCTGCAGCTAGCGCAACGGTCTCTTCGGTGCTAGCAGCAGTACTACCGCCAAAAGAATCCCCAATGGCCGTGGCCGCCTTGTAAAGTAAATATAGACCACCAAGGGCTAAGGCAACGGCTCCTATAGCCGGCAAGGCAGCCCATAAAGCACCGGAGAAGGCACTTATGCTAGCTGCAGCACCTACTGCACCACCAGCACCAGCAGCTGCTCCACCAGCACCACCAAGGACGCCAAAAATGGTTAGTAGTGGCTTGACTGCCTTGAATAACATGAAAGCACCAGTGGCACCTAGCACAAGATTGCCTATAAACTCTTTTGTTTCTGGGTTCATCTCTTGGAGTGTTTTAGTTAATTTTGCTGCTAAGCTACCTAAAACCTCCAGCATGGGCTGGACAGAAGCAACTATTTCTGTTGCGAGGAGCTTAAATTGGTTCATGACCGGTACAGTTTTTCTTATTGCGTCCTCGAACTTGCCTTGAGCTTCCGCGTTTCTCGCCATTTCTTCTTGGTTCTTCTTGTAGTCTCCGAGGTTCATTCCAAAGATCTTTTGGGCCTCGTTCATGTCGTCAATCCCAGCAGCAGCCGCGATTGCTTTTTGAGTGAAACGATCCATATCTTTAAAGGCAACACCTTGAGCTTGAACTTGCTCAATGAGTGTTTCGATTCTTTCATCCTCAGTCATCATCAACATCTGTGTTGTTGATAATTGCGTGCCGAGCAATGCATTTAGTTTCCCAACGCCCTCTGCAGCACCAGCAAATGTATCAAATTGTTTTGCGATACCCAACAGTGCAGAAGTCTCAACTCCTGCTGACTTTGCGGCTGCAGCTAAGTTACTAAACACCTCAACTGATTGCTTGCCATATACGGCAAGGGTTGGAAGCGCTGCGTTGAAGTCTTTGGTTATCTTAGCTGAACTAATTCCAATCGATGTTCCCATCATGGCAAGACTTTCTTGTACACCAAGAGCCTCTTCAGAGGTCATGCCCAAGTTCAAGTTTAAGAATTGAAAAGTTTCAGCTGCCGTTGCTGCATCAACTCCAATTTTGCCAAGAGCAGCTGTGGTTTTGATCATCTCTGACCTTGCAGCATTGCTCATTTTTGCAAACATCGATGTGTTTTCGGCTAACGTTGCTGTTGCTGCTCCGGCTTCGTCCATTGTAATACCGAGAAGGTTCATTTCCCTCTGAGCATCGAACATTGAATCAGCAAATTTGTATCCTGCTCCAGTGGCTGAGGCTAGTGATGCTCGAGCATTATCAAAAGAAACCAGCAAACCCGCGGATGCTTCGGCAACTTTAGTGAATATTGAATAAGCCAAGTTTCCAAAGCTGAACATTTGCTTAAAGTTATCAATCAACAATTCTCTTTGTTTTAGTCCAACCTCGCTTGTGTCTTTGAATGCATCTCCGACCTTTATAACAGTACCCAAGAAGCTCTCGGAGAACTTCATGTTGACCCCTAGTCCGCCGGCAATGTCCCCAAGAAGCTTTCTTTGGTCTTCACCGTATTGCTTATCTGCTTCTTTTAACAGGTGTATGTCGCGATATTGATCGGCAATGGCTTTCAGGTGGACTTGCTCATCGGTGTAAGAATTCATCTGCCCAGCCCGAATATCAGCTATCTGCTGTTCAGTGAATATACGCTTGTTGTTTTCATCTGTTGCCAGTCGCAAAGTGGCCTCTAATTCACCGTATTCGGCTTTTCGAGCATCCAAGACATTTCCAAGCGATTGAGCAGTTTCCTTTAAGACCTTGTTATATTCTTTTTGCTGCTCAAGTGCTTTCTCATCCAGCCCAGAAAAATCTGATGAATCACCGGATATTCCCAATGCTTCCTTGATTTCTTTCTTTTCGGATGCAGAAAATCCTTTAATGGCCGCTATAACTTCTTTTTTTGTTGCCATTTAATTAATCCTTAAATGGCCATGGGAGACCGGTCTTGTTCACAAATTCTTTTGAGGCAGCGTCAGCCTTTGTTTTTGCCTCTTTTGTCTCAGGTGCATCTTTACCATGATCAATGTATGCTCTCAGGTGATCAGATTCGGCCTTTAAAGCCATTGCGTAAGCTTTAACGTCTTCATACTCTCCCTTGATTGAGAAATGCAAGGAATCGGTATTCTCCTCGTTTAAATTGGCTACCATATTCACATCTTTTCCATAGATGTGCTGAAGGAGCTTTTTATTCCAAAATCCCCACATTTTCATCCATGACTCATTGAGAGTTTTATTGGTTAGATCGATCTTAATCACAGCTGTTCCCTCTTGTCTTTTTTAAATAGTCTCAAAAAAGAAATGCTCGGCAACAAGCGTTAACGGCTTTTGTTGCGAGCTTTCTCCATTGCCTTGGCTTCGTCATCGAATTGCTTTTGAAGTCTCCCTACGAACCATTCTCGAAGCCCTACGGGCAGGTTATACGCCTCAATGAAACTCCAACCCCCAAAATGCTTTAGAAGAAAGAATTGCTCATATACGGCTTCCATATATTTAGAGGTCAGGCCAAAAAAAGTCAGTTCCAAAAGGAACATCGACCTCCTTTTCAAAAGAACAAGCTCGACATTTGAATGTCTCTTTGATTTCAATATTGGGAGTTACTGCTTTGAGACATATCTTGAAGTGTCTCGAATCAACGGTGGGCATATTATCAACATATTGATCAATGATCGGTCTGTCGGTATGCCCCTCAATTGATGTAATAATTCTCTTGAATTGACTTGTCAAGAGGTTTTCTTCTTTGTTATCTGCGATATTTTTTAGCTTATCTTGTAGGAACCTCTCGTCTGCGCCGGTCAATAAGCGGAATTCAATCTGAAATTGAGACAAAGGCATTTTTGTGATGTATTTTCCGCGAGAAACTTCGGAAACTATTGTTTGGTCCACATTTAGGTTTCCGATAATGGTGGGACTCCGGAGATCAAACATTAATTGCGACTTCTTCGTGCATTCTGGGCAAGTTATTGTTGCATCATAGTCATGACCATATCCGCTGGCTCTTGCTGCAACCAAAATTGCGTTCTTATCACCGATCAATAGTGTATCGGGGTCAATTGTTTTATCAACCAAGATATTCTGAATGAAGCGATCGATCGCAATTCCTTTTTTCAAGAGAGTGTGGGACGTAAGAATGTCTTCATCCTTTGCCGTCATGAATTTGATCTCAATTGTTTCTTCATCACAAAGAGGGTGGTCATCGGTATATCCCTTTCCTCTGGATGGTAATTCTACGAATTCGGTTGGAGCAACAAAGTTCAATGGATTAAAAGTTGGTGTCTCCGAATGTTGTGGCTTGTGGCCGCCAAGCCGATCTTTGTTTCTACTCAATTTTCACCTCACGAGTCAGTAGTAGAGCCCTCTGGTTGGGCAGTTGTTTCTTCTCCGAGCAATGCATAGTCATATGCTATTGTCATTTCTATTTGTACTAATTCATCTGAACTATAATCCAAGCTTCCATAATTAATAGATTTGATGAAAGAATTCATTAGTTGCCATTTTTCAACGATCGTCCCTTTGCTGTCCAGCTGATTGATTATTAAATTTCCGCCTATTCCATCGTATCCGTTTTTCTGGATGCCTGTTTTGTTTATTTGCGGATTTGTATAGCCGGCTGCCTTTAAATACTCATCATTGATTCTTTTAACAAGAGAGTCGCCGACATCTACAAGAGAGATATTAACATCGTTCCATGTAAGAACGCCGGGATATTTAAATTTATGGTTGATCAACAAATACTCACTTGTGTTTATTTCAAATGACGGCTTATCGACACTTTTGGCCCACCACCAGATTCCAGATCCATCAATTGTAAATCTAAATTGTCTGGTGGGTTCAGCCTTGTTTTCTTTCCAGAAGCTCATCGCTCACCTATTATGCGTTAGAATTAGGAGTTGTAGCTGCTGGGAAGAAAGTGTTCGTGCCGATTTCGCATGTTGCCCAATCGTATTTAAGAGTTAAAGAAAGAGCTCTAAGCTCATCGCTTGAATAATCATATTGTCCAAGATCTGCACTCAAAATAAAGCAATTGTTCAGGGTCCAAGTTTCAATGGCTGAGCCTTCTTCGTCGAGCATTGTAATTACAGCATCAACTTGAGCTGCTTTTACTTTTCCGATAGTAGCAGGAGTATCAGCTAAAGCCTTTACTGCATAGCCAGACTTGTTCAACATATCTAAGATAATTTCAACAGCGTCCGGATCACTTGGATCAACAAGGCTCATAGACACATCTTCCCAAGTAGTTCTTCCGGGGAAGTTATACTTGTTATCCAAATAGTGGTGTTCTACTGAAGCAACAGAAAAAGTAGGAACTTTTACATCCTTTGCCCACCAAAATGCTTGCGATGGACTGATAGATCCGCCGTCTGTTGTACGACCGAATTGAATTTGAAATCGGTAATTTCTTTTTGGTGATACTGTGTTTTCTTTCCAGAATGCCATTATGTTAGTCTCCTATAATTTAATTAGTGGCTTATTAAAATTCTACACTTGTTCGAGTGATGACGAAGTCAATAGCGATGAATTCGATTGCTCGAGCAGGCTTAACGAAAATCTTAGCGTATAAGATATTGCGATCGATAAGATCAGCAGTTGTAGTGGTTTCATCTAAAACCAATTTGTACTCGGTGATACCCAATTCAGCTTGGACAGATGAAAGAACACTGTTTGCTTGAGACTTGAATCTATTCCAAGTTACTTGAACGTTTTGGTCGAACAAGATGGTATCGGCAATAATTCCAATTTGTCTCTTTAGATAAATCATCAAGCGACGAACGTTAATACGATCAAGAGCCGATGGTGTTTGTTGCAGTGTCTTTTGTCCAAAGATCACAGTGTCCCCTGTTGAAGGAAACCTAGCGATTGGATTAATGTTCGCCGCGTATAGAACATCGCGATCATCTTTTGTAAGATGCAATGAAGTTCCAACAACAGATGGTCCGCTTGAACCACCAAGGCGAGCAAGCCCACCACGATTGAAACCAGCAGGAGCGAACCAAGGTTGAGTAAGGTTCTCAGATTTAGCAATGGCGCCAATAGCAGCAACTGATGGCGGAGCAATCAAGACGGTGCCATTTCCAGATAGTGTGTCGCGAAGACGAACATTTGGAAAATATGTAGCAGCATAAGAAGAATCAATCTGTCTAGTATCTAGATTAGATGTAATGTCATTAATAGAGGCAGCAGATGCAGCACCTTCGGAATCCCAAGTGTCTCTAGCAATTCCTTTGATGTCCATGATGGCCAATGCATCTCCACGAGTAGTTACGATATCTAATAAAGTCTCTCCGGGAGCCTCAGCTAAAAGGCCGGGCATTGAGATTAATTCATAACGAATTTGGTCTTGGTCTCGAACCATCTCCAAGGCTTGCTCAACGGACCAAGCTGGATACTTATCGGTACCATTTTCAATTCTAGCAGTACTGAATGGGTCTGCATAACGCACATCGACACCATCAAAGCCACCAAAGAATGGAGCATTGAATTGCTTTATTTTCAATCCGTCGATAAGACCAGTAGCTCCAGTCAATCCACTAAGGGCTGATATACTGGTTCCACCGGTATAAGTCCCGGCACTGAAGTAATAAGATGTTGCACCAGCTGAACTAGATACGATATCGTCGAGAGTAAATGTGAATGAAGCACCAGAAAATGCTGCTCCTTCGCTCAGGTGAGGATCAACAGCGCTTCGAAGTCTTGCAAGATCTCTGATGCTGTTATCGTGATTACGACGATTAGATTTCATGTGATGAAGTCCAAAGTAATCTGTGTATGCATAATCTCCACCAGCAGCTGTACCGTTGGCTTTTGTTCCGGTGGTAGTAAGCTTCATTGTTGGGAAAGCAACAGATGCAGTATAGCTCGCAGGCCAACCTTCGATAAGTTCTCCGGCTCCATTACCAAGGGCAATAGTGTTGCCTCCGTGGATCCAGCCTAAAGAAGTTGCTGCACCACCGATCATTGTCTGAGCTGCCAAAACAGCTGGTCCAAGAAATCCGAAAGGAACATCTGACTTATTAAGATCAGCAGCTACTTCAACTCTAACAAGGTTTGAAACATTAGGGTATTTACCTGTAATGTCCATTCTCTGAGTTGTTTCGTTCCAACTTTGGTCTTCGTCTCCAATTCTTTTAGAGATATAGTTTGCACTGTTGACATCCAAAGACAGATTTGAGTATTGCTCGATAACTGTATCGCGACCACCAGAAACTCTCTTAACTATTTCAAGAGTGAAAGCAGCGCTTGGCTGAAGAGATGTGGCCAATTTAATATCTTTGATCCGACAGTAGTAATTGTTTTCGAACTCTTCGCCGTCATCCATGGCAATCAAGCGGAAAAGATACTTTTGAGTAGGCTGAGCACCAATAAACCATCCACTTTTTGCAGCAGTTAATTCGTTTTGGAAGTCATCAAGTCCTGTTCCGGAGTTCTCAAGACCAGCGATGAAGCCATATACATTTCCAGCAGAACTAGAAACTAAACGACTTACGTTAACGTCATAAGTTTCACCGAGGAAGTAAGGAACATCAGTCAATTGATAATTGGCAGAATTATAAAATTTAGTAGGGTCAGTATTTAATACAGTACGGATGTATTGAGCACTTGTATCATTAAAGTTAATACTGTGGATGGTTTCACCACCACTACTAGAAATAGCAAGATTAAAACCGTAATTATCACCAGAGCTGGCCATCAATGCACTAGCAGAAACAGCAGCGGCAGCACCAACTACAGTACCACTCAATGCAACAGCAGCGCCAGAAACATAAAAGACAGCCGCTAGAGTAGCATCAACAGTTCCAGCAGATGCAGAAGGTGTAAGGAAAAGTCCATAAGCAGCCGCATTGCTAGCAATTGTATTACTTAGATTACTGCCCATTGTCCACCCTGCTTCATTTCCAGCAGTAGCGTTTTTAGACAGACCGAGAAGTCGAACATATTTAACGGGACCAACACCAGCAGCGAGGTATGCTTGAGCAGCATAAGCAGCATAGTTTGGAGCAGCAGTGTTTCCTTCTCTCCATGGGTCATCTTGGCGGACACCATCAATTGGTCTTCCAAAAGTGTCGATAAAATCGTTAAGATTCTTAACTTTTACAGGTTTCATCGCGGGGCCGCTTCGTGCACGACCAATTAAGAGAATACCATCGGCTTCTTGCGCTTCTGGAAGTTGTGATTCGTCAATTTCTCGTAGTTGAATCCCGGGAGAAACAAAGTCAAATTTCGTAGGCATTAATAATACTCCTTCAATACATTATTCCTATTAAATAGTTTATTAAATAGCGAAAGTCAAATTTCTCTATATTTACCAATCTCTTTCATAGATCCTCTAGAGGACTAATCTTCAATTGAATTCCAAGGCGATGTGCTTCTTTTCCCTGTCACTCCCTTGATCGGCAATCGAGTACTAGTATTTAAAGCATCTTCTGGGGGATTATTGGATGGTAAATTTGTTACAATCCGCTCACGGGAAACAGTTATGCTAACAGCATTTTGTTTTCTGATAATGCTTGGGACGCTACCATTTTCTCCATCACCTATGAGGTACCCAAGTACTTTGAAGCTTACTTTAGCAGTAAACATTCTTTCGTCCGATCCTAAGGTGTTAATGTTGTTGTTGATGGAGTAGTCTGCTTGAACAAACAACTCATATTGATATCCATCGTGTCCGATGATTTCAACGTTTTTTTGATCAATAATCATGACTGGAAGGATGTCATTCATCTGTTGTTGGTATTCGGTTCTTATGTTAATCTCAAACATGCAGGTGATATAAGTTGGCTTAGGTACCAATATGGTTTCATATACAATTTTATTATTAACAGCGGGACCTGTCTCGTTCCCTTTGTTTCTTTTGTTCTCAGCAGCATTAGCAAAGTTTCTTGTCTTTTCTTGCTTAATGATCTTAGTGATTGCCGTCCTTCCACCTTCAGGACCTTTTGTTGGCGGATAATAAGACTGGTATGATCCTCTGAAGTCGTCATCTCGCGATACACTACTTCTACTAACTGTAATCAATGGTAATTTTAGCTTTCCAACCTTGTCTCTTAGGTCTTTATTGTTTTTTATCTGGTGTGCCCTCTCGGTACCAAGCCAGAGAACAGGTACTTTTGTTAAACCCCGGTTTGTTGTTGTGTGCACATTTAATCTTTCATCCACAAACCTAAACACCGCGGTATCAATAGTTTCCAATGTTGATGGTACAATTTGAATTATCTCTTCACTCTGCATTGAATAGTCCGTCCCTTGCTCTTATACATTCTGCTTGGATCTCAAATCGAGATTCTGGTTGTCCAAATAATAATTTTGGCTCAATTAGTTTAACAATCTCATAGTAGATATCTCCAAACCTAACAAAATCTCCCTCTCTTACGAAAAGATTTTGATCCTCGGTTAAGCGACGCTTATGAAAGTTAATCTTTATTTTTGTCGCTTTATCAATTGCGAAGTTATCCATGTCCGAGGTTTCGACTCCTTGATAGTCCACCAATGCATATACTCGGATTGGGTGTAAAAAGGTCTTTTCTATCGCTTCTCCATAAAGGGGATGATAATCAGTGTGCTCTATGTCAATTGGGAAATATAAAACTTGCTGGCCAACAACGCGTTCAATTATTTCATCGTTAACTTGTTTAACAAGGTTTTTTTCTTTCTCCCCCAAGAAAAGTGGTGGCGGAGGTTGCGTTGGTCTTGTCCATTTTCCCATCTATTTATCCCACGTATATCTTAAGTGGAGCCTTGGCAACAATAGCGTCAGTGTTGTCGATAAAGGCCTTGTCAGTCTCCGCTAACTTAGCGTAAAGTGTTTCATCCAATTGTTTGTTGAGCTCTTCTCTCAAGGTAGCCTGCTCGGTTGCTGCTTGACTTAATAAGTCAGAGGCATTGAGCGAAACGCTATCTCCGGGGATTGGAACGGTGTTGCCGAACTTCCCACGTACTTGCCCAAGGGTTTCTTTTGATAATGCTAGGGCGAACCTTCTGATCCATTGTTGCCCCATAGAATTAATTTTATTGAACGCTATATTCTCAAACGGTAGCGTGTTAATGTTGTTAATTCCATCGATACCATTATCATACGAGCCGGTTGCGTATGCATCATTGTCCTCAACATCAAATCTAAACCAGAATTTTGTTGGAGACACTTCATCGGGCGTTGGATATATCCGAAGCTTATTGTCATTTATTTCATAGCTATAGTGGGATGTTCTTGTGTACAGGTGATCTTCGTATTGTATAGCTTGTATCTTATTTTGCCACACAGGTATCACTTGAAATGATGAATCATCTGCATACTGTCCATAGTTGTGCATATCACCGGTAACATTAAGTCCACCATAATATCCATAGAACCTCCACATTTGACGAGGAGTTACGTAATAAACTTGACGGATTTTAATTCTTTTGTTCCCAACGAAATCAGCATAAGGAACAGAACCTGAGGCTGCAGAGGCACTAACGATCTGTTGTAAATCATAGTCTTGCTGCATGGCTACTCTATCAAAAGAAGCGGAATATAAAGGAGTTGTTCCTCCAACCATGGCCTCAGATGAAAACTTATCAGCCACTCTAAAAGCATAATCAAATAGGAATTTGGGATACTTTAGAGCCTTGTCATCGGTACCTGACACGTTTCCTTGGTGATCAAAGGATCCTGTTTCTCCACCGAGAGCACTTCCTAGTGCGTTTCTTGCTTGGTGAAGGTTCACAATGTAGGAGTATTCTAATACAGCTTCCTCGTAATGATTATAAACGTTTTCTGCTTTTATTTCAATATCCAGAACGTCGCCGCCGAGCCTCTTGTATGTATAGGCAACCTGAGCAGACGCACCACTTAGAAAGCTAGCACTTCCACTATAAAATCCAATTGCCAACGATGGAGCAACGCTACTAACAGTACCAGTGGCTGGTAGAGTTATTGCCGACACAGTCGACGTTGGTGTTAAACTTGGGAAACTCATGTATTAATCCTCCGCTAAACGTAAATAGTTCGAACTAACAGAAACCTCCGAACTTTAGAGGACGGAGGTTTGCAGTTGTATAGTACTATTATTTGGAGGAGTTATTTTTCTTGCGTCTCGGATTGTTTTTCTTTCGAGCAGTCTTCTTCCCAGCAGGTTTTTTCGCAACATACTTTTTCGCAACAGTGGCACTTTCTTCTTTTGCTTGTTCCGGAGCTTCTTCTATTGCAACCTCGGCAATCTGTTCTTCCTTTACTTCTTCAGCAATCTGCTCTTTCATTACTTCTTCAGCAATCTGCTCTTTCATAATTTCTTGGACAACAGAATTTTCTTGGTGCAATACCGCGTTGGCTGCTGCGCTTCTCATTTCTCTCTTGAGAGCCAGTTTAATTCTTTTCTTTTTTCTACCCATGATTATCTCCTAGACTTTATTAAATAGTATCTAAATAAAGAAATCTCCCCACAAGCTTTTGTAGAGCTGAGGAGAGACCAATGTTCTTTATAAAAAGTTTTGAAATAAAAGAAAAACCCCCCGAACCTTGCGGAACGGAGGGCATCTTTTTGGACTAATCAATTATAGATTAGGATCCAGACTCACCAAGAAGTCCACGAACGATAACAAGACCGTACATGTCAGGACGAACCATCTTCTTAGCATAACGAGTCATTACCCCTTTACGAGGAACGAAGTCTTCAGGCCCGAAGATAGTTGGAGTAGTTTGGAGAGGTACATACGGAGCATATACGTATCCAGACTCAAGGAAAGAACTTCCTTTACGTCCAACAAGAACAGCATTACGTGGGAAGTAAGGGTCAACAATAACGTCGAACTTACGGTTCAAAGAACCAACCTTAACTGCCCCGATATCGCCTTTGTCTGCATCAGCAGTAACATTAGCACGGAATCCAGCAGTGAATTCAAGAATGTTAGCAACTTCAGGAGAAACAACAACAAAGTTAGCTCCGCCACGAAGTGTCTTTCTGTGAATTTGAGCTGAAACATCATTGATAGTTTCAATCAAAGTCTCATACCATTCAGAAACAGTACCGGTGAAGTCAGGAGCAGAAGCTTGAGCACCAACTTCAGCACCAGTTTCGCGGTTCAAGAACATTCCGGGAGAACGAGACCAGTAATAAGTCGAAGCAGTTCCACCCTTAACGAGATCTTCCATGATTTCACGGTCGATTTCAAGAGCGATTTGCTCAGACAAGATAGAAGTTAATTCAACTTCAGCATCCAAGTTGTGGTAAGCATTCAAGTCTTGTCCCAATTCAGGAGTCCACTTTGCTTTCAACTTCTTGGTTACAGCTGTAATTGCAATAGAATCAACTTTGATGTCGATTTCAGGAATGTTAGCTTCGTTTTCAAGTCCCCAAGTAGCATTACCGATTACAGAACCGAGAGCACCACCAGTTTCCAAGTTGTCTTTGATAGGAGCAGTACAAGCAACAACGGCGTCTAAAGAAGAAGACAATGTGTCGGAAGTTTCTGAACCAGAAGCGTTAACGATGATTAGAAGTTGTGTAGCATCATTTTCATCAACTCGTGTAAGACGACGAACTTGACGTCCATCAGCATTTCCGGTCAGTAGGATAGCAACATAATCATCTTCGTTGAATTGACCAGCTGTAGCTTCAATCTCAGTAAGAGGAACAGAAGCTACTGCGAAGGCAGAACCGCTAACTAGGTCAGCGTCGAAACGAAGAAGTCTGATGTCTGAGTTAGCCCCACCATCAAATACTGGAACACCACCGTCAGTTACCGAACCAGAAGCTACAATAGTAGTAGTGATTGTGATAGAACCGGTTGGAGAAGCATAGCCATTGTTAAGAGCGTATGCACTAGTTTCAGCATTTGCTCCAGCCAAACTTACACCATCAGCAATTCCCTTAGCCAATTGTCCACCACCATAAATAGATTCACCAGCGGTGTTTCCAAGACGGCTTGAATTGTAAGAGAAATCCAAGAAGAAGATAAGACCACTTGGAAGAGACATTGGTTGAACACTAACAAGATCGTTAGCGATCAGTCCGGCGAATACACGACGAACAATTGGAAAAGCAACAGCAGCGAAACCTTCAATAGATTGACCAGCCATAGAGCTAGACTCACGAAGAAGTTCTTTTGCTTGATTTTCAAGAAGACGAGCCATGTTAGACTTGTCAGTATCATTTTGAAGGCCTTCAAGTAAACCGGTTTGAGACCATTTGTTAAGAAGAGCAGCGCCTTCTTGAGCCAAGTCACGGTTTACAATACCTTCGGTTAATTTTTCTATAATAGACATTAGATTAACCTCCTTATATATTGTTATTTAATGCCTGCAAGCTTCTGCATCTTATCAATAAAAGATCCATCAGTCTTGCTTTCGTTTAAGTTTTGTCTACGATTGATAATTCCAGACAAATTCGATCGATTGTTAACAGATTCGCTCAGTGATTGTGGACCTCTTTTAGTTTGAGATCCCACTGTCGTTGTTAGTGTTTCGTGAAGTTGTTTGGCCTCTTTCGGAGACTCCGCTTTAGAGATGGCTTCGACAATTTTTGACTTTTGTCGCTCATTCAAGGAGGCATCTGCCAATGTGCGGTTTTGATAGAGAAGCTTTGCGTTTGAAAGCAAAGTCTCTTCTAATTTGTCATTCAGTTTATGAACGACAGACTCAAGTTTTTCATTTTGAGCCTTAATTAAATCGATTGTTTCCTGAAGTTGAACAGATTTTTCATCTTCCTCTTCATCTTCCTCGGAATTGTGTTCGTCTGCAGCTTCCTGCATATCACTATAATACTCTAGCGTTCCCTCATCTGTACGGAAGGTCCCGTCCTTTTGTTCTGACATATCGACCTCCAATTCTTCTTCAATGATTCCGCTTTCTTCGAGCATGTTTAGTAGTTCTTGAAGTTGCAGGTCTTCCTCTTCCTCTGCAGGAGCTTCAGTATCTCCAGCTAGTAGATCATCTGCACTTGTTTCTTCAGCTTCAACTTCTGGAGCAACATCATCGCCTATGGAGAACATATTGTCTTCTGGCATGTCAATACCTTCTAGTTCTTTTTCTAATTGCTTGAGGTCGATGGTGATATCATTTTCCATTTTCTCAACGTCTACTGATAGTTCAACAGTTTGATCCTCTGGCATAGTTGGATTACCAGCGAATGGAGCTTCAATATTGCCCTCAGGAGACATTCCAGCATCGGCAGCACCCATATCCATAGCTAGCTCTTCTTCTTGTAATATATCATCTGCTGTGGCCTCTGAGAGGTCTGCTTCGTTAACGACAAAAGCTTTTCCATCTGCTTCTGATACTGTAACGTTGCCTTGATCATCTGCCTCGTGAACAACACTGACTAATCTTCCTTCGTATTTCATCCGAGGAGATTCTTCATTTTCGAGCATGGCCTCAACAGCCTCTTTGATTTGTGGCGCATATTTTTCAATTAGCGATTGTTCGGCGTTCTTTAATGCTGCCTCTCGTAATGCGGCTGCATCGATGATGGCTTGTTCTAACATGCTCGACATTCATTCATCTCCTAGAAATACTTTTATTCTTTATAAATAGTGCTCTTATTAAGAAAAGGTAAAATCCAATTTTGAATAGTGCTCTTCACTAGAGGCATTAAATAAAAATGACCTCGGGGAAAACCCCGAGGCCAAGAATAGTATTGTGAATACTGATATAAAAATCAACTAGTGATTAGTATACATAAACAGTTGAACCGTAAAGAACGAACATTGCAGAAGTACCTTCGTGCATTGTAAGAACAGCAGAACCGTTTTCGAATGTACAACCAGCTGGAGCATCGATATCGATAGAAAGAGCAGAAGCATTCTTAACATTTTGCATCATTTCCGCTGTACCAGCAAGAACATACATTCTACCTGCTAGACCAGAGTTGATAACAACATATGGCTTAGCAAGAGTAGATGCGTGATCAGCTTCAGTCAAGTAAGCAAATTGCAACATACCAGCTTCAAGATCATCAATGCTAGCTGCAAGAGCAGTTTCAGCATTATCAGAAGCCAATTCGTTTGCATCTACATCAGCTTGAAGAGCAGTGATAGAAGAAGTGATTGAAGTATCAGCCAATTCATAAGCAGCAACGATCTCGATAAGAGTATCTAGAGATACACCAGAACCAGCAACGATTGCGTCAGCAGTAGCTTGAGCAGCCGCAGCAGCAGCAGCGTTAGCAACTTCAGCAGCACGAGCAGTAGTAGCTTCTGCAGCAAGAGCAGCAGTTTGAGCAGCATCTTTACCATTTACATCAGCTTGAATCACAGCTTCAGCAGCAAGAGCGCGAGCTTCTTCAGCATCAACATCAGCAACACGATTAGTGATCTCAGTAGCTAAAGAAGCAGCAAGAGCATCAGCAGTTGCAATGATTGCAGTGTCAGCAGCTTTGTATGCAAGATCCATAGCAGCGAAAGATGCGTCAGCATCAGCTTCATTTTGATCAACGTCTGCTTGGATAGCAGCTTCAGCTGCAAGAGCACGAGTCTCTTCTGCATCTAGAGCATCACCAAGAAGATTACGAGCAGCTAAAGCAGCAGCTTCATTTGCATCAACGTCTGCTTGAATTGCTGCACGAGCAACACCAGCAGCTGTGAAAGATGCATCAGCATCAGCTTCATTTTGATCAACGTCTGCTTGGATAGCAGTGCGAGCAGCTAAAGCAGCAGCTTCATTTGCATCAACGTCTGCTTGAATAGCAATACGGCCAGCCAAAGCAGCAGCTTCGTTAGCATCAACATCTGATTGAATTGCTGCACGAGCAACACCAGCAGCAGCGAAAGATGCATCAGCATCAGATTCATTTTGATCTACATCAGCTTGAATAGCAGCTTCAGCAGCTAAAGCACGAGCTTCTTCTGCGTCAACGTCAGCAGCACGATTAGTGATTTCAGTAGCCAAAGAAGCAGCAAGAGCGTCAGCAGTTGCAATGATTGCAGTGTCAGCAGCTTTGTATGCAAGATCCATAGCAGCGAAAGATGCGTCAGCATCAGCTTCATTTTGATCTACATCAGCTTGGATAGCAGCTTCAGCAGCTAAAGCGCGAGCTTGCTCAGCAGCATCACCAGCAACACGAGCATCATCAGCAGCTATAATAGCATCATCAAGATCAGCCATTGAACCAGCGAAAGAAACACCGTTAGAACCTTTACGAACAGCCAATTCTAAAGCAGCATCAGCAGCAGCAAATTCAGAACGAACAGCAGCACGATCTGTAGCAGCAGCAGAAATGTCTGCATTAGTTGCAGCGATTTCAGTATTAAGATCTGAAATAACAGCAGCAAGTGCATTGTCGTTTTCAGTGTCAACAGAGTTGATCAAAGTTACGATTTCTGCGAATGAATCTTTGTCTGCATCAGCAGCAAGCAAGATAGCATCAACACGACCTTCTTCAACTTGAATTTTGTCTTCAAGTTTACCAAGAGTGTCATAATCAGCAGCACAATCACCCAATAAGGATAATTCCAAAGCAGTGTCAGCAGCAGCGAATTCAGAACGAACAGCAGCACGATCTGTAGCAGCAGCAGTATCAGCAGCTTTGTACGCAGTGTCCATAGCAGATACTGTAGCAGCAAGAGCGTCAGCAGTTACAATGATTGCAGCATCAGCAGCTTTGTATGCAACATCCATAGCAGCGAAAGATGCATCAGCATCAGCTTCGTTTTGGTCAACGTCAGCTTGAATAGCATTACGACCAGCAAGTGCAGCAGCTTCATTAGCATCTACATCAGCTTGAATAGCACCTTCAGCAGCAAGAGCACGAGTCTCTTCAGCATCGATAGCATCACCAAGAAGATTACGACCAGCAAGTGCAGCAGCTTCGTTAGCATCTACATCAGATTGAATAGCAGTGCGAGCAGCTAAAGCAGCAGCTTCATTTGCATCAACATCAGCTTGAATTGTTGCACGAGCAGCCAAGTCAGCAGCAGCGTTGTTAGTTACTGTGGTAGCAAGAGCGTCAGCAGTTGCAATGATTGCAGCGTCAGCAGCTTCATATGCAGTTTTAGCAGCCAAATCAGCAGCAGCAAATTCAGAACGAACAGCAGCGCGATCTGCAGTAGCAGCCACGAAAGATGCGTCAGCATCAGATTCATTCTGATCTACGTCAGCTTGAATGGCAGCTTCAGCAGCAGAAGCACGAGCAATCTCAGCAGCCATAGCAGCATCAGCATCAGCTTCATTTTGATCAACATCTGCTTGAATTGCTGCACGAGCAACACCTGCTGCAGCAAGACCAGCATCAGCATCAGATTCATTTTGATCTACGTCAGCTTGAAGTGCAGCGATTGCAGCATCAGCATCAGCTTCATTTTGGTCAACATCTGCTTGAATAGCAGCTTCGGCAGCAAGAGCACGAGATTTCTCATCTTCAAGAGCACCTTCTTTAACTAGCTTGTGGCCATTTTCAGCCGGTTGCTCACCAGCGCCAAGAACCTTATCAGCGGTAATTTTAGATGGATCAAGATTGAGCTCACCGTCCATATCCGCCATATCAAAACCTTTTGCTTGAGAATCAAGCTTGGTTTTTCCAATAAATAATTTAGACATATATATTTCCTCCACGAAATAATTTTATGTTTTAAATGTACGTGTGTACATGCGAACAGCACAAAGGTTCGAAACCTCAGTCCATTCGCACTCATAACTATGGGCCAAATTCAGAAAAAGCAAAAGAAAAACAGCAAGATTAGAAATGAAGCTCTATACGTTGCATTTTTTTTTGTTTCCCTATACACGGGAACTATAGACAAATCACAAATTATAAAATGAAGAAAGCGCCCGATCCGTCGGTATATAAATTAAAAGATGTGTGCGGGCTAGGAATAGTAATACTAGCGAGACCATCAATAGTATCGCCGGGAGAAGCTTGTACTATTAAAGACTGTTCTAAGGCTGTTCCTAGTTCGTCCTTGATTATAAATGATTGCCCCTCTAGTAGAGATGAAGCCGATGGCAATGTAATTGTGGTGTTTTGATTTGCTCTAATTCCTATTAGATAGTCCTCAGAGGTCATGGAGTAGTTGCTCGAGATTGACTTTCTATTATAAACTACCCCTCCGGTATACACAACTGTACCTTTAAACGTGTGGATATCGTCCGAGGTATCACCAAATGATGTAGATCCGGTTGAAGAGAGGTGAACTACTTGTACCTCTGTTAGGGTTACTTTTACTTGTTCAGCAAATAGAGTACCGCTTACATGTACATCTCCATTGAACTGTCCGTCTCCATTGACCTCCAGAGTTTTAGTTGGATTATCTGTTGCAATCCCAACTCTCGCTCCGGATGGTACTATGGACAAGTATCCGCTTGAGTTCACTCCTATGTCAGTGTTGACGTCAGCTGATATTCCGAATACATAATCAGAATATGTTAAGCGTAATTGCTTCTCGGTATCTTTAACCTCGAGCGTTCTTTGGGGATTTGTTTTTCGAATACCAACTCGGTCGGCGCCAGAGTCAACGTGAAGGGTGCCAGAATCAACGTCAAGGTCTCCGGAGACATTTAAAGTAGTAAGGGTGCCCAAAGAAGTTATATTGCCTTGTGATGGTGTTGTGAGGGTTCCTATGATGCTGGTTGCGGAGATTGTATCGAACCCACTTATTGAACCAGAAGATAGGCTCCCATGTCCATCTGTAAGAGTATCAGCGGATAGCACTGGAGTAGTAATCCTAGTAAGAACATTTAATGTCCCACTAATGTTTGAAACACTATTGCTGTCCAGCCCGGCATTTAAATTGCCGGAGATAGTCAAGTGAGACTCTAATGTCGTATCATCTCCAGCAACAAGTATGCGGAAATCTCCGCTTTCCTCGGCCTTAAACTTAACAGCGTTTGCCGGATTGTCTGCAATTGCTATTTGAGCAAGCCCAGAGTTAACCTCTAAAGGGCTACCAGCATTGCTCGTTCCTATTCCAACGTTGCCGTCAGAGCCAAGAACAAATTTACCTGAATTAAAGTTGAGCCCGTTGGTTGCCGTGATTGTTCCGGCATTAATTATGACGGTATCTGTTATCTCATCGCCGAGAGTCATTGTATCAGCTGAGACAACAAAATCTGTTGTTTGTGCTTTAAGTGTCCCAGAGATGGTCAAATCACCTGTTATTCTCGCATCCCCTATTACATCTAGGTTAGCAGTCGGTGAAGCGGTTCCTATGCCTAATTTACCACTTGACGGTGTTATAACTAGGTCTCCTTGGTTGTTAGTTAAGAGATCTGTATGTTTCGCCTCCGAGATGCCGAAGACATATTTCGAATTAGTTAGTCTTAATTGTGTGTTGCTGTTGAAGACTTCTAAGGGCGTTGTCGGGATTTGTGTCCCTATGCCGATTCTGTTGACCTCTGAATCAATGTATAAGGTATCGGTATCAAAAGAAGCATTGCCGGCCACCGTTAATTGACTTAATGGACCGACAGATGTAATGTTGTTTTGAATGCTAGTGTTGAGAGTTCCAGCCAAGAAGTCAGATGTAATAAGCTGAGCTCCGGTGATGCCTTGGCCGGTTATATTAACTGACGCTGTCCCAACAGACAATGAATAGAATCTCCCACGACTTCCAGTAATTTCATCAAAATACCCAAACGACGACGACACCATTCCACTTGCTGTGAGGTGACCTGCGAGGTTTAAAGTTGTTCCATTGAATGTTAAATTGTTTTCTCCCTGTATACCGGTGGAGTGTTTACTTGTTATGATCCTGTTGTCTCCAGCATTCGAATAATCATCAATAGGCAAAGAAGACGTTATAACAACATTGTTGCTGGAATCAAGAGCGAGGAAGTGAGCGGAGCTTGATGCAGGAAGCGTTTGTAAGCCATAGAGTTGAATTGGATTAGCTGAGGATGAAATCGACAGGCTCCCAGTAAAGATATGGCTGTCGTCAGTAGTGTCTCCAAATCTCGTATTACCTGAGGCACTTAAGTTTGTGACTGTTTCATTAATAACATTAACGTTATATTGGTTTGCAGTGATACTACCAGAGACGTACAACGATCCGGAAAGATTTAACACATCAGTGTTATGATCAAATACTAAACGATCACTACCCGTTAGTGCCATTCTCGGAGTAGCTGTCTGAACAGAGCCAGAGACTCCACCCGCCAGCGCTCCAGCAACATATGCCCATCCAAATTCTGCCATTATTCATCGATCCCCGAGCCCGTTAAAGCATACATTCTCTCAGGTGCTATGTGAGTTAATTCAGCAATAATCTCAAAAGTAACAGCGGCGTCAACAGCAGATAAGTAAATTTCTTTTGTTTTCATTGGTAATTTAATAGACGAGTTGTATCCACCAAGTTCGTAATAATGCTTGTTGGCATATATATTAGCGCCGCTCGCAGAACCTGTGCTTAGCAGATGCATTCTCAATTTTCCAATGGAATCGTTCGTGAATGGCCCTGTTGTTGTTGCGTAATTCTGATCTACGGCATCCAAATATCTCGTCAGGTTTAGATTCTCTTCGGTGTCATCAATTACATCATAAATGATGTCTAGCTTGACTGTGCCTGTTGTGGCAGGGGAACCCAATACATCCAAATGATGATCGCCGAAGGTCCACCAGCATTTAATATCAGAATTTTTTGTATGAGTTCTCGGGTTAAACCATTCGCCGTTATTGTACAATTCGGCAACCTCGTTTGCATCCATGCCATCATACCAAAAAGTCATTTCGTCGACACTAGCCGTTAGAGGTTGGTTGTTTCCACCGTTCCATCCGATTCGGATATCTTGCGCTTGTCCTATCTGACTGACAGTAGAAGACCCTGCTACACCATTTACATACATGTGTGTAGATCCGGTTTTTTGTGTCAGCAAGATATGATTCCAATCAGCAACACTGGCAATGCCTGTCTTCGTAATGGTACCAAGTGAGATGCTTGAGTTGTCGAATAGTTCAAAAGTCAATTGCGTATTGCTAGTATTACTAATTGTTCCTCTCCTCCCAAGCGGCGAGGATGTTGTCCCGAATAAGTTAACTAGTCGCTTGTTGTTTCCGCCTGAGGAATCAGCTTTGTACCACAAGGCAATAGTCCAATCCTGAATTGCACCAGCAGATGAGCTCCCGAAAACTGGTAGCTGTGGGCTGCTATTAAGGACTTCTTGGGTCGTGAACCAAAAGTAATCCGAACTTGCGACCTTTTCCATCCTCGCGGCTGCATTTGATATAGAAGGGATTCTTATGGTTATGCTCTTGGTTACTGATGGGAATTCAATCTTTACTTGTCCATCTTTGGAGACTGTCCTACGGGCAATAAATGGTCGTCCGGAAGCTTGGTAAGATCCTGCACTTTGAAGACCTGTTGTATAAATAGCCATGTTGTACCCTCCTTATTCACTAATACCAGAACCAGTTAGGGCATACATCCTTTCCGGAGCTATACTAGTTAAGCTCGCATATAATTTCCACAACACCTCTCCGCTGACTGCGGAAAGATATACCTCTTTGCATTTTAAAGACAACGTTAAGGATTCGTTTTGTCCTAGTTCGTAATAAACGCCACTTGCTGGATGGTTATTGATGGACCCTGTTGCAACGAATGTTAATCGTAATTTGCTCAAAGGATCCGCGGAATAATTCCACAACGTTATAGATTTAGTGACAGCTGGGAAACTAACGGAGGTCTCATCACCTGATGCTATAGCATTTTCGTTGGAGTATATATTGGAACCGGTGATAAATGGTCGACCAGATACTTGGTATGATCCAACGTTTTGTAAGCCGGCAGTGTATATATTGTTAGCCATTAACTTATCCCCCTGAGGCCATCAAAAGAATATAATTTATTTGTGCCTATATTGGTTAACTCTGCGTAAACTGTACAAGATGCAGAGGTTGCATTGACAGCAGGAGCTACAAAAACTTGTTTGCACTTAACATCTAACTCAATAGTTGATGAAGCAGATAAGAACAACCAGTTTCCAGAACCAGACGCTGAATTGGTATATCCATAAGTTGCAGCTTCACTAGACAAGAAAGGCGCAAAACTTACAATCAAGTTGTTAGACACATCATGATTAGTTACTATCACTTTCTTACTAACGTAAGGGAACGAAAAAGAGGAAGACAAAACAGATCCTACTTGATCTGATGTTATCGAACCACTCAGGTATGGTTGTCCCGATACTTGATATGAGCCGACGTTTTGTAAACCTGCGGTATAAATGTTTGAGGCCATGCTAAAAACTCCTACTACATAACTAGTATTTTTATTTAATTTTCCCTACGCCGTTGCTTGCGAAGTTCTTTTTTGCGTCTAGCAATTGCGCGTTTTTTAGATAAGCGCTTTTTGCATGATGGTTTAGTATAATATTGTCTCTCTCTAAATTCATCAATTATCCCAAGTTTTTTGCATTTCTTGATGAATCTTTTAATGAAACGATTTGGATCCTCGTTTTTGCGAGGCTTCTCTGTATAATTGGTAGCCATTTAATTTCCTGCTAGTTTTTTCCATATGCCTGACGTGCCGAAGGAAGATATATCCACACCGGGGTCATGGGGAGCAATGCCCTCTAATGCCTTGGACCTGTGGGATGAGGCTCCACCAGATCTATCGGCCTGCATAGGTGTTGTGCCTTCAAATAGATCAACTCCATTGTATGAGTCTTTACCTATTGCGTCAAGCATTTTTTTTCTTTGTTCTTTTATCAACTTTTCTCTTCTTTGGCGAGCTTGCTGATCAGTCTCAACTTTTCTTTGAGGCTGCTTAACTTCTGTTACCAATTGTTGACTTGTTCCTTTTAAGACCTCAGATATGATTGTTGAAAGGGTTCCTTCTTCAAAGATTACCTCCTTAACACATTCTTTAATCAATGGTCTCAAAATCTTTTTTAATTCTTCTTTTTTCATTATTTCCTCTGGTGCATGTTATGTTGTTCAGATTGAATGGCGAATTCAAGGTCTTCTACCGCAGATTGCATATCTTGTATCTGTTGTTCAATCTGCGACATGTCAGGTTGTTCATCAGCTGGGTAGCCTTGTAAATTAGCTATTGCCCACTCTCCAGAGAGAGACATCTTCATTTTTTCCATGGCTAGCTTTAAATCTTTTATTGCCCGCTCAGTCTTTGTAATTTCTAACGCAGACTCTGGATCGAACTGCATTTCTCTCTTTAGTTCTTCTAGAATTATTTCTTTTAGTCTTGCTTTATTAATTTGCATTATCAATCACCCAAAATCTTTTTAAATAGATTATCTATGTTATTTTCTTTTACTTCTCGTAGACGAGTAGAAATATTATTTTGACCTTGCGGTAGCATATACGCGTTTGGTGTCGATGGTTCTGAAACCATATCAAAGCAAATCAATTGGAAGTCGCTTTCAACTGTAACAACACCCATGGATTCACTAACTGATCCAAGCCCTCGAGAAGAAATACCAAGCTTTACACCAGCCTTCACTAAATCTTTGAGTATGCGACCTGAGGGTGTATCTAGTACTTTAATTTTTCCCATAACATCCTTTCCTTCCCACCACACTTCTGTTATAATGTGCGAGACATTCTTAAGGTTCACCACTGAATCGTCTGGGTGGTCAAGTTCTCCACAAGCACGATTGTCTTCGACAATTTTCATATAGTTATCAATTTCTCGCTTAAGAACATTGTGCGGATAAACACGGCCATTTCCGTTTTGCTTATCAGCAGTTTGCAGGCGCCCTGATAAATATAGGGTGCCATTTTGCATTTCCCGCTTTTCCCGCTCAGATAAAAGATCTTGACAGATCCCACCTTCGCATAAAGCATAGAATTCTCTTAGTAATTTTTTTTTCATTATTTCCCTCAGAGTAAAAAGATGCCGGCGCTACCGGCTTGGCTCAACTTCCGGAGCAGCAACGTCGGACGGGCTGAAGCATCCATCGTTTAATCGTCAACATAATCACCTCCTGATCTCGACGATACTCTCACACCAAAGTCATTGACAATCATGGAGAGCAAATAAGTTGTCCCAGCTCCCAAACAAGAGAGGCAGAACATATTCCCTAAGGAATATTCAAATGTAAATAGTTCTGTGTAGCCGTTTATGCAAAACAAAAACAGCGAACACCAAAATCCCATACACAGTGGACAGTGGAAAAGAGTGTTCCATTTTTTAGTATAATCTTTTTTTGGCCTTATGTTCTCGAAGATCTTGCCATAGACAACAATAAAAGTCATACCATAAGAGACAAGGATGAAAGCGAGTAGATTCACGCTCCCCCCATATAAGCAGCCTCAAAGCCGTCAGCTGCAGCATCAGACAGTTTCCTTTCGATTTCCTTTCGATCAGAAACCGCCGACATAATTTGCTCGTGGTTCTGTGTTAAGGTGTTGTAGATTGGTTCAAATTTACTATGGCCTTTCATAACCCAACTGTTATTAGTTGCAGGTTCATCAACGGGCTCTCGACAATCATCCATTGGATCCAACGGAGTTTTCTTAAATCCCGGTTCGCCATAGTCAAACTCAGAGTGGCCACCAAAGGGGTGTTTGCCGGGCGTTGTTCTAGGAGTCAATTGTCCCCTGCTGATCATCTTATCCCAAGCTCGACCTTTTGCGTCATCTGATGTGGAAGACCAGTGGTCCGACGTAAGACCGCCGCCAAGGCTGTTGACTAAGTTGAAAGAGATACCATATAAAATCTTACTCCATCCTTGACTTTGAAATCTTTGGTGGACATAGATCCAACTCATGTGCCAAGTCTCAGGTATGCAGGGGTTTTCTTCGTCCTCTGTCAATCTATCAATTCCGCATGCTGCGAATGGGAATGGGCCATTCCGACCCATACCATATAATATTAATTCATGATTGTCAACCTCAGGATCATGATAGAGGGCGACTTTAGCAACATCTGGCAGTGGAATTGGTGCATCACTTCCTTCGTGAAGATAGTGGTTCCAGTTTTCTATTATAAGCTTCATTACAATGAAAACCTGCCGTACATTGCTGGTGAAAATATAGTTCTAGGGCTGATGGAGCCTTTCTCTTCAGCCTGAGATACGTCTCCCAAATCCGTAGAGTCAATGTTATCTGGGTCAGTTAGAGCATCGTCTTGCATATCATCATAAGCGGTTACGCCTTGCATGTATGGTCTCTCTGTCTCCATCCACTCAGAGACGTTTATTAGAGCTGAGGAGATTGGATGAAAATCATCTGATTCCATTATTGTTCCTTCCAAAGATCCATAAATATTTCCGCCTTGGATAGAATCAATCTTAATTACTCCTTTCTTTCTCAGGAACTCTAAGAGTCTAGATTCTGCACCGTATACTGCGTCTGTCATTGCGTCCTTTGCAAATGCTACGATCTTTTTATTACCTTGCTGGATAACAATATCGATGTCCTTGTGATCCATTATCATCAAATCTCCGTTGAGGGCAGATCTTAAGTTTAGATTATAGTCCAAAGTTTCTTCTTTGATTACATCTAAATTTACTCCTCCATCATCTGGAGTTATTTTGATATCTATGTTGTTTTCTTCCGTAGAGTCAGCAGTGTCAATGTTAATTTTTATTCCCATTTTTAGATACCTCCGCAATTAAGTCTTGAATATAAAAGATTTCTTCAACAATTTGCTGATTTATGGGCGTTTGTGCGTAGTTGTCCAGCTTTACCTTAACTTTTTTAAAATTTTCCCTTGTTGACCATTTCGTCTCCTCTACGATCCGCTGCTGTACGGCATCCTTGAGACGACCAATCTCTTCATTTAAAAAAGTTTTCAAACCCAGCCCATTGTCAGAAAACGATACGATATAATTTGTTAATAGGTTTTTCTGCTCTGTTCTCAAAGTTCTGTCATATGCATTGTTGAATTTCTTAACAAATGTTCTGTACTCTAGATTATCTAAGTGTTTCATTTCTGTTAATATCTTCTCGTTTCTTCCGAGATATTTAATCAAATTATTTTCAAGCATGATTCTTTTCTTAGCAGGCAGATTGTCGTTTTGAAAAAACAAACCCAAGGTTGCCATATCTTTGTAATTTGGAATAAAATTAGAAAAGGCACCATGACCTAAATGCTTATTGATTTTATTAATAAGACTGGTCTGCTGGTTGAATATGGCTTTCCTATCAGATCGAACATAATCTATTTTTGTTTCTTTTAACAGCCTCTCTGAGAAGTCAGTGCTCAACGCCTTACTTTCTAGAATGGAATTATACAATTCAAGTTCTTTCTTGAGAACGCTTCTTTTGCAAAAGAATTCCTTCAGAATTTTCTTTGTAATTACTTGTCTTTTTTTGTCTTCTCGTACGATTGCTTTTGTTAATTCTTTTATTAGGCATTCGTAAAGAAAAGCGGTATTTCTTTTCTTATTATGTTTCATCTTCGTCAACCTTTTTTAGCGATTCAATTAATGATTTGATTTCAAAATCAGTACTAAATAGTTTTCTTTCTTCCAAAATATCAGAATTACTTTCTTCCATCAGGCCTCGCGCTAATGAATCTAGGCCGCCAAAGCCCGACTTGCCCGGAAAGGTCTTTCGTAATGTTCCGATCTCGCCTGAAGCCATATTCTTCATCTGTTTTCTCCGACCGCCCTTGCGATACGTTTTCTTAGAATCTTTGGCATAAGGCCTTCTCTTCTTAGGTCTAGCATTATCATCGCGTTTTCCGGGAGGCTCGGCCAACAATACATCGTCATCCTCAGCACCGCCACCAGCTTCTTCTCCACCAAGGTCTAGATCACCGCCTTCTTCTCCACCGAGATCCAAATCATCGCCAAGGTCCAAGTCTCCTCCGAGGTCTCCACCTAGATCTCCTCCAGCTTCAGCAGGTTGACCAACAGCCTCTAGTTTGGCTGAGAATTTTCTATCATGGAACATTTCGCGTTGCATCCGGATGTACTCTTCTTCCGAAAGCCCAAGTAGGTGCTCAGCGACCCATCTCTTAGAAAAGTAACCATCCGTAGCAGACCCTGCGATGTCAAATTTTGTTTTCCAGTGCTCAAGTTCTTGCATCTCTGCTATCTTGCTCGGATTATTAAGAGATAGTTCAAAATTTAGCAAGTCATCTCCACGGAACCCAAGAGTGAACAAATGAATGATGCCAATCTTTTCTAATTCGGATATAACAACTCGCTGAAGTCTTTGGATGGTTCTTGCGAAACGGATATCTTTTTGAGCCAATGTTGTTTTGTCCTCAGTCGCTCCTTCGCCCATTGAGAGATATGACTGCGGAACTTTAAGAGCAGAAAACAATTTATCTCGAAGATACTTTACATCTTCAATAGCAGCAGTGAATTGTCCACCGGGAAGATTATCGATATCGGTGGATGATTGTCCTCCACGAACTGGAATAAAATAATCTTCTTCAATCGACATCGGATTATATCTGAGGTCAACTCGACCCGTATCAGGATCAACAACTTGGTGTCGCTTCATCTGAGTCATTACTTTTTGCATATATTGTTCCACTTCTTGCGGGGCAATCCCTCCAACATCAATTTTAAAAACACGTCGTTCGGTTGCTCGAACGATTCGATAAGCCATCATAGCATCCTCAAGGAGAGTTAACTGTCTCCAGATGCGTCTAGCTGGTTCTAAAGCGGATGTTCCATAAGGTGCATACTTATCATTTCCAAGAACACGAAAGTGAGAAATTTGCCAATTTTCGAAAGTCAAGCCGCCTGAATTCCATTGAAACTGAATATAATTTGGATTGGAAGGGTCTTCTCCTTCCAAGCGCTCGACTTCTTGCGGTGGAAGCCCAATACAATTACGGACACCCATATGTTCATCTATATCTAAGAACAAAAAGAAGTCTCCATATTTACACATGGTCCGTGCCCAGCCAAACAAGTTTGAATTAACATTAAGAATGTCATAATACAAAGAATGAAGAATGAATTTAATTTCTTCATTCGCGCATTTAATATTTAACATTGGAGTGAGACTAGAGTGTGTAGTCATTTCATCAGCATAGATGTCCAACGAAGAAGCTATTTCTGGGGTGTATTCCATCTGGTCAAAGTCAACATATCGCTCAGATCGATTTCTATTTGAAATCATATTGAGGGCCATAACATTCATTGGGTTATATTCTGACTTTTTGAATTGTAGTCCGGAAGTGGAACGGAATTTGTTAGCGTACTTGTCTAATTGCCTCCGCCTCAGTTGTCTTCCGGTCTGTGTTCTTCTTTGTACCATCGGTCCAGAGAATACTCGTGTAAGAGCCTTAAACAGACTGTTCTCGTTATTGTTTGGGTTTCTATCGTTACGTGCCATTTTTTATCCTTTATAAATCCAAAAAAAATCTTTTGCTTTTTTTATTTCTTCTTCGTATTTCTTCTCGAAGGTTTCGTTATAGCCATCCTGTCCTTTGATTCTTGTTTCAAAAACTTGTGTAGATTTCATAATGCCAGTTAGCATCGCCTTCTTGTATTCAACTTCCCGTTGATTCTCTTGTAGCGCTGTATCGCGGACCCAGCAAGCAATAGCCAAAGACATGACGAGATCGTCATTGTAAGAGCGCATTGCTTGGGGTTTGCCATTATACCAAATAAAAGTTTTGAATTCATGAAAAATCCTATTAGAGTTCACACTAATTAGTTTGTTCCTGATGTACTCTTCCAATTTAGCAACAATTAAAGGCCTAGTTTTAGTACTTGTAGTAAAACCCATAACTGCTCGGTCATTACCTTCGGCGATAGATGAGTCAATAAACTCGTGCGTTGATTTGATAGAATAATAAATGTTTGGATACTCTAGCGTGTTTAGTTTCTCGAGAACCGAAATTCCGATTCCATTATTCTCAACAACCAACAAGCAGCTTCCATATTCCCTTCCTGCTTCGTTCAATATGTTGGAATACAAGTCTAGACTTGGCTTACCTTGATATTCGGCAATTATTTCCATTGTATCTAAACGAATAATATGAAACACAGAATAGTCCGCACCGTCGCCACGAGCAACATCCGCAACCAGAACATATGAAGCTCCTTCCTGATATTTTTCCCATATCCAAAAGTTTCTATCGTATCCTGTTCTATATATCGGATCCTTGATGTTTTCAAACAACCATTGCATATCATCCGGATGAATTACCGTATCACCAGATGTATTGAAATTGCATTCTAATTCTTGGGCGATTTGTCTACGAGACATATTTTTTGTCTCTTTTTGAAACCATGCTTGGTCACGCTCGGGGTGAACATCCCATGGTAAATTAATTGGATGAAAATCGTTCTCTTCATTGTCAGCATCAACGTAAGTCTTGTGGAACCAATTACCTACCCCATTAGGGGTCGATAAGGCTATGCAACGCCCTCCTGTTGATAGAGTAGGGTAAAGACCTGTCCACAAGTCATCAAGGCCTTCTACGTGTGCTGCCTCGTCTATAACGAGCAGTGATAATGCTTCCGAACGACCAGCGTCCCCAGAAGTGGTTCCGGCTTTAATCTGGGAGCCGTTTGATAATTCGAATGAGGTCTTGTTATCTGTGATGATTTTTGAAATTTGAATCCAAGAAGGAAGATTTTTCATTATTTGCTTTACTTTTTTCACGAGGTTCGCTGCTGTACCAAATTTGGTGGCGATGACAAGAATGTTCTTATCTCGATGAAAAAGCATAAACCAGACAATGTATCCCGCGGAGATCGTGGAGATACCAAGTTGTCTGGCTTTTAATATAATATTAAATCGATAATCGTTAAAGTCCTTGAGTAGGTCTTTTTGATAATCGAAGGTCTTGAAAGGAATTAATCCTCTAAGTGGATGTGAGATCATGCAATAGTTATCAATGAAGAATTGTGGATCCTTTCCGCATTTCACAATCTCTTTTACAATCTCTTGTTTTGACAGTTTAAAAGCCATTTGACCTCTTTGTTAGGCGCCCACCTTTTTCATATGCTTCTTAACAAGGTAATATGCTTCCGATGCTTCATTAGAGCCTTCTTCCATGGCCTGCTCGGCGTTTCGAACCCATGAAACATAATCTTCAGGAGGATTTCCGGAGACATATTTCAGACTCATAAATCCTTTCAGATATTTATTACGCCGCCAGTGACTGCTGGCGTCCACTTCTTGCTCGATTGATTTTTTGGCATCGCTCATCGATCCTTCACTAAGAACATTTTGCAGTTCTTCTCGGATTATTTGTTTTAGTTGTTGATTTGTAAGTTTCATATCGAAATCCCAATAGCCGTGAGTTCTTCAGGAGAAAGATAAAACGCTGATCCGGTACCACCGACAGCGTTTTGAGAATTGATCCACGGCTTGACCGTGTCGAGATTCGTATTGACAAATTTACCCGGTTCGAGGGTAGCGAAAAGGTCATCTCCTTCTGGGGTCTCTCTAAGTTTCCAGATTCTGGCTTTGTCTCCAAGGCTTTGGAGAATTAATTTTTGGCGCATTTCAACTTTGCCGGGCACCTCTTTTCCAGCAACGCCCATTGCCCAAGAGCCCTTTTCGAATCCCTCGAGGATAAGCCCTCCAAGAACGTTTCGCAGTTCTTCTCGGATTATTTGTTTTAGTTGTTGATTTGTAATTTTCATTTTTTTGTTCCTTTTTTCTCGAATAATTTATGTTGTGATCCCAACACTTTTTTCAGGGATTTTGGGTTTAGATTAAAAGGTTCGCCGCCAAGCTCTTCAATTTTATTTAAGAACTCGCTTTGCGGTAGTTCCACAAGATCACCCATTCCACGAGTAGCCTTACCTAGCACTTCTCCAAAGTATAATGTGTCGCCTTCATCCTTTCCATCACGTGTCATAAGACCCTCTAATGCGTCCTTGGAGTAATAGAAAACAGAGTCCAAGCCAGTTGACGTCCCTGCTGCGGTTGCCGAAACTGCTGGAACGTGCAGCATTACAGGGTCTCTCCTGTATGTTATAATAAAAGGGCCCTCTTGCCAAAAAAGCTTGTCGAACTTTCGTTTTTCAAACCTGTTCTTCTGAGGAATGTATCTCCGAACAGTATCAATAACACTAGTAGCTAATTGACCGCGGTTCTCACTCAGAATGGCACGTAATTCTTCTCGAATAATTTGCTTTAGTTCTTCGCTTGTAAGATTCATTTTTGATTTGCACCTTTTTTAATTTTTTCGTTTTGTGGTCTCTTGGTTGAATGTTGCTCCAAGAATTTCTTGATAACATCGTTTTCAGAAGAGCGGCTGGGTTCTAACAAAGCATCCATATCTTTAATGCCTGAAATTGTATAGTGCTGATATGCTTGTACAAAAGTTCTAACTCGCGAAGTGCTTTGTACAATGATCTTTGGCTCGCCTTTCTTTTTAAGAGTAATGCCATTGCCTGTTATGGATTTGTATTCCCTCTGTAGGAATTTTTTAACTTCATTAAGCATCCGTTCCATTTCCTGCTCGAACTTGCTATCTTTAACATCTCCAAGTCGGACATCGCTTTGGTAAGTAATGCAAACAGAGTCAGCATAAAACTTTACACCAAAGCCATCGTTCACTCTCTTGTCTAGTATTGGATGACCATTTTCACGGTTAAGTCCTACATTGTGCGTCTGTCCGTCTAGACTATATCGCTCATCGTGAGCTCCATCGTATGCATTCGCCGCAGCTTGGGCTAACCCTTGAATAATTTCTAATGTTTTTGCACTCATTTATTTGGCCTCCAACCATTGATCCAACGTTCCTCACGATCCTCAACCCATTGTATATAGCATTTATTGCAACAATCAAATTTGGTCATGTAGACATCATCATTTGATTTAAATGAATAAGTGCTACAAACAGGACAAGAACGCTTAGATTCTTCTTTAAGTAGTTTTGAGGGGATAAAAACGCCATAGATCTCTTCTTTGTCTAGATCTTCTGTGTCTGCATCCGGGGAGTAAGTTTCTTTAAGTTGCTCGAGATATTCTTTCTCTTTCTCATTATCCCATTGAGATTTGGGATTTACAACTGTTTCTTTTCCGTATTTCTTCGCAATTGCCTGTTCTACTTTAACGGCGTAGTTTGGGTCTTTGTCTTTCATGATACCTCACTGGTTATTCGCATCGATTTCCCTCACGGCGTAGTATGTTCCCAGTGATGTCCCTGTCGCAAGCAAAAAGCCTCCGAAGAAAGCCCACATGGTTTTATTTGGTTTTATTTCTTTTCGGAGCGATGAAATCTCTTGATCTCGAAGTTCCAATAGAGTTGCGTTCTTTTCTGTTTCTGTTTCCAACTCTGCTTTTAAATAGTCTATTTCTAATTGTAGTTCCGCTTTTGTTAATGAAATTGCAAGCTCTTTTTGGATCTCACACTGTTCCATTGACATCTCTCGACCAGCAATAATGTTGGCTACTGCCTCATCGTTCATTAGACGGCCGTTAAAGGGTGCTACGTCGCCTTCTTTGAGGTGAATGAGCATTGGCTCTGCAAACGCTGTAGAGAGCAATAATAGTATCATTCCGACCCAGCAAAGTGCTTCTTGAAAACATTATATCTCATTCCCGTAGGGACAAATGCCATTTTCATTTTTTCTACTTTGATAAACAAGAGTCTTGATCTTTCGCTAATTAATTTATCAATACGAAAACATTCCATAAACTTCTGCCAATCAGGTCCTTCGACACTAATGTGCACGCGAGGATCAGGAATTTCACCATTGGGTGTCCCGCCATGTACATCCAGATCAATGTCCAAGTCGGTAACCATTGAGTACAATTCGAACCCTTGGATAATTTGCTCTTTTTCTCCGGATAGGATTAAACTTTTTATGTTCGGATCAATATCCTCGCAAGGTTGGTTCATTGCTTCTTCAATCATCTGCTTAAGTTTTTTCTCTGTGAGTTTCATTACTTGTCTCCGGGTGTCATTATAATAATCCCAAACTCTTCAGATAAAATCTTATCAATTGCTTCAGGGTTGTCTTTGTTAATCTCTATTAATTCTTTTACTCTTTTAGATTTACCAAATGCAGCACGAGTATTTTCTTTTGTTGCTGTTTCGTTTGCAATCTCTAAAGCGCGTTTGTATTTAATGTTGGCTTCGGTTTGCATTTCTGTTTTCTTTTGGGAGGCACCTTCAATCGCATCGGCTTCTTTCTTATAAAGCTCTCGAGCCATTTGTAATTGAGTTTGGAGTGCTTTGACTTTCTTGCCTCCGAGAGCATAAGCCAAAACTATGGCGCCCACAATAACCAGAATTCTCCAGTTATGAAAGCACCATAGTTTTATTTTAGCCCAAGCGATTTTCATTAGAATTGACTCTTTAGATTGAATTGAATCTCTATATTATTCCAAATAAAATCCCAAACTTCTTCCGCCTTGTCAGGGTGATCATCTTGATCCAGTTCAGCCTCGATTCGAGGCATCATTAATGCTTTTGTTTCTTCCTCACTGCGGTTTTTCTCGTAGTGAAGTAAGGCTTCTTCTTCAAGCTTATCTAGTTCCCAAAGGACATATTCGTCAACGTCATCACGATCAGCAGTGAGAGCATCTTCCTCTCTTTCCTTCTGCCTCAGGGCGATTGTTTCCGGCGTATCCGCTTTAGATCCAAAGGTCTCGAAAACAGATTCCAGTTCTTCCTTGATAATTTGTTTTAGTTGTTGTTTGGTTATTTTCATTCCTTTATCCTCCGTGCTTCCACGATTTTGCGAAATCAATAACAGATTGACCACCAATGTAGCAAACTGCAATCATTCCCCAAATGTCTGGGTCCAGTTGTGCCCATAGCATCAAGCCGGTTGCCGTGAGAAACACGAGCAACTTTCGACTTGCAACTTTTTCTTGTATGGAATCTAGAATTCCTTTATCTTTATTCTTAATGTATAATTCATTTTGAATCATTACTTTCTTTTCTTCATTCATTGTATCTGATCTCCAAGTTCTCTAAGGATTTCAAAACCAGCGTCAAGTTTATTTCCTTTCCAGCCTCTCGCTTGCATCATTTCATATGCTTGTTGTTTAATTTGCTGAATGTCCATTCCTTGATCTAATAGTTTTTTTAAATGCATGCCGGCTTCTTGCTTCCGGTCTGCTGCTATATTACCGGGTGCACGAGCATTAACAATAGCGTTGTTAATGTTTATCACCATTTTTTCCATTGGGCCATCTGTATGATCGTAAGTTCCTTCCAACACAGACTCCAGTTCTTCCTTGATAATTTGTTTCAATTGTTCTTTTGTAATTTTCATTATATTTTTACCTTTGCATAGCCATCTACTTTCTGAATGTCAATTGTCATGTCGACAATATCTTTGAGAGATTCGAGATGGGAAATCAATAGAACCGTCTTGAATTGTCCTTTGATCATTTGAAGAAGCCGTATAAAGCCTTCCATATGCTCTTCGTCCAATGCTGTTGCTGGTTCGTCAAGTATAAATAGTTCGCTTTTCGGTAAATTAGTCACAGATATTAGTGCTAGTCGAATAGCCATAGATGCAATTGTCTTCTCGGCTCCTGATCCCATCGATAATGGCCGAGGATCATACTTGGGGTGCTTAATGTAAATTTCTAGTTTGTCTCCAACATTGTCAAAGAAAACTTCAAAGTTAACAAGAGTATTAAGGATCGTAGAGATTTCTGCATTAATAATGGGGAGCATTGATTTGATCACCTGATAAGATACTCCATTAGGATGCATAGCTTGTCCGAATAAATCATAAGCAATAAAGTCTTTTTCTGCATCATCAATCTGTTGGATCTTTTCTCGAGCTTCTTCTATTTGTCTCCGGGTTGCGCCCTCTTCTGACATAAGACTTAGGACCTTTCTGTTGCAGTGCTCTATATCTTTTGTTTTCTTTTCGATAGTGGTATTGATTGCTTTTAGGTCTCGCTGGAGCGACTCGAGGTTTTCATACGCTTCTTGGTTCTCACGATAGTGAACAATTTTTGCATTAATCTCTTCGATTTCTTTTGCCGCAAGAGCCTTCTTACTCTCGTTTGCGTCAGTTTGCGCTTTGATCTTTTGTATTTGGACTTCATTCGTTTTTACCTCTCTGAACTTTACGTTGTAGTCATCCAATTTTGCTTGGATATAAACAATATTTATTGCTTCTTTCTTCTCGTTAGCCAGTCCCAAATCATGCTCGAAACCTTTTAGAGCTTCTTTAGATTGTTCAATTAAAGTTTTTGCTTCCTCTGCCTCTTTGACGAACTGATTATTGGAGCAATATTCGCAGTCAGGATCATACTCATGGTCATGAAGTAAATCAATTTTGTTTTGATAGTTGGTTATTTCCATCTTGGTTGAACGAATATGTCTTTCTATAATTGAAACGTCTTTCAAGAGACCCTTATGTTTTTCAATTTGATCTTTGCAATTTGCAACATCAAAGTTCTCAATAAAAGACCGTAAACGTATCTTTAAGGCGTTTAGTTTCTTTAGCTTGCGCGCACCATTGATTAACGACTCTGAAGCCAAGGAGAGGCTGTTTTGCTTCCTTAAAAGGCTAGTATTCAATTCATCAATGTCAACCCAATCAGTTCCAACGGAATCCAATTGATTTTGAATTATTTTTCTTTCTTCTTCTAGAACCTTAACTCTAGTAGAGTGCTTATCGCACAACCTTGTTTGACCAGCTACTTCTTCTTTGATTTCTATCAATGCTTCACGAGACCATTGAAGTTTCTTTCTCCAATCTAGTGAAGTCAAGTGTTTAATCACCCCTTTAATCTCAGATGAATCTTTCTTAGCCAGCTTGTGTTTTGCTTCAAACATTTTTAAATCAAGAAACTTAGCGAGTATCTCTTTGCGCTTTGTTGATCCTTCATTGATAAACCCAAAGGCATCTGTTTGGGAAGCCATTGAGGTGATCATGAAGTCACTAAAGGTCCCAAATGTTTTCTGAATATTCTTGTCTGTACTGGTTCTTGTTGTGCCGTTTTTGCTCTCAAAATGCTCACCAAGACTATAATACGAAAAGTCCAATTCAGTTCTTGCCTCTTTGGTTTTTACTCCTTTGAGGTTTTTTTCATATCGTTCAAGATTTCTTGTAATTGTGTAGGTATCATCACCGACTCCAATCTCGAGTTGACACTTAGATTTTTGCTTATTTTGATTAATAATATGGACATTTTTTCTTTCCCCTTTCGACGTTACATTGAATAATCCAAAAAGTGCAGCATCTATAATGCTAGATTTTCCGGAGTAATTCTTACCGAAGATCCCGACCAGCCCATTGAGCTTGTCAAAATCAATTTCATTTTTTTCGCCGTAGTTAAATAGGTTGTTCCACTTCATTTTACGTAATTTCCAAACAATATTTCTTGATACATCTTCGGAACCTTCAATTTGCTTAGAATATTTACGGTTTAGTTCTAAGACTCTGTCCAGTACTTCGTCGGATATTTCTTTGTCTGAGAGGAATGCTTTAATATATTTCTCTTGGGTATTTTGGTCCCGCATATTAATGCGCTCACCGTTGTTTTCCACAACAGTCTTTGAAGAATAGCCGGCTTTGTTAATAAAGTTCACCGTATACGGCTTCCAAGTTATTTTAGCGTACTCGCAGGCTCTCCTTAATTTAACCAAAGGAAGGTTGTAGTTTGAGACCAATCTTAATCGAGCGTTCCTAGGGACATCTACTTTTGGCAGAGTTCCGTCTTGATTAATTTCAACAGTTACAAACGGACGAGGAGACATAAAAAATCTCTTCTCAACAGTAAAACTATCTTTATCTCGAATGTTCCAAAGAAGATATCCTTTTCCCAACGACTCTCCAAAATTCTGTTGGACGGTTGAGCCAGCATACCAAACCCGTTTTTCTTCGTCTAGGTGTTGTGTCTTATGTATGTCGCCGAGCATAGCAAAATCAAAATCTTTAAACACATTAACGTCATCTTCGCCATTCTCAAGGGCCCAACCATCAGAAACTTGGCACCCCATGATAGCACCATGGTAAAGCGCAATGTTTACCATGGATTTATCAGAGGGAGGCACCCAGTTGTCTCGATCAAACACAGAGAGGACATTAAGGCAGATCGAGTCTGTCAACTGGGTCTCACCTGAGTCTTTTAAAAGGTGTAAGTTTGGATGCTGAAGCGCGTCTATGATTGGCGTAATAGCATCTTGTCGGTTTTCGTTCTTAAGGTTACCATCATGGTTTCCAAGAATAATATAAGTTGGAGCGATGTCAGCTAAGTTCTTTAAAAAATCTGATGTTAATTCGAAATATTCTGGTGACAACTGTGTCTTTGTGTGAGCCATATCACCAGTATGGATAATATAGTCCGGACAGTCTTGCTGTAATTTGTCGTAGATTTGCTTAAATACAATCCGATATTCTTCATGATATTTAAGATTCCGGATGTGTGTGTCAGATATGTGTGCAAAAGTAGTCATATGTCCTCCAATGTTTACTTCTTTATTGTAATATAACCCATATTTCTTAGGTTGTCAAGTGTAAAATCTAATTTATAAAAATTTAATATTGAACACACTAGGTCTTTCATCAATGATGAGTTGCCTGTTATGACCCTCATTTCCTGATTCCAGTTTTCATTAATGAAATTGTGTAGTACGGTCTCGGCTTCCCAGTGCCTCAGACCATGAAGATCAAGGGTTTTCATCGATCAAACCCCTAATATTCATTGGTATTCTGGCTTTTGAAACAGTAAGAATTCTTATATAACATTGAATAGCGCTTTTATAATCCTCTGGTGAGGAATTGTATTCGAGATAACTATGCAGATTCTTGTAGTTTTCAAGGTCTTCTGGTGTGATGCTTCCATATAATTTTGTTAATAAATCTCTGGCTTCTTTTGGCGTAGTTGCAACGAAAGAGTTGCTGTCTTTATCCTTGATACCAGTGGTGTGTGAGAATGTGTACCCTTTTGCGGATAACATTGCTACTATCAACTGAGTTCTGTGCAAGCCCTTCATCTGACCGGTTTCGGAAGAATGATAAGCAAACTTTAACCATGGAAGGTCCCCTATCATCCAATCAATCTGAACACCATGGTTCCTTTCGCCATAATAGTCGTATTGAGAAAACAATGTAAAGATGTTTCCGGTAGTGGTTTTCTTATTTGCAACTTGAATAAGGCCCGTTGAGGCAATTGGTGCAGATATTAACTTCAAAAAAGCCTTGAGTTTACACATGTTGTCCGTAGCAGTTCTTGCCCTAGATTTTGTTTTTTCGTAGAGCTTTCTCCATTCCTGCGGGTCAATTAGATACTCCCTTAGTTCTTTGTCGTTATATGGTTCGTCATCGAAAAAATGCTTAAAATCAATGGCTAAATCCATATCCCCTGATACTTCTTTTTTACCTGTGCTTCCCACTGTGTGGAAATTTTCAAATACATGTGCTTTCTTTGGGAACGCATACCCTAAGGCTTCAATGTACTTTTTTAGTGTTGGTCTAACGTTTTCGCGGACAATTGGTCTCGCTTGATCTTTAAAAATATTACCGCCCATTGGAGCCTCCTTCTTCTGCTATTATAATAATATCCTGTATTTCTATACAATTTTCTTCTTGGAGAATTAAACTTGTCCACCAGCAACCGCCTTCATGCCGCATTTCCTGCTCGGCATCTTCACCATTGATTAGCAGAACAGATACTGTTAACGATTCGAAATCATTACAAACTCCTGCTGTGATTTCAATTTCCGTATGTTCTGTGTAGTCCGAACAACTCCAGTTGTAAGCTTCGATTGGTATTTCTACCGTTTCTGATTGGACGGCATCATCGCACGCCAATAAATATAATAATGTTAACATTTGTCCTCCATGTTAAAAAAGTATATTAATAATATAACACATTGACTAATTTTGTCAAGTATTTTTTATATATTTTTTAGTTGTTTTTCAAGCCAATACATATCACCATCGACAGATTCGGCATTTTTTAATTTTTCTTGAAACGATTTTTGAGACATTGAGCCAATGTCTTCATGAGTTCCAATGTTTATTTTTTTAATTTCCAAGTCATATTTCATCAATGACCGAATAATCCACTGTGCTTTTTTCTCGGCATCTGGGTCTAGTGCAATATACACCGGAGTGTCATGGATTGCTATTGCTTGAAATAGTTTTGAATCTTCTCTTAGGGTTGACCCTAAAATTGGTATTGCATTATCTCCAGCTACAATTGCATCAAAGACTCCTTCGACAAGTATCACAGGGTCGTCCCAGTCAATATTAAGCTCATTAAAGACAATATCTCGACCGCAAGGCGGGTTAAGGTACCTACGAGAATGCCTAGTGTAAGAGCGAGCAATAAAGTAATTACAATCGCCTTCTGTGTTGAACGACGGGATGATGATTCTTCCCCCATATTTCCCTCCTTTGCTATATCCGATTTTCCATTTTAATATATCTTGTCTAGATATACCTCTGCTATTTAAATATCGTATTGGCTCCTTAGATGATAATGGCAAGTGTTTGTTGCATAAGGAGTGAAACTCTTCTGGGAGTTTTACAATCTGCTTTTCTTCTACACCATTCATTTCATTAAAGAAGTTGTCGAATTCAGAAAGATCAAGTCTTCCTTGGAGTTCTAGATACTTTTGTCTCTGTTGGTAATTACCAAACTTTCTTACAAGTCGGTAAATGTTCTTGCCTCGAGCATCGCAAACCCAACATTTAAAAGAGTTGATCGAAAAGTTGACCGACATCTTCTTTTTATGGTGGTTGCAAAACGGGCAGGTAAATAAGTGTTCATCGCCAGCACGGCGATAGGAACCGAGTATATCGGTTATTATCTTTCGTTTATCATTCATATTGTCCTCTCAATTATAATATAACATGGTGAGAGGATTTGTCAAGAAAAAAGTTAAATTATCCCTGCTCTTTTAAAAATTACTTCGAGTTGATCAGCGTATTTCAAGTGGTCTTCCCACCAATCTTCAGGCAATTTTAAAAGATCTGCTACGAGTAGTTTCAATTTTTGCTCTTCTTCTTCTAGTTGCGCAACTCTATCTCTAAGACCGCCTTTTCCTTCGACCTCTTTTTGTGTAGGGACGTTACCGGATTTTGTCATGAATGGATTACCTTGGTTGTCGTATCTATCAATTAGTATTTCAAGTGGTCTTATGTTTTTTTGGTGGAAGCCCTCAAGTCCATCGTAGATGTCCCAAATTAAATCATTCTTGGCGTCCTCGGGCCATTCTTGTGCAAAACCCATTTCCAAAAAAGAAAATGCTTGAGCCCAACTACCAGATTGAATCATTCCCAAGATTTTGTCATGGTCTCCCTCATCTGATACTCTGCTCTTTGAGTCGTAATATGATTCCGACATTGCTGCTTCAGGATCTTTTGAGCCAAGCAGGTTCTCATACTCATTTATTTTTTGAGTAAGCGTGGCTCCGCCATCGTCAATGATGTCGTCAAAAGTGAATGTGGTCTGGTCAAATTCACCTTCAGACATGTTGCTTACCACAATCTCCAATACTTCCGACGTCGGCAGGCTAGTTCTCCCAGCGCCTACTTGGCTTGCTGGTGTTAACAATCGTCCTTTGATGAACCCTATTCCCTCGGCTGCGTCTTTCTCTATTGTGAACTCAACCTTCTTTGTTTGTTCATTAGAAGTTTGACCCCTTTGGATATCATCAGACGCTCCAAGTCTTTCACTAATCTTATCGAGCACATGCGTTATAATTCTCCCTACCTCGTCAATTTTCCTCGAATAGTCCTTGCGGGAGAATCTTGCTTCTTCCATCGTCTCAAGTATTAATGCTTTCAATTTTGCTTCTGTTAATTTCATAGTTGTTTACCAATTATTTGTTTTTATAAAACTTTCTATTTGTGCTCGGACATGTGCCTCAAACACTTCTAGTTGTCTGTCTTCCGGAATATTCTGATAGTCTTTCAGCGAGTACCATGGTTTTGCAACAAGCACCATTCCGCCGCCGGGGGTTGGATGTGTTTTATAATATTTTATCTGAACCCTGAACATGTTTACTCCGACTCGGATATCAATACGATCAACAGAGTTAGGGTCTCTTAAAGTCCAGCCTTGTCTATTTTTTGATTGGGGTGTCATATAACGTTTAAATTCACCAACTAATTTATTGATTGCTCTTCGAAATGTCAGCTTTGGTTGTTTGAGGAAACGTTTTACTTGTTTGCGGTTTGATCCCGGATGATACACTGTGTCCACCGGCGGCAACGTTGGAAAAGTTAACACGCCTTCTGAATTTGAAGAAGTGGGAGTTTTTAAATCATCCACATAGGCTTCTAGGATTAATTCTTTCAATTTTGCTTCTGTTAGTTTCATAATTATCGGTCTCGATTTGCTTTATCTATCTCATGGGCCAAGGGCATTGCTAGCCGCCAACTTGGATCAAACATTCCCTGTGCTTTTCCAAAGGATTTTGTTGAGTGGCGAGGGGTGCCTCCGCTTCGTATACGACCATAAATTGCTCCCATTTGTTCTGAGTCTGTTAACGAGGGCCAAAAGCCCGGAGCATGAATTTCGTAAAAAGATCCTAAAAAATCTTTAAAAGCGAACCATTGCTTTTCCCATTCCACAAAGTTTCCACTCATTGCCAATGATACTAGTTTGGACTGCATTTGTTGGACCCTATCTACCCAAGTCTCATGGGCTTTGTCTGATATTGGTTCTCGCCATGCGGCATTCGGAAATCTTAATTGAAATTCCCTCTTCTCTTTACTCATTCCATCTGGGACTTCCATATAACGATCCATGGCTTGCCTAGGTCCTCGGGATGATCCCTGACGGAGCCAGTTAAGGAGTTCAGCACCATTCACAAAGTCCAGTTGGCCTCTAAATGCATTTGAAAATTCCTTTTCCCCTAGGAACTGTGTTGCCAACTCTACACCTTGGGTTTGTGTTTCGCGATCGTCGCTTTTTAAAAGGTCTAATAAAAATTCCTTCTGTCCGTCACTTAATGACTCTTCCATCGCTTCTAGGATTAATGCTTTCAATTTTGCTTCTGTTAATTTCATACCAGACCCTCGCTTCTATTAATTAGTAAAAATTTTCTTTATTTCCTCTGCTGAAACGTGATCTGGTATGAATTTATCAATGGGCTTCCCTGCTGCTAGGGCCTCTCTGAACTCTGTTGCCGAGATAAATTCTTCCTGTTCGTAGGAATGTTGGATCTCGACGATGTTCGCGAAGGTTTTAAAGTAACCCAAGAAGCCCGCTTGGTATCCTGTATCTTTTGACGACATACCAAGAGAGATTTGATTTTCCGTTTTGTCGTAATTTTCCTCAGCCCAGTCATACACATCACTAAAAGGGTTTGTGTAGTGGCCGTTTTTGCCCTTTCTGACGCTAGCGCGTTGATAGATGACCTTTGGGTTATCCAAGATGCCGTAAAGCCTTAGAACGGCTTCTGCTTGCTCTATAGAGACTGCAAAGTCATCGCCAACTTTTCGCTGACGTTCTCCACAGAAAATTCTAACCTCAGAAACTTCTGGGTTGTTTATGTAATACATAAAGAATTTGTAGTGCCCGACGTGGGGTGGCTTAAAACCGCCGGGTATAAGTACAGTAATCATGTCCATGTGTCCTCCTAGTTCATGATAATATAGCGTGTTGAGTTTAGTTTGTCAAATTAAAAGTGAGATAAAGCAACGACAATTGAGTCGGCCATGTCATCTGTACCGGGTTTGGGGTTTCCGTGGCGAGTTAGTTCAAACTTAAAATCTTTTGGGTACCTTTGTTGAACCCAGTCGATAACTTTTTTCTTTGTGTTCTCGCCTCTTTTGATTTTGATTCCGCACTTTGATCTAGCTGATCTTGACGGAACAAGAGTTGGTACGATGTCAAAACATATGTATGAGAGGACCGAAATCATCCCGTTAAAGCGTTGCAGCTTACTCATGGTACCAGCGGTCGTTTTGCCACCAGAGAACATCGAGAAAGGCTCTTCTATGCGTACATGTGTTATCTTATAAGTCTTCTTGACCCTAGTAAGTTCTTTGTGAAAGAATTCATATGCTTTGTCCTCCAAGGTGTCTTCTTTGAGTTTCTTGAAATTGACCTCAACGAGATTCTGTTGGTCGTCAATAACACAATATCCAATTTTGGAGGTACTTACATCTATTCCGAGTATCATAATTATATTATAGCACGTTTTGAACTAGATGTCAAGCTTTAATTTGAAAATAAATTCTCGATCTTCTGTCTTTCGAATAGGGGTGGCTAGTTTAGCGAAGCCAATAAGATTCTTATCCTTATCATAAAGAGCGATCTTAGAAATATAAGTTTCTTTGTTTAGAGGAGGTGCGATATCTGAATAGCTTGCGGAAACCATATTTTTTATCACGCGTTTACTCTCAACATACTGATACGAGCCACTGGAGACCAGTCTAAGGCTCTCCGCGGAGTTATCTAGATAGGTAGGGTTGTTAGAGTGATTAAGTTCAGCATATGGTGCTTTAGCCATCATTGTGAGCGTCTGAACGTGGTTTAAGCCTTGGAATTCTAAGGCAAATGATGCAGATAAGGTTGTTGTTCCAATTGTGCCTCCATCATTTGCTCCAAATCCAAAACGTTGCCATGAAGATGTTGTTGCAGAATCATAATCTATTGTCGTGGCATCAATCTCAGCTGAGGAAGTGAGCAGAATAATCCCTTCATTATACAAGATGGTTCCGACGATGGCGCCGGTTGTTGAACCAGATACTTGAACCAATTCTCCATTGTATCGAGTATCAGAAGCTTGAGCAGCGAGAGTTCCGGAAATATAATATTTAAGATTAACGGACCCTTTTCGTATTGAAGATCCATAAAATATTGATGGAACAGAAATCAAATTCACATCACCGGAGTAATACGTATCGAAGTCATAATGCGGAGACATATACTTATAATGATTAACAACATTCTTCAATGAACGAAGATAGAAAGAATCCAACCTCGCACTTGATGTTGCTAAAGGCGTTGCCGTAACTTGGCTGGATGTGATATAGTAGCGCGTTATGCTCGAGGACAAATTATAACTTGAAGTAATTTGATTTCCGTCATAATTGAATTGAGTATTCCAATCATTCTTGGAAACACTCTTGAACGTTGTCTTGAGCCCATCCTTAACAACATAAGGGTATATTCTTTGATCATCTGATCGGTTTATGTTGTATTCGTACAGAGAGATATAATTGCGAGGGACGCCGATTATATTATCTGAATAGCTTCCCGATATGTATGCTTCATCATTTATATATATAGAACCGCTTTGAATGTAAAATTTTACATCTGGGTATGCTTCTATTGTATTGACGAATAAATCGTTCGGCTTAAATTTGTAATATGACATAGCATCCTAGTAATCCAAACGAGTTCTGATTGTAAATTCCGTGGCTGGAGATTTTTTCAATGGCTCGGATAACTTAGCTGTTGCCATCAATTCATTATTATCATTATAGAGACCAACCGTTGTGATATAAGCTACTGGATTGTCTGTTGCTTGTGTCTTTACTCGCACCTTAGATCCACTAACGTATGTTGGGTTGGAAGAATAATTGAATTCATTGTGGTTCGCACGACAGAAGTAAACTGTTGAGTTGAGTTCCGTAGTGTTGTTGAACTGAAGATTTTGTATTCTGTGTCGGAGGTAATCCGCTGATGATGATATTTGCGATCCTGTTAGAACTGCAACGATATCTTCGAGGGCAGGATTGTATTGCAATGGGCCTCCGCCGATTCCGGCATCGTCCAATTGATCTCCGAACATAGAAGCGGTCAGAACCATAATACCAGCTTGATAAAACAACAATCCAGCATACCAGTAGGTGGTGCCTGCGATTGATGCTGTGTGAGTACTAGCTGTGCTAAGTTCCCCGGACCCTGTTGCATAAAGGATTCCATACTCTCCAGCAGGTGAATTAACACGATACTCTGTTGATGCTCCAACATCGGCAATCGTAATTGTATTCCCCATTGGTGCTGCATAAGAAGCTGATACTCCCAAAGTCAGGGAGAAAGTTTCTTTCTTGATCTCATCCTTAACAAGTAGTCGAGAGAATGGAACAATGATTGCGTCATTAATTTTGTTTCCACCACCGATGATGTCGCCATCTTCGTCAAACGGCAATATAGAGCCAGTGGCGTCGTACCCCATTAGTATTTGGGACATTTGATTGTAGATGTTCTTCTTTTTAGATTGTTGACCGGCGGCAGTAGTAATCAAGGGATAAAGCTGAGAATTTGTGCCAATTCCGACTGTTATGTCGAAAATATGGTTCGCAGAAGAACTTAGATAGGGATAATCATATACACTCTGGAACATGCCATGAGAATAGTTCTTGATATTATCATCATCTGGGAATGTACCGTAAGTTCCGGAAACTATTGTTCCTGTCAGGGGAATAGCCTCATGCAAGAGAGTTCTTGTTGCAACTACATCATTTTCGTTTAATGGTTTGAATGTCATGTTTAATTTCCTATTGTAATCTTACGTATCTTACTGGTACGTCAATTAGTGTCCCAGTTTTAATACCGGTGACTCTAACGTTAGTGTCGATATAGTAAACTGGTGATGTGCCTGCTCCACCGGGAGTTCTATTTGGCAGAGTTGTTGTTGAGCCCAACTGAGTGAACAGGAAGGAGCTTGTGTTAAGATCCATTGATGCTTGAATTCTGAAGCGTATAGAAGTTCCTCGAGGACCTTGAATTACTTGAGACGGACTATTGGTATCATCTGTTATAGATTTAACAAACGTATCCCCTAGGTCTAAAGTATAATATGCGATATGATCATCATCAGTATAATCAGCAGTTGCTAGAGTTCCTGTTGAGTCGACTAATTTACCTAAGCGATCATCAATTTGAACTGTATAGCTTGTCTCTACTAAACTAGCGTCCAATTTTCTTTTTGGAGATATCTCTGTCGTATCAAGCCCTTGATCTATTGCAACCAACGATCCTACCAAAGATTCACCAAACATGAAACCTTGAACTTCTTGACCATCGTCACTTCTTGCAACACCAGTTGTTGTTGCAGAGCTTCCGTCATTATCTTCCGTCTCGCGATTGACAGCAACATAAAATGTTCCAGCAGATGCTCGAGCATTCTTTGGATCGGTTTCATTCAAACGAAGAACCGGCAGAAACAACAATTCTAAATTAGTATATGTCTGAAGTTGTGTCTTCATCGACGCTGCATTATCGGTGAATGCTTCTAGAATAGGAGTCTGTAATATTTCCAAATCATAATATGCACTTCCGCTGGGATGTGTCTTGTTGTAAAGAGAATAGTCTATCTCTTCGTCACCAAGGGCAAACTTAGTTATCTGGAATGATCCATCACCTTTTGCCAATTGTTTTCTTCCGTGGTCTGTGAGTACAGCGTCTAGGATAATGTCCCCGCTGTTGTCTAAAAAGCCCATATGTTATCTCCTAATCATTTTCATAGTAAATAGAATTTAATCAAAAATCTTCGTTTGTTTTGTTTTTTGTTAAGGTAAATGTGATATTATAATCAATAATTTTCCCAGTTAATGTTGATTTGAATCTAAATTTAAACTTTCTTCCCCACACCGATTTTTCTGCAACACCCAAGGTAATATTGTCAATGGTGCCCTTGAGGGTCTCTAGATCTGTCAAGAAGGGCTGAGAGTTATCGAAAATCGCTTGTTCAATTGCTGGTGTGATTTGAAATAAATTTTTAAATTTTCTAATATTCTGTTTCAACACCTCTTCGGGAAAGGTATAAGGATTAACAACAACTTTTGAGTCGTCTGCATCTTTTACCAATTCTACTTCATAAATAGGTGTTGGGTTTGATACAAGACCTTTTGCGTTTACTTTTCTGAACATATAATACATTTTTTCATTAGCAACGACTTTGTCTTTAAAGATTGCATCTGGTGTCTCGAATGGCATTCTTACTTCTGTTTTTAGACTGAAGTCTCTATAATTACGAGGGGCAATTCTAGACTTATAGATTTGATATAGCCCCGAACTGTCGGAATCCTTAAAGACAACAGTGTCTAGCGGAGAAGACAACTTTAGATCGATTAATTGCTTTTGGTCCTCTTCAAATAAAGGCTGAAATCGCTCTTCAATCTCGCCTTTCGTACTTGATAAATACACGTCAAGAGAATTGGAAGAATTGTTCTCAGTTATAAATTTAATCTGAGGAACCATTGGCGGAGGCTGAGAGATGGTTGTTCTTCTTTGGAACATCGATACGGGAATTAAAACTACTGTGGGCTCATTAATAACCTGTACGGTTGCGAATTCTTGACCATCTTCACTATGGAAGCGTAAGTTTTCATATCGATATCTGTTTCCGACAACAACGAAGTGAGATGCACAATCATATATGTATTGCTGGTCATACTTTATCTGAGTGTCGTTTAAAACCGTAATGTCCTTCGATGGAAGAAAGAATGTTTGTATCCTTGGCTCGATCGGTTCTTGCTTGTACTTGTTGAAAGAATAAACAAAATCTTCGCGATGGGCTTCGTTTCCATTGATCACGTTGTCATATGATCGGAAAGCTCCATTGGATATCTTTCTGATGTATCCCGCTAGTAGAATTTTTTTATAATCCCTGATCATTTTAGATTCTTCGCCAGCATTTGGATCCAAAGGGAAATAGTCTTCAAAAGTCGACGTGTCTTGGGAGATAGACCAATCCAATAAATCAAAAATTTCAACGCCAACATTTTCATTAACCACTGTTCCGTCCTGAATATTAAATGTACCGAGCGGTTTAGTAGTTCCTAAGTACCCTTTCAAGAGATCGTCAAATATGTTTATTTTCTTTACAAATTCTATGAAAGCACCATTGACTTTAGTAGTTAATCTAATCTTATTATAATACGGGAAGTTATTCAAATTGAAAGAAGAGTTGATTTCAGAATCCTCAGGTACTACCATATTCTTTAAGGGCTCAACACCGACAAATTTGAACGGAACTGGTGCATTTTTATTTTGGAAATCAGTGAATTGATTTTTTCTTGGCTTCGATGAAGCCGGTAGGAGCGATAGTTCATCAATAGCTGGTATTGTTTCTTCATATGGGTCGCTTATATAATTAAAAAATGTTTCAAAATCTTGTAAAGCAACCACTTTGCTTGTCTCAGTTTTAGTCTCCACTGTCGGAGCATCAAGCTTTGGTAACGAAATATAATGATCCAAATATGAGGTACCTGTCTTTACGCTGTTTCTAATAATCCTGCGGAAGTCTGTATCCGTAGTAAGAGGGTCAAGCCTAATTGTTGAGACTTCTTGGAACAGGGGACCTTCGGTTGACAAATCTTTCGATACAACAGACATTTTTAATCTTGCATTGGCTGAAGGCTCTATGTTTGAAACATTGCCTTTAGATACGATGGTCAAATCTCTTCCTAATTCTTGACGTAAGCCATCAGAGTTAACTTCTGCTATTTTTATTTTAGACATCAGTAGGATCCTCCTGTTGTAAAAGATGTGCCCCGACGTGGTGCTCTTGGGGCCTCTGCTACATTTCGAACAGGAGCAACAGTCGGTTGTTCTTGTTCCTCGAGAACGCCTTCTATTGCTGTTTTGTCAGGGCTTTGCACAACAATATTGGTAGTAGCATACTTTATTTGAGATGATAAGTCATTCTGCATATTCTGGGGCTCTTGAGTTGCCTCTGGTGTTGGCGATGTACGTGTGGTTGTTATATCCTGATTTGAAATAACAAATGTTTGATTAAGAACCGGTAATCTGAAGTCCTTGGAGGTCCTCAGACCCAATTCTGGGATTTCTGCATAGGACATTCTGCATAGGACGCTCGACTGATCTGTTAACGAAGCCATATCGATCTCGGTCCAAATTGGTCTTGCGAGATTATGATTTCCATTTTGGTTCTTTTCGTACCCAGATAACACCTCTACTTTTTGTATGGATTGGAAAAGTATCTCTGAGGCTATTTTTGTATCACTATCGGACATTATATCAACCCTAGAAGACAGAATATTGTTCCTTGCTGCTCGGGATCGGGATCCAACGAGAGCTTTGAAAGCCATCGGTGCTTTTAAAAACACACTAGTAGAGAATGTTTTTGAATTTATTGTATTGTACAACGGAGTGCTTGAGATTGACAAGTCGAAATTATTTCTAGACGTATCAGTTACAAAATTAGTTGAAACCTCTAGGGAGCTCTCTATTCTCTCGTTTATTTCCGCTTCTTCTGGTGTTTTTTCAAAGTTATCACTGGCGGGAACAAAGTCAGAGTTATCACCCAAATACTCGCTACTGGTTATTATTTCTTGGTCTTGAAGATTGTTTATTTTTGGAACCATTCGAGTTCGAGAGACCGAAAACGAACCTAACTTGTTTGTCTTTGGTATTGATTTCTTTGGGGTTCCTCTGGAAGGTTTTTTACCGAATGCTCTTCTGAACGGTGTAATTTGCAAATTGGATACCTCGAAAGACTTGATAAACTCTGATGTTAATTTTTTTGTATCTAATTTGTCCAACTCCATCACGCTAACTTCTTCATTATCAAAATTAAACATGATGGGAGAAAAGAAAAGAAATTTGGCTCGAGATACATCTTTGAGCGCATTTGCAATGGAAACGTCTAAGTTATCATAATCTTCGGATCTGAAGCTCTTGGTGGTGTCGAAGAAGCGATTAATTTCCATGTTCGCCCTTTTATTATAATCCTCTAGAGATAACACAACCATACCCTCAGTTTCTGATCCAAGATAATCATATGATCTTCTAAAGTCGCTGAATTGGATCACGTCTTGGAATTCTTTTGAAACGAAAATTAAATTAGGCAAGAATGATTTCTTTATATTTCTTGGCTTGGTTGTGGTACCTTGTTTCTCATATATTTTAAATTTCTTGGCGAATTCATTTGACAATATATTATATTCATCTAAGAATCTGTTGCCGACTGATGTCGTGTAATTACCTAAGGAGAAAGCCGTGAGCTTGTTGGATATAAGATCTTGTTCTTCTTTTTTTGTAATCTTGTACAATATAGAGTATGCTTGATAATATTGGGTAATTGAATTAACAATACTGTCTGGCATTGCAACATCTAGCTTTAGACTCTTGAGATCATAATTATATCGCGATGGACTGGCTAGGAATGTTGTTGCTTGCTGTAAATCATTGAGAGCTAGATTTAAATCTTCAATCTTTTTCTCCATAAATTCTTGGGACTTATCTACAATTGAGATCTCAACCTTGTATTTAAATTGACCCTTACTTTTCGATGTCAGAGAGGTATCGTTGAAGCTGTAGTGTCGCATTGAAGTGTCGCTATTTAAATATATTTGCTTGACTTTATTCGTTTCCTCAAGTGAATTGGAAACATTCTCTATTGTTGTCGTAATATAATCAAAGGAATTAATATTGTCGGTTCCTATCGATGGTGTCCCTAGCGGATTCGCAACTTTTCTTGTTTTAACTTGTTGTCTTATGATTGCCATTGAGTTTATTGTTATTGTATCCAAAAATTCATTAAACAATTCTTTACTTAAGCCAAATATTCTTCTTCCATACTTGGACTTAGTTAGGGCGAATTGTTTCAAATTAAACGAAAACATTCCCGATAAGTTTGTGTTTTTATCCATGGAGTAGTACAATTCACTGAATAATGGGTCTCTTGTGGTCGAAATCTCTCCTCGTGGGTCGGAGAGTAAAGTTCTATTATCGACAATCTTTAAATTGTCTACTTCTTCTAATCTTAATTGAGAATGCGGAACGCCGCTATGTAAGGATCCCTGCATGTACCCAGTTGGTGGGTGAAAATGGACAGGACCTTTCCACACTGTGTTGTCCGGACTAAAAAACAAATTTGATTTTGAAACAATTATTTTATTTTCAAATATTCTCTCAGAAGCTAATGCTCCGAAGTATTGCCCTAACTCGCCGGATAACTCTATATCATAAAAATTAGAAACCGCCATTGTGTCCAGATAACAAAATGCAAACACAACCAAGTTCTCTACGTCATTGTCTGATATGAAATTAAACTTTCTGTTAAAGGAGCTAACATCATCTTCCATAGTCTTTGTGAATTCAATAACAGGCGCTTGATAAATTGATGTAGTTTCATCGTAAAACGATGATTGCACAACACTATTAGGCAAAGGACTTAAGACACCAGTAGTTAAAGAATTGGACAAATTAACATTTGTTGTTTGTATCAAGCATACTTTAATGAATTTTTGCAAGTCTTGGTTCATAGACCAGATTTCATTTCCGTTATCCTTGCGATCCTTTAGTTCTAGGTGCACATTTACGTTGAAAGATTCCGTATTGTTATCTTCCATTGTTATCTTCGTTATATAAACATTCGGAAGATTTTCTAAACCAACAATCTGACTAGGCATTACTCACATATCTCCACATCTGTAACTCTTGTTCCGTAGATATCAAAGTCAACAGACTCCATATCAGGGCAATCCACCTCGATATTAACTTGTATATCGTTGGCTTTTAATTCCTTAATTCCCTCGCATATATCGGCGGATGGGATATTTCCATCTGTGTTGAAATTAATATAATATTCAACATACGTTGGGTCGATATCAACCTGCGTAGCCCTAACTTCATCCAGCAAAATACCATCGACAATTTGATCGTTTCTTGGTGTAAACTTTAAAGGAATTAAGTTTTCTTCTGCTGTATCGTCATACAAGAAGACCTCTACCTCTAGACTATCTTTAAAGTTGAACCCAGCAATCTCTCTAAGTTGACTAAGGACTTGTTCTTCTAGAACCTCGACATATGTTCCATCTTGGAATACTTGGGAAACCGGTCGTTGTGGCGACACTTTCTGTCCTCGAACAGGTGGGTCATCGCTAGTATTTCTAATTTGCATGGTGTATTCGATCACTGATTCAATTTGTGGGATCTGCCGGATATATTTATCTGATCCGGTTAAGGTCGTCTGGACTGATCCGGTTATCTCGCCTTGAATAAAGGTTGCTTTCCAAGAGGGAGCATCATCACTGGTCTGATCCGAAGTTCCCATAGGCTCTGTCATATAGTTCAATTTCATTCTTGTGTGCGGACGAGTTTCATCTTCAGACCTTTCGTACGTAAAGATACTACCTTCTACCGAAGTTAGATCTCGAGGCGGCCTTACTCTTGGTGTTTCATCAATAATTCGAGCTTCTATTAGGTTGTTAGTCTCGGTGAAGCCACCAGCAGCCGAATCATATAATATGTCGTCATCAAAAAAAGCATAATAGACTGGTTCGAGCTTGCCTTTGGACAACAAACTTCTTCCATACGGGGTTAGCTCGATGCCAATAACGTCTTCTTTCTTATTAAAAAATGTCATTTCCCGTCCTTCTTGTTTCCTCTTGCTTCTGAGATCGCTTGAGATCGCTTACCGCCGGCATCACTAGTTGTGTCTTTTTTGTTTATTTCTTTAAATACCTTGTTGCCCTTGTCGTCATTTTCAACATTTGCAAGAGTGACCTCAGCATCTAATTTAACTAGTTCAACGAGCGAAAAGAAATCGTAAGGCCAGTTGTATGTGATATCAGGATCTTCACCTTGGGCTCTCTTATCTTTATCTTCATCTCTTTCAGCCGCCAATTGCAATGCAGGCTTAGGAAGACGACCAGTGTTTTGAACTACTTTATCGAAGTATTTGGTTTGTGCACGTCGCTTGACTTTGAATACCATCCACTGGATGCTTGAAGGCAACTCGTTCCCCTCTGCATTTTCATCAAGCTTGCCATCTTTAATTACTGATCCACCTCCAAGCAATTCATGTGCGAGTAGCTCATGGGAAATTGAAGCTTCGGCTTCGTCAAATGATGTTCCAATATCTGGTGGGAGATTCTGCCATATATCTGCAAGGTCTTTCTTAGATAAGTTGTGAGTGAATTCAAAAACATACATCGCAAATGGCTGGATTTGGTTGTATCTTACGAAGTCCATTGATGGAGGGAACACATACCGCTGCATTTTCTTAACCATATCGATAATTGTGTTTCCAACCTTTGGAGGTCCTCCGAGCACATAACTGCCGGGCTCCACTTCTCTTTGTAATGCCGAGAGGGTATCATCAATATCTGCTCTTGGAATAGTGAAGAATTGCCTTGTTGCGTCTTTCTCGATAAAAGGAACAGCAACAACCGCTTCGGATATTTGTTTTACTTCTCCGACTTGTCCGAGCTTAACGGGGTTCTTGTCGAAGCCGCAGAGATCAGCAAGGGAACGAACTTTGTTTTTAAGTTCCACCTTGTCTACATTTAAAGCGCCGGCGAGCCATGGCTGAGGTATGTCGTCAACCTGAAGATATACTCCTTCATTTTGAGCAGGCAATTCACCATACTGGTGCCACATTCCTCTTGCAACAGATTCAGAAGCATACAAAGGCTTAGTACAGCTGTTTTCATCTAAATTTGTGTACTTATTGAAGTTTAACATTGGGGTTTCAAATTTTGGCTGTATGACCCATTGAGATTTTGCCTCAGTTGTTCCCTCAGAAAAAACCTCTATATTAGTCTCCGATCCATCCGTCGTGAGGCGTTTTGAGATAGACTGGGCTTTTCCAAATAAATTGACGCTCGATTTTAATTGCATTGCATTATAATTTAAAACAGACGGATGCTGCGGTCCATAATATGTATCGTTCCTCAAGGGTCTGATATCGCTTGTTGGAGTGTTGGACCAATTTGTCGTGGTGTAATATAAAGCAGGCGGTAGTGCACTCCCTGTTGATGCTGGAAGCTCGACCCAAGGAGATTGATCGTAAGAATCATAAGAGCCAGTATATCCATTAGACGAGGCCTTTAATGCAGCTACACCGGCCAGATCTCTAATTGCATCATTCTCTCCGGGCCACCAGAAGCGGGTATAATATGGAAACTTTTGTACATCTGTAAGGATTTCGCTCAATGTATATTTCTTGGTCTCGGTTGGCTTGAAAATTAAATCACACCAGCCTTCTCCATGATAATAAGGGGCAGTATATGGAAAATTAAACCCACTGAGAGAATCAGACCCAGAAAAATTATAATCAATTGAGTCATACGTGTAAGAGCCGGTTCCTCCACCCCATGTTGAAGACCCAAAAGCAGTTGGTCGGGAATACATAGTAAACGTTTCTCTAACTTCTCTTCTTGGATATAAATCTTGGGGTGGCTGGATGAATTCATCATTCAAAGCTGGTAGTTGATCATTTGCTTTGTCTCGCGAATGATACATCTTCACTCTCATGACATAATAATTACCCGAAATTGCATTACCAAACTCTGGATTGGATGATTCTAGCGAGGACAATGTTGTAAAGTTCTGGCTCTTCAGGAAAAACTCTGGTACTTCAGCCAGAAAATTGTTTGCCATTTTTTTATACAAGTTATCGCCATCGCCGCTCCAGATAGCCGTAACGCCTTCTCCGCCGATGCCAAAAGGGTGAGGCTCCTGAATGCTAAAGTCTTTATTGGCCATGTACCTTTCTGGCTCCACTAGTGCTTCAAATGGAATTCTGGTGCTGAAAATACTATCATAGTACCCACTTGAGCTCAAACTAAGATCCGATCCTGTAATTACATAGTTTATTTTGTCCGAGCCTGTTCCTTTTGCGTAATCATAAGAAGCTGTTGCGGCATTATCGGCATCGAAAATGACGGGGTAATCACAAGCGACACCTGACTTTATTGTATTGAACAGTACTCCGGGTGCGAAGAGAGGTTCTAATACTACTTGATTGGCATAATTCGAAGAACCTGTTGTTGGATTCCCTCCTATACTAAATGCTGATATCGCATCTTTATGTGAACTATAGAATTGTTGGGCTATTTGCGTAGTTCTGTTTGCTGGGTAGAACCCTTCGTAAGGTAGGAATTTCTTGACAGCCTTGCATTTTAAAGTAAGAACCGAAGGGGAAGTGAAGTCTTCATGGTCTTTCTTTATTAAATCAAAATGTTTAAGGAAATCTGATGTACTTAGCACCTCATAAAACGTAGATGAGTTAGAAGTTGTCGTATTCGATTTAAGTGCACCAGAGATTTCGAAAATAGAAGATAACTCTTCGGTGATCCCTAGGGTCTCATATGTTTCGACGTGTGAACTAATTCGAAATTCCGGAACTATAGAGTATCCTTGACCCTTAAGTCTAATATTCTGTGCGAAGTCTTCATATGAATCATAAAAAGGATTCTTCCCGGCTTGTACTGGAGCATCCCATGTTGCGAGCCCTTCAAATAAAGACCCCGTTGCTATAGAATTCGATCTCGTAACTTCGGACAAATTCATTCCTGATGGTGAAACAACGGACTCTTGTAGATTGATCGTGTGTCTTTTAGCATAAAAGCAAGATGCTGACAATAGGTTATCTAGATTTAAACCAGAAGGTCCGGGGGAGCCGCCTTCTGGTATGATCTCCGGACTAGCCCCGTAAGTAGGTGTTCCGGCAGAAGTATAATACCCTCTTCCAACATGCGAATAAGAGTTCATCAATACACCAGCGCCTCCCAATGAAGAAGATGCTCTTGGTGGTACGAGTGCCACTCCACTGTCCTCTCCCGTATTAAAGCCGAGTATGTTTGTTATAGCTAAACCACCTACAACAGCACCAATGTAATACCCATAAATGTCAGCGGCGGAGCCGTTGGTAGACTGTGAGGGTATTCCCCTCGTCGACCAGTCGGCAGCAACATCAAGAGGCCACATTGATTGTGAAGGAACAGTAGAGCCAAAGCCATTATCAGCCGAAGTATTCGTTCTATCTGTCCGGACGTCTCTCCAGAATTTGTTAACAAAGAAAGTTCGGCTTCTTGTCTTATTGAGGTATCGGTATTGTTGCTTAGGCCAGATGGATTGCTTATAAGTTAGCAAATTAAAGATTTCCAAAGGCGAAGAGTCGTCTAATAGGCCACCATTGAGATAAAGTTCTTTAAGTTTTTCATAATTCTGATCTGATTCCTCGATGGTCTCGTAGTATCGGTTCACTTGATCATTCGCGAAGAACGCTGTTTCATTTGCGAATGATGTTTTTATCTTCACCATCTTTGTCTCATAAGCATCAATCTTGGGATTGTACACGTTGAGACCTCCGATAAGTTCGAGGGGCTTGTATGAGTCAACGACGACAGGCTCTGTAAACTTGTTTATCGCTCCGAAGCGATCTATGTGACTATAGTTCTTTTGATTAATTGTGATTTCGTATTTGTTTCCGGGCTCTTGGACATAAGTAAAGATGTTGTTGGCTCGTTGCTTTCGTGTTAATGGGTTATTACCAACTCTAATCTGCTGCCATGAAGGATATCCGTATGGTCCATTTCTTTTTATCATTAAGGCGTTGAAAACATCTGGGTTATCGGCGACTGCGAATGATGGGAGATTTGGTTTTGTGAAAACGTAATTCAAGTAAAAGCTTGTAATAGCAATTTTTTGAGTAGCAGGATCTTTAATCCCGATAGTATTTAGCCCTAATGGAAGACCAGACGTCTTGGTATTGTTATAGTCTATCTCTTCTACTGTTAAATTATCCCAATCGCTGATATCATACACAAAAGTGTTCAGTCCTACAAAATCTTGATAATAATTAGCCATCTTAAACTCCAAATAATGTTGATGCTGTTGGGAAGGTTATTGCTGCATTAATTCCCACTGACGAGCTCAATAGCCCATTTGTAGGTGCAAACCCGTATAATATTTGATCCTCTCTCCAATTTGAACCACTAACCGCGTTGTTGATCCAAGAATATTGAAAATCTGATCGAGGCAACAATGACGCTACGTTCATGTTGTCGAATACCTCTGTGTCTACAACTGAAGAACTCGATGACCGCGGAGTCACTAACGTATTCCTATGCTGTTTGTGAAACGAAGGCTCAACATCGTATCCAGTGCTCGATACAGCTCCGTACTGGCTCTCTATACCATATTGTCCGCAATGTCTTGTCCTCAAGGTCCTCAGACCCTCTCGACGGTTTGCGAAGGAATTAACTCGTATTGTCGTTGGTTCTCCGGAACCACTGCTTCGAACAGAAAGGTTGCGATAATTAAGCGAATTATAGACAGAGTATTGTCCTGTTGCGATGTCTAGATACCCTCTAGAGTTGACCTCAGGTCCACCGGGAGCTGAAAATCGTGTTGAAATTACGTGTCTTGAACTTGTCAGATCAGACCTTGGGATCTCGCGAACAATATCATTTGCCTTAGAGGATACCTCAGGTTGAAAATCCTGTCCGCCTGCAAGATCAGTGAAGTTGAAATAAGAGCCACAGCTCGAAACAACAGATCCAGAAACAGGCCCATTACCAGATGTTCCGGATGCTGTTGCGACCAGAGAAAAGTTAGCTTGAGGCGGCTCACTAACACATACCCCAGAAGAACCAGAGGCTAGCTTAAAATTTGTCGATACATTGTTGATGTCCAGACTTAGCGGAGCAGATCCTCTGCCGGGAATCACATCTTCATCATTAATAATGTTGTCTTCAAAACCATAGTATTGAGTTATGCTTGCAGACGGAATCACGGCGTATAGGTCAGAAGGATCTATTCTTTTGCCGCAATTAAATAGAGTATCTACGGCGGCTTGTGAAGCTGTGGTGTTTAAGATGACTATCTCATCAATGAAGGAGTTGTTGCCACCAGAATATATTGTCCTGTCTTCGGTTGGCCTTCGGTTGAGAAAGAAGACATCTGTCGGAGTATTCTGTACAAGCCCGACGCTCTCGCCACTTGGGATCGCAGCTATTGAAGACGATACCCCATTTATATAAAGAGTGGCGGCAGTAGAAGAATTAAAAGTAGCAACATGACTCCAGACAACATGTATTCTCTGGTCAAAATAATCAGCCCTGAATGTTTCATAACCAAAAATATCTCTAACAAACCCTCCTCCGGAATTGTAGGCAGTCATAAATCTTAATTTACCGGCGCTATTTATAAAAACATTTCTACCATCTGTCGCGGCTGTCGACGCTCCAGCACCGGCATCATTGCATTCACGATATATTGTATTGGACATGGTAATGGATCCGGAACCCATAAGCAGCCAAAATGAAATAGCAAAATCTCCCGTTCGAATCTCAGAAGATCCTATAGAGGCAGACATAAAAGAGGCATTCCTCGCTTGTACTTCGATGCCTTGACTGTATACCAGATTGGAAGTTGTATATGTGGGAGTAACTCCGGAGTTGGCTCTAACGCTTGCACTCAAATTATTGTACCAGTCGGTATCAGAGCTTCCTGTTGCAACTATGTTAGGGGCACCACTACCTGCTGTACCGTAAGTGCCTTCTCGGACAGTCAAGGTATCTGTGCTGTCGATAAAATCTTTACCATATACCGAAAACGAACCAGAAGCACTAACAGCCACTGTTCCAGATTGGAATACTAAACTTCCAGTGTCCGGTTGTCTGTTGGAATATATTCCTCCTCCAAACACATTACCTACGTTATACGGAGCTTGACTAACAAGCGTGAAGTAATTCGTGGTCTGTGGGAGAGTATTGGAGATACTGTCTGGTAAAAGAGAGCCCTCTTCACGTCGCAACAAGTACTTTTGATTACCAAAGGTTGAAAAAACCTCATATTGAAATTGAAAGTTTCCATGGACGGGCGAATTTAGTTCTGTTTCAATGTTCCTAATGTTGACTGGTCTCTTAGCTTTTTCCTCGCGGTTATAGATCGCAAGCTTACGACTTGTGTCAGGATAAGGACCACCATAATCAGGACCAACAAATCCCATTGCGCCATCTAAGTGTGGTGATAATGGATTATCTCCAAGTAGTAATCTCCAAGCCTCAGGTCGAGTGTATTGATCATCGAGATTGTTGGCTGTTGCGAGAGCAGAATCATACTTATTTAGATTAACGTGTCTATTTTGAGCACCACCTACGTGTGCTTGTGTGAAAGGCCCTTGAATGGGTATTTCGTTCGTTATATCAATTGTGTCAGAGTGGATATTAACAAAAATAGCATCAGATTTATATAAGCTTGATACTCTACTGTTGTATCCACTCACCAGTGATCCGGACTTAATGTTAAAAGGCCAGAACATTGAAGCCTTAAGAAGATAATCGTAAGAAGAAGATGCATCTACCGGCAGAGAAGACGTAGCATCGGTAAATTTACCAACCTGAACTGTGGCATCAAAATAAGATTTTGAATTTGGATCTTGAATATCGTCGCACTTTTGTCTCTCAATGATACCTTGCTCAAAACCAATACCGATACCAACAACGTTTCTTGGGGCGTTGGATGGACCTTTATCTCCATGAATAGTAATACCACTCTTAAAGAAGTCTCGATTTTTTTGTTCCGAGAAGTTGGTACCACCATGAATAGAGTTGTTCATATCTACTGAAAACTTGTAAGGATTGGATAACCTTCTGATGGCGTAAGTTGAGCCCTGATAGATTGTTTTATCTGGCTTTGATAATACCGGCGCAGGATCGTTGTTGTCGTTAACCAACACTTTCCGTATTCTTTCGCGATCCGGAATATCAGTCCTTTCTTTTCTTTCTTTTTGCCATAGACAGTTTGTGTTGTCATCAGTGGAAGGATGGCCTGTTTTCCAATTATACGTAAGCTCTTCGATACCACGGATGGAGGCTTCGGTGCTTTGTACTGTATCGAGGAGACCGGGTCTTCTTTGATATTTGTTTCTCTCGAGAATATGAGACTCAACAATGTCTGTTACTCCTGTTCCGAAGTTAACGGAAGCAGGAACCAATTGATTAACCATTTCGGATATCGAAGCATCGATCCACTTATAGTACCTAATAAACGCTTCCGGATCCATATCTTGCTCGACTTTGTCAAAGAAGTGCTGTCGGACTTTATCTAGTCGCTTGTAATTGTGTCGGTATCGATCAACAGGGCGACCTATCAGGTTAGCAAACTCCTGAACGGAAGAAAACAACTTTAGCATTTCCTCGGATACAACTTGGTTCATGCTTTTCTCAAGCATGTAAAAATTATCACTGACGTCGTCATCTTTAATGAAGTTTATTTGTTCTTCGCCTTTAATAAAGATGTTGTCGTTTGTATATGATATCTCTGGAAGCTCCTTGCGCTGGGCGTATAGGAACTCGTTCTCAATAAATGTAGATGTTGATGTTCCAAACCCATCGCCTTTCCCACGATATTCTCTTCGAATTATGTTGTCGATCCAACCATAAATTGTATCAGATGAGCCACTGGTTATATCGTCGATTGTAAAATCGCCCGAACCATCGGAACCAGACACCGTGTCAAAGTCCCAATTGAAAATCGTCAATTCTTGTGAGGATATTTGCTTATCGGCTATTGTGAAGATGTTCGACCCACGGTATGTTTCTAAATTACCAAAATTCAAAGGATCCTTGTTGTGGGCTTGGATTGAAGCGTCCCCGATATAATCAAACCATGCACGCACAGAACCGATTTGCATATCCGATCGTTGTAAAACCGAACCCGTAAAGTTGGTAGCATGTGCTCCAGCATAAACTCTTTTTGGATTGGACAAGAATGCCGACCCACTAGCGTTTGAGACAGAAGCGGTTAGAAAGATTTCGTTTGCTAACTCATCAAAATTATAGTTGACACCGTAGAATTCGATCGTATAATTTGGAGTAGCATTCGTTACATTACCAGCGTATGGATAGGTATCTGGCTTTACTCTTAGTGCAAGGTTCCAGTGGTTGTTGTTATATATATCTGAGATGTAGCTAGATGTTAAATTGATTGTTCCGTCTTGGCTCTTAATAATAAATCTGGCATCTTTCGATTCTAATTTATCTCGGACAAGATACACCGACAGACTCGCGGTTGTACTAGTTGCCCATGTATAGTCAGAAGGATCGCCCTCTATGGCCTCGTGAAACCCGAAGATAGAAGAAGACAGAAATGGAGTGTTGTAAAAGCCTATATCTAGCTCTTCTTTCTTGTAGGGCACTACTATATCTGCCTCAAGCGTGAAAGCGTTATTTGACCCATTAGCGCTCGCCGTAGAGCCACTTATGAAGGTTAGTGCGTTGTTAGTAGATGATGTCTGATACATCGTCGAGGAGAAATAATCAGGATTGTCGAAATTAATATACTTCTTTTTGACTGATGTTGCCTTAGCTTTATCTGTAAAGTAGTGAGTTCCACCATCGGTATATACATTGAGCTTTATAATCTCATCATCGACACCAAAGCATCTGATCAAGTTTCTTATTGATTTCTCGGTTCCTTTGGTCTTATATATGTTCTCAAGGTTGTTATATATGTTTGTGTAGATAAGGTTCTTTATTTCATTGACGTTGTCGCTGAAGAACTTTGAATCAGTGTTTTTGTTTGCAAATGTCTCGACAATTTCAGAATTTACAAAGATGTCCTTTGTTATGAACCCTTTGTCTGTTAATAGGCGGTTTGCAAATGGAAGAGCTTTTTCGGTGGCTTCTGTATATTTCTTCTTCTTTAAATTAGGGAGGGCTGTTATCTGTGAGTGTAGTGTATCAAAGTAGCTTGAAAGAATTTGTGTGATTGATTTTAAGTTGCCTCCGGACAATTCGTCTTCTGACTGCATCCAATTGGGCAATGAACTGAACAGTGAACTTCCTTGTTCGTTGTCATGGTTGGACCCAGATGTAGTCATCTCGGAGGTTAACGAGGATACTTCCGGATGATCAGAATATATAATTGGATCTCCACCTTCAACAAATGCATTTGAAGACAATGTGAAAGCAGAGCCAGTATTTCTCGCTGTTGATGTGTATCCCTGCCAGTGACCGTTAGCAATCCTTCCGGAATAGTCTAAAACCTTTTGGTCAGTGGATGAGATGCCCACTATACCTTCATTGAATTTATAATATACACTCAGGCTTATATTGTTAGTGTCGTCATCTGTATTCGATCCTCCTCCGACATTCGTGAACCAATTTAAATTGATATCATTTGAAGTTCGTCGGGTCTTCCAATAGCGGAATTCGTCTACTGAGGCAGATAGCTTACCAGCAGTTGCAGCAGCAGCAGATCCGGATGGAGAGGTTTGCAGGGCTCCAATATAGCCTGTTATAAGGCCGTTAAGCTCACCTATCGGCGTTCCAACTGTTTGAGAGAGGTTTTCACCACCATCGATGTAGAAACGCGTTGTGATACCCGTAGAGGCGCTTGTGAACGATACCGCATAATGATGCCAATTCGTAAGAGAAGCTGTGTCTATTGTTGTATCACAAACCGCTTGCCTATAAAAACCAGCAGTACCACTTTGTAAGGTTGCAATAAACGTTGCTCCGGAGCCTCCGGTGAGTTCGAGAGTTAAGCGACCATAGTCAGCAGAGGATGAGGCTTCACCATTCCACAAGTCGAGTATGACTTCTCGTTCTGTGTTTGCAAGGTTGAACGCATCTTTCTTAAGCCAGAATTCGATTGTTGATCCATCAGATGGATTTACTCTCCAGTTCTGGGTTCTATTCAGTGCCGCGTTATACTTTGTAGACTTATCGAACGTAGATCTTATTGGAGAATCTGACATTCCGGCTGATGCTGTATGTAGACCTCCCCATGTTCGGATGTATTCTGGTGTTGCTGTTCCACCATAACCATCAACGATGCTAGTATTATAACCAGTGGTTCCGAGATTGATATACCCTGTTGATTTTGGATACTTGTTTGTAAACATCCACCGGTCCAAATATGATGAAGACTGATGGAAGCTAATTTTCTCCGCTTCTGAGCCGTCGTAAGGATAGTCATCATGTATTCGAGAAATTGAATTAGAATAATACAATTCCGCAGAACCGTATTTAACGAAGTTAGAAGCTGTTGCAAAGTCAATAGGAGGCAAATAAGTGTCTCGTTCTACCACCTCTTTGTTGATAAATGTGGAAGACTCAACATTTGCACTTGCGCTTTGGTAATTCTTGATTGACTTGCCAAATAGATTCTTAATACTCATTATTCACCACTCTAAGTTTATAGGTAAAGGACTGTTCTTCGTATGTTGAAGTATCCGGATCATAGATTGAAAACTTAACGCCATAAGAATAGTTTGGTTCCAAAAACGATGTATCGAGATCAAAGTAGTTGCCGGAAACATCATATGATAATCTCGTTCCCTGAACTGAACCGGTGTCGTATGGTATTACTGGTCTATCATCTATAATTCTATAAACTTGATATGACGCGCTTGGGAAAACTAAACTGTTCGGCACTGATGTGGCAGTAGTATAGATGTTTGGGCACCATTGCTTTTGCCGGGCATACAGTCTTATTCTGTGTGTTTGGTTGTAATAGTATTCATTCTGTTTATTAACGACCGACAATACGTATCGATTAGTATCGGAATTAGCGGCTGGTTCGAACCTATCAATGGTAATTGATCCGGTCTTAAACTGAAGCGCTGCTGTTGTTGCATCTGGAATTGAATTACTTCCGCTGAACCATACATCGTAAATGTTTTCGATTGAGGTTGAGCCCGTATAGGCAAAAGATGCCGAATAAACACCAGTAGATACCCAACCACCAGTAACAGCATATTGATTAGAGGACTGAACTCCTCCGCCAATTGATAATTGCAATGCGCTACCTGAAGGAGCTGTGTTTGCGGAGGACCCTGAGAACAAACTGACCATTATTGGATCTTGCCCTATCGAAGGAATATTTTGCAATCTTCCGCGGACGTAGTTGTACATATAGATTGTATTGAGGTTGTCGGCAGCAGGAGCGGTAGAGCTACTGAGGTATAGTTTTCCTCTGTCGTCTTGCGAAGATGAGTCCCATCGGGCCTCAATGACCGGTCTATCAAAATATCTATTAGTTCCTCTGCCGAAGAACATCTTTGTATAGTATGATAAGTTCTGAGATTCTAGCGAGGATGATAATCTTATCATCATTCCATTGTTGTCTGTGTCTCCGTTCCATAAATTCACCAGAGAAGTAATGTCGATTTCCATATCTTCATTCCCAACGGGGAAATCAGCTGTAAAATAGGTTGCTCCCGGGGCTAAATCACCACCGGGCGCTGACCAAGAAGTAGAACCAGAGCGTTGTATCCAGTTAGACCCTTTGATGTCGTAAGTCAGATCATCATAGTCTTCCATATCTAAACCAAGGCCTTCTTCCCATGCTGCATTTAATTGAATGACCTCAAGGGTATAATCTCTAGGCAGCGTTTGAGAATGAGAGGCGTTGTACATCTTTAGATAATAAGAGGCGCCGGATGGCACTGTACCTGAAGTCCTGTCGGATTTAATACTATCAACATCAAATTGGATTAATACTCGAGCCTTCTCTTTTGAGAAACCAGATACTGATGAGGAGACTTGACCATATATGGTAAAGACCTCTACTATATCGGATTGTCCCATATTAGATCCGGTGGCTCTGGTGCTTAGATCAGATTGAAATGCATTTGTGATGGTATTGTCTTTAGTGGCGAAGTATCTTTTAATCATTATACCAATGTTCCTTTAATATCGATGTTTGGAAATTTCAATTCCATGACCACGTTTCGAGGGGTCTGGATGTATGTTCCGTCTCTGGATAGGGCTTCGTCGAAACTAATTCTAGTTGATGAATAATTGCTCCCTGTTTTTTGGAATACATTGACTTTTTTAACGTCTGCAACGCCTTCAATCTTACCCAATACGCTATACATTCTTGTTATATAAATAGGTTCTCCGATATACAATTGATTCGAAAAATACTCTTTAATCCTATTCACGCATTTACCAATTATGTCTTCGTTCGAAAATCTCTCGTCAACAGTGACTTTAAAATCTACACCAAAATTAACAACCTTGGCATCAAATATATCAATGACGTCGTTTAAGGATTTGTATTGCATGATCCAATTTTTAACATTACTTTTGATTCTGCTGTTGGCTGTTGTCAGTTTCCCGTCGGCATCTTCAGATATAAGATACATGGCAATTCGACGATTTGTTGCACTTGGGTCATTTACGATAGATACTCTCTTAACCATACCAAACTTACTTGGCATATTGTATATCATGGAAACATAATCTTGCTTAGTAACTGCTCTGTTTTGTGTTGAGTAGTATGTTTTAGCTCTTTGCTTCAATTCTTGCCCTGTCATTTGTTCTGTGTTTCCAACGATGGGTTCGTCGTTCGTAACCTCAACTGAATTTATTATATCCTGTACCTTTCCCGAAGCTAGCGATTGCAGGTCATCAAACAACACAATTCTATTTTTTATAGTGTTAATTGTGTTAACTCCGGCATTGGTGTTCGATGCAGTGTTCGATTTAACAACAACTGTCAAAGTTGTTCCGGAAGGGCTAATTCCTAACTTGGTTGTGTTCAGAAGCTTTGCAGGATCAAACGTAAGATCTGTTATTGTCTTCTTTCCGTGCATTTTGATTGCAACTTGTGCAGGGTCTGCTAGTCCTTCTTGTGGATCGTCTTCGGATCCAAAGCCAAATTGAATATAAGTTCCAGTATCGTCCTGTTCTACAACAAATCTTCGGCTGGCCACAAATGGTTTAATGATACTTCTCACGCCATCCGAGGCTGCGGTTGGGTTGGTTGTTTCTTCAAACACAACCTCCTGAGCTAGGTTTTCAACTTCATAGTATTTATTTCCATCTGAGTCAACGACGGACAATATCTCGGTGATGTCTCCGGAACCCAAACGGATCCTTCTGAACCTTTCGAAACTAGAATCCGTCAAGTCGACAGTGACTCTCTGGAGGACACCCGATACTACTTGTCCGAATGTTTTGATTGCGAAGTGTGTGGTTGCTCCGGTTGTAGCATTAAATCGTGCAGCTACAATTTCATTATTACTATCATCGAAGCGAACATCTTCAGTAAGTGTGAATACTCCACCACTGTTGGCTTCAAACGAAGTGCCTTGGGCTATCGTCGGCAGATAAGCAAAATCAGGTGCTGTTCCATTACCGGTTGCTGGTACTAAGCAATAGAGAGTAACTATTCCATAGGAATTTGGACTACCCGCAAACTTATATCCCAGTGCTCGAGCGTGCTTCCTTATATTGTTGAATTCTAATGATGTATCCAAGAAGCTTTCGTTGACTTGATAATCAATGTAATATGACAAAACGTCCCCGACATAGGCAACCGAATCTATCAAAAGTGAATTAATCGTTGATTTGGAAAAGTCTTTCCATTGTTCTGGGTAGTATCTTTTTGCATGCTCTACCAGATCATTCTTGATAGAATCAAAGTCTCTACTAGTGTATTTTATTGGCGTGTTTTTTAATTTCGTCATACAAGACCCTCTCTCTAAAAGATAAATAGTTTATTCATTAAAAGTTAAAGTGTGACGGTCAATTGAAATGTTTCTATTATCTGAGATTCTGACGTTATATATTCCAAACGCACTCCAAGAGTGTTGCTATCAACGTTTTCATAATTAAACTGTATGCTGGAAATTGAAACGTATGGCATGTATTTTGATACCTGCTGTCTTATTCTTGATGAAATGCGCTGTTCGTTGTTCTGCGTCTCTAAATCAAACAAGAAATTAGACATACCTACGCCAAAATCAGGCTCCATTACATATTCTCCGGGCCTTGTCAGCAAGAGCATTTTTAAATTTTGTTGGATAGCGGCTTTTGTTTCACTATCGCTAAATGATTCAAATCCTGAATCTGAGATTCCAATTGGGAACACTATTGAGAGAGACATTATATTTTTTTCCTTATTTAAACATTTTCTGGAATGCACTTAGGCATTCTTCTCCATCCGGATCGAAAGGCTTTATATCAACGATTCGAATAGATTGCCACCACTTTACACTAGAATCTAGATTTAAGAAGGAATTCGGCAACAAGTTCTTTAAGAATTTTGCATTTTTTTGCTTATCTCGCCCTTGCTTCTCCTCGGCAACATCATCATCGGTACGGTACGTGGAATTAAAAGACCTTCTCAAAATCCGCTTGGTATCATTAAACACCCTACGCTTCCAACTCTCTTGAAGTCTCGCGGGGTCTTCTTGAGTTTCGTCTTCATTTTCCTCATCCTTTCCAATGGACTCAAAGAAGCCATAATACGAATATATACCAAACAGCGAGACATATGATCTAGTTGGAAAACAATAATCGAATAATATCTTGAATTCTTCTTCAAGGACCAACTTGTCTATATAGCACTTAAGATCTTCGCCGAAATTGTCATCATCCAAATTAATCTCAGACATCTTCATGTCCATGACATCTTTTTCAAACACCACAACTGGGATTGCTCTATTTCCTACCTCTGGTATTGATAAAGTCATTTCTCTATCATATGAGGACAATTCTTCTCGGAATACCGGGTCCAATTGATTAACTTGCGCATAGAAAGTATCATCAAACTTAATTTTCAATTCGGGAGGCGGGAACTGATATGTTCTTTCTTGCTCTTTTCCTGCTGGGATTTCATATTCGAATTCAGATATTGAGGAGTAAACCAATCTTACCCCAAATTTTATACCAATGCTTCCGGCCAAGGTCCCAGCTACCACAAATGCGTCGCCATAATATTCAGATATCCTTTTATCCGGGTCCAAGTCAGTTCTATTTCTTAATATGTCTTGGAATTCTTTTATATTATATACCTGTTCTGTTCCGTCTTTTTCAATCACCCTCAGGTATCTTTCCAAGTAAAAAATCCCTTCTTTAAGCATCGGAAGTAAATTTCGAAACTTTGATTCTAAAAACTCCGGTACCATATTATCTGCGGGGTCGAAACTATCTTGTAAATACTGATACACATCGTTATATCCAGTTGGAATTGGTAATTCACTGATTTCTATTTCCAATTCATTTAATGGATTTTGTGTCTCAACATTCCTAACTACGTCGAATACTCTTCCATAGTCGAAACCAGTTTCTCCTTCTACAACAGGTTGCTCAATGACCGACTCTCCGGATCTTAGAGAAGACCCTAAGGTAATACCGTTTTTTGATAGCAAATATTTGCTAATATCGTGAACCGTTGGTTGTGGACGAAGGTTGAAGTTGATTTTCTTCATCAACTCTTGCACTTCTTTTTCAATCAATGCTCCGAGAAGAACCTCGGCAGCGGCTTTAGTTTCATGTAGTGTTTTTACTTTCCTAGCCAATTTGATCTTGAAAGGAGTAAGGAAACCCAGCTTAAACGCCAATCGTGCCAATAGGGCTGCGGACACACCTGCGCTATCAATGGTTTCAATATCGATAATACTGTTGTACTCGTCTTCCCAGAACTCACCGAAACCTATAATAGCAGAGCCTTGGAAGATGTCTAAAATATCCGAAAAGTCATATGATCCATCAACGATCGCTTTTGGGTTTATTCTTATTGGGTTGAAGTTTTCTTGTGCTTCTGTTATAATTGCTTTAGCTGCTGTTATCTCTGGTGTCTCCTCCATTAATCCATCAATAATTTGTCGTTGGACAACTTGAGCGGCTTGCTCTAGAAACAACAAGTAATATGTATAACCTTGGACAATATTAAAACGATTGGTCTGGGATATCAGGCCCTTCCTCATCTCATCGACCAGCAAACTGATAAATGTCGAATCTATGTTGTTGGGCGAGAACGCTACACTACTAAACACGGATAATGTCTTAAGAATAAATTCTGTTGCATATACTTTTGTAGTTGCCAACACCACACCTTCCATCATACCATGGGAAGATTGAGCGAAGATTTTATGATAAGGTTGTTCCACGCGACAGTCAGGTGCCAGAGACAATCTTTCATCGAAAGGCAGGTTATCTTCAACTTGCTTAACTCGGTCGGAAATCTCTGATACATTTAGAAATCCATTATCCACGTCATCACAGAGATCAATTTGTGGTATAAATGTCTTAACCATACCAAGCCAGCCACTATATGTCATTGGTTCAATGTAAATTTTTGGAAGCAAATAAGAGCCCCCATGGATAGATGGGTCCAAGAAATGAACTCTCGGATTCTCTGTTGCGCTCTTTCCAAGCACTTTTTCATTTGGAAGATGAGTATATACCCAAGTACTTTTATCCTCGGGGTCGGCATCTGGGTTAACATAATGAAGATCCACAAAAGACAGCGGAGTTTGATCGGTATAACCAAATTTAAACCCAGACGGGATGTCTCCATCGACTTTACCAGCCGCCGCGGTTTTTGTAAAGCCTAGAACCGTTGAGTTAATGGAGCTGTAAACCGAAGACAAGGAGCCGTTGTCATGCACATCTGATCCAATTTTGTTTTCCAATAGCGATTTAAAAATATACGATTGATACGGAAGAGTGTTGTCTGTGTATTCAACAGCGTACTTAGATAAATCGATAGGAGACCGGACAATAATATCAGTTGACCCAGTTACTACTGTCTTGTTATCTCCGAGCTCGGATGGGTCTAGTCCCAGCTGTTCTGCTTCTTTCTTTCTTAACTTCCTATAGAAAGTTTCATCGACAGACACTCTTTTTAAAGAGCCGGTCTCATGTAAAACCTGATAGTTTATTTTGAATTCATATTCTTGATCTTCTTCGCGGTCGACAAAATTCATATTAATTTGCGGCAGTGTTGGGGAACTATTGTATGTTGGGTTTTGCTCGAGCAGTTGTTTTCTCATTCTAATACCAACAGTCTCCGGAAATACTCCGAAAGCCCCATCCATCCTACTGGTGATTAACAAATTTGCATTATCTTTTCTAAATTGCCAAGTTTCATCTGAGTCCGAGTAATCAGGCCAGATTAACGGATAACTTGTTCTCAGTTCATGCTTTGGTAGTCTAAAGTTGTTCTTATCTCTCAAGATATTCCCAAGGACCGAATTTCTTCCTCGGATTAAGTCTCCAAGAAATCTTTTCTCAATTAATTCAAAAAAGTTTTTAATATAACCTTTCTTCTGTGCGGCTAGCTCTTCGTTCTCAAAACTAATGGGAGCATTGTCCTCAGAACACTCGGGTTCTCGAAACAAAGATGCCACAGCTTCTTCTAGAAGACCCTCAGGGCCCTTCTCGGATATCTTGGATAAATCTCCTAAGTCATCTAAAACTCTATCATTAGCTTCATTTATCATTCTTTCAGCAGTTGATTGGTCCAATCCGCCATCTGTTAATAAATTAACCCTATCTTGATCCCATTGATTTTTTTGTTCTTGTGTCAGACATACGGAGCTAAATATCGGGCCGTCGGGTTGAGCATTCACTTGATCCTTAATGGCCGATCGAAGCTCTGGTGGTATATAATTTGCAACAGAAGCAAAAACTTGAGCGACTTGATTTGTTGTCCCAAACACACTTGAAAACTCTGGGCACATGGCATTGGTTAGCTCCGCTATTCTCCGGAGTACTGTTTCGTCCATCTCTGAGGGTGTTGTCGATAATAGACCTAGAACTTCCCTTTTGGATGTTGTAGAGTTTATTGCTTTAAACAAGCATTCGTAAGAATCATTAGAGACAGGCTGCTGATTTATATTGGGGATTTGCGATGGTGTTGACGGTTGGAGACCGGCTGCTTTAAATAAATTATTCTTTGTATCATCTAAATCTTCTTCATTTCCGTCGGGACAAAATGCATCTCTAAATGCATCGTCTAGACCTCCAGAGTTTGAAGCTAGAGATCCGGCAGCTTGAATCGATTTACAAATTGCTTCATCAATTGTCTGCAGCACTTTCATTAATATCTTTGTTATGACTCCGGTGAGAGACTTTTCAACTTTTTCAATGAACTTGTTTCTTAATTTAGTCAACAAGCTCCTATCATAGAAGTTTGAGAGTTTTTTCCCTAATAATTCAGGAACTCCTATACCTACCCCTAGATCTCCACAGGTTTGCAGCGAGAATGTACTCAAAAAACTATCAAGAGGAGGATTGAACATACCTTGGTTTGAACAGTCTGTTTTGTTTAAAATCCTAGGCAACAAGTCTCCTCCCGGAAATCTTTCTAGTATGGACAAAAGACTATCTAACTCTAATAACTTTATCATGTTCTGAATATACGCATCAACAATTAATTTTTGCATATTACCAAGCGCCTTACCATAAGTTCCGGGCTTATGCTTGGGCTTTTTCGACCCTTCGATGACGTCTTGCTGTTGTTCTTCGGAGAGGTCGGAAAATTGCTTTGATAGCTCAGAAATTTCTGCTTCCGCTTCTTGGATGTCGCTTGCTCTGTTTTCTTCTACAAATTCAGCAAATAGATCTTCTTCTTCATGTACGTCGGAAAAAAATTCTTCAACTTCAGCGGCATCGGATGACTCTGATAATGTTTGTCTTAGTTGCTCTAATTTTTCCTTTTTAATTTGCTCCTCTAAAACAGCAATACGTTCTCGATCCTGTTCTTGTTGCTTTTCTTTCTGGACATTCGAACGAGTTAGATAATTCATATATGCATTGGTATTATCCATGGATCCAGAATCATAACCTTCTTCCCATGGGAGCTTAAGATCTCCAAATTCTTTTTTGAACGCATCTCTCAACTTTTGTTGCTCTTGCGGGGGTAGGTTGGAGATGAATATCCCCATGACATCAATGTCCATCTGCTCTAAGGCGACCTGTACAATTTTCTTTAGTGCCGCTTTCTCTGTTGTCCCAGATAGCAAACAACGGAGTGCTTGGGTGGCGAGACCTTGAATATTACATGTGGACATTCTCTGCATGAGTGTTTTACGATCCATATCTTTATCAATAGTACTGAAGCTTAGACCCTTGTATCCAGATTCTACCCAGCTATCAAAATCCACCAAAGATGTCAGAATACTATTTTGTGATTTTAATTCTTCTAGGGCTAGCTTTCTTGCCATTTTTGTGTAAGGATGACTGTTTCTTCTAGTTTTACGAGCGTCTCGGGCGGCTTTTCTTTGTAATTGTCTTTGATCTTGAGCATCAAAGTCATTGAGATCTATTGCTTGCTTTTGTAATCTTTCTATTTTTGAATTCGTCTTGTCTAATTCTTTATTGATCCTGCGTAGATTAACAAAGGTGGTATTATCAGGGGATTGTTCTTGGGCGTAAACTTGCTTCTCTTGCTCTAGCACTACCAATTTGTTTTGCTCTGCTCTTAGATCGGACAATATACGATCCAACTCTTGCTGTTGTGCTTCAAGAATGTTTTCTTTTGTATCCCTTCTAGCTTCGATACCGGCATCTAAATTTTTCTCAAATTCCATAACCTCTGGTTCATTGGAGAAGTCCGCTAATTGCGAACAACCTTTCTTGTTGTACTCATATGACAGAATTTCTCCCAAGGACAGGACTTCTTTGAGCATATAATCATTAAGGTCAAGTGAAAATTTCTTTGCATTGTTAGCAACGCAAGACCCAACGGTATCTTCGATTGTTTCTTTGTTTAGAGTGCCGTAGTCAACCTTTATAAGTGGAAAAGTAAATTTAATTAAAAATTCTAACCATGGATACGATTGTCTTGCTTGGAGTGCTAAATCTATTTCTTTGATCTTGGCAATGTAATTCATTAGTGTGGGATCGTTACTGTATTTAAAGAAGAACCCATCTTCGTTGTTTTTGCCTAATCCTTTGGTGAATTCCTCGTATTGACAGCCTTTCTTTTTTGCTTCGATTTTAGAAATCACATAAGGGTTCTCGTTATCTGATCCGTCGAATGTAATCTTAACTAATCTAGCGTTTTGCTTTGTGGCGCTGGGAGTGTTGGAGCGTATATTCCAGCCATTTTTTTTCGCCAAGGTCTTAAGTTCATTATAGAAAACTTTAACCTTCCCTGCGTACGTTGAGGCGTAATAAGAACTTACTTTCTCTCCATCTCGCGTTAAGCTAAGTTGGCCATTCTGGCTCTCGTCAAAATACGATTGATATTTTGAATAGACACTCATAGCAGTTCTCAGTCGATAAATTTGCGCAAAGAGGGCGCCTATGTCAAGTTCGACTTCTTGCTTGGTCTCAAGTGCTTTGTCTTCTAAGTCTCCTAATGAGGGCCGGTCAGGCACTGCCTCAAATACATATGCTGGAATGACCACGAGGACCTTTAAGAGACCTTGATATGGATCAATCATGAACTCCTTAGCATACGCGTACAGTTCCAGCGCAAATGGGTTTTTTATTGTTGGCAAATTGGCAACAATATTACTGGTTGTCTGCAAGATGTCCACTGGTTGATCGGGAAGAAGGGGATCCGGAATGTTTTGAGCTGGTACCTCGAGGTCAACACATCGCCCTGTTTCTGGGTCTGTGCTGAGTGATTCAAAGATTGTCGTAAGATTACTCGAATTTGCTATTAAATCTTCGGGTTTCATTGCCGTAAGGGTTGGTCCCTCATGAAAAGCGCACAATACTTGGTCAGCCACAAGCTTTCCATATTCCTCAAGCATTAATATTAATGCTGGTTCAATGTATCTCCTGAGAAGCTGTCGACGGGCATTGCCTTCAGGAAAAGGGCCATCTTCTCCAAGAACAAAAGACATCATGTTCTTGTCCATAGTAACGCAAACAGAGTATTCACAAGTCTTTTCATTTAAATACGGCTCACCGACCATCATTGTCCAGTCAGGCTCCATATAATTTGGATCCGGGACACACGTCGGGCAGAATTCTTTTAACGGCTTAGCGTCTGGGGTCTCTTCGCAAACGTCGGTTTGGTACTTTGTAAAATCTGTGTTAGCCATATTACTTTCCTATATATACTGTTGAACTTAAAATTCTATCTGAGAGCGTACCCTTGAGTTCACCATCAGAAGTACCAACATGAGCGAAATCTGATTGAACCGATTGGTATGTCTCTCTAATATTCCCAGTCGTTGTTTTAAAAAACGACGGTATGCTTTGAGCAGCTTCTTGGATACCTTCTGGGCTTGGATTAATTGCAACAACGCCAATGCCTTGGCCATTGTGTGTGTGTAAGGCAATTGCTGTTTTATAATCAACTAAGTTTACTTCCAAATCTTGTATCTTGTTTCTTAAGCTTTGTATTTCGTCTTTTATTTCTGAGAGATATCCTACAAGACTATCTCCTAAAACAGCTGGCTGTGCAGCTTGGTCTGATATTGACGTTAATTCAATTTTAGGATTAACGTTGCTATTTAAACCTACAGTTCTATCTCCGCCTTCTGCTGCTGAGACTCCTGCTACTATTCTAATTCTTTCACGTCCCATTATTAAAGTGTGATCGGCCTTGATGCCAATGCCGGACTTTAATTTGGAAGATATTGCTGTCGCTTCGGTAGACTTTCCTAATGCGAAATAATGTTGGATGTCTCCGCGTTCTGTTAAATAAATTCTGGCACCGTCAGTTATAAAGTTCGCTCTTGTTTGGGTGGAGGCTGTTTTGGTTCTATCTTCGCAACTTAAGGAACCGGCAACGATATCAATTGCCTCACATTGAGTGAAGCCATGACCGCCAAGTCCTGTTCCGCGGTGGCCATAATTATCCTTTGTTAAAACAATCCTCGAGCCGGTGTGTCGGCCTTGATTTCTCTTTCTTGATATAACATATTCTTCATCACCAACAGGGAAGAACGCTGGTAGGCTTTCTCTGCTTTTTGTTAAGAACAGTCCGGTTTTATCAGGAAAGTTAGGGTTATTCTTGATAGTATCCGTTATTTGTTCTTCGATTGACAGGCGCTGTTCATCTTTTAAGACCACATATGCGCCCGAGTTATCTATTTTCTTTTCTTTATCAGCCATTTATTTTTCCTTTTGAGAACACAAATTCACTCTATTCATCTTTACCCGAAATGTATAAACTAATATGTATATGCTCTCCATATATTGAATTAACAGCTCCAGTTTTTCGCTTTTCTTTATTGACAGTGCTGTCCTCGACATTTTCCCAATTAGTGTATCTTATCAAGCCAGCGTTTTTCATTTCTTGCGTTGTTTTAAACAAAAGAGAGCCCTCAGTAAAAGATAGATCATTGGTTCTTAAATCAAACGCTCCTGATCTCATGTGCGCGGACATGTAATTACCCTCACTCATTGCTTTTTTCATCCACTCAACCATTTTGTCTTTATTAATTGGGGATGATATGAGTAATTCCCTGACTTGTGCTTTATATGTGAAACTATTATACTTTGTATCATACCAAGATATTCCATTGTTGTTGACCTGATCTATAACGGCTTGGGCTTGTTGACTAGCGGTTCTTGTGGTGCTAGTGACTACAACTTCACGATTGTACCCTTTGTTTCTCAATCTAGACGTCAACACAGTTAGAAAATCTAGTTCTGCTTGATTTGTTATGGAAACACTGCCCTTTGTTTTGAACCCTGATCCGGAAGTGCGGGGACCCAACAATGTTGGAAGCTCTCCGGAGAATGCGTCTGCTATCGATATGGTATCTTCAGCAGCAAAATTAGCGGTTCCTTTTCTAAGCTTCTTTACTATAGCAATACCACGCCGATCTTTAGTTGTATATCTACATTGATACACATCTCCAACAGTGGGAGGTGAACCGTCAAGAGAAGCCGCTTCGATATAGCCTATCGGGTGAGCATTAATTATCTTTTTTAAAACGTTTTTAAACTTAACAGCAAAAGGATCAGGGAGTATCAAATCCTGAACGCCTATCGGCCTGACTCTTACCAGATAATAAAAATTAGTGTTTGGAATATCTGGCGGTGCCTCTTCTGCAGAGGGTCCTTCGGGAGGTGAAAGAGTTTCGGCGGAGGAATCCTTGAATGGGTCTGTCAATATTATCGCTTCGAAGTTCTCTGGGAGCTTATTATAGATTTTATCTATAATCAAGTCTTGTACTAAATCATTTCTCCGTGATGTACGATTCTCTTTATTAGTTAACTCATTCGGTGTTATCGCCATCATCTTCCTCCGATTTTTGAATTTGATCGAAGATTTGTGCGAAGTCCTTATCGGTTAATTCATCACCGCCTTCATTCTTGGACATGAGAGCACACAACTTTACTAATTGCTCATTTGATCTTTGCAGTGTCTCGACATATTTAGCAAGGGTCATACCTATATCCTTGTGTCTTGCATCGTCAACAGCAAGGTATTTAATGGCATCATCCAATAACTCGCGGGTTATCTCGCGGTCATCTCTTATATTAGCAATAGCTTCTTCAATGTGTTTCTTACTACTCATATCAATAATTAGAATTTAGTTAAATTTTACCATCATCCCAGTCTTTTTTGAAGTCTTTATATCTTCCTCGCATTTTATTTAAGTGCGTTACGACCTGCTTGGTATTCATTCCGGTTAGTTCTCGGAGATATAAATATATCGCTTTCTTATTAAATATCTCAATTTCATCAACAGAAGCTAAAATAATTTTTACGGCCTCATAGACCTTTCGTTCAGCTTCCTTTTCAAAGTCCACATCCCAAGATTCAATTTCCGACCATAGCTTCTGCCAGAACTCGCGTGAGACTCTTTCTTTGTAATATTGATCTCCGGGATCTACAAAGGACGTTTCCAATTCTAATTCAGCATCTTCATAGGGGACTTCTCTTTGAAGTCTTTTGGTGTTCTTTTTGACTTTATGGATGAACCAATTCTTAGTTATCACACTAAAATACGAGAATGCTTTAGATCCACGATTGGGATCATACTTATCTAAAATAGTAGTAAGCCACACCTTGCATTCCATTCGCAACTCATCAATGTTTGGTAAATTTGTAAATTTATATGAGAATACAATCTTATCTACCATTTGATTGAAAGCTGGTTGTATCCAGTCTACATATAATACTTCTTTTTCAGCATGATCATCGCTTGTGCAAAACTTAAGAATTGCCTGTTCGTGTTCCGCCGTAAAATACATCTTGCCTTTCTTGGCTCTCTTGGATCTCTTCCGCATCTTCTTCCTCTTCGATTATTACTTCTAATGGTTCTGTTATGTCTGTGATATCACCATACTCTTCTTTCAATAATGAAACTAGAGCGTTGGTGTGTTCCATTAACATCTTTAATGTTTCATCGCCATAGAACATCTCCAAGGAGTAAACTTTTCTTAAATGTTCTCGATAATTTGCTATCATCTCTACAAGATCCCCGAGGTTCTGTGAGACATATGATAGTCTTTGTGATTGCTCTCGACTAAACCATACCAATAACGCATTAATTGATAGCGAGATTGATAATGTTAGGGCGAGCCAGATTTCAATTGTCATCTTTATAAAATTCCTTTTGAGCCTTATCCTTCATATCCTTTAGAAGGGCCCTATTAGCCTCGATAGAGGCTATCGTTTCCTCGCCTACCTTAGTACCCCTTGAAGGTTCAGAACGCTTAATAAAGGGCATTTGCGGCACTCTATTGAGGCCTACCGCAGAACAGAAGACGCACGACTCTTGTGTTTCATTCATTCCGTGATAGACCTCAAAGTATTCAGAGCACTCTTGGCAGCCGTATACATACTTAGGCATTAAAGATTGCCTTTAATGGTTGGGGTATTTGTTTCGGCTGATGGAGTTTCAACAACTGGCGGGTTCGTAACAATAAGCTGGTTGGTGTCATCGACTTGAATCTGAAACCCGGTCAACATAGGGACAATGTCCGTTTGTGTCATGAGTGAATTCTGGAGCGCCATCATAATTGCTCCTACGGCTTGATTTGATAATGTGTAGTTCATTATATCTCCTTAATAACTTAATACTATTATAACATAGGTTGCGAAGGGTGTCAAGGGCTATTTTAATAATTTTGAAAATTATTTTTATGCCTTCTATAATATAAAAATGGCTTTTCAACATGTTGGTGAGTGGCATTTCCATCTAGAATCATTGCTTTCCATAACATATAATCCTCTTCTGAAAGTCTTGATTTGGGATTTTTTTTATATCCAAACTTTTTTGCTAGTTCAACATTATATAAAGAAGAACCATGAATGTAATTTCCCGCTCTTATATTTCCTTTTTTAAATTGCCAAACATAATATCCATTTATCATTTTACAACTTCTTCTAGAAGCAAATTTTTGAGCTTCGGTTCCAAACAGAATTATGTCATACGAGACAATATCTGAATTAACTTTCTCTAGCTCTTCTAGGGTATTAGGGTGGAGATAATTATCTCCACCTAGCATGAGAGCATGAGTTGTATCTAATCTCATTAAGACATCTTGAAAATTATTTACTATTCCAAGGTTTTCTTCTCGTAAAATTGGAATAATCCCATAATCGCTATATTTTTCTAAAACTTCATCAACACCATCTTTCGCTCCATCGTCAATAACATAAATTTTATCTGGTTTTCTGGATTGGCAAAGGACCGATTCTATAGCTTGAGCTAATAAATGAGCATATTTATAACTAAAAATGCAGACTGAAATTGTTTTGTTCATTGTTACCTTCTGTTTTTTGATATTCTTTTTAAAATTGGATCTTTATAATCTCTCCAGATCTTATTTGAACTCGAAATAGACAAATAAATCGCTCTTCGCTCTCCAAATTTCAAAGGATTTACTGAATGATAAGCATTATTAGATTGTATCGAAGCTAACAGCCTATTTTTTTTAACTTCTACCGTTTTTGTTTTAATTGGATTATAGTTCTCATCTATTTTAAATATTTGATGTTGGCCGGCTGTTATTTCACTCTGATCTGTAAAAAACAACATTATAGAAATAAGTCTGGTGACATTATCCGTATGGACCCCTCTTCCTCCATTGTTGAGCCCATAGCCAGAGAGGCCGACTCCAAAATCCATCCTAGGAAATAGAAAAGTCTCATTATTGACTTTACTATTTCTTGAAATAAAATTACGCAATTCATAAGGC